>Ga0247807_10000108_pt1 | contig 69490 bp, 61 predicted proteins | sample UWRJL074202C1_FD_179931 | JGI IMG/M metagenome (GOLD analysis project Ga0247807, IMG submission 179931) | Plant litter microbial communities from Arlington Agricultural Research Station in Wisconsin, United States - UWRJ-L074-202C-1 | ecosystem: Environmental > Terrestrial > Plant litter >...
GAATTGGCGATGTAACGGTTCAAACGAATTTTACCATCGTCTACTACACGTACACCTTCTTTTCTTGTGCGCATTACCGGCGCTTCTGAACGGTTTTTAGAGAAAGGTTTGATGACAGAACCATCTTCTCTTTTTCTGAATGGTCTGCTGTCGGTACTTCTTGAAGCACCACTTTTTTTATCTTCGAAATTCCTGAATGGTCTTTCTCCATCAGTACTATAGTTGTCTTTTTTTACATAACTACGGCTTTCATTTCTCGGCATTTCTTTTGAACTGCCTTCTTTGAATGCACGTGGTTTGAAATCTTTTGCACCTGCGCCTCTTGGTTTGAAGCTGCTGCGTTCTCCATCTCTCGGAGGTCTTGATTTGAAGTCTTTGTTTTCGCCTTCTTTTCCGCCCCTTGGTTTGAAGCTGCTGCGCTCACCATCTCTTGGTTTGAAATTACTGCGTTCTCCGTCTCTTGGAGGTCTTGATTTGAAATCTGACGTGCCATCAGAACCACCACTGCTTCTTGGTCTGAAATTGTTACGGTCTCCGTCTCTTGATGATCTTGATTTGAAATCTGAAGTGCCTTCAGAACTTCCGCCACTGCTTCTTGGTCTGAAGTTATTACGGTCTCCATCTTTTGGAGCCTTTGCTTTAAAGTCTTTGGAACCGCCGAACTTCGTATTGTCTTTCCCCTCTTTATCCTCAAACTTGCTTTTTCCCTTGTAAGAACTATCAGTTCCACTACGGCTTCTACCTGTTGTGCTTCGGTTTCCCGGTTTGGACTTGTCATCCCGACTGTTCCTGTTGTTGTTATTTGTCATGATACGCTGTTAACCACATAATTAATGTGGGGTGCAAATTTAAGAAAAATAGCTTAAATAGCAGTCCATATTTTCCATCCTAATGTTAAATTAAAAATACGCTCCTATGCATGTTTAAACAGGGCTTTTGACCCTAAATTTCGTAATAGCTTGATAATTAGGTTTATATATTGTATGTTTGCAGGCGTTTTATATTAGTTCACCAAAAAAAGGAGGAAAATGATAAAGAAACACATAATAACATGTACGGTAATTTTAGGATTACTGGTTATGGCAAAAGTGTTTGCTTACAACATGCCCCAAGCAGCAAAAAGTACAAAAAAAGTTATCACTACCACAACAATTACTACCATAACAAAAGAGCCGAAATCTCTCATGGCTCAGTTAAATTTTGCAGAAGAATCTTTACCGAAGGGCGATGTCCGGGTAGAGCGAAAAATGAAGAAAGTTCTTGCTGCATACACTTACGGTCACCTGCAAACAAATCGTTTACACCAGATGGCAGCAGAATGGTTCCCAGTTATAGAACCTATTCTTGCAGCTTATGGTATACCTAATGATTTTAAATATGTTCCACTTGTGGAATCGGGTTTACAGGGTGGCATGTCATCAAAAGGTGCAAACGGATTCTGGCAATTTATGCCTGGTACTGCACGCAATTACGGTTTGAAAGTCAATTCATCAGTTGACGAGCGTAAGAACTTACGTAAGTCTACTATTGCAGCCTGTAAATATATCAAAGAACTCTACAGTGTTTTTGATAACTGGGCTTTGGTTGCTGCCGCATATAATGTGGGCGACAATCATATGAAAAAACAGATCAACAGACAGAATCAGGACAATTATTTTAAAATGAAGCTTAACCGGGAAACTGGTGGTTATGTTTATAAACTGATTTCAATGAAACAGATCATGGAACATCCTGTCCGTTATGGTTATGCACCTAAAAGGGAACAGCAGGCTATCAATACGGTCAGAGAATAAAAAAGAAAAAAAGCACTTGGGGAAAGCCGGAATTTATTCCGGCTTTTTGCGTTTTATGTCTTTTCATGCAATCCTGTTTATGGCTTTTTAATGATCAGAATAAGCTTTTCTATTGATAAAATTTTTAGCATTTTTGTGGCTGCAAATTTGCTGTCTTAATTTCAAAGATTTCAATAGCGTTTTAGATAACATATGAGTAAAAATACCATCGACCTGGGCGAGCAAAAAGATGTTGAAGTATACGGTGCCAGAGTACATAACCTTAAAAATATAGATGTTTCTTTTCCACGTAATAAACTGGTTGTAATTACCGGTTTAAGCGGAAGCGGTAAATCCTCTCTTGCGTTTGATACGATTTATGCGGAAGGACAGCGTCGTTACATGGAAACATTCAGTGCCTACTCCCGCCAGTTTATGGGGGGGATGGAAAGGCCGGATGTGGATAAAGTATCCGGGTTAAGTCCGGTGATTGCCATTGAGCAAAAAACAACCAGTAAAAATCCGAGATCCACAGTAGGTACAATTACTGAAATTTACGATTTTATGCGCTTGCTGTACGCCCGTACGGCGGATGCTTTCTCTTATAACACAGGGGAGAAAATGGAGCGCATGAGTGAAGATCAGATTCTGGATAATATTTACAAAAAATACGAAGAGCTGGCTGTTAATATCCTTGCGCCGGTAGTAAAAGGACGTAAAGGACATTACCGGGAACTTTTTGAACAGATCCGCAAACAAGGATATGTGAAAGTGCGTGTGGATGGAGAAATTCAGGACCTGACTGCAAAAATGCAGGTAGACCGCTATAAAATCCATGACATCGAAATCGTGGTCGATAGGCTTATTATTGACAGAAAAGACCATAAGCGTTTGATCGATTCCGTACAAACCGCCATGCGACTGGGAAAAGGAATTATCAAGATCAGCGATAAGGAGAACAACGTTTCCCATTTCAGTCGTTTTCTGATGTGCCCTACCACGGGAATTTCTTATGATGAGCCTCAGCCTAACAGTTTTTCGTTCAACTCGCCTTATGGTGCATGTGAACAATGTGATGGTTTAGGGTATATTTTTGTTGTAGACAAGGAGTCGGTCATGCCGAATCCGAAATTAAGTATTATGAACGGCGGACTAGCGCCGCTGGGTGAGTACCGCGACATCTGGATGTTTCAGGTGATCAAAGCACTGGCCAAAAAATATAATTTCTCTTTATCTACCCCGATTGAAAAACTGGGGGATGATATTACTGATATGCTCCTCAATGGCAGTCCTGATTTATTATCAGTGGCGGTTGAATATAACAAGTGGAATGTGCAGAACTATCAGATCACTTTCGACGGAATTATCAAATTGCTGGAAGAGCAGCAGGAGAAAAAAGGAGAAGGTGCTACGGATGACATGGAGAATTTCCGTAAGCTGAAGACTTGTCCCACTTGTCATGGTGCCCGCTTAAAAAAGGAAAGCCTGCATTTCAAAATTGACGGTAAAAACATATTTGAACTGGCAGAGATGGACATCAACAGCATTAAAAGCTGGTATGTAAATCTGGAAGACCGTTTGAGCGAGCGACAAAATACCATAGCCAAAGAAATCCTGAAAGAAATCAGGACGAGACTGGGTTTCCTTACCGATGTAGGTTTAAATTATTTATCGCTGGACCGTACTGCAAAAACTTTGTCAGGCGGTGAAGCGCAAAGGATACGTTTGGCTACACAGATCGGGTCTCAGCTGATGAATGTAATGTATATTCTTGATGAGCCGAGTATAGGTTTACACCAGAGAGATAACGAACGTTTAATCGGCGCCTTAAAAAACCTGCGTGATCTGGGAAACACTGTATTGGTTGTGGAACATGATAAAGACATGATCCTGGAAGCTGATTACGTAATTGACGTTGGTCCTGCTGCTGGTTTGCATGGCGGACAGATTGTTGCTGAGGGTACCCCGCAGCAGATTCTTAAATCGAAAACACTTACTGCTGCCTATTTGAACGGCAGGAAAAAGATAGAAATACCTGCAAAAAGACGGGCAGGTAACGGACATCAGCTGTCGCTGATCAAGGCAAGCGGTCATAACCTCAAAAATGTTTCTGTAGATTTCCCTTTGGGCAAATTTATCGCTGTTACAGGTGTATCGGGCAGCGGAAAGTCCAGCCTCATTACAGAGACTTTATATCCAATTTTAAACCATCACTTTTTCAGAGCTAAAAAACATCCTTTAGCTTATGAAAAGATAAATGGACTGAAGGAAATTGATAAGGTGATTGAAATTGATCAGGCACCTATTGGCAGAACACCAAGGTCTAACCCTTCTACTTATACCGGGGTATTTTCTGATATCAGGAATTTATACGTGCAGTTGCCCGAAGCTAAAATAAGGGGCTATAAACCAGGTCGCTTCTCTTTCAACGTTAAAGGAGGAAGATGCGAAACCTGTCAGGGTGCCGGAATGAAAGTGATAGAAATGAATTTTTTGCCTGATGTACATGTACCTTGTGAAGAGTGCGGAGGAAGAAGATATAACAGGGAGACATTGGAAGTGCGTTATAGAGGTAAGTCTATCAGTGACGTGCTGGATATGAGTATTGAAGATGCCTGTGCATTTTTTGAAAACATGCCGGTGATTTTCCGTAAGATCAAAACGTTAAAAGATGTAGGTCTGGGTTATATTACCCTGGGGCAGTCGTCCACAACCTTATCAGGCGGAGAGGCACAGCGTGTGAAGCTCGCGACAGAGTTATCGAAAAAGGATACAGGTAAAACTTTCTATATTCTTGATGAGCCCACTACAGGTCTTCATTTTGAAGATATCAATGTATTACTGGGTGTGCTGAATGAGCTGGTAGAAAAAGGAAATACGGTGCTGGTGATTGAGCATAACCTGGATGTGGTTAAAGTAGCCGACTGGGTAATTGATCTTGGTGAGGAAGGTGGCGCTGGTGGTGGTAAAATTCTTTTTGAAGGTACACCAGAAGGGCTGATCCAGAATCCAATTAGTTTAACGGGTAAGTTTCTGAAAAAAGAGATGGACATTTAATAGATAGCCTGATGATTAATCTGCTTACTGCTGAGCAAATGCGTTTGACTGATGCATTTACAATTAAGAACAAACCAGTGTCAAGCATTGACCTGATGGAATCAGCATCAATGGCTTTTGTGGATGCATTTACTGAAGAAGTAAATGACAAAGCGACTGCGATAGCTATTTTATGCGGTAAAGGCAATAATGGTGGCGATGGTTTGGCAATAGCCCGGATCTTAACAGATAGGGGTTTTTCTGCAATAGCTGTTTACCTCATTGATTTTTCTTCCCGGACCACAGCTGAGTATGACACTAATCTGGCCCGCTTGAAAGAGCTGGAAGTACAGCTGAATAGGGTGACTGCGGCAGAACAGCTCCAGGGTTTGGATGCTGCCGTGATTATCGATGCTGTTCTGGGCTCTGGACTAAATAAAAAGTTAACATCAGCATATCAGCAGCTGGCTGAATTGGTCAACACATTAAACAGTCAGGTTATTGCAGTCGATGTGCCCACCGGTTTTCCTGCAGATGGTTTCATCGATCCGGATCATATTTATTTAAAAGCAGATCTGGTGATCTGTTTTCAGCGTCCTAAAATCAATTTTTTCTTTCCTGAATCACTATTGGCTTTAAACCGTTTCCGTGTCGTTCAGATTGGTTTGGACGAGGCTTTTATCGAAGAACAGCATAGTGGATATCAATTGGTTGACAAACATACTATTCAGGCATTATATCAGCCCAGGAAGCCTTTTAGTCATAAAGGTACCTATGGGCATGCGCTGATTATTGCCGGTCAGCCTCAAACTATGGGGGCAGCTTTACTGGCAGCTAAAGCATGTTTACATAGCGGTGCGGGTTTAACTACGCTTTCCATTCCCTCAACAGGTCTAACTGCATTGAATACCGCTTTGCCGGAAGTGATGTATCTGGAGAGGGAAGAGCTGATTAAATCAGATTTGAAAAAATTTAAAGCAATTGCGATAGGCCCCGGGTTAGGCACTGGAAATGAAAGTACTAATTTGGTAAAACAGGTACTTCAACTCAAAGTTCCTCTGGTCATTGATGCGGATGCATTGCATATTCTTGGAGAAAAAGAGGATGTGAAAAATATGCTTAGTCCCGGTGCTGTACTGACTCCTCATATGAAAGAATTCGATCATTTATTTGGTCAGCATCAGTCGTGGTGGGAACGTTTACAAACAGCTAAAGAAAAGGCCGTACAAACTGGCTGCGTCATCGTACTCAAAAATCAATATACTTTTGTAGTCAACATTAAAGGAGAGGTGGCTATCAATCCAACAGGCAATCCGGCTATGGCGCAGGGTGGGATGGGAGATGTATTAACAGGATTGATCGTTTCATTTATGGCTCAGGGTTATGCTGCTGATAAAGCTGCTAGTTATGCTTGTTACCTGCACGGTCTGGCCGGTGATGAATTGGGGGAAAGCAGGATCAGTGTAAGTGCTTCGGAGGTAGCAATGCAGGTACCTGTCTCGCTAAAAGGTTTGATCAAATAGATACACCACCCATTGCTACTAATTTTTCCATAGTAGGGTTGATACTGCCGCCACGTTTTTCCAGCGTAACAGCAAATGCCTGGGCAGTGCCGATTTCCTTCATGGCAACCAGTAATTTTTTTGGCTCTGCTTTGGCATCAAAAACACCAAGATCTACAGGTTTACCATTAACCAGGGCCCAGAGTTGGTACTGGTGACCTTCATCATTTTGTGGTAAAGCCATCCTGGTATTGTCTACCATTACATGCTGACCTTTTTTATGCCAGTAGACCACCATATTAGCTTCAGGAGCAATCTTTGTCCCTGCCAGTTTCACAGTAGTCCATGTAGGGTCTGCGCTCATAGCAGCAATCTGCTGTAAATCTTCATTCTCATCCTTCATGAAACTGACAGTAGCAGCAAACTTTTCTTTGCTTTGGTTTAAAGCTACGATCTGGTCGTTCGCAATAGCTAATTTACTATGCGCACTATATAAAGAGAACACACTCACTACCAGCAGTACTGCGCAGGCCGCCAATGCAAATCTTAAAGTTCTTACGGTGCCGGTATGATCCGGATAAAGCGGTACAACTACGGCTTCCTGTTTAACTACAGGCTCCGGTGTAACAGGAATTTCGGATGCACCCGATATTTGTGCAAAAATACGCTGCTCTAAACCTGAAGTAGGTTGTATGGCATGTTCCATCGCATACTGCTCAAGGGCGATTTCAATAGCATTGATTTCCTCCTTAACTGCAGGATATCTTTTTGACATTTCCTCTACTTCCAACTGCTCTTCAGCAGTTAACTGCCCTAAAACATAAAGTTCGAGTTTGCCTGATTCTATATATGCTTTTGCTTCTTCCACTTAATTAAAATACTTTCTAAGTTCCAAAATAGCCATTCTGATCCTGGTTTTCACAGTACCTAATGGTAGATCCAACTCTTCTGCTGCTTCAACCTGTGTGTATCCTTTAAAGTATACCAATTCTAAGACATTGATGAAATCCGGCTTAAGGGAATTGACCATATCTTTCAAACCCAGGGTGTCAGCATTAAAAGAAACCTTTCTTTGCGAGTCAATAAAATCTACGTTATTTTCTATGTCTTGGTTTTTGCTGGCATTTCTAAAATCTTTAGATCTTAGTTTGTCAATGGCTAAATTGCGGGCAACATTCATCATCCACGTGAATAATCGGCCTTTAGAGCTGTCATAACTCTCTCCTGAATTCCATATTTTTATAAAAGTTTCCTGTAACAGATCTTCGGATACTTCCGGATGTTGTACGATTCTTGTAATTACACCCAGTAAAGCCGCAGAATACATATCGTATAATGCCTGAATAGCAATGGTTTCCTGCGCTTTTAGAGCGCGGACGAGATCTTCTTCCGTGAGGGATATTTTATTTGTTGCTGCCAAGTTTGCTAATATAAAAAAAATATAACAAGTCCAACATTATATTTGTTTGCACTTGTTATGCTTAATCTAAAAATCAAATAAGTGTTTTTCTGCGTGGTATGAAGACCTTACTAATGGTCCGCTCTCTACATATTTAAGACCTTTAGCTAAGCCTATTTCTTTATATTTTGCAAATTGATCGGGATGGATCCAGTCTACTACCGGGTGATGGTTACGTGTTGGCTGCAGGTATTGTCCCAAAGTAAGGATATGAACTCCGTTGGCCACAAGGTCATCCATTGATTCCAGTACATCATCTTCAGTTTCCCCTAATCCAAGCATGATACCTGTTTTAGTCCTGAGGCCGAATTCGGAAATTCTTTTCAGACATTCCAGACTCCTGTCATATTTTGCCTGTATACGTACCTGTTTCGTTAATCGGCGTACTGTTTCGATATTATGAGACATGACTTCCGGGCGTTCTTCCAGTACGCGGTATAGGTTATCCCATATTCCTCTGAAGTCAGGGATTAATGTTTCAAGCGTTGTGTCCGGGCTTTCTCTTCTGATGGCCTGAAGCGTTTCTGCCCAAATAATTGAGCCGCCGTCTTTCAGGTCGTCACGGTCAACAGAGGTAATTACACAATGTTTAACCTGCATCAGCTTCACAGAGTTTGCGATCCTGTTTGGCTCATCCGTGTCCACAGCCTTTGGTCTGCCTGTAGCTACTGCACAGAATGAGCAGGAGCGGGTGCAGATATTACCAAGAATCATAAACGTAGCTGTGCCGGATCCCCAGCATTCTCCCATATTAGGGCAATTACCACTTTCGCAAATGGTATGTAACTTATGCGTGTCTACAAGACTGCGTACTTGTGCATATTCTTTACCTACAGGAAGCTTAACTCTAAGCCAGTCTGGTTTACGTTGTACGGTGTTCGCTGAAACAACTGGAAGTTCAATCATGTAGCAAAGTTAAGCAATAGGTTTGAATTGTTATAAACCTGAAATGTTTGTACGTTGTAATGTTATTCATCCCGTCCCGTATTTATGCGTATGACAGGGTATTGATTTACAGATATTGTTATCGGGAAAAATAAATGTTATTCTTGTGCTAAATAAATAGGAATATGGCAACTTCAAAAATAACTTATAACGGCGGTTTAAGGACCACATCTGTGCATGAACGTTCGGGGAATGAAATTATCACCGATGCACCAATTGATAACAAAGGTAAAGGAGAGGCATTTTCACCAACAGACTTACTGGCTACTTCTTTGGGTAACTGTATGCTGACCATTGTAGGGATTGCCGCCGCAGAGCATGGCTTCAATATTGATGGCACGACCTGCGAAATTACTAAAATTATGGCTGAAGGCCCAAGAAGGGTGTCAGAAATCATTGCAAACCTTCAGTTCCCTGAAAACAGTTATTCAGATAAAGTAAAATTGATTATTGAGCGATCAGCAAATACCTGTCCTGTATTTTACAGTCTGCATCCGGATATCAAAAAAACAATTACGTTTAATTACTAATCACTTCTGCAACTTCTTCTGCTGAGATGTCGCTATGTGAGGCATCCAGCACGCAGTTGCCGTTTTTGATCAGTAAAATCTGTGGGGATTCATGATGAACACTGAATGTTTCAGCTATTTGTGCAGAAATTGCACGGTAACTGATCAGGTCAAGAAAGTACAGGTTTGTTTCTGGCGGAATACTTTCCCAGTCCATCTCAAATCGCCTCTTCGCCATCATACTTACAGAACAACGGGTGCTATGTTTAAAAATTAAACTATATCCTTCTGCTTCCTTTATCTCACTGATCTGATTCAGATCAGTTATCTTCTTCCACTCCATTGTTCTTTTCTAATTTTGTCGCACTTACTTTCTTCTGCTGCCTTTTGGATATGAACTATACGCAGGGCAAATTCTATCCGAACAGGCTTCTAAAAGTGTTATTGCAAAAAATACGCCAACTAATATCATAGCTACTTTCTTCATCTCGTTGTTTTTTCTCTGCTAATCTACGTTATTTCAGAAAAAAAACAAAGCTGTTATTACGCAGTATGAAGTAAATGCGCCATTTTAATAGCAGTTATTGCAGCTTCATCTCCTTTATTTCCATGTTTACCGCCAGACCTGTCTAAAGCCTGCTGTAAATCATTGGTAGTCAGTACCCCAAAGATTACTGGTTTGCTGTATTTGATACCTACCTGTGTTACGCCGTTCGCTACTGCATCACAAATAAAATCGAAATGTTTGGTATCACCCTGAATGACACAACCCAGGCAAATTACAGCATCAAGATCGCTATGTTTTTTCAACAGGATCTCTGCTGCACCTGTAAGCTCGAAACTGCCGGGAACCGCTATAGAAAGAATGTTCTCCTCTTTAACGCCGTGTTTTAACAGCGTTTCGAGTGCGCCTTTGTAAAGGCTGCCTGTTACATCAGCATTCCATTCTGCCACTGCGATTGCAATTTTATAAGCACTGCCCTCAGGTATAGTAGTGTGTGAGAAATCTGAAAGATTCTTTAATTGTGTAGCCATGGGCACAAAGATAAGTAATACAAACAAAAAAAGGCCCGCATTACATGCAGGCCTTTGTCAAATATTTTCAATGTTTTATTACTTTACCTGTGCACTTGCGCGGGCAATGTACTCATCAATCATGGCAGCCTCCTGGCTTGAAGGATATTGGGTTTTTATTTTTGTATAAGCTTCTTCAGCTGATGCGAAATCTTTCTGGTTTTCGTAAACTAATCCCAATTTCTTAAGGAAGAGCGGAGAAGTAAATTTATTGCTCGATTTATCGGCTGCTTTTTTATAATAAGTGATTGCCTGTTTGTAATCTTTCAATTCGCTGTAAGCATCACCTAACATACCTAAGGCCAGAGGATCTGCCACCGGACTACCCGTTTCTGCATATTTCCCTAAAGCTTCGGTCGCCTTTTTGTACTCACCTTTACGTAAATAAATACCACCAAGATAAAGGTTAGCTAAGTTTGCTGATTTGGTATTGTTGTATTCTTCTGCAATTTTCTCGAATCCAGGATAACCTGAGTCTCCGTTAATCGCTTTGTTCGCTAAAGAATCAACTCCAACATATTGCTCTGCCTTGTACATTTTTGCAGAAGCTTCTTCAGCTCTGCCTTTTAAATATACGTTCTGGTACCAGAAGAATATGGCAATTAATACAACTACTGCACCGGCTATGAATAAAAGGCTTTTAGAGTTTTCTTCTAAAAATGAACCCTTTCTTACATTTTGATTTACTTCTTTTTCGGTTGTGGACATTTTGTTTTAAAAAATTAAGGATTGCAAAAATACATTTTTCGGTCAAAGTATCAATCTATTTTGAAGTATTTATATAAAATTTATTATCCTTATCTGGTTTGGAAAGGGCTGAATCTGATATAAATAGGTTATTGGGGATAAACAAATCTGTATAGAGGGTTATTTTAACAAAGCTAAACGGTAACTTTGCCTCCTCATCTTATGTGGTTAAAAAATATTACTCTGCTCAATTTCAAGAATTATGCTGATGCAGATCTGCGTTTCTCTAAAACAGTGAATGCATTTGTAGGAAATAACGGCGCCGGGAAGACAAATTTGCTGGATGCTATCCACTATTTATGCCTTTGCAAGAGCTATTTTAATCCTATTGATAGTCAGCAGATCAAAACAGCTGAAGAGCTGTTCCTGATTCAGGGCGATTTTGACCGGCAGGAGAAAAATGAAAAGATCACCTGCGGGGTAAAGAAAAACCAGAAAAAGCAATTCAAGCGCAATAAAAAAGAATATGATAAGCTAGCCAGCCATATCGGCCTGTTTCCATTGGTCATGATTTCTCCTTATGATGTAACGATTATTATGGATGGCAGTGAAGAGCGCAGAAGGTTCATGGATAATGTGATCTCACAGACTGATGCAGGTTATCTGGACGAACTGATGATTTATAACCGGCATTTGCTGAACAGGAATGCACTGCTAAAGCAGATTGCCCTAACACGGCGTTATGATCCGGCATTGCTGGAGATTTTTGATGAGCAGCTGGTCAGTTCGGGACAAAAGATTTTTGCCAAGCGTAAACAGTTTATGCAGGACTTTATCACACTTTTCAATAAATACTATCAGTATCTTACTGATGATGCTGAGCCCGTAGACCTGACTTATCATTCTCAGTTAAATGATGCCGCTTTTGAAACTTTGCTGGCAAATTCAATAGAAAAGGATAAAGTACTGGAGCGAACGACTACAGGTATTCATAAAGACGATCTTATTTTTAGCCTGCGGGAAATGCCATTGAAGAAATTTGGTTCGCAGGGACAACAGAAGTCGTTTCTGATTGCATTAAAATTATCGCAGTATGCTTATGTTGAAAAATACAAGGGCTTTAAACCGCTGCTGCTGCTAGATGACATCTTTGATAAGCTGGATGATCAAAGGATGCATAAGTTAATGGAAATGGTTTCGCATCACGACTTCGGGCAGATATTTATTACGGATACTGGTAAAGAAAGAGTATTAAATATTTTTAATCAGATCAAAGTTCCGGTAACTTTGTTCGAAGTAACTAACGGAGCAATACACCATGCGTAAACCAAATGATATGACGCTGAAGGATGCCATTACAAAAATGTTATCCGTTTACAGATTGCGTGGGAAATACGATGAAACCGGAGTAGTGGCGATGTGGCCTGAGATCATGGGAACAGCTATAGGAAACCGGACTACCCAGATCTATATTGCACATAAAAAGCTCTTCGTGCGTATTGAATCATCAGTCATCAAAAATGAGCTGCTGATGGTGAGAACCGGCATCATTCAAAGATTGAATGAACGTGCCGGTTCTGAAGTAATTACTGAAATTATATTTTTATAGCGACTAGCTTCTGCCGCCACCGAAAATTTTACTGACTACCCAAATAATCAACGCGAGTACTACAACCACGATGATTACGCCTGACCATACGCCGGCTTTAAATATACCTTCAATTGCAGAACAGCTGGCAAGAGTTGTCGTTAATAAAGCAATTAAAGCGAGTGGAAAATATCTTTGAATGTTCATGTGTGAGTGTTTTTAGTGGTGAATTTATTTTATCACAACAAACTTCCAATCGAATGGTTTTCCCAAAAGCTTTATTTCCCGTTTACCTTCAATAATTCGATCTCAAAAATTAAGGTACTGTAAGGTGGAATGTCCTGTCCGGCTCCACGTTCGCCATAGGCAAGTTGATAAGGAATAAAGAACCGGTATTTTGAGCCAACTGGCATCAGTTGCATACCTTCAGTCCAACCTGGTATTACTCTATCCAGCGACAATGAAAGTGGTTCCTTTCTATCGTATGAACTGTCAAACTGTTTGCCATTCAATAAAGTACCTTTATAGTTCACCAATACTGTATCTGTAGCTTTTGGTTTGATTCCCGTGCCTTGTGTAAGAACCAAATATTGGATACCGCTAGCAGTAGTTTGTACACCTGGTTTTGTCTTATTGCTTTCCAGGAATGCTTTTCCTTCGGCGATAGCGGGGCCAAATTTCTGCTGACTCAAGCTTTTAAACAAGTTACCGATTGCTTTTTGTGACGCTTCCTGTGTTAACAAAGGAGTTTGTCCGCCAAAAGCATCTTTAAGGCCTTTTACCAGCAAGTCATAGTTCAGGTTTTTAACACCATCATTTTTAAGGCTGGAAGCCATTGATGTTCCAAAGGCATAACTTGCCGAGTCCAACAAAGTTTTCGGTTTTACTACAACAGCAGTTGTTACTGTTTTTTTTACTACTGCTTTGCGTTTAACCTGGGCAGTTGCTGCATATCCGCAAAAAGGGATCAGCAGGGTGATAAAGAATTTGTTCATTGTTTTAGATGGTTCAGATAAAAATATTGGGTTAAAAAAATAAGCACCTTTCTGGGGTGCTTATCTCTATATTTGAATTCAAAAGAATTAAAAACGTTCAGCAGCAGTAAAGAAAAAATCACCTTCAATTGCAGCATTTTCATCAGAATCAGATCCGTGAACAGCATTTGCATCGATAGATTTTGCATATTTATTACGGATAGTACCTTCCGCAGCATCTGCAGGGTTAGTTGCACCGATCAGGTTTCTGAAGTCTTCAATTGCATTGTCTTTCTCAAGAATTGCAGCAACGATAGGGCCTGAAGACATGAAGCTTACTAAATCCTTGTAGAAAGGACGCGCGCTGTGTACTTCGTAAAATTTACCAGCAGTTTCTTCTGTTAGTTTTGTGTATTTTAAAGCAACGATTTTGAAACCGGCAGCAGTAATGTCATTGATAATTGCTCCGATGTGTCCATTTGCTACAGCATCTGGCTTAATCATTGTAAATGTTCTGTTAGTACTCATCTTTTATGTGTTATTTTTTTGCAAAATTACATTTTCTACTGCTAATATTAAACATCAAAATATAAAGGAATCATTTCATCATTAATTTATTAGCTTTGCAGCGAAAAATATGCTATCCCTTTCAGAATTAAAAACATTGCTGGCAACGCCGCAGAAGATCGTAATTACAACACATCATAAACCAGATGGTGATGCAATGGGCTCATCCTTAGGGTTGTATGCTTATTTGATCCAGAAGGGTCATCATGTGAAGGTAATTACCCCAACCGACTATCCTTATTTTTTACATTGGCTGCCTAATAACTCCGATGTATTGATTTATACTGAAGCAAAAGAACAGGCCGAACAGCTGGTTGCAGATGCTTCACTGGTATTTTGTCTCGACTTCAATACGCTAAGCCGTATCAATGACCTGGGAGAGGTGATCCGTAATGCGGATGCTTATAAGATCATGATCGACCATCATCTTGATCCGGAAGATTTCGACGATTACAGACACTGGAGTATCAATGCCTGCGCTGCAGCACAACTGGTTTACGATTTTATTGTAAATGAACTGCAGGATGCTGCGGCAATGAATAAGGATATCGCTACCTGTTTATATACGGGTATTATGACTGATTCCGGATCTTTCCGCTTTGCTTCTGCCACATCAACTGTTTACAGAATTGGTGCAGATCTGATTGATGCAGGTGCAGAACACTGGAGAATTCATCAGCTGGTATACGATAACGCGACGGAAAATCGTTTACGATTTTTAGGCAACTGCCTGACCAACAAACTGCAGATCTTGAGAGAGTTCAATACGGCGATTATTTCAGTAACTGCTGAAGAGCTGAAGCGTTTTGAAATTGTGACGGGTGATACGGAGGGCATTGTAAATTATGCATTGTCTATCAATGGGATCAAACTTGCTGCCTTTATTATTGAAAGATCGGATAAAGTTAAAATGTCATTAAGGTCTACCGGAGATTTCCCTGCCAATGAAATCTGTAAAAAATATTTCAATGGCGGTGGTCACAGAAATGCAGCAGGTGGTTATTCAGATAAAAATCTGGAAGATACCATTGCTTATTTTAAATCGATATTACCGGAATATAAAACACAGCTTTTGCAATAAAGAGATAAATTTTAAATTTGGCGCGGAAATAGGCGGATGCTGATTGACAAACAAAATATAAGAACAACGAAAAACAAACAATAAGAAAATGAAACCTGCATCGGCTGACCGCTCATAAATTAAATGAATTAAGCGGTGCAAGCTTCATAACCTAAAAAAAACAAACAATAGAAAAATGAAAAAAAGTTTAGTAATTCTTTTTGCAGCTACACTTGGTTTAGCAGCTTGTAACAACTTCAAAAAAGGTCCGGGTGGCTTAATGTACCAGATCCATAAGACTGAAGGAAAAGATAAAATAGTTGAAGGAGACATTATCAAAATCAATGCAGTTCAAAAAACTGAAAAAGATTCTGTAACCAGCAGTACTTATGATATTCAGCAGCCAGCTGTTTTCCCTGTATCTAAAAAACAATGGGCAGGAGATATCTCTGACGCTTTAATGTTATTAGCTGAAGGTGATAGTGCTACGTTCAAAATTGACCTGGATTCAATGGCTAAATATTCAAACCAGCCAAAACCAGCAACTCAGAAAGATAAATACATGGTTTTCACGGTGAAAATCGAAAAAGTAATGCACAAAGCTGCTGGTGAAGCAGATTCAACTTTCCAAAGAAAAGCAACTGAATTCTTCCAGAAAGATTTCCAGGCTACAGTAGCAAAACATAAAGCAGCTGAAGCAGGAAAAATCAAAAACTTTATTGCTGATAACAACCTTAAAGTTCAAACTACAGCTTCTGGTTTACAATATGTGATTACTGCACCTGGTGATAGTCAGAGAGCAACACTTACTGATACGCTAATGGTAAACTATACTGGTAAATTACTGACTAAAAAATCTGACGGTAAAGAAAATATCTTCGATACAAGTGTAGAGAAAGTAGCAAAGGAATCTGGTAAATACAACCAAATGGCTCAATACGGTCCTCGTCCATTCTCTTTAGGCAGAGCAATCCCTGGATTTGATGAAGGTTTGAAACTAATTGGTAAAGGTGGAAAAATCACTTTGATTATTCCTTCAGCTTTAGCTTATGGCGAAGGTGGTATGCCACAGGGTGGTATCACTCCATTCTCTCCATTATCTTTTGATGTAGAGATCACTGATATCAAAAAAGCGAAAAATGCACCGGTTGCAGCTCAAACGCCAACAATGGCACCTGCACCAACAAAATAATTTCGTCCAAAAACGAATGAAAAACCCTGTCCGAATTCGGACAGGGTTTTTTTATTAACTTTGTTTTATGCTTTTAACAGATACACACACGCATTTGTACTATGAAACTGATGCGGAAAAACAGGCGTTGTTATTTCAGCGCTGCTTTGATAATGGTGTAAACCGCTTATTTCTGCCCAACGTAGACGTTACCTCGATTGCGAAAATTGATGACCTGGTTGGAAAATATCCAGAGAACTGTTTTGGGATGTCCGGCCTGCATCCATGTGATGTGAAGGAAGGTTATGAAAGTATATTAAAAGAAATCCATGAAAGTATTGCCAGCCGTAAAATCTATGCCATAGGAGAGATCGGGATTGATTTGTACTGGGATAAGAGTACACTCCAGCTACAGCAGGATGCATTCCGTACACAAATCAAATGGGCAAAGGAATTGCAGTTGCCGATAGTCATACATTGCCGTGATGCATTCGATGAGGTTTTCGAAATTCTTGAAGAAGAAAAAGGTGCTGATTTAAGAGGAATTCTGCATTGTTTTACCGGTACTATTGACCAGGCGAAAAAGACTATTGATCTCGGATTTTATCTGGGTATAGGAGGCGTGGTTACTTATAAAAAGGCGGGACTGGATGAGGTATTGTCACATGTCTCTCTGGATCACCTGGTACTGGAAACAGATTCTCCCTATCTGGCGCCTGTGCCTTACAGGGGCAAACCTAATGAGAGCAGTTACCTTGTACATATTGCGCAGAAAATAGCAGATATCTATCATATATCTATAGAACAGGTAGCGGAAGTAACTACAGCTAATTCTATTAAAATATTTAACGTTTAAGCTTTACATGACTAAAATTTTAATCATCTATACCGGCGGTACCATTGGTATGGTCAACAATCCGCATACGGGCGCATTGATTCCTTTTGATTTCGAACAGATTCAGCAGAATGTACCCGAGCTGGCACGTTTAAATTACGATCTGGATGTATACTCTTTTAACCCAATCCTGGATTCTTCCAATATGGATCCGCAAATCTGGGCAAAAATAGCCGGACTGATCAATGAGCGGTACGAAATATATGATGGCTTCGTTATTCTTCATGGCTCTGATACGATGGCTTATACTGCTTCGGCGTTGAGTTTCATGTTAAAGAACCTGGGGAAATCTGTCGTGCTGACGGGCTCGCAATTGCCTATCGGCGAGATCAGAACTGATGCGAAGGAAAACCTGATTACCGCACTGGAGATTGCGGCGACTAAAAGTAACGGACAGGCAATGGTTCCTGAAGTCTGCATTTATTTTGATTATCAGCTGTTCCGCGGTAACCGCTCAATCAAATACAATTCAGAGAAGTTTGAGGCTTTCCGTTCACCTAATTACCCGAAACTGGCAGAAGCCGGTGTTAACCTTTCCTTTTTCAATAATTATATCAGTCAGCAGCCAGGCACTGCACTGCAGTTGGAGACTAATTTTAATACGAATATCAGCGTTCTGAAGCTGTATCCGGGAATTAGTGAAAGTGCGGTTAAAGCGATCACCAGGTCTTCTGCTGAAGCCATTGTCATGGAAACTTTTGGTTCGGGCAATACAACCACCGCAGCCTGGTTTACTGATAGCCTGCAGGAAGCGGTAGACGCTGGTAAGCTGATTGTCGATATTTCACAATGTCAGGGTGGATCAGTAGAGCTCGGCAAGTATGAAACGAGTAAGAAATTGCAGCAAATGGGAATAGTCAGTGGATTCGACATGACTTTTGAGGCTACGGTTACAAAACTGATGTACCTGCTTGGTCAGGGACTGACTTACAGGGAAGTCTCTTCACTAATGGAACAATCGTTGCGGGGTGAGCTTACAGCATAAGTAAAACTTATGTAATATGGGCAGATATACAGTTCCGGAAAATATAATTACCTTATTTTTGACTAGACCCTTTCGTCATCAAATACTCATTACGGGTATGGATCAACGGAAGATGGAGATAAGAGAAACAATACTGAAAACATGAAGATAGAACAGATTTATACCGGTTGTTTAGCTGAAGCCGCCTACTATATTGAAAGTAACGGAGAGGCGGCAATTATTGATCCTTTACGTGAAGTGCAACCTTATTTAAAAAAGGCAAAGCTGGCGGGGGCGACTATCAAATATATTTTCGAAACTCATTTTCATGCTGACTTCGTTTCGGGGCACGTGGACCTTGCCCAGCAATCGGGTGCCACAATAATTTACGGTCCCACTGCAACAACCAATTTTGAGGCACACATTGCAGCAGATGGCGAAGTTTTCAAAATCGGGGAGCTGACGATTAAAACCTTACACACTCCCGGACATACACCAGAATCCACAACCTACCTGCTGTTGGATAAAAACGGTGAACCCTATTGTATTTTTACAGGAGATACCTTGTTTATCGGCGATGTTGGTCGCCCTGACCTGGTACAAAAAGGAAACCTGACGATGGAAGATATGGCGGGTACTTTATACGATTCCCTGCACAGTAAAATTCTTCCTCTGCCAGATCACGTACTGGTATATCCTGCACATGGTGCTGGTTCTTCCTGCGGAAAGAACATGAGTAAGGAAACCTTTGATACCTTGGGTCATCAGAAGGAAGTAAACTACGCGATCAAGGCAAAATCGCGCGAACAATTTATTACTGAAGTAACGGATGGTATCTTACCTCCACCACAATATTTTGCTAAAAATGCAGCCATCAATAAGAATGGCTACGAGAGTTTTGCTGATGTCCGCAAAAAAGGATTGATCCCTATGGGAGCCGAAGAGTTTGAAGCAACGGCAAACTATACTGGTGCACTGATTCTGGACACCAGGGATCCGCAGGATTTTGCAAAAGCTTTTATCCCTTCCGCTATCAATATTGGTCTGGGCGGGCAGTTTGCCCCCTGGGTTGGTGCTTTAATCACGGATCTACAGCAGCCACTATTATTGATTGTCGATGAAGGCAAGGCCGAAGAGGCAATTACCCGTTTAGCCAGAGTAGGATATGACCAGACAATTGGTTATCTTGAAGGGGGAATCGAAAGCTGGACAGCTGCAGGAAAAGATATCGATAACATACCATCTGTCTCGGTTACCGATTTTGAGAGCAATCTCAATGCACAACCCGGTCTGAAGATTTTAGACGTACGGAAACCCGGAGAGTATGAAACGGGACATTTGGTGGCCGTTGAGAGTCACCCGCTGGATTATATCAACGAATGGATGAACGAAATTAAACCTGATGAAACCTATTACATTCATTGTGCAGGTGGATACAGATCTATGATCGCTGCTTCTATACTGAAGGCAAGGGGCGTGAATGAGGTGATCGATGTGGCAGGCGGTTATGCCGCGATCAAATCTACCAGTTTAAAGAGAACAGATGATGCTCTGGCTGGAAATACAACACATTAAAGCAGGATGGAAGAATACGATGTATTGATTATAGGCGCCGGACCTATCGGGATGGCTTGCGGAATAAACGCCAAAACAGCCGGATTGAGTTATGTGATTGTGGAGAAAGGTGCGCTGGTCAACAGTCTGTACAATTACCCTGTGTTTATGACTTTCTTCTCGACCTCTCAAAAATTAGAGATCGGCGGTGTGCCTTTTGTAAGCATCAATCCTAAGCCAAACAGGAATGAGGCCGTCGAATATTATCGCCGTGTGGCAGAAAATTTTGAGCTCAATATCAACCTGTTTGAGCAGGTAAATGGCGTGCAAAAAGAAACTGATGGCAGTTTTGAGGTTAGTACTTCAAAGAGACAATACAAGGTGAAAAATGTGATTATCTCTACCGGATTTTATGATGTTCCGCTACTGATGAACATTCCGGGAGAGCAATTACCTAAAGTAACTCATTATTATAAAGATCCCCATTTATATGCGTTTCAGGATGTGGTAGTCATTGGAGCCAACAACTCCGGGATTGATGCCGCCCTGGAAACTTATCGTAAAGGTGCGAATGTAACACTGGTTATCCGCGGACCTGAAATAGGTTCTTATGTTAAATACTGGGTGAGACCAGATATTGAAAACCGGATCAAAGAAGGGGAAATCAAAGCTTTTTTTAATGCCGAGGTAACAGACATACAGAAAGATAGCGTGACCATAAAAACACAGACGGAAACGTTTACCCTGAAGAATGATTTTGTGATCGCAATGACTGGTTATCAGCCTGATTTTGACATGCTGAAAAAGCTGGGCGTAACCTTGGGTGATGAAAATGCAAACCGCCCTGTGTACAATCCGGAAACCATGGAAACAAGTCTGCCGGGACTATATCTTGCTGGTGTAGTATGCGGAGGTATGGATACCCATAAATGGTTTATAGAAAACTCCCGTGTTCATGCAGATCAGATCTTTAAACATATTGGTGCAAAGAATTAGCTGAAATTAATTAAGTTTGCACATAATTTCAAACCTGAATGCCAGGAATAAATCAGATTAAGAAACCCATAGCCGCAGATATCGAAGTTTTTGAAGAAAAATTCAAAGCTTCCATGCACAGTGATGCGCCGCTGCTTGACCGGATCACACACTATATTGTGAAAAGGAAAGGCAAGCAGATCAGACCCATGTTTGTTTTTTTTGCTGCTAAGCTCTGCGGGGGAATTATTGAATCTACCCATCGTGGTGCTGCCCTGGTAGAATTACTGCATACTGCTACGCTTGTTCATGATGATGTAGTTGATAATGCCTATGAGCGCAGGGGATTTTTCTCCATAAATGCCTTATGGAAAAATAAGATTGCTGTTCTGGTGGGAGATTATTTGCTGGCCAAAGGTCTGCTGCTTTCTGTCAATAACAATGAATTCCGCCTGTTACAAATCGTTTCTGAAGCGGTCAAGCAGATGAGCGAAGGTGAGTTGCTGCAAATTGAAAAAGTAAGGCGAATGGATATCGGTGAAGAATTGTATTTTGATGTTATACGTCAGAAAACGGCTTCCCTGATTGCTTCATGCTGCGCTTGTGGTGCTGCATCAGCCGGTGCTGATGAAGAAACAGTGGAGAAAATGCGCTTGTTCGGAGAAAAGGTTGGCATCGCTTTCCAGATTAAAGATGATACATTTGACTTCGGTACTGATGATGTCGGCAAACCTTTGGGTATAGATATCAAAGAGAAAAAAGTGACACTTCCACTGATCTATGCGCTAAACCGCGCAGACAAAGCAGAGAAGAAAAAAATCATCAACCTGGTTAAAAACCATAATGATGAGCCTGCGAAAATACAGCAGATCATTGATTTTGTAAACGAAAAAGAAGGCGTCCACTATGCTAATCAGAAAATGGCCCAGTATCAGCAGGAAGCATTCGATATTTTATATACTTTCGGGGAAAGCGACGCAAGAACCGGGCTTGAACAGTTAGTTCGTTACACTACGGAACGTAAAAAATAATTATTCCATCCCCATTCTAATTTTATTTTAATATATTTCAGCTGTTTTGAATTTTCGACTGTAAAAAATCGATCATGAGCCAGTCAATTTACCATTAATATGGGTATACGCTCGTGTCGATTTCATTGTTTGATCAATTCCTTATTTCATCAGAAAATATATCGTAATGAAGTTTTTTACCTCCCTTGCTCTGATCGGATTGGCGCTTTCTGCCGCTGCTCAGGATAATTTTACGCCGGATTTTGTACGTATAAATACCGAAGTACAGCAAAATTCGAAAGCTTATGGCACGCTTCAATCAGCTACAGAAAATATCGGACACAGGCTCACTGGTTCTGCGAATGGGGCTAAGGCAGAGGCATATGCGTATCAGCTATTAAAATCTTATGGGTATTCGGTCCGTTACCAGCCTTTTGAAGTAGAGAGCTGGAGCCGACTGACCAATGAAACGAGGATTGGGAAGACAACAGCTTCACTAAAAAAGGTAGCATCGGTAACACTGGCACATTCGCCGGTAAAAGCATCAATCACTGCCGAGCTGATAGACATGGGGAATGGATTGGAAGCAGACTATCTGAAAGCTGGCGATAAGGTAAAAGGTAAAATTGCTTTGGTTTACCTGGGTGTTTTACCAGGATCGTCTGAAGGCACGCCTACTTTACACCGTTCGGAAAAAACAGCTATAGCAACCAAACATGGTGCTGCTGGTATCATACTCATCAATGGCGTGAAAGGCGGTGTTTTACTCACAGGAACAGCGTCTGTTACGGGGAAGCTCATCCCTATTCCTGCAGTGTGCATAGGTTTGGAAGACGGCATACAGGTGAAGCTGCAAATGCGTTCATCGCCCCAATTTGCCAGTTTGAACATGACCAATTTTTCGGGAATGATCAAAGCAAGAAATGTGATTGCAACCCTCAAAGGTAATTCCCTTCCTAAAGAAAAAATTGTTGTCGGCGGCCATCTGGATAGCTGGGACCTTGCAACCGGAGCAATTGACAACGGGATTGGCTCCTTTGCTATCATTGATATGGCAAGAACTTTTAGCACACTACAGCTGAAAACCCGGCGTACTGTTGAATTTGTCTTGTTTATGGGAGAAGAGCAGGGCTTGCTTGGCTCTAAAGCATATATTGCTGCGGCGGAGACTAAACATGAGCTTGACCAGGTAAAGTTTATGCTCAATTATGACATGACTAATGATCCTAAGGGTTTTTCAACCAGCAGGTCTGAAATGAAGGCATTATTTACAGGCTGGGGCGCCCAGATTAATCAGATAGATACCGGCTTCAGTAATGTGTTTTTAGCAGGTGCTGGTCTGCATAGTGATCATCAGCCTTTTATGTTACAGGGAATTCCTACAGGTGGAGGTACTGGCGGAGAGCTGCCTAATCATTCAGGTCAGTTTTACCATTCGGATGGCGATAGCTTCAGGCTGGTAGATGAACAGCAATTGAAAAATACTGTGCGTTACAGTGCTATGCTGACATACGCTTTGGCCAATACAGCCAGAATTCCTGTTACCCGTCAATCGGATGAAAGACTGAAAGCCTTCTTGTTAGAGAACAATTTGAAGGAACCTTTGCAGATCGCAGGAGAATGGAGATGGAAGAATGAATAATCTGCCTGCAATTCATATTTTCATCTATATTTGCTTTGAAATAAAATTATTGTTTAGTCGATGCGAAATATCAATATAAAGGAACTGGCCAAAGTACTCAACTTATCTACGTCTACTGTCTCCAGGGCTTTCCGGGATAACAGTGATATTAGCAAGGAGACGAAGGACAAGATATTAGCTGCGGCAAAAGAACTCAATTATCAGCCAAATCATTACGCCAGTAATTTAAGAGAGCAAAAGAGTAAAACTATCGCTGTGATCGTTCCTGAGCTCGCTAATAATTTCTTTTCCCAGGCCATCAACGGGATAGAGCGCGTTGCGAGAGAAAAAGGATACCATATCCTGATTTATGCTACTGATGATGATTATGAGAAGGAAGTTTCTTTTATCCGGCATTTACATAATGGAAGAGCCGATGGGATTATCATGTCTGTATCAGGTGAGGCCAACGATCATAATTATTTAAATGAGCTCAACCAGAAGCGACTGCCCCTCGTGTTTTTTGACAGGGTATATGAAGACATTAAAACACCCCGGGTAATCACCAATGATTATGACAGCAGTTTTTCTGCTACCCAGCATTTGATCAAACAGGGATGTACCCGGATTGCCTACCTGGTAATTAACAAAAACCTGTCTATAGGAAAAACAAGGATGCAGGGATATATAGATGCATTACAGAAATATAATATTCCTTATGATGATCACCTGGTGGTGGATTGCACCAATAGCTACAGAAAAAATAATATTATTTTAAAAGATATGTTTGGCAGATTAAAGCCAGACGGGGTGTTTACTTCGGTTGAGCGCTTAGCTTTTGCAACGTATTACGCCTGTTACGATCTGGAAATTTCCATTCCCGCTCAGGTGAAGGTAGTGGGCTTTTCCAGCCTTGAAATTGCCCCGCTTCTAAACCCTTCACTGACCACGGTTACCCAGCCTGCAACCAAAATCGGAGTGGAGGCCGCATCACTTCTGTTCCGGATGCTGGAGGATCCTCAAAGTGTAAATATCAGCCAGGAAATTGTGCTGGATTCTAAACTGGTAAAGCGAAATTCTACTGCTTTATAAGCCCTTCAAATTACCCTTATTTATCACCCCGGAAAATCACGTTTTTTGCAAAAAAAAATCTGGTTTTCCTGAAAACGCGCAGAATTCGGGTTTTCAATTCTCATAGAATTGTCAGATCAGCTGTCATAGATCGGGAACGTTCCCGGTATCGTTCCCGAAAAACATCGTAAAAACACCTTAGTGTACATAAAACACTTTATATGTTTTTGAATTGGATGTAACGGTTTGTAATACAATTATATGCAATCATTTTACTGTGTTTTTAAGAAAAAGTGTCTAAAAATATTAGGGTAGTTTTTGCTTGTTTTCAGATATAAAATATTGTGCTAAAATGTTTTTTGATATAAAATTTTGAAATATCATCTGCGCGTGTAAATTTACCGTATGTGTGGTACACAAACATATTATCCAAATATATAAACCAAAAAGAGTATTAAATATGAAAGTATTTTACGTGATGAGACAAGCTTTGGTGTTGATTTTTTTGACACTTGCAGCACTCACAGTACAGGCACAAACCGGTTCGGTTAGTGGTAAAATTATCGATGAAACGGGACAAGGTCTTCCCGGGGCATCAGTCGTGGTTAAAGGCCAGGCAAAAAGCTCCAGTACAGATGTTAATGGTAATTTCAGGATTACCGGTTTAGCAAATGGACCGGTTACTTTAACGGCAAGTTATATCGGCTACAGCTCTACAGATCTGACAGTTACCGTGAATGGTAATACAGTCGCCAATTTTAATCTGAAGCCAGATGCACAAAATCTGAATGAAGTAGTTGTAATTGGTTACGGTACTGCGCAGAAAAAAGATCTGACAGGATCAATTACCACAGTAAGTTCCAAAGACTTTCAAACGGGTAACATCACTTCACCAGAGCAATTGATTGCAGGTAAGGTGGCTGGTGTATCTATTACTTCCAATGGTGGTCAGCCAGGTGGTGGAAGCGTTATCCGTGTGAGAGGTGGAGCTTCACTGAACTCTAGTAATGATCCATTGATTGTAATTGACGGTATACCTTTCAGTGGTAACACCATCTCAGGTGCAGCCAATCCTTTGAGTTTAATCAACCCAAATGATATTGAAACCTTCACTGTTTTAAAAGATGCAAACGCAACAGCTATCTATGGTTCAAGAGCTTCTAATGGTGTAATTTTAATTACCACTAAAAAAGGCAGGTCAGGCGCACCAGTTATCGATTTCAGTACGGTTAATTCTTATGCTACCATTGCTAAAAAAGTAGATTTATTAAATGCAGACCAGGTTCGTGCTTACGTAAACGCAAATGGTACGGCTGCACAAAAGGCCTTATTAGGAACTGCCAATACAGACTGGCAAGACGTAATTTTCAATAATGCTTTCACCACAGATAACAACCTGAGTATCGGAGGAAGCTTTAAAAATGTTCCTTACCGTATTTCTGCTGGTTACCTGGATCAGAGAGGATTATTGATCACTGACCGTTTAAAAAGAGCTTCGGGTGGAATTACGCTGAACCCTACTTTCTTTGATAATCACCTGAAAGTAGATCTAAACTTAAAAGGAACGCTAAGTGAATCTCATTTCGCCAACCAGGATGCAGTAAGTGCAGCTATACAGTTTGATCCTACACAACCGGTTTATGCTAACAATCAATATGGCGGATATTTTGAATGGATCGGTTCTACTGGTCAGCTGAATCCGAATGCACCAAGAAATCCACTGGGATTAATTGAGCAAAATGATAACAATGCTAAAGCAGACAGAAGTTTTGGTAACCTGAGAATAGATTACTCTTTCCATTTCTTACCGGAATTACATGCCAATGCCAATGTTGGTTACGATGTGTCCAAAGGTTATGGTATGACTAATGTACCTGCTTTTGCAGCACAGAGTTTTGCTCAGAATGGTAAAGCGGATATGTACGAAGGTGTGCAACATAACAAACTGGTTGAATTTTATCTGAACTATAACAAAGACCTGAAAGGCATTAAAAGTAATATCAATGCTACGGCAGGTTATGGTTTTTATGATAACTCAACCAAAACTTATAACAAGGGTACTTATAGTGCATTGGGTGTACCGATTGTTACACCAGTTTTCCCTTTTGATATACAGCAAAACAGACTGCTTTCCTATTACGGTCGTTTAGTATATACTTTTAATGACAAATATATTTTATCAGGAACCATGCGTGCTGATGGTTCATCTAAATTCAGTGAAAATGACAGATGGGGTTATTTCCCTTCTGCTGGTTTTACCTGGAGAGCGATTGATGAGTCATTCCTTAAAGATAGCAAAGTGCTTTCTGATTTAAAACTTCGTTTGAGCTACGGTATTACTGGTCAGCAGGACGGTATTGCTAACTATAGTTACTTACAGAATTATTACAGCAGTAGCAACGAATCTCAATACCAGATTGGTAACCAGTATTATCATTTTTATACACCAATTGCTTATGATAAGGACCTGAAATGGGAAACGTCAACTACTTATAATGCAGGTATTGATTACGGTTTCTTTAAAGGCCGGGTTTATGGTAGTGTAGATGTATACAGCAAAAAAACCAAAGATTTACTAAGCAAAGTGCCAATTTCAGTGGGAACTAACTTTACCAACATTTTGTTAACAAATGTTGGTAATATGCAGAACAAAGGGATTGAGGCAAGTATTAACGTAGGTATTATTAAAAGTGAAGATCTGAACTGGGATGCCGGCTTCAACATAACGTATAACAAAAACGAAGTTACTAACCTTTCGCTTAATCCAAACCCTAACTTCAAGGTTGGAAAAGATGGTGGCGTGGGGGTTACAGGAGCGACAGGTACGGCACTTCAGTGGAACTCTCCAGGTTATAACCCTGACTCTTATTTAGTTTACAAACAGGTTTATGATGCTAACGGAGCACCACTTCAGGGTGTGTACGTAGATAGCAACAATGACGGTGTAGTGAATGAGCAGGACAGGTATTTTTATAAATCTCCGGCACCAAAAGTACTGATGGGCTTTACGACTTCATTAAGCTATAAAAAATGGACCTTGAGTACTGTATTGCGTGCCAATCTTGGTAACTACGTTTATGACAACATCTCTTCAAATCTTGGTGTAAGCAGAAACTTATTAAGCCCAAGCGGATTGATTAACAATGCGACGAACTCATTCTTCGAAACCAACTTTGACAATAACGAGTTCCTGAGCGACTTCTATATAAGAAACGCTTCATTCCTGAAAATGGATAATGCTGGTCTTGCTTATAACTTCGGCCGTCTTTCGCCTAACAGGACGACTACCTTGCGTATTACAGCAAATGTTCAGAATGTATTTGTGGTTTCAGATTACAAAGGGCTGGATCCGGAGATCAGTTCAGGTATTGATTACAAAATATATCCAAGACCAAGAACTTACAGTGTGGGTGTTAATGTTGGATTTTAATAAATTATAAAATAAAGAGAGATGAAAAATCTATTTAAAATATTCATATCATCAGCTGTTGTATTGGCTACCTTCTCGTCTTGTAAAAAAGACCTGAATTTAACCCCAACCAATGATATCATTAATGAACAGGTATATGCCAGCGCAACTGGATACAAGCAGGTATTTACTAAAGTTTATGCAAGCTTTGCAACCATAGGCGGAAGTGGTGCCGGGGATAATGGCGACATAAAAGGTATTGACGCAGGTGCATCAGATTTTATTCGTTTGTACTGGAATGTACAGGAGTTGACTTCAGATGAAGGGCTGTGTGTATGGAACGATCCGGGTGTTTATGATTTAAACTATCTGACCTTCACTTCTGATAACCTGCTTCTTCAGGGATTATACAGCAGAAGTATTTACCAGATCACTATTGCAAATGAATTTCTTCGTGAAAGTACTCCGGAGAAACTGGCTTCAAGAAATATCACTGGTGCAGAAGCTGATGAAATTGCTAAGAATAGGGCTGAAATAAGATTCTTACGTGCTTACCAATACTGGGTATTAATGGATCTTTTCGGTAATCCTCCTTTTCTTACGGAAGATAATCTGATTGGTAAAGTAGCTCCTCAACAGATCAAACGTCCGGAATTATTCAAATATGTTGAATCAGAATTACTGGCTATTGAAACTTTATTGCCTGCTACAAATGAGTATGGTCGTGTAACACAGGGAGCAGATTGGATGTTATTATCACGTCTGTATCTTAATGCGAATGTATATACAGGTACGGCTAAAAACACAGAAGCGATTACTTACGCGAGTAAAGTTATAGCTGGTAATTATGCGCTGCAGGCTACTTACAAAAACCTGTTCCTGGCTGATAATGATGTGAACAACCGTGAAACTATCCTGGCCATAAACTATGATGGTAACTTCACTCAGAACTATGGTGGTACAACTTTCCTTGTGAATGCATCAATTAATGGGGATATGACTCCTAAAGATTTCGGTGTTCCTAATGGTGGTTGGGGTGGTATTCGTTCCAAATCTACACTTTCTGGTGTATTTACCGATGCTGCAGATAAAAGGGCAATGTTCTTTGGTGATAAAGCGGCTAATGATAATGTGGCCGTATTTACTGATGGCTTACGTGTAACCAAATTCAGAAATGTAACCCAGGGCGGATTAACGCCACCAAGTTCTAACGGTACATTCAGTTCAGTTGACTTCCCACTATTCCGTTTACCAGAGGCTTACCTGAATTACGCAGAGGCAGTACTTCGTGGTGGTTCAGGTGGTACTACTGCTAATGCAATCGCTTACGTAAACAAACTACGTGAAAGAGCCTATGGCAATACCGCTGGCAATGTGACTAACTTAACATTAGACAATATTTTGACAGAGAGAGCGAAAGAATTTTACTGGGAAGGTTACAGACGTACAGATTTAGTACGTTTCGGTAAGTTCACGGATGGATCTTATTTATGGCCATTTAAAGGCGGTATTAAAGCTGGACGTGCTGTGGCATCATCCCGTAATATCTTTCCTTTGCCTTCATCTGATGTGATCGCGAATACTAATTTGACTCAAAACCCAGGTTACTAACAAGAAATTATAATTGATATGAAATCATTATATATAAAGACTCTGAGCTATAGTATGTTGATACTATTGTTCATGTCCTGCAAAAAAGATGAAACAAAAACTGTGGCAGGAACAGGCACAGCACCGGCAATTACGGCTACAACAAATACACTCGTTCTAAAAATGGCAGATTCTGCCGCTATGGCTACAGTTTTCAACTGGACCGCATCCTCATTTGGTTATAATGCAGGCATTTCTTACACTTTGCAGATGGACCTCGCTGGTAATAACTTTAGTAAGGCAACAGAGATTGCTTTGTCTAATGGCCTGACCAGATCTTTTTCTGTTTATGAACTCAATAGCATGATGGCTATTATAGGTGCAAAAGTGGATGTGCCTAATCAAATCGAGGTAAGAACAATGGCTACGATTAGTAGTAATTATGCTCCTGCATATTCCAATGTACTGCCACTTACTGTTACTCCTTTTTATGTGGAGGTTGTTTATCCGGCCTTATGGATACCTGGCAGCTATCAAGCCTGGACGCCAGATCGTGCACCTAAAATAGTCTCAGTGGCGAATGACAAGTCTTATGAAGGATATCTTTATTTTCCTGATGCAAATACAGAATTCAAAATAAACATAGCACCGGATTGGAACCATACCAATTATGGCACCTCATCTTCCGGAACACTGAATCCTACAGGGGGAGATAATTTAAAAGCTGCTGCTGCCGGTTATTATTTATTAAAAGCAAATACAGCAACACTTACTTATTCAATTACTAAAACAACCTTTGGAGTATTAGGCAGCGCTACAGGATCTGCGACTACTGATACACCGATGTCTTATGATCCGGTAACTAAAGTATGGAAAGTAACTAAAGCTTTGGTTGCGGGCGATCTTAAATTCAGGGCCAACGGAACCGACGCGATCAGCTATGGTTCAAATACTCCTGCCGACGGCAAGCTAAAGTTAAATGGTGTTAATATTCCAGTTACTGAAGCAGGTACTTATGAAATTATCTTTAATGTAAGTATCCCGGGCAATTACAGATACACACTAACAAAACAATAACAAACACACCCGGTGCCCTGACTTTAGTCAGGGCATTTTTTGCTGAAACAACTTTTTAATTTCTGATGAAAAACCTGAATCTAAGCTTCAAGCTATTAGTACTTTTACTCTTGCCCCTGCTGGTACAAGCGCAGCGTAATGTAAAAAGCAATGCTAAATTTGACCATGTAGACCCTATGTTCTGGTGGGTAGGTATGAAAAATCCTAAGCTCCAGGTGATGGTTCATGGAAAAGATATTGCCGGTTATACAGTGAAGGTGGATTATCCGGGAGTTAAACTTGCTGAAGTCCACAAAGTAGAAAACCCTAATTATTTGTTTATTGACCTGGAGATTGCTGCAGATGCAAAAGCAGGAAAGTTCCCAATCCAGTTTTTGGAGAATGGTAAGAATAAGGCATCATACAATTATGAATTAAAGAACAGGGATCATTCGGCAACCCGTATTCAGGGCGTAACGAATAAAGACCTGATCTATTTCCTGATGCCAGACCGATTTTCTAACGGTGACCAATCCAATGATGTGGTTAAAGGTATGGCTGAAACAACAATGAACCGTGCTGAAATGTATGCCCGTCATGGTGGAGATATCCAGGGTGTCATCAACCACTTTGATTATCTCAAAGCTTTGGGTGCTACGACCATCTGGATGACTCCCGAAATAGAAAATGATATGACCAATGCATCTTATCATGGTTATGCCGTAACGGATCATTATAAAATAGATCCCCGTTATGGTACGAATGAATTCTATAAATCCTACGTGGATCAAGCACATGCAGAGGGTTTAAAGATCATTAAAGATATTGTCCACAACCATATTGGTACCGGACACTGGATGTTTAAAGACATGCCAATGAAAGACTGGCTGAACCAATGGCCGGTTTTTACGCAGACAAGCTACCGCGATGAACCCGTAATGGATCCGCATGCAGCTGAGTCCGATAAGAAAAAAACGGTAGACGGATGGTTTGTAAACAGCATGCCGGATCTGAATGAAAGAAATCCTTTCGTACAGAACTACCTTACCCAAAACCACATCTGGTGGATAGAATATGCCGGAATTGATGGATTAAGATTGGATACTTATGCGTATAACGACGCTCCTTATATGGCCGACTGGGCTACAAAATTAAAAGCGGAATTCCCATCGGTAACGATTTTCGGTGAAACGCTGGTAAACTCAGTGCCATCACAGGCATTTTTTACACAGGGCAATACAGTAAACAGGGGATTAGACACACAGTTACCTGGAATCACTGATAACGTACTTAAAAATACAATCTATGAAGCATTAAATGGTAAAACTGGCTGGACAGATGGGGTATTCAGGTTATATAATGTGCTTTCGCAGGACTTTCTATATCAGGATCCCTCAAGAAATGTGATCTTCTGGGATAACCATGATATGAGTCGTTTCTATTCTGTAATCAATGAAGATTTCGATAAATACAAGTCAGGGATGGCCTTGTTGCTGACCATGAGAGGTATTCCTCAATTGTACTATGGAACTGAAATTCTGATGAAAAACTTTTCTGATCCTGATGGCTTGGTACGTTCAGATTTTCCAGGAGGATGGGCAGGTGATCAATCCAATAAGTTCATTACGGCAGGAAGAAACAAACAAGAAAACGAAGCCTGGAGTTTTGTCAGCAAGCTGGCGAATTACAGAAAAAACAGTCCGGCGCTGCAGACAGGAAAAATGATCCAGTATGTGCCGGAAGATGGGGTATATGTTTACTTTAGATGCGCAGTAGGAAACGAAGGTAAAAGTGTGATGGTGATCCTCAATGCAGAAGATAAAACGAAGGTATTGAAGACCGACAGATTTGCGGAGCAGATGAAGCATACGACCTCACTGAAAAATATACTGACTGACGAAAAATTAAACGATTTTAAAACGATAGCTGTTCCGGCGAAAACAACGCTGGTGCTAGAACTAAATTAATATGAACAATTCAACTATAGCTTGCATTTTTGACCTTGACGGAGTTCTGGTAGATACCGCAGTATATCATTATCAGGCCTGGAAAAAACTGGCAAATTCATTGGGGTTTGATTTTAGTCATGCTCAAAACGAACAGCTAAAAGGTGTAAACCGGATGCGTTCACTGGATATGATACTCGACTGGGGTGGAATCACCAAAACTGCTGCTGAAAGGGAAGAGCTGGCTACCTTGAAAAATACATGGTATGTGGATATGATCAATAAAATGTCGGCTTCTGAAGTATTACCTGGTTCACAGGAATTACTCGAGCAACTTAAAAGCAGAGGTGTAAAAATTGCACTTGGCTCAGCGAGCAAAAATTCAAGCCTGATCCTGGAAAGAACAAATCTGACACATTTCTTTGATGCTATTGTAGATGGTAATTCAGTCACTACCTCCAAACCTGATCCTGAAGTTTTTCTCAAAGGAGCCGAACTGCTCAAGGCAGCACCTGAAGATTGTATTGTGTTTGAAGATGCATCTGCTGGTGTGCAAGCTGCAATAGCGGCTAACATGGCGGTGATAGGAGTAGGAGAAGCTGAAAATCTGCCTGGTGCAGACCGTTTTATCAAAGATCTTTCTGGTGTAACAGTAGATGAACTGATCACTCTAATTGCACATAAAACAGAAAATAAACAGGCGTAACTGGGAGCGATAAGAGGCTGAATAAGCTCTTCATAACCATTAAAAAAGATAAGAAGCTAATGAAATCATATATACAAGCGGAAGAGTGGAACATTATAGAGGAAGGTTTTGATCCTCACCTGAATAAAATATCTGAAAGTATATTCAGTATTGGTAACGGCCGGATGGGGCAACGTGCGAATTTTGAAGAAACCTATAGTGGTGATACTTTACAGGGAAATTATGTTGCTGGTGTATATTATCCTGATAAAACACGTGTGGGATGGTGGAAAAATGGTTATCCGGAATACTTTGCTAAAGTATTGAATGCGGCCGACTGGATGTGCCTGGAGCTGAAAATCGACGACGAAATCGTAGATTTAAGCTTATGCAAAGTCACCGCTTTCAAGCGTGTGCTGAACATGAAAGCAGGTTACCTGGAACGTTCATTCACGGCAGAACTGGTTTCGGGAAAGCAGATTAAAGTGAGCTCAAAACGTTTCTTCAGTATTGCTAACGACGAAGTAGCGGCATTGCATTATCAGCTGGTAGCGCTTAATTTCTCTGCTCAACTAACGATCAGCTCTTTCATTGATGGCGATGTTAAAAACCAGGACTCTAATTATGATGAGAAATTTTGGGACGAGGTTAGTAAAACCCAGAATGAAAGCGGGTCGTTCCTGACCATGCGGACTAAAAAAACTGCTTTCGAAGTCACAACTGGTGTGAAAACAATAGTATTGCATAATGGCGCAACTGTAGCACTTGCCAGAGATGAAGCTAATAAAGAAAAATACCTGGGGGAATCAGCCTCCATTGCTATCGCGGAAAATTCAACTGTAGATATCTATAAATATGCCACCAATCTTTCCTCACAGAATTATGATACAGCAGAACTGTTAACTACTGCGGTGAATGTCATCAATGCTGCTGTAGAAAAAGGATTCGAAGCTTTGCTGGAAGAGCAGGCTGCGGCATGGGGAGCGAAATGGGAAGAGGGTGATATCATTATTGAAGGTGATGTATCTGCCCAGCAAGCTATCCGCTTCAATATTTTTCAGCTGAACCAGACTTATACAGGTAAGGATGCCCGTTTAAATATCGGACCTAAAGGTTTTACAGGAGAAAAATACGGAGGTTCTACGTACTGGGACACGGAAGCGTACTGCATCCCGTTTTATCTCTCTACTGCACCACAGGAAGTGTCTAGAAATCTGCTGATTTACCGTTATAAACATTTGCAAAAAGCAATTGAAAATGCGGAGAAATTAGGTTTCAACAAGGGAGCAGCTTTATACCCGATGGTGACCATGAACGGTGAAGAATGCCATAATGAATGGGAAATCACTTTTGAGGAAATCCACCGGAATGGAGCTATCGCATTTGCGATATTTAACTATATCCGATATACGGGTGATCAAAGTTATCTGAAAGAATTTGGCCTGGAAGTATTAATTGGTATTGCAAGGTTCTGGAAGCAGCGTGTGAACTGGAGTGCAGATAAAAAGCAGTTTGTGATGCTGGGGGTAACCGGACCTAATGAATATGAAAACAATGTAAACAATAACTGGTATACCAATACTTTGGCTGCCTGGTGTTTGAGTTATGCTGTTGAAGCAGCAGGTATAGTGAAGGCAGAGGATGCCGCGCAATATCAGGCGATTGTTGAAAAAACAGCATTAGACGAGCTTACAGAGTTTGCGGACTGGACAGCTATAACGAAAAATATTTACCTTCCATATGACGAAAAACAGGGCGTTTTTCTGCAACAGGATGGATTTTTGGATAAAGAGCAGATTTTGGTGAAAGACCTTCCTGCTACTGAACGTCCATTAAATCAGAAATGGAGCTGGGACAGGATCTTGCGTTCCGGATTTATCAAACAGGCTGATGTGCTGCAGGGCATGTATTTCTTTGAAGATAATTATGACCTGGAATCACTGCGCCGGAACTTTGATTTTTATGAGTCGCGCACCGTACATGAAAGCTCATTGTCGCCTTGTGTACACAGTATCTTAGCGGCTAAGTTAAATGACGGCGAACGGGCATATGAGTTCTATCTCCGTACTGCACGATTAGACCTGGACGATTATAATAATGATACAGAAGACGGTCTGCATATTACCTCTATGGCGGGTACATGGATGAGCATTGTAGAAGGTTTTGCCGGGATGCGGGTACGTGATGGACATTTATCTTTCAATCCTTTTCTTCCTGAACAATGGAATTCTTTCTCTTTCATCATCGGTTTCCGTGGTGTGCAGCTCAGGATAAAAATCAGGAAAGACGAGATGACTATAGCAAATCCTGCAAAAGAATTGCTGGACATTAATATCTTTAACAAGTCATACAGCATTCCGGAGGGTGAAACTGTAATTGCCTATAAGGGATTATTGGTATGATCGCCCTGCGCCGGAATTTAGCTGTTGTTATATTAATATTTTCAGGATTTATGAATGATGCTTTAGCGCAGGAGAATAAAAAGATAATGATTTACCAGCTTTTACCGAGGTTATTTGGTAATCGGCAGCAGGTGAATATTCCCTGGGGAACTATAGAACAAAATGGCAGCGGTAAGTTTGCAGATATCAACGCACCAGCATTGGATGGAATTAAGGAACTCGGAACTACACATGTGTGGTTCACGGGAGTGATTGCCCACGGAACGCTCACGTCCTATAATGATACTGACCTGGCGGCAAATAATGCCAATGTGGTTAAAGGCAGAGCTGGCTCTCCTTATGCGGTCAGAGATTATTATGATGTAGATCCGGATCTGGCTGTTGAGGTGAAGAACAGAATGGCAGAGTTCGAAGAGCTGATCCGGAGAACTCATGCAAAGGGCCTGAAGGTGATTATTGACTTTGTACCTAATCATGTGGCACGCCAGTATAAATCTTACGCCAAACCTAAGGGCATAAAAGATTTCGGAGAGGGAGATGATGTGCATGTGGCCTTTAGTGCAGCGAATGATTTTTATTATGTTCCGGGAAAAGATCTGGTTGTACCCTCGCTGAAAGCTGAACAGCATAGCCCGTTAGGGGAGCTGCAACAGCATAAATACGTTGAATCACCTGCCAAAGCTACGGGAAACAATGTGTTCTCTGAAAAACCGGGTATAGATGACTGGTATGAAACAGTAAAACTGAACTATGGTGTAGATTATGAACATCATGCTGCACAGCATTTCGACCCTACTCCTGAAGTGTGGACTAAAATGAGGGATATCCTGGTCTACTGGACAAATAAAGGAGTGGATGGTTTCCGCTGTGATATGGCAGAAATGGTGCCTCTTGCATTTTGGGGATGGGTAATTCCTGAAGTGAAAAAAGTAAAACCGGACCTGATTTTTATTGGCGAGGCTTATGACCCCTCTACCTATAAATCTTACCTGACTACCGGTCAGTTTGATTACCTGTATGATAAAGTAGGACTCTATGATGGCCTGAAGAAGCTGATCAGGAGTGAAGAACATGCCGATGTAAATGATATTCGGAAAGTCTGGCAGGTTGAAAGTGCTGGTTTTGGTGACCAGATGCTGCGTTTTCTGGAGAACCATGATGAAGAGCGTATTGCTTCAAACGGTTTTGCTGGTAAGGCAGAGCTGGCACTTCCCGCGATGGTGGTGTCGGCAACACTTTCAGGCGGGCCAGTGATGACTTATTTCGGTCAGGAAGTAGGTGAGCCTGCCAGGGGAGCAGAAGGTTTTGGCGGAGAAGACAACCGGACCACAATTTTTGATTACTGGGGAGTGCCCGAGCATCAGAAGTGGATGAATGGCGGCGCCTTCGATGGAGGAGAGCTCGGAACAGAACAGAAAGCGCTGCGTGATTATTATGCAAGGTTACTTCAGTTTACGGCATCTTCGGCAGCACTGGCTAATGGAGAATTCTGGGAGATTCCGGTAGGTGGCAATATGAACAAACGGATGTACGGTTATGTACGTTATACGGCTACGCAGCGCCTGCTGATCCTGGTTAATTTCGACCGTCATTACAGGATGGAAAGCCAGGTACATATCCCTGAAAGTATTTTACAGCATAAGCACATCACACACGTGGAAGACAAGCTTTCTGAGCTGAAAATTAACGATATTAAAGAAAACAAAATACCTGTCTGGGTATTACCTATGAGTGCGCAGATTTTAGAATTTTAAGTACTCCTTACCAACCAAAATAGCTACCCATTATGGAACAAAATAGAGTTGCTGCTTCAAAACCAAGATTGTCTAAAGGCCAGATCTTTAATCTGAGTGCCGGATTTTTCGGCATACAGTTTGGTTTCGCCCTTCAAAATGGAAATGCATCAAGAATTCTGCAGACATTCGGTGCAGATGTGGAGCATCTTTCTCTTTTCTGGCTTGCAGCACCTTTAACAGGAATGATTGTTCAACCTTTAATTGGCTATTATAGCGACAAGACCTGGAACCGTTTTGGCAGAAGAAGACCTTATTTCCTGGTTGGTGCGGTATTAACCGCAATTGCGCTAATCCTAATGCCCAATTCGGCTACAATGGCCAGCCTGATGCCGCCTATTATTATCGGTGCGGGGATGCTGATGATCATGGATGCTTCCATTAATGTGGCGATGGAACCTTTTCGCGCTTTAGTGGCCGATAAATTACCAGAAAGTCAGCGGAGCTTTGGCTTTTCTATGCAAACGTTCCTGATTGGTGCAGGTGCCATTTCAGGCTCCTGGTTACCTTATATATTTTCCGAGTACCTGGGTGCTTCAAAACTTGCTGCTGCGGGACAAATTCCGAATAATGTGATCTATTCATTTTACGCAGGTGCGGCAATTTTGTTGCTCACGATTTTATGGACAGTGATCAGTACCAAAGAATATCCGCCAGAGGAAATGGCCCTATACCATGCCGGAGAATCTGAAGCAGAAGAAAGTAAAGGTATCATGTCTATTTTCTCTGATTTCTCGAATATGCCGCTGACCATGAAACAGCTTGGTCTGGTGCAGTTTTTCTCCTGGTTCGCTTTATTTTCCATGTGGGTATTTACCACTCCGGCTATTGCCCAGCATATTTATAAGGTACTGCCGGGTGATACTTCTTCTGTGAAATTTGCTGATGCAGGGAACTGGGTGGGTATTTTATTCGGCGTATATAATGGTGTTTCCGCCATCTATGCGTTAATTCTTCCCGCAATAGCCAGGGCAACCAGCCGTAAAGTTGCTCATGCTTTTTCATTAATTGCTGGTGGAGCCGGACTATTGTCCATTTATTTCATCAGCAACCCTGACCACCTGATTTACTCCATGATCGGTATCGGCCTTGCCTGGGGAAGTATCCTTTCCATGCCCTATGCGATCTTATCCAGCGCCATACCTGCCCGTAAAATGGGTGTTTACATGGGTATCTTTAATTTCTTTATCACTATGCCACAAATTGTGAATGGGTTTTTCGGCGGACTGATCGTAAAAAAATTCTACCATGGTGAAGCGATCTATGCGATCGTGCTGGCTGGGATATTTATGATTCTGGGAGCGGTATCTGTACTGTATATCCAGGGGAATAAAGAAAAGTAACATTTTTAAGGCATTGTTTATAATGCTGATCCTTATCTTGATATTTAAAGATTATCCAACAAAAGATCAGCAGCATGAATAAAATCTCTACTTTAATTATTGCCGGATTGTGCAGCGTACAGCTAGCGAACGCACAGGAAGTAAAACCGAAACCTAAACAACTCAAACCTAAAACAGCGGAAATGCCCGCTAATGAAGAAGTTAACTCGCGTAAAATCGTTACTGAAAGCGCTGTTGTTACTCAACATCAGGTAACTATCAAAGGCCAGCGTGTGCCTTATAAAGCGACCACCGGAACCTTACCGGTATGGGATGAGGAAGGCAAAGCGATAGCCGGATTATTTTACACCTATTATGAACGCTCAGATGTAAAAGACCGCGCCAGTCGCCCTTTGGTCATCTCCTTTAACGGCGGACCGGGTTCTGCTTCCGTATGGATGCATATCGCTTATACCGGACCTGTGGTTTTAAATATAGATGATGAAGGTTATCCCGTACAGCCTTATGGCTATAAAGAAAATAGCGCTTCCATTCTTGATATGGCAGATATCGTCTATATCGACCCGATAAATACGGGTTATTCGAGGGCAATCAACAAAGACATTCCGGGCAGTAAATTTTTTGGTGTAAATGCAGATATCAAATACCTGGCAGAATGGATCAATACTTTTGTAACGAGAAACGACCGCTGGGCATCTCCAAAATTCCTTATCGGTGAAAGTTATGGGACTACACGTGTTTCAGGGCTTGCGCTGGAGTTACAAAACTCACAGTGGATGTATTTGAATGGCGTCATCCTGGTATCACCTACAGAACTGGGGATTGACAGGGGAGGTGCAATGACTGCTGCCCTGCGTTTGCCTTATTTCGCTGCTACTGCATGGTACCATAAAACGCTTAATGCTGTTTTTCAAGCTAAAACGGTTCAGGAGTTTCTGCCGGAAGTAGAGGCCTACACCATGAACACACTTGTTCCTGCGCTGGCTAAAGGAAGTCAGCTGAGCGATGCAGAACGAAAAGAGATCGCTGCAAAGATGTCATTATACGCAGGCATCAGCGAAAAGGTAATTCTTCAGCACAATCTGGATGTACCGGAAAATTTCTTCTGGAAGGAACTGTTGCGGGATAAAGGATATACTGTCGGTCGCCTTGATTCTCGTTATAAAGGAATGGACAGGCAGGATGCAGGAGAAGAGCCGGATTATAATGCGGAACTGACTTCATGGCTGCATTCCTTCACCCCTGCAATCAATATGTATATCCGCAAGGAGCTGAATTATAAAACAGACCTGAAATATAATATGTTTGGTTCTGTGTATCCATGGGACAATACGAAGAACCGTACAGCAGAAAATCTGCGTCAGGCAATGGCACAAAATCCATATTTACACCTGATGGTGCAATCTGGTTATTTTGATGGTGCATGTGATTATTTCAATGCCAAATACAATATGTGGCAAATGGATCCGGGAGGACGACTTAAAGACAGGATGAGCTGGAAAGGCTACGAAAGCGGACATATGATGTACCTGAGGAAGAATGACCTGAAGACCGGCAACGACGATATCAGGGATTTTATGATAAAATCTCTACCTAAATCAGGAGTAGCTGCGAAGTTTTAAATAAAATGCCTATTTTTACCGCCCACTTATGGAACAGATAAAAACGACGTTTGATTTTGAAAAACCTATTGCTGAATTGATGCAGCAGATTGAAAAGGTTAAACAGGTTGCTGATAAGACAAAAGTAGATATGTCTGCAACACTTATCGAACTTGAAGAGAAATTAGCTAAAACTCAGAACGCCCTGTACACCAATTTAACGGGATGGCAGGAAGTTCAGTTGTCGCGTCATCCTGAAAGACCACAAACGCTGGATTATATCAGTATGATTTGTGATGATTTTATTGAAATGCATGGTGACCGTACTGTTGGTGATGATAAAGCTATTATTGGTGGCTTCGCAACTATTGCAGGTCAGACCGTAATGATCATTGGTCACCAGAAAGGCAAGAACACTAAAGAACGTCAGTACCGTAATTTTGGTATGGCGAATCCTGAAGGTTACCGCAAGGCTTTACGCCTGATGCGTCTTGCAGAAAAATTCAATAAGCCGGTGATCTCTTTTATTGATACAATGGGTGCTTATCCGGGTATTGAAGCTGAAGAGCGTGGTCAGGGTGAAGCTATCGCAAGAAACTTATTGGAAATGTCTGTATTAAAAGTGCCTATTGTTTGCCTTATTATCGGTGAAGGTGCATCGGGTGGTGCTTTAGGTATCGGAATTGGTGATAAAGTATATATGCTGGAGCATACCTGGTATTCTGTGATTTCTCCTGAGTCCTGTTCTTCTATCTTATGGAGAAGCTGGGATTTTAAAGAAAAGGCAGCAGAGTGCCTAAAACTGACCTCTACTGATATGTTTAAGAACAAGCTGATTGATGGTGTGGTTAAAGAGCCACTTGGCGGTGCACATCAGAATCCTGCAGCTATGGCTGAAACCCTGAAAGCACAAATATTAAGTGATCTGAAAGAACTGGGCAAAGAGAAGACAGAAAAGATGATCAGTAACAGGATTGACAAATTCTGTGCAATGGGTGTTGTCAACGAGTAACAGAAAAAAATATATAAAAAGACCGGATGTTTGTCCGGTCTTTTTTTTTGCCTTTTTTAAGTGGTTATCGTTCCCAGGTATATGCTGTCTGACTGATTGCTGCGGTCATGTGCATTGAATGCGATGTATAAGTGATACGTTTTTCCTTTTTTCTTGGAGATTATCAACGAATCTTTGCCTATATACCTGAACTTTCCTACTATGGAATGGTATGCGCATTTGTCCTCAATGTCATAGGCCAGGAACATTGCCTGATCTTTAGTTGAACCTTTCCAGTATTCCTTCGACCAGTTCAGCACTTGCTTCTTCTGTACCAAATAAAGTACCTGAACCTTTCGTCCTAGTTTGATCCAAGTTTCATCCCTTTTTACATAACGTAGTCTACCTGCCTGCCATAGGCTGTGGTAGCATTTAAACGAAACCTGATCAAAAAAGGAATATTTTTAGATTATAATAATAATGAATTTAGTTGTCATATAAATTAAATAAAATTAATCTATTGTTGTTTTTAGTGTTGATTGTTTGTATGTTTGTTTAGGGGATAGAGGGCAAACCATCTATGCAATCAGGGCTTTAAATCATTAAATACTAAAAATGGAAAATAACGGCAATTTGACTATCAGAAAAATCACGGTACAGACAAAATATCTGGATAATGGAAGCCGCAGATTTACTTCCCAATTCCTGCTTTCAGGGATGTGGCTGGAAGATGCGGGATTCAAACCCGGCGCAATTGTAGAAATCGTTGTGCGTAATGAAGAATTGATTCTTAAACCTATAACCGCAGGCAAGGATATGAATCCGCCAGATAAAATGAGCAGGAGAAAGCAGATGGGGATAGAAAAGATGACGCGTATGGCGGAAGCCATTTCAGTTGGTCAGGCATAGGTCTGGTCGGTTAAAGGCGCATAAAAAATGGCTGAATAACCCCATTGCTTTGCAATTGTTTATTCAGCCATCCTGGGATTAAATACGCCTCTTTTATTCTATTGACTATTGTCCGCCAAAGTACATAGAGAATCTTGATTCAAGGCCTGTAAATTGCTGGCCCAGTTTCGCTGATAATTTTGTCTGTTTTTGTTCTGCCGTAGTTTTCACCATCTGGTTCAGGAACTGCAGACCAAGCTGTACATTCTGTCCACCAACAAACCTGTTTTTGCTTGCTGAGACATCAGCAAGGTAAGTCAGCTCTTTCTGAATATATACTCCCGCTCTTTCCAGCAGGTCGTTCGCTCTTTTTGTCTCCCCTAGCGTATATAGGTTCTCCGCAAGGAAATAGGCACCCATAATAGAACGCATGCCATAAAATTTCTCGGGCATTACTTCATAGTAACGGTTAACCACTTTTTTGGCGTCTGCTATCTTGCCTTCTTTAATCAGGCTGGAGATCGTGGTATTGAATACATTGTTAAAGATGGAGATATCATCCGAAGATTGAGTATCCAGGTAACGTGCATCTTTCACATTTCCCCATTTGAATTTGTTATACATGTTATTGTATAAGATATCTGTATTCACCAATTCGCTTTTTCCAGCATCAGGAGCAATTTTGTAGGGTAAAAGACGTAAAGCCAGGCCTTCATTATATAAGTAGTTGTCAAGTCCGTTAAACTGGTCTGACGGTACTGTGCTTGCAAAATAGATAGGACGTTTCCAGTTGTTATTAACCAAAATGTCAATCATGGCCAGTGTACCTTTGGTCACATAACTTTTATTGAACTTCCATTTCATCTCAGGAGTAATCATCGCTTCATTTGCCGCGCTGACAGTACCTGATTTTACTACTTCTGCAGGATTTATCGTTATTTTGAAGTTCTGAGTAGGGATAAAGTTCTCTTTGGTGCCGTTTTGCAATGGCAGTTTATCCGCATCGTTATCAGATAAAAGCACATCAAGAATATTTTTTAACTCCACATAGGTGGAATCACCTAATTGCTCATATTTCTGATAATACATTACATCTCTTACGCCTTGTACATACTGAGAAGGTTTCATGCTGATAGGAAGTGGTGCAGACTCATTCTGTTTACGCTTCATACCGTCAATGTACCAGTCAGTGTCAAACAGACTCAGATTAACCAGACGAATATCCGGTCTGATGTTTTCAACTTCCTGTGCATACCATAGTGGATAAGTATCGTTATCACCATAAGTGAATAGGATGGCATTTGGTGCGCAGGACTGCAGGTAATCTACAGCAATATCATGTGCCACCATTTTAGTAGAACGGTCATGGTCATCCCATCCCTGTTCAGCCATAATAGCCGGTGCAGCTAATAAACCTACAGCAGTAGCAGCAATAGCACCATTTCTTGGTGTTAGTTTTTTAAACACCCAGTCTTTCAGCGCAAATACACTAAATCCGATCCATATGGCAAAGGCATAGAAAGATCCTACATAGGCATAATCCCGCTCTCTTGGCTCCAAAGGTTTCTGGTTCAGGTAGAGTACAATAGCAATACCAGTAAAGAAAAATAGTAATCCCACAATACCAGCATCTTTCTGGTTGCGTTTGAAGTGCCATATCGCACCTATCAGCCCCATAATCAATGGCAGAAAGAAGAAGCGGTTATAAGCGTTGTTCTCCACAATGGAGGGAGGAAGGTGCGACTGATCGCCCAGCATCAAAGCATCAACAGGTTTAATTCCGCTCAGGAATTGTCCCTGATATACTCCGGCTCCCTGTTCATCGTTCTGGCGACCAGCAAAGTTCCACATGAAATAACGCATGTACATATTGCCTATCTGATATTTGAACAGGTAATTGATGTTATCGAACAGGTTAGGGAAATATTCGTCATTGAAGCCCATCAGACTTTTATACTCTTCAACATGTCGCCCATCATCACTGTACATCCTTGGAAAAACAGTGGTTCTGTCATACTCATAATCAGTCTTCTTACCTGCAACTTCATATTTGTCAGCTCCTTTACGGTAAATGTTTTTACCTTCTTTAAGACTCACCTTTTGTGAGTTATAGTTAGGGCCGAACAGCAATGGTCTGTCGCCATATTGCTCCCTGTTTAAATAGCTTAAAAACGAAAATGCGTTATCAGGATTACTGTTATTCAAGTTAGGACCAGCTTTAGCTCTGATAATAATCATAGCGAAAGATCCATATCCGAAGATGATCAGGACGGTTGATAATAAGGCCAGGTTTAAGATTTTCTTCTGGTGTTTGATAGAGTAACGGATGGCCCAGGTAAAGGCTGCTATCAGTACGATAGCGAAGAAGATCACACCAGATCCAAAACCGAAACCTAAAGTGTTGACAAAGAAAAGGTCGAAGTAAGCACCAAATGAAACTACGTATTGGATGATACCATATTGTACAACAGCAAGAATCAGAATTCCTACTACCAGGGCTTTAAATACACCTGCATTAGTTGGTTTAGCTGTTTTGCGGAAATAATATACAAAGGCAATTGCAGGAATGGTCAGTAAGTTCAATAAGTGGATCCCAATGGACAGACCCATGATATAAGCAATAAAGAGCAGCCATTTATCAGCACGCGGCTCATCGGCATGTGCTTCCCATTTCAGGATTCCCCAGAATACGATGGCCGTAAACAAAGAGGAAAGTGCATATACTTCCGATTCAACAGCAGAAAACCAGAAACTATCAGAGAAAGTATAAGCAAGGGAGCCGACAACTCCAGCACCCATAATGGTGATGATATCTGTCACAGATAACTCTCTGCCACTTTTGATCACCATCTTTTTAGCCAGTGCGGTGATGGTCCAGAATAGAAAAAGGATGGTTGCACCACTCGCTACAGCTGAGCCGACATTCATGAAATAGGCAACTTTATTCACATCACCCAATGCCAGTAAAGAGAAAAAGCGCTGGATCATTAAAAATAAGGGTGCTCCCGGTTGGTGGACTACCTGCATTTTCAATGCTGAAGCTATAAACTCACCGCAGTCCCAGAAACTAACTGAGGGCTCTAAGGTTAAGATATAAGTTACTGTGGCAATCAAAAAGCACAGCCATCCGGTAATGTTATTAATTTTTGAATAGTTCATTTTATTTTAAAATATAATGTCTGCACATAAAAGTGCTGCCGAAAATAAAGAAATAGATTGGTAATAGTACATAGATACTTATAGTTTAATGGAATTTTAATGCTTTAAAGGGTCAAACGAGGAGGTTTTAAAATTATTTTATTTTTTTTTGCATTTGGATTTGCATAATTCAAAAATCTGCGTAGATTTGCATTCCCAATTCAAAGCAACCACTTGTTGATTTGAAGGAAGATTGCCCGATAGTATAAAGGTAGTACAACGGTTTTTGGTACCGTTTGTCTAGGTTCGAATCCTGGTCGGGCAACCAAACAATATTCGGATTGTGATTCAGATTGCAATCCGATTTTTTTTAACCCAGCATTGATACCCGTCTAATCATGCCATTGCAATTTAACCCAGTTAAACTTTTTGCCGGATCCGGTACAAAAGCATTAGCACATAAAATTGCCGAAAACTACGGCAAGCCTCTTGGTAATGTGACTCTAAGTAAATTTAGCGATGGTGAATTTCAGCCTTCTTACGATGAATCAATAAGAGGATGTGACGTATTCCTGATCCAATCCACCTACCAGCCTTCTGATAATTTAATGGAATTGTTATTAATGGTTGATGCTGCAAAAAGAGCATCTGCACATTATATTACGGCAGTGGTTCCTTATTATGGTTTGGCCAGACAAGACAGAAAAGATAAGCCAAGGGTAGCGATAGGTGCTAAACTGGTGGCTAATCTGTTGAAATCTGCAGGTATACACAGGATCATGACAATGGACCTGCATGCGGCTCAGATCCAGGGCTTTTTTGATATCCCGGTAGATCACCTTGATGGTTCGGTAATATTTGTACCTTATATCAAGAGCCTGGGCTTGAAAAACCTGACTATAGCATCACCTGATATGGGTGGGTCTTACAGGGCAAGGACATTTGCCAAGTTCTTTAATGCAGAGGTAGTGATTTGTGATAAGCGACGTAAACGTGCAAACGAAATTGAATCGATGTCAATCATCGGTGATGTGACGGGAATGGATATTGTACTGATGGATGATATCTGCGATACTGCCGGAACACTTGCTAAAGCTGCTGCGCTGATTATGGAGAATGGTGCAAGAAGCGTAAGAGCTGTTTGTACACATCCTGTATTATCAGGTAAAGCATATGAGACAGTAGAAAATTCGATGCTAACAGAACTGATTGTGACGGATACGATACCTTTGAAACAGCAGAGTCCTAAAATCAGGGTGTTAAGTACCGCACCTTTGTTTGCAAAGGCGATAGCGAATGTGAATGAGCATGGCTCAATCAGCGAGCTTTTTCAAGTTGATTAATGAATAACACAATAAATAAATTATGAAACCTGAAGGATCAATTCAGATCCGAAAGCTTCATAACCAATTAAATTAAAATAAATAGATTATGAAAATTATCGCAATTAGCGGTTCTCCAAGAGAGAACGTAGGGAAACGCGATGCTAAAGAGCTTCGCTACGAAGGTAAAGTTCCTGCAGTATTGTATGGTGGTACAGAACAAGCACATTTAGCTGTTGTTACAACTGACTTAAAAGATGCTATCTACACACCAGAAGCTAACTTTTTAGAAATTGATGTGAATGGTACAAAAACCAAAGCAATCATTAAAGATTTACAATTTCACCCATTAACTGACCTTTTACTTCACGTAGATTTTCTTCAGTTATTTGATGATAAAGAAATCGTTATGGAGATTCCTATCAAATTAGTAGGTACTTCTCCAGGTGTTAAAATGGGTGGTAAATTAGTACAGAAGTTACGTAAACTTCGTGTTAAAGCATTACCTAAAGATATGCCACAAGTTGTTGAAGTGAGCATTGCTAAATTAGAAGTTGGTAACTTATTCCGTGTGCGTGACATTGAAAAAGCTGCTTACACTATTACTAACACTGCAGAAGATACGATCGTATCTGTAGGAATGTCTAGAGCATTAAAACAAGCAGAACAACAAGCAGGTAAAAAATAAGCTGTTCTTAACAGATCAATTTATAGCAGCACTGATGAATCATCAGTGCTGTTTTTTTTTGCGTTCTTTGTGAGGTAATTTACGATACCAGATAAACTGCTATCTTTGCAAACAGGAAAAATTGTCATCTTACCTTTTTTTTCTGCTATAAAAACGTAATCCAAAAATGAAGTATCTAATTGTTGGTCTTGGAAATATCGGACCTGAATATGCACATACCCGACACAATATAGGTTTTGATATTGCAGATCAGCTGGTGAAAGAACTCGGTGGTTCATTTACAAATATGCGACTGGCCTATTATGCAGAAGTATCCTGGAAAGGGCGCAAACTGCATGTAATTAAGCCAACAACTTTTATGAACCTGAGTGGTAAGGCTGTAAATTACTGGATGCAGGAATTACATATACCTATTGAAAACGTATTGGTGCTGGTTGATGACCTGGCCATTCCATTAGGAAAGCTGAGGCTTAAATTACAAGGGAGCAGTGCAGGACACAATGGGCTGAAGAGCATTGAAGCGAGTTGCGGAGGGCAGGGTTACCCGCGTCTCAGATTTGGCGTGAGCGATAACTTCCCGAAAGGCAGGCAGGTTGATTATGTGCTTGCCCGGTTTGATAAGGATGAACAGCTGGAATTACCTGCGCTGATAGATAAAAGTGTTGCACTGATCCAGAGTTTTGTAACTATCGGACCAGCGCAAACAATGACAGCATTTAATAAATAACTACTTATTCCGTTTTGTGGCTCAGTTCGGGTGTGGTAAAGGCGACGATCTTTTTGTAAAGCAGACCTAATTCATAAGGCTTACCTAAAACATCGTTAGCCCCGGCATCGAGTGCAGCCTTTTTATCGTTTTCCATTACCGCAGCAGAAAAGGTGATGATTGGGATATCTTTCTTGCCTGGCACATAGTTTTCTCTAATCAGTTTTGTGGCTTCAAGGCCATTCATGACAGGCATATAGGTATCCATCAGAATGATGTCGTAATCATTGGTCTTTAATTTATCCAGCGCCTCTCTGCCGTTCTCTACCACGTCGGCATTGATATTCCAGTCCTTCAGGATCTTTACAATCAGGAATTTATTGATGGGATTATCTTCCGCTACCAAAATACTTACATTCTCAAATGGCAGCAGTTTGTGGTTATTCTTTTCCGGACTTTCCTGTTTATCTTCCATCACCTGATACCAGTTGCTGAAACAGAAAGTACTGCCTTTATTTTCTTCACTGGTTACCGTCAGCTCTCCTCCTTTCAGATAGGCCAGATTCTTCACAATAGAAAGTCCAAGTCCTGTACCGCCGAAATTCAATGTGGTACTCTCATCAGCCTGTTCAAAGGTTTCAAAAATCTTATCGATTTTGTCGGACGCAATCCCAATCCCTGTATCTGTGATAGAAAATTTGAGACGGGCATTGTTTCCTTTTCTATCCAAAACCTCCACCTTGAGCGTTATTGTACCTTCATTTGTGAATTTAATGGCATTACCGATAAGGTTCATCAAAATCTGGTTGAGTCTTAAAGAATCAGCCAATATATATGGGGGCAGGTGCGGATCAAAATCTGTAATGAGGTCCAGATTTTTCTCCTTAGCACGTATTTTCAGTAGATTAATTACGGCATAACAGATTTGTATCAGATCGGTAGACGCACGGTTAATCTTGAATTTGCCTGCATCTATTTTTGACAAATCGAGAATGTCATTGATGACACCCAAAAGAGAGTTGGAAGAAATTTCCAGGAGACTGATCATTTCCCGCTGCTCTTCAGACAATTCAGTTTTTTCGAGCAGGTTAGCCAGGCCAATGATTCCATTGATTGGTGTACGGATCTCATGACTCATATTGGCCAGAAAATTCTCTTTGATTTTTTTACCCTGTTCGGCCAGCTCTTTTGCTTTGATCAGTTCTTTCTGAAAAGCTTCCAGTTCACTGTTTTTTCTGATAATATCCCTTTGTGTTTTTACAAATTGTATAAAGGAATCTACCTTTGCAGAGGTGACATAGGGGTTTAATGGTTTATATAAATAATCAACAGCTCCGGCGTTGAGTCCCCTCACCGCATATTTTGTTTCTGTGGAAATGGCAGTCACAAAAATGATGAGGATATCTTTGGTTCTGGGGTTACTTTTTAATATTTCTACAAGCTCAAATCCATCCATTTCAGGCATTTGAACATCAACAAGTGCTATTGCAATATCTACTTCCCAGGCCAGTCTTAGTGCTTCGTTGGGCAAGGTGGTAGATATTAAGTTTACGTCATCTCTTTGCAACAGTGCTTCCAGCGCTATAATATTCTCGGGCCTGTCATCAACAATGAGGATGTTAATCTTTTCCATAAAATTGTGAGTATAAGATTTGCTTCTTATGCTGTCTTTTGGTATATATTATTCTTTGAATCTATGATTTTAAAGCGGCCTAATTCAGCGCTTCGCAGTGTTTCTTTCGAACCTAAGCAGAGAAAACCAAAATTAGCGAGACTGTTGTAAAACAGGTCAATCACTTTTTTCTGCAGGTCTGTATTAAAATAAATCAGCACATTACGGCAGGAGATGAGTTGAAACTCGTTAAAGACTCCGTCTGATGCCAGGTTATGTGCAGAGAACAATACGTTTTTCTTTAATGAATGGTTAATTGATGCCGCACCATAATTTGCATAGTAGTAATCAGCAAGGGTATGCATTGCACCAGATTTCTGATAATTTTCTGAGTATTGTTTCATTTTCTGCAAATCGTATATCCCATTTTTTGCAAATTCCAATACATCTGCATTGATATCTGTACCATAAAAGAAACTTCTGTCATACAGCTTTGCTTCTTCAAACAGAATCGTATAGGAGTATAACTCTTCTCCTGTTGAACAACCTGCATTCCACACTTTTACACGTTGGTATGACCTTAAATAGGGGATTACATGTGTCGAAACTGCCTTATAGAATGAAGGATCCCGGAACATCTCTGTAACATTAACCGTAATCTCCATCAGAAAGGACTCAAAATAATCATGATCATTCGTAAGCAACGTACGTAAATCGAAAAGATTTAGTTTTTGCAATTGCATAATTCTGGTCACTCTTCTTTTGAGAGAAGCTGCCGAGTAATCACCGAAATCAAATCCGTGAATATTTTTAATGAAGACAACCAGCTCTGATAACTGTTGAAAAGTAATAACTTCTTCAGGATTTTGCTTCATACCTAACTTAACCAAACTCTCAGCATCGATAATAACTGATCAATATCTACAGGCTTCGCGATATAATCGTTAGCGCCTGCTTCGATACACTTCTCCCGGTCGCTTTTCATGGCCTTCGCTGTTAAGGCAATAATGGGCAGCTTTTTATACTGTTTCATTTGTCTGATTGCTTCCATAGCTTCATAACCGTTCATTTCGGGCATCATGATGTCCATTAGTACCAGGTCAATCTGGTTTGGCTCTTCTAACTTCAGAACTGCTTCTTTACCATTTGTAGCAATGACAATGTTGATATCATAAACCTGCAGGGCGCTTGACAGGGCAAAGATATTTCTCATGTCATCATCTGTGATTAAGATGGTCTTGCCTTTAAGGGCTTTTTCTATAGTAGATATAGTTTTGCCTTTGGCTGTTGCACTGGCCACGGACTGAAAATCATCTTCTTTTTTCAGCTTATTCATAAACAAACTCACTTCGTCAATCAGCCTGTCATTTGACTTGTTGGATTTCAATACCATGGCCTCAGAGTACTTCATAATATGAGCAATCTTATCCTGACCGAGTTCCATTGCTGTATTGATGATCACTGGAACATGAGTAAACTTATCCTGCATTTTGATCTGGTCCAAAAGATCAAATCCTGAAATATCGGGCAGGTTTAAGTCAAGAATGATACAGTCGAATGTCTGTCCTTCCAGCATGTCCAATGCTTCTTTTCCTGTAAAGGCCTGCGCTACCTCAATACCTTTAGCTACTAACTGTTCTTTTACAACCAAACTTTGTAGTTCCTGATCCTCAATGAGCAATACGGTTTTAAAGTTATAGGTAATATGGCCGGAATTAAGGATGGAGAATGCCTCATCCAGCTGATCTTTTTCAATGGGTTTTTTGAGAAAGCCAATCGCACCTTCCTGTAAAGCTTTTTCGCCTTTTATATCACCAGCAGACATCATGTGAACCGGAATATGTTTGGTCTGCGGATTAGCTTTTAGTTTTTTGAGCACTGCCCAGCCGTCCATTACCGGCAGCATGATATCCAGAATAATCGCATCAGGAAGTTTTGTCGTAGCCATTTCTAATCCGCTGTCGCCACTATGTGCCAGGATGGGTTCAAATCCTTTTTCAATCGCATAATCCTTTAACACGTCGGCAAATACAAGGTCATCTTCCACAATCAGCAAAGTCTGCATCTGATTTCTGGTGATGGGTACAACTACTGGTGATGGAATGAGTGGGACAATCAGGGGTTGCGAATCCGGGCTGACTAATGCCGAATCGCTGACGGTATCACCTATTGTTTCAGGAAGGTATAGGGTAAAACAGCTGCCGGTACCAGGTTCACTTTCTACCTGGATTTCTCCGCCTAAAATATTGGCCAGCTCCTTACTGATCGATAATCCCAAACCTGTACCTCCATATTTACGGCTTGTGGTTCCATCTGCCTGTTTGAAGGCTTCAAATATTAATTTTTGTTTATCTGCAGGGATTCCTATTCCTGAATCTTTTACATGAAACGCAACGATTCCGGTAGTAACTGTCTGCAGTTGTTCTGAATAGAATGTTGTGTCTTTACCAGCAGGAGTTATCTCCAGGTTTATATTTCCGTGTTCCGGGGTAAACTTGAAGGCGTTTGATAGCAGGTTTTTGATAATCTGCTCGGCTCTCGCCAGATCAGTCCTCATTTTTTCGGGAAGATCCGGCGACAGTGTGGTCCGGAAGTTTATTTTCTTGCTCTTTGCGATCTCACTGAACAGCGATTCCATATTCTGTTTGATCTCCTGCGGCCTTACGTTTTCTACATCGAGATCTACCTTGCCGGATTCAATCTTGGAAAGGTCGAGGATATCATTGATGAGCGTGAGCAGATCACTTCCTGCATTGTGTATTACACCTGCATATTTGAGCTGTTCTTCGTTTAAATTATCTGGTCTGTTTTCTTTTAAGATCCTGGCGAGGATCAGGATACTATTCAGCGGCGTGCGCAGTTCGTGACTCATATTGGCCAGGAACTCTGACTTATATTTACTTGATATTTCCAGTTCTTCCGCTTTAAGGCTCATGGCCTCTCTTGCTTCATTAATTGAGATGTTGCGTTCTTCTAACTGACTCGCTTTTTCCTCCAGTTCTGCATTGGTTTGACGCAGTTCTTCCTGTTGTACACGTAACTCTTCTTCTGAAGCCTGCAGCTCTTCTGATTTGTGTAACAGTTCTTCATTGGTCGTGCGTAATTCTTCCTGCTGACTTTCCAGCTCTTCGGCCTGCTGCTGCGTTTGCATAAAGAGATCGTGCAGCTGAGCCCTTGTGATCGCACTGTTCAGTGCAATACCAATCATTTCATTGATGGCATTTAAGAATACGTTTCCAATTTCGTCCGGTGCAGCATAGAGTCCCATTTCTATGACTGCAATGGTTTCATTTTTAAAAAGTATCGGTAGTATGGAAAGTGTATTTGGCCTTGTTGAACCTAATCCTGAGCTGATGGTAATATAGTCTGCCGGCAGATCAGTAAGATGTTTAATCGTTTTCTCTACTGCAGCCTGTCCCAAAAGCCCTTGTCCGAGCGCTATGTCTGCAGATCTGCCGGCCTTTTTATCAAAGGCATAAGAACCGGTAAGCTGCAGTGTCTTATTTTTCGAATTCATGAGATATAAAGCGCCAATCGGGGCGTTCAGATAATTGCAGAGCTCTTTGATGATGTTTGCCGCCAGTTCATCTATATCCTGTTCACCACGCATAGCCTCACTGACAAGTGAAGCGCCGGACAGGAACCAGTTCTTTTGTTCATTTTCTGCAGAAAGCTTTTCCAGTTTTTCATTATTCTCACGGATCTTTTCCTCTGTCAATTTCTGCTCATCGAAAGTCGTTTTGATGAAACTGAATAAATACAATACCAACCCGAAAATAATTACGGCGCTGCCAATCACCACAATCGTAGAGCGGGTTGCACTTTCTTCCCGTTTTTCTGTTCTTACTTTTAGTAGTTTCTGTTCTTCCTGAATCACCTTATTATTTACCCTCAGCATATTGTCTTTAAACAATTTACCTTTATCGGTCTGTACTTTAAGTATGGCAGCCTGCTGACCAGACGCTGCATTGGTACGCAGTATCTCTTCCATGTCGCGCATTTTCTGCACCGTATAAATCTCCAGTGAGTCCAGTCTCGCCTGTTGGGCAGGATTATCGATTGTTAATTTTTGTAGCTGTTTCACCTTTGGCAACACCTTACTGGCGTTTGCATTGTAAGGTTCCATATATTTTGGGCGTTGCGTCAAAATGAAACCCCGGAGACCAGTCTCCGCATTCAGGAGCACAACCTCCAATTCCTGTGCAACGTCAATCACATCATAGGTGTGATTTTCCCATGCAGAATCTTCATTCATTGATTCGACACTTTTGTAGGAAGTGATGGCAGACACCAGTACAAAAATCAGGGAGATGGTAAATCCTGCCAGGACCTGTTGCTTGAAAGTAAGTTTGAACATATTTATGAATAAAATTATTGCTTCCCTGATTGTTCTAGGTAATGAATTCAAAGAAGATCCAGACAATAATACTGATAAATATGCGTTCCTGTGCAACCAGCTAAATAATTGATGTTTTTTTTATAAATCCTGGATGCACTGCGCATAGGTAGGACCAATTGGAATCAATTGTGTTCCGATCCAGATTTGTACCCTGTCAAACCTGGTAATACGATTTTTCGCTACGATAAATGCACGGTGGGTTCTGATGAATTTTTTTACAGGGAGAAGATTTAACATTTCTCCGATGGGCATCCTGGTACTCAGTGATGAATTGTCCTGTAAATTGATTTGGGTATAATTTCCGGCAGCCTCAATATAGGTAATGTCATCGATAGCAACTTTGATCTGTTCATAACCGTCTTTGATAAATAAATGCAATGGTTCCGGACTGATCGCACTTTGTTTGCGGAGGCTGTATAATTCTTGAGCTTTATTACAGGCCTTCAGGAATCTGGATAGAGAGAATGGTTTCAACAGGTAGTCTAATGCATTTAACTCGAAACCTTTTACAGCATGTTCTGCATAGGCAGTAGTGAAAATCACCAGTGGAGGATGGCGCAGGCTGTTCAGGAAGTCAATTCCACTGATGTCGGGCATTTTAATATCCAGGAAAATGAGATCTACCTGGTTTTGCTGCAAATAGGTGATGGCTTCGAATGCATTAGTAAATACAGCCTGAAGAGTTATAAAAGGAACTTTAGATGCGAGTGATTTTACTACATCCAAAGCTATCGGTTCATCATCTATAGCAATTGCAATCATTTGTTCTTTTGAAGATTTAGGGTTAAATGTACAAAAAACTCTTTTGCACTTTCCCGTATAATGAGTTCATGTTTATTGGGGTAGAATAATTTGAGTCGCTGTCTCACATTTTCCAGGCCTATTCCGCTTTTCAATTTCTCCGGGTCATTATCTGCCTTAAGATGAATGCTGTTATGGACGTCGAAATACAATATATCATTTTTGGTCTGCAGGGTAACCTTAATATGGGAGGGCGACTGTAAACTGATGCCATGTTTAAATGCATTTTCTACAAATGGAATCAGTAACATAGGAGCAATCTCCAGCTCCGTAAATTGCTCTTCAATTTCAGTATTGATCAGAATATCAACAGTAGTGGATGTCCGTAATTTTTGTAAGCCGATATAGTTATTCAGGTAGTCAATATCCCTGCTCAGGGATATTTTATCCTGCATATTTTCCTGCAGCATAAAACGCATCATGTCGCCCAGCTTCTGGATCCCTTCGCCGGTACGGTCTGCTTTTTCCTGCAAAGCGGTTCCATATAATGTATTTAATGCATTGAAAAGGAAATGCGGGTTGATCTGGGATTTAAGAAAACCCAGGTTGGCATCAGATTTTCCCAGTTCTTTTTTTAATGAGGTAATCTGCTCTTCTGTGGCGTGTCTTGTTTTATAGGTATACATAGCCAGTTGAGTACTGATTAACAATTGTGCAGGGATATGAAACAGATTGACGATGAAAAATAATTCACCTTTTCCTCCAGCCAGGGCAGCTATTATACCTATTGGTACAGCGAGTATGAAAGTGATCATGGTTGCCTTGCCATAATAGGTGCGGAAATTTTTCTGCTGCTCCAGGACTGTTGGTATCAGGTAGTAAATAGAATAGATGGTCAGAAATATACAGGCCGTGACGACGAGCGACCAGCATAGGAATACATCCAGTGGAGCGCCGGTTGCCACGAAGATCAGTACCCCTGTAAACCAGAAAGCAGCACCAAATACAATTTCCATTTTCATCTGTTTATTACTGTCGTCTTCTTTATCCTCTGTGAGAGATAAGGAAAGTTTCTTCAGTCCGAAATAAATGGCAGTCAGCAAAATCAGCCATGCTGAATAGGCGAAGCTGTTGAAAAAGATTTGATTGTAAGCGTCATCGATATTGTCATACTGCACCAGCTGGTAAGCTTTGCTATAGGTCTGCACTATACTAAGTACCAATCCGGAGAACAGGTAGACAATGGTGATGATGAATAAATTCAGCCCGGTATTCTTTCGTTTGTACAAAGCCGGCAAACAGCAGAAGTTCAGCAGCAGGAAACTGAAATAGAGTAAGGAGTACCTGAACAACTCTGGTAAGAAGTAATTGGAAAGATAGTTGAACTCTATCTTTTCCTGCTTGAATTCATATGGGATATTAGGATAACTAGTTGATCCGTTTGAAATGAGAATGAGAACAGCAAATCCGTAAATGATGCTGGCTACCCAGAATTCAATTTTATTTAAGTATTTGAGATTCATTTTATCTTGAAGGGAGAACATATTTATCATAGTCTTATTTAAAATCTGCTGCAATTTACACCGCGGTTTTGTTTGGCTGTTTAAAATGTGATGAATGTCCAAAAAAATGTGATGAATAAGTAAATATGGCTAGCTTTAGCCTTTTATTTTTACAGGATATGATAGTTTACGGGATTCCGAATTGCAACACAGTGAAAAAAGCCAGAACATGGCTGGCAGATAATGGTATAGTATATGAATTTCATGATTTTAAGAAACAGGGCATAACTGCAGAAAAATTGCATGAATGGTGCGGGGTATTTGGCTGGGAAGTCCTTTTAAACAGAAAAGGTACTACCTGGAAGAAATTATCTCCTGAGCAGCAGCTTGCTGTTCAGGATGAGAACACTGCTGTTGCAGTATTACTGGAAAATACGAGTGCAATTAAACGTCCGGTGGTAGAAAAGGATGGAAAGGCTATTTTAATCAGTTTTGATGAAACACAATACAGTCAGATCTTAAAATAAATCAATCGTTTTTTGTTAATTTTTGTTAAAAGAATACATCAGTTAACAAACTAAATTATATTTGAATATGCTTAAGAGGTTAATTATAGTATTGCTGTTCGCTATACCACTACATACATTAGCGCAGACCGGAATAAGCGGTGCGGTTTTCGATTATGAAAACAAGAATTTTCCATTGCAAAAGGTAACCATAAGAAACCTAAATAATCAGAAGGTGGTGCAGACGGGTGCTGCAGGGCAGTTTACCATCACCGCAAATAAAGGTGATCTGTTGGAACTGACCTTGCCAGGATACCATATTGATACATTGTATCTGACAGATTTGCAATCTAAAACGATCTATCTGCCGTCGCAGGCTACTAATCTGAAGGAAGTAAGGATCAGAAGTGCAAGGGTTTCAAATGATTTAAACTTGAATAATCCTACAAATGCGAAGAAATCTACGCGTGTGGGTGGAATCCCGCCTAAACAGAATGTAGGTCGCGCTGGTGGAGTCGGACTCGCTTTTGGCGGTGGTAAGGAAAGACGCGAGCGTGCAAAAGTGAAGGCGCTCGAAGAAACGGCCGACTATGAACAAGAGATCAATCAATACTTTAGTGAAGAACATGTAAGTGACCTGATCAAATTAAAAGGTCAGGACCTGAAAAACTTTATCGAAATGTACCGTCCAACAGTGGCAAGGGTTCGTGGAGATACTACCTTTAATTACGACTTTTATATTGCACAGGCCTATCAGACCTGGTTGAAATTACCTGTGGAACAGCGTAAATTACCCCCTGTGCCAACATTGAAGAAGAACTAGCCTGCAAAAGAGAAACCTAAACACAATGAACAATAATTTTATTCAGAAAACACTACTTTTTGCAGTGTTTTTTGCTTTTAGCCTCAGCACCAAAGCACAGCAGACCGCTGTAGAGAGTAAGTACGATCCGCACGTTGCTTTCAGTCCGCTTTTTTACACGCAAAATGGAAACGAATACCGTTCGGCGAGCGGTTATCCTGGTCCGAAATACTGGCAGAATCGCGCAGATTATGCCATTTCGGCTAACCTGGACGCTAGTAATAACACAATTACAGGTTCGGTCACCATTACTTATAAGAACAACAGCCCTGATAAATTGCCCTATTTATGGTTGCAATTGGATCAGAATCTTTTTGAAAAGGATTCAAGAGGTAACGGACTCATCAAACTGGGAAGCCGTTATGGTGCAAGGGGAGAAAAGGTAAATGGTGGATATACCATCACTGGTCTTTCTGTTGCTCAGAAAAATTTGCCTGTTAAATTTACTTCTATTACTGAAGATACGCGGATGCAGATCCGTCTTGATCAGCCAATGGGTGCTAACGGGGATCTGATTACGGTAAAGATGAATTTCTCTTTTGTGGTGCCGATTAATGGCTCGGACAGAATGGGGCATCTGACGACTAAAAATGGGGAGATCTTTACTATTGCTCAATGGTTTCCAAGAATGAGTGTTTACGACGATGTGATTGGATGGAATACCTTACCTTATTGGGGTGCGGGTGAATTTTACTGTGAATATGGTGATGTAACCTATGCAGTAACAGCACCGGCGAATCATATTGTAATGGGATCAGGAGAATTACTGAATCCGGAGGAAGTATTTACTGCTGAACAGTTAAAAAGGTGGAATGCAGCTAAATTAAGCGACAAGACCGTAAGTATCCGTTCTGCTGAAGAAGTGACAGATCCTAAATCACGTCCTGCAAAAGCGCAGCTGACCTGGAAATTCAAAATGAACAATACGAGGGATGTAGCCTGGTCATCTTCCAAAGCGTTTGTGCTGGATGCAGCAAGGATTAACCTGCCGAGTGGTAAAAAATCATTAGCAGTATCTGCGCAGCCGGTAGAAAGCAATGGCGCTGATGCTTATGCCAGGGGAGTGGAGTATGTAAAAGCGAGTATTGAGCATTATTCTAATAAATGGTTTGAATATCCTTATCCAATGGCCGTGAATATTGCTTCGAATGTAAGTGGTATGGAATATCCGGGAATTGTTTTCTGCGGATGGATGGCTAGAAATGCAGAGGTATGGGGCGTGGTAGATCATGAGTTTGGTCATACCTGGTTTCCTATGATTGTAGGCAGCAATGAGCGTAAGTTCGGCTGGATGGACGAAGGTTTCAATACTTTTATCAACGGTTTATCTACTGCAGCATTCAATAAAGGAGAATATGCAGGGGAGAAAGATGATTTGCATATGGCGGCAAAATATATGGCACGTCCGGAAACAGAATTCGTGATGCTTGCGCCGGATGCAATGGTAGAACAGAATATAGGAATCAACCTGTATAGCAAACCGGGATGGGGATTAAATATCCTGAGAGATCAGGTGCTTGGAGCGGACCGTTTTGATTATGCTTTCAAAAATTATATCAAGCAATGGGCCTTTAAACATCCTACGCCCTATGACTTTTTCCGTTCTATGGAAAATGGGGCCGGTGAGGATCTTTCCTGGTTCTGGAAAGGCTGGTTCATCAATAACTGGAAAACGGATCAGGCTGTGACAGCAGTAACGCCACAGTATAAGGGAAAAGAGATAGAGAGTTATCAGATTACGGTAGCTAATCTGGAGCAGATGCCAATGCCGGTTATCCTGGAGGTGAAATCCAAAAGTGGTAAAACTGAAACTATCAAAATTCCGGTTGATGTATGGATGAGAAACAAGAAATGGACAATTGTTTATCCTACTACTGAGGAGTTGCTTTCAGTTGAGCTTGATCCGCAGAAAGTATTGCCGGATGCAGATGTAACGAATAATACCTGGTTCAAGTAAAGGGCCAGGTCACCTATAAAAAAAAGCTCCGTTGCATCTCTGCAGCGGAGTTTTTTTTATTGCGACCGGTTAATGGTTAGCGGATCCGTAAAACTGAGGCTGGTCATATCGCCGGAGGCCTCACTTTCGTAGATCTGAAGATCAAAAAATGGTGCTGCGGCAATCAGATGATCAAATATATCAGCCATGATGTGTTCATAATCTGCCCATTTTGTGGTGCTGGTAAAAACGTACAGCTCAAGCGGTAAGCCGTTTGCTGTCGGCGCAAGATGCCTGACCATCATGGTCATCTTTTTATGGGTACCTGAGTGATTTGCAATATAATTATCTATGTATTTTCTGTACAAACCTGCATTGGTCAGGTTTCTGCCATTGAGTAAAAGTGATTTGTCTATCCCCAGGCGTTCGTTGTTCTTGTCTATATCTTTTTGCCGGTGCTCAATATAACTGGTGAGCGACTGAATCTTTTTGAATTTCTCTAATTCTGCTGGTTTAATAAACCTGATAGTGGACTGTTTAATGAAGATTGCCCTTTTTATTCTCCTGCCGCCGGCCTGACTCATTCCTCTCCAGTTCTGGAAAGAATCTGAGATTAAAGAATAGGTAGGAATAGTGGTAATTGTTTTATCGAAATTCTGAACTTTTACCGTAGTGAGGTTGATTTCTATCACGTCTCCATCAGCTCCGTATTTAGGCATCGTGATCCAGTCACCGATTCTTACCGTATCATTCGCGGTTACCTGTATACTCGCCACAAATCCCATAATCGTGTCCTTGAACATGAGCAGCAGGACTGCGGAAATGGCACCCATGGCTGTGAAAAAGGCAAGGGGTGATTTTCCTGTCAGGTTGGAGAAGATCACTACTGCCCCAATCAGGAAGAGTATCATCCTGATCACCTGCATATAACTATCTATAGGTTTTTCCCGGAAGGCGGGTTTAGTCCGCAGGTCATCCCCACCAGCCCTGATGATGGCCATGACCATCCAGATGATGATCAACACCAGGTAAACATCTGCGATCACATTCATCGGTTTGATCAGATCCGGGAAATCGATGAAGATGACCGGGATTGCCGCGTTGATTAGTACCAGTGTTGCGATCAGGGCCAGGTAATGCGGGAGCTTGTTATTCAGGAGGTGATGGAAGAATTTGATATCTGTGCGTTTGCTGATCCTTATCAATACGATGCGCAGCATTCTTCTGACCAAATGCTGCGTCAGGTAAACTAAAATAATCAATGCAAAAAGCAATGCAAACAGGTTTACGTAGGCGGCAAGGTCCTCATCAACTCCCCATTTCACCAGTAAATTATAGGTCCATCTGCTGATTGCTGTAATCGAATGGCTGATCTTGATTTCCTTCATTAAGAAAAGCTTGCTTTTAATTTCTGCAGGTCTATTAATGGCTCGGGCTCATCCAGTCTGATCAGCCATCCTTTTTGTTTAAGCAGGGCAATTTCTACTTTAGCTACCGAAAGATCCTTTCCCTTGATGTGTTCACTATAAACCAGGGGTGAGAGCGGAGCTACATTTGCCGAAGTGGAGAACAGTACCTCGATCGTGAATTTTGGCCAGAGCTGTATATCGCCAAGGTTAGCAGAAAATATCTTTTTAGTGCTGCCAGCGGGAACAAGGGCGGCGAACTCACCTTTATATGTCCCTGATTTCTCGGTGGTCAGACTGGCCAGTAACTGGTAGGAAGTCTCATTGACCAGGTGGAAATGCGCAACCGCTGTACTGTGCTGATCGGTAATCAGTGCCAAGTAAACACCTTCTTTTTTAAATTCAGCAACAGGTGCCGCTGCCTTCTGCCTGTTGGAAACCACTGTATTATCGTCAGGAATATCGCCATGCACCAGTGTCACTTTAGACGCCAGTACCGGGATTTCAAAATCATTCGCATCTGTTACCCCAATGGTATCCTTATCAATAATACGTGTAATATAACCTTCTATATTTTCGTCTACAAAACGAACAAAATCACCTAAATTCAAATTCATAATTTATCTTTTTATAGCGCTTCCGCGCTTGTACTATGCAAACCTAAGGAATAATATATTAATCAAGTTCTTTATCTTTGCTGTATTACAATTCATCTTATGGCTGACGAAAAGCAAGCGAATAATCCTTTACACGGAAAAACACTGGAGTTTATTCTTAAACAACTGGTATGGCATTACGGGTGGCCGGAAATGGGCAAGCTGGTTAAGATTGCCTGTTTTAATAATGACCCCAGCCTGAAGTCCAGCCTTACCTTTTTGAGAAAAACAGACTGGGCGAGGAAGAAAGTGGAAAAGCTTTATCTGAATACATTTCATTAGAAAACAGGGGTAACGCTTATAAAAGGTTTCAATTTGCCGAATTAATTTTGTGTTAACCCCTTGATTTATAAAATGTATTGTCTTACCTTTGCAGTCCCTTATTGAGGGGTAAAGTTTTTAAATAATAAATAGAAAAACAAAAAAACAATGCCAACCATTCAACAATTAGTTAGAAAAGGTAGAGTAGCACTGGAGTTCAAGAGTAAGTCTCCGGCGTTGGACAGTTGTCCACAGCGAAGAGGTGTATGTACACGTGTATATACCACTACCCCTAAAAAACCAAACTCAGCAATGCGTAAAGTAGCGCGTGTACGTTTGACCAATGGAAAAGAAGTTAACGCTTATATTCCTGGAGAAGGTCACAACTTACAGGAACACTCAATCGTATTGATCCGTGGTGGCCGTGTTAAGGATTTACCAGGTGTACGTTATCACATCATCCGTGGAGCATTAGATACTTCAGGAGTTGCTGGTCGTAACCAACGTCGTTCAAAATATGGTACTAAACGTCCTAAACCAGGACAAGTAGCTGCTGCACCAACAAAAGGTAAAAAGAAATAATTAGGAGGAACAAAAATGAGAAAGTCAAAACCAAAAAAGAGAATTATCCTTCCTGATCCAAAATTTAACGATGTTCAGGTGACCAGATTTGTAAACAATATGATGTATGATGGAAAAAAATCCATCGCTTACTCTATTTTTTATGATGCAGTTGAATTAGCAGAAAAAAAAGCTGGTGAAAATGGTTTAGAAGTATGGAAACGTGCTTTAACAAATGTAATGCCTGCAGTAGAGGTAAAGTCACGCCGTGTTGGTGGTGCTAACTTCCAGGTTCCTACAGAAGTTCGTCCTGACCGTAAGATCGCTTTAGGTATGAAATGGTTAATTTCTTACGCTAGAAGACGTGGTGAAAAAACCATGAAAGAAAAATTAGCGGGAGAAATCGTTTCAGCAGCTAAAGGTGAAGGTGCGGCAGTTAAAAAGAAAGAAGATACGCATAAAATGGCTGAAGCCAACAAAGCATTCTCACATTTCCGTTTTTAATATTGAAACCATAAGATGTCAAGAGATTTAAAATTTACAAGAAACATTGGTATTGCTGCGCACATTGATGCTGGTAAGACCACTACTACAGAGCGTATCCTTTATTATGCTGGTGTTAGTCATAAAATTGGTGAAGTGCACGAAGGTGCCGCAACAATGGACTGGATGGCACAAGAGCAGGAACGTGGTATTACCATTACTTCTGCTGCTACAACTGTTGGTTGGAAATACAGAGGACAGGATTATCATATCAACATCATCGATACACCGGGTCACGTGGATTTTACCGTAGAGGTAAACCGTTCACTGCGTGTATTGGATGGATTGGTTTTCTTATTTTCTGCGGTTGATGGTGTTGAGCCTCAATCTGAAACTAACTGGCGTCTGGCTAACAACTACAACGTTGCCCGTATTGGCTTCGTAAACAAAATGGACCGTTCTGGTGCAGATTTCTTGAAAGTTGTTGGACAGGTTAAAAGTATGTTGGGCAGTAATGCAGTTCCATTGCAGTTACCAATTGGTGCTGAAGATAACTTTACTGGTGTTGTTGATTTAATTAACAACCGTGGTATTGTTTGGAATGAGCATGATAAAGGTATGACCTTTACTGAAGTACCTATTCCTGCAGATATGCTGGATGAAGTTGCTGAATGGAGAGAGAAATTACTGGAATCTGTGGCTGATTATGATGAGTCTTTGATGGAGAAATTCTTCGAAGATCCGAATTCAATTACAGAGCGTGAAATCTTAGATGCATTACGTGCAGCTGTATTGGATGCTAAAATTGTACCGATGGTTTGTGGTTCATCTTTCAAAAACAAAGGTGTACAGACTATGCTTGACTATGTGATGGAATTATTGCCTTCACCAATGGACTCAGAAGGTGTAATTGGAACAAATCCTGATACAGGTGAAGAGATTTTACGTAAACCAAGCGAACAAGAGCCTTTTGCAGCTTTAGCATTTAAAATTGCAACAGATCCTTTCGTAGGTCGTCTTTGCTTCATCCGTGTATACTCGGGTAACTTAGAAGCTGGTTCATACATTTATAATGCACGTTCTGAAAACAAAGAACGTATTTCACGTATCTTCCAGATGCATGCAAACAAGCAAAACCCAATTCCTAATGTAGGTGCTGGTGATATTGCTGCGGTTGTAGGTTTCAAGGATATTAAAACAGGTGATACACTTTGTGAAGAGAAAAATCCGATCATTTTAGAATCGATGAATTTCCCTGAGCCGGTTATCGGATTAGCTATTGAGCCAAAAACTCAGGCTGATATTGATAAATTGGGTATGGGATTATCGAAACTGGCTGAAGAGGATCCTACATTCAGAGTTCAAACTGACGAGGAAACTGGTCAGACTGTAATTTCTGGTATGGGTGAGCTTCACCTGGATATCCTGATTGACCGCTTAAAACGTGAGTTTAAAGTTGAGGTTAACCAGGGAGCACCACAAGTAGCTTACAAAGAAGCAATCAACGGAACAATTCAGCACCGTGAGACTTATAAAAAACAATCAGGTGGTCGTGGTAAATTCGCGGACATCCAGGTTGTGATCTCTCCAATTGATGCTGACTTTGAAAAAGGTGGTTTGCAGTTTGTAAACGAAATTACTGGTGGTTCAATTCCACGTGAATTTATTCCTTCGGTAGAAAAAGGATTTGCAGCATCTATGTCTAACGGTGTATTAGCTGGATATCCTCTTCCTGACATGAAAGTTCGCTTAATTGATGGTTCATTCCACGCAGTCGATTCAGATGCTTTGTCATTCGAATTAGCAGCTAAAATGGCTTATCGTGAGGCGTTACCTAAATGTAACCCGGTATTGATGGAGCCAATCATGAAAATCGAAATCCTTACTCCTGAAGAAAACATGGGTGATGTAATCGGTGACATGAACCGTCGTCGTGGTCAGCTTTTAGGTATGGATACACGTAATGGTTCTCAGGTAATTAAAGCAACTGTGCCTCTTTCTGAAATGTTTGGTTATGTAACTCAGTTACGTACCATTACTTCTGGTCGTGCAACTTCTACAATGGAGTTTGATCACTACGAACCAGCACCAAGAAACGTACAGGAAGAAGTAATTGCTAAATCAAAAGGCAGAATCAAATCTGCTGAGTAATTTTCAGAAAAATAAACCGGTTGCCTGTTATTAATAGCTCTAACAGGCAGCCTTAAATAAACATACAATGAGCCAAAGAATCAGAATTAAATTAAAATCTTACGATTACAACTTAGTAGATAAATCTGCTGAGAAAATCGTTAAAACTGTAAAACCTACGGGTGCAGTGGTTAGCGGACCAATTCCGTTGCCAACAGAAAAGAAAATCTTCACTGTTTTGCGTTCACCACACGTAAACAAAAAAGCACGTGAGCAGTTTCAATTATGTGCATACAAACGTTTGTTAGATATTTATAGCTCTAACTCTAAAACAGTTGATGCTTTGATGAAACTTGAATTACCTAGCGGTGTTGAAGTAGAAATCAAAGTTTAATGATTTAGCAATAACCAAAAAGGCCTTCGGATTTCCGAAGGCCTTTTTGGTTTAACAGGTTTTCGCGTTTAGATTCCGCGGGTTCTGAGTTCATCCAGTTTGTTACGTTCATCTTGTAATTCACGGGCCAGTTTCTTTTCTTTCTCATTGGCTTTCACTTTAAAGGTCTGATATTCTTTAGACACTTCTTCATACAACTCTGTTCTGTATTTTGCTTCATGGATGTTTTTAGCAGAACGGATTACCACAAAGGCAAGTGCTAATGCCAGTACAATAATGATCGTCCACACCATGGTGTTATAGGTAGCTTTACTGAATGGAATTCCCAGGAAGGAGATCTCATTCACTTTTGCATTGGTAGATTCCAGTGAACTCTCATTGCCTTTGATCTGGCTATTCAATGTATCAATCGTCCGGGCTTGTGCTGTTATTTTTACCTGTGCTGATTTGCTGCTCAAGCGCTCTTTGCGGATAGAGTCAGCGACATTCCGGTAAAAGGCCGTTAGGCGAACAGGATTGATCAGCTTATAAGTATAGTAGGTTTTAGATTTGGAAAGCAAAGCTTCATACTGACCTTTCAGGCTGGGATCGACGACTTGCGGAACTACTGGTGCCGGGGCTGCCTGGCTTGAAGCAACCTTTGTCGGAATTGATCGTGCCGGGCTTTGTGCTGCTGCTTGTCTGATAGATCCGCTGATCAGTAAAATAAAAAGTAATGGTAATAATCTGTTCATAAATATTTGTTTGGTATAAATTTAAACAATGATCTTTTAATTTTATTGTGTGTTGATTGTAGATAGTATATTTGTGCCCAATGTCGGTATTACTATTCACAATTATTGTTCTTGCCGGAGCTTTTTTAGCCGGACTGGTTGGTTCCCTTACCGGACTGGGTGGTGGAGTAATCATTATCCCACTGCTGACACTTGCACTGGGGGTGGATATTCATTATGCCATAGGTGCCTCTATCGTATCTGTCATTGCCACTTCCTCCGGTTCTGCGGCCGCTTATGTGAAAGAGGGGATTACCAATATCAGGATTGGCATGTTCCTGGAAATTGCCACTACAATAAGCGCGGTACTTGGCGCCATCGTTACAGTTTACATCAATCCGGGTTATATTGCTGTGATATTTGGCTGCATCCTGCTTTTTTCTGCATTAATGATGGTGCGTAAGAAAGTGGATCATTCTGACAGTGATTCCTCTGGTGTACTGGCTAATTTTTTTAAACTAAACGGTTCTTACCCTACGGCTGAGGGCACGGTGAAGTATGGTGTGCATAATGTTGCTGGCGGCTTTGTGATGATGTTCTTTGCTGGTATTATCTCTGGCTTACTGGGGATTGGCTCAGGAGCCTTAAAAGTGCTGGCAATGGATAATATCATGAGGTTACCCTTTAAGGTTTCCACTACAACGAGTAATTTTATGATGGGGGTAACTGCGGCGGCAAGTGCAATTGTATACCTGCATCGGGGACAAATTGATCCGGGTATTGCGATGCCTGTTACCTTAGGTGTGCTGATGGGTGCTACTGTGGGATCGAAGATCTTAGTGAAGACAAATACGGATAAACTCAAAATTGTTTTTGCCGTGGTGGTTACTTTTCTTGCACTGCAGATGATTTATAATGGATTAACGGGGGAATTATAATGGAGAAGCCAGGTAAACATTATTTTGCAGATAAGGATATACAGGTGATCTTAGGCACATTGCTGAGGGTAGGAGTGATCGCTTCAATGACTGTTGTCTTTATCGGCGGATTGCTGTACCTGAGTGTTTATGGCAATACTGGTGCGGACTATCATACTTTTGATGCTGCAAAAACCCAGTATTCTTCTATTTTAGCTATCTTTCAGGGCATGAGCAGGTTAGATGGCAGGGCGATTATTCAGTTTGGTACGCTGCTGCTGATTTTTACGCCCGTTACCCGTGTCGTCTTTTCAATTTTCAGCTTTTTGATAGAGCGTGATTATCTGTATGTCCTGATCGGTATCTTTGTATTAGGTGTTATCCTGATCAGTTTGAGTAACAAGCTGGTAGGGTAAAATAGGGTTTGACTCCCATTTATCTGATCAATCCAAAAATAATAGTACTTATTTGAAAAAATAATGGGCTAACTATTTGAAACTTAAGATTTATTTCCTATTTTTGCCCTCCCTTAACGGGAATTGTATCCACCTTGAACGAAGCCCTACTGCTTCGATGGGTGTTAAATTTAAAAAAGAAAATGTCAGGTATTATTGGAAAAAAAGTAGGAATGACCAGCATTTTCGACGCCGATGGAAAAAACATTCCATGTACGGTGATCGAAGCTGGGCCTTGTGTAGTTACACAGGTAAAGACCGCAGAGAAAGACGGTTACGTTTCAGTTCAGTTAGGCTTCAGTGAAGCTAAAGAAAAGAACACAACCAAACCTCTTATGGGCCATTTTGCGAAAGCAAACACCACCCCAAAACGTAAATTAGTAGAATTCGAACCGTTTGAAGAATCGTTAAGTTTAGGCGATACTGTAACTGTTAGCATTTTTGCTGAAGGCGATTTTGTGGATGTTGTAGGTACATCAAAAGGTAAAGGTTTTCAAGGTGTTGTGAAACGCCACGGATTCGGTGGTGTTGGTGGTCAAACTCACGGTCAGCATAACAGAATGCGTGCGCCGGGTTCATTGGGTGCTGCTTCATACCCTGCGCGTGTATTTAAAGGTATGCGTATGGCAGGTAGAATGGGTGGAGACAGAGTAAAGGTTCAGAACCTACAGGTTTTGAAAGTTTATGCTGATCAAAATCTTGTTGTAGTTAGTGGTTCCATTCCAGGAGCTAAAGGTTCTTACGTAATCTTAGACAAGTAAGCAGATGGAAGTTAATGTAGTAAACATTTCAGGAAAAGAGACAGGTGCCAAGGTGCAACTTCCTGAGTCGGTATTTGGTGTAACACCTAGCGATCATGCGATTTATTTAGATGTGAAACAGTATTTGGCTAACCAACGTCAGGGAACTCACAAATCTAAACAACGTAATGAAATTGCTGGTTCAACCCGCAAATTATACAAGCAAAAAGGTACTGGTGGTGCTCGTGCTGGTAGTATAAAATCACCTTTGTTTAATGGTGGTGGTCGTGTATTCGGTCCTCAACCACGTGATTACAGTTTTAAACTGAACAAAAAATTAAAATCGCTGGCACGTAAATCTGCGTTGTCATATAAAGCTCAGGATAACAACATCCTTGTTTTAGAAGATTTTACTTTTGATTCGATCAAAACTAAAAATTACATCAACCTTATTAATGCTTTAAGCTTAACTGGTGAAAAAACTTTGTTGGTTTTACCTGCACAAGATAACAATATCTATTTATCAAGCAGAAACGTTCAGAAAGTAAAAGTGATCACTGCAGATCAGGTAAATACATATGATGTATTGAACTGTGGTAAACTTTTGTTAACTGCGAATACTGTTAAAACACTGGAGGAGGCATTTGCCAAATAATATGGAATTTTTAAAGAAACCAATATTAACTGAAAAGGCTTCGGCTTTGACAGAAAAATCTAGCCGCTTTACTTTCAAGGTTGAACACAAAGCAAACAAATTGCAGATTAAATCAGCTATTGAAAAAATGTATGGTGTGAACATTTTAGCTATCAACACAATGATTGTGAATGGTAAAATGAAAAGCAGAAATACTAAAGGTGGTTTAGTAACGGGTCGTAGCCCTAAATACAAAAAAGCGATTGTAACTCTGGCAGCAGGTGAAACAATTGATTATTACGCGAATATTTAATAAGAATTGAATTATTTATAACTATGGGCTTAAGAAAATTTAAACCAGTCACTCCGGGTACCCGCTTTAGAGTTGGGGCTGATTTCTCGGAGATTACAGCAACCAAGCCCGAAAAATCATTGGTTGTTTCTTCTAAAAAATCGGGAGGACGTAACAATACAGGAAAGATGACTATGCGCTACATGGGTGGTGGTCACAAAAAATCTTACCGTTTAATTGACTTTAAACGTGATAAGTTTGATATTCCTGCAACAGTAGCTACTGTTGAATACGATCC
>Ga0247807_10000109_pt1 | contig 68832 bp, 63 predicted proteins | sample UWRJL074202C1_FD_179931 | JGI IMG/M metagenome (GOLD analysis project Ga0247807, IMG submission 179931) | Plant litter microbial communities from Arlington Agricultural Research Station in Wisconsin, United States - UWRJ-L074-202C-1 | ecosystem: Environmental > Terrestrial > Plant litter >...
TTCTGGCTGATCCCGCCCCCGACAATCGACCCGAACCAAACCCCGATCAGGCTCAACAGCAACAACCCCGCCTTCGCCCACCACGCCACCGGCTAGAAAGCTGCAGCGCACCCACGCCACCGGTTGGACGAAGGCCGCCCTTCGACAAGCTCAGGGAACGCTCCCTAGCGCCTCGAAGAGCGACGTCCAGCGTTGGAGTGCTCGCCTGGCTCTCCGATCCCGAGGCGTGGACACGAACCATTCACGCACTCTTGCAGCCAGGGAGCCTCTTCTCTATCCGCGAGGTACACCCCTGATGAACGCCCTCGCTTGTCCTTCTTCTGGCAGTGGGCGCTTCTGGCAGTGGGCGCGCAACGGTCAGGTGTTGAGTGAGTTAAACCCCGCCTGACGCACCGACTCCCCCAGCAGCACGAAACCTGCGACCGCGAGCGTGAGCGCCGCTGCAGGAAAGTACAGCAAATGCGGGGCACTCGCGAAGTACGGCTCGGCCTGCGACAGCTGAAGCCCCCACGACAGCGCGGGAGCTTGCAGACCGATGCCGAGATAAGTGAGGGTCGCTTCGCTCGCGATTACCGCGCCGACCTGCAGCGTGCCGAGCACGATCACGGGGCCGAAGGTGTTCGGCACGACGTGCGACAGAAGAATTCGCCATGTCGGCAACCCGAGTGCCTTCGCGGCCGTCACGAAGCTGCGCGAACGCACTGAGATGGTCGACGTTCGCATCACTCGCATGGCGGTGGGCCAGGAGAACGCGATGAGTACCGCTGAGACGAACCACACATTGCGAGTCTCGATGGAGTTGAGCACGAGCACGGCGCCGAGCAGCAGGGGAACCGAGACGACGATCTCCGAGATGCGGGAGAGCACGGTGTCAACCCAGCCGCCGAAGTAGCCTGCAAGCAAGCCGAGTCCCACTGCGATGAGCGCCGTGCCCAGTGTCACCACGATGCCCACGATGATCGAATTCGCGGCTCCGTATACGACGCTCGCAAACAGGTCGCAGCCCTGAATCGTAAAGCCAAACGGATGCCCTCCCGAAGCATCCGGCCCCCGACGCGAATCGGTGAGGCTGCAGTCCCGCGGGTCGCCGTGCCCGAAGAGACCCGCGAGGGATCCCGGCCAGATAGTGATGAGCACGAATACGGCGACAAGCGTGGCCCCGATCCAAAACTCCGGATTGCGGCGCAGCTTCGACCACATCTGGTTGCCACTGGCGGTGACCCGCGCGGTGTCGTCGGCGAGAAGATCGATGTCGGTCATTGGCTGATCCTTGGGTCGAGTACGCGGTGCAGGAGATCGACGAGCACGTTGGCGACTAGCACGACGAGAACGCCGGCCGTCACTATTCCTACGACGATCGAGCCCTGCTGAGTGTTCACCGCGGTGAACAGGGCGCGACCGATTCCGGGGAGGTTAAAGATGCCTTCGACGAGCACGGCCCCGCCAAGTAGTGAGCCGAGGTCGAGGCCGAGGTAGGTCACGACGGGCACGAGTGCGTTGCGCAGCACGTACCGCGTGCCCACTCTGAGCGGCGAGTATCCCCGAGAACGTGCCGTGCGTACGAAGTCGGCAGAGACTGTCTGCAGGATGCTCGTGCGCGTCAAACGCGCGATCGGCCCGACCCCGAGGGCCGCGACACAGGCCGCCGGTAGGATGAAGGCGATCGGCCAGCCCGCGGCCGTGCCCGCCACCGGAAACCACCCGAGCTGCAGCCCAAAGAATTGCTGCGCGAAGAAAGCGAGCACGAACGTGGGAACGGCCAGTGTGAGGATGGTCGCCGACGTTGCGATGCGGTCGACGAAGCCGCCGGGCCGAATCGTGGCCACGATGCCGAGGCTCACCCCGACGATGAGCTCGATGGCCCAGGCCGTGAGCGCCAGTTGCACGGTGATTGGCCACGCGTTCGCCAGGATCGAGCCGACATCCTCGCCCGTGACAGTGGTGCCGAAGTCGCCGTGCAGCAGGTCCCACACGTAGTACCCGTACTGCACGACCACCGGCTGGTCGAGGTGGTAGCGCGCTTCGAGGTTTCGCACGACCGTATCGGTCAGCTGCGCGTCTCCGGCCAGCGCGCCGAGCGGATCGCCCGGCAGGGCGAAGACCGCCAAAAAGACGAGAAGCGATGTTCCGAAGAACACGACGACGGCTTGGATCAGCCGACTGATAACGGGATGCACGAGACCTCCTGCGTGGTGGATGGGGGCTGGTGCTCCCCGCGGCCGACGACCGCGAGGAGCACGAGCGTCACTGGGTGAGGGTGACGCTGCCGAATTCGCCCTTGTTGAAGGAGTCGGGCACGTAACCCGATGCCCGCTCCGAGACGACATAGGTGCTGGCGTAAGTCCAGAGCAGAATCGACGCGGTGTCTTCGATGAGCAGGTCCTTGGCCTGGCCGTAGAGGTCGAGCTGCTCGTCCTGATCGCCAGCCGCCGCTGCCTCCTGCAGCAACGCGTCGAAGTCGGGATTCGCGTAGAACGAACCGTTCACGCTTCCCGCTGCCGAGTACGACGGGCCGAGCGTGTCGAGCGGAGACGGGTAGTTGGCCGGGGCACCGAGGGCCACGGGTGACTGCACCTCCTTGCCGAGGATGCCCGACCACGTGTTCTCCGACGCGACCTGCTTGACGGTGACGTCGACTCCAAAGGTCTCGGCCCACTGGTTTGCGATCGCCTCGGCCCACACCTCGCGGCCCGTTCCGGTGACCGAGGTGATAACCAGTTCACCATCGATTCCGCCGGCCGCATCCCAGAGCGCACGCGCTGCATCCGGATCGAAGGTGCAAGCATCGCCGCACGCTGAATCGCGGTAGCCGATGCTCACGGGAATGTCGTAGTCAGTGGCGACATGCGCTTCACCATCGAGGAGCGAATCGATGATCGCCTGGCGATCGACCGCCATCGATAACGCTCGACGAATATCGGGGTTGTCGTAGCCCGGCAGGTAGGTGGGCAGACTGAGGTAGTTGCGCCAGTCATCCGTGGCCGATCGCTTGACCAGACCGGGGTACGACGCCTCTGCCTCGGGAATGTCGGCCGGGTTCAGCGTGACGATGTCGACCGTTCCCGCCTGGTAGTCGGTGTAGGCGACGTCGTTGCCCGTGTAGATGCGGAATGTGACTCCCCCATTGGATGGCGCGACACCCGTGTAGTCGGCGTAAGTCGCGGTCACGATCTGGTCGCCCCCGGTCCAGGGTTCGGTCATCTCGTACGGTCCGTTTCCGATGGGCTGCGCGGCGAATCCCTCGAGGTCGTCAAGCGCGGCTTGCGGAAGCGGGGAATAGTAGGAGCGCCCGAGCAGGAAGGGGAACTGGCTATTCGGCGTCGACAGAGTCACTGTGAGGTGCGTGGCATCCTCGACGACGACCCCGCTCAATGTCTCAGCGGTGGGCTCACCCTCGGCCGGGGCGACCTCGTCGAAACCGGCGATGTTCGAGAACTGATCAGCCTGCACCCACGCGTTGTCGGGGTCGACCGCGGCATTCCAGGCTCGCGCGAACGACTCCGCGTCGACCGGCTCGCCGTTGTGGAACGTCCACCCTTCTTCGATCTCAATGTGCCAGACCTTCTGGTCGGTAGTTTCGATGGATGCGGCGACCAGGTTGCGAGTCTCGCCGGTCTCCGGGTCGTAGTCGACGAGGCCGTCGAACAGTGCGCCGACAACCGTGTTCGCGAACAGGCCCGAGCTGTTTCCCGGCAGCAGGCTCGTGGGCTTTTGGATGCCGACTGTCAGAATCGCGTCGGCACTCGAGTCTGGTTCGGTGGTTCCTGTGGATGGCGAGCATCCGGTCAGCACGACGGCGAGGGCCGCAGTGAGGGCGATGGCTGCATGGCGTGTTCGGGGTTTCGAATGATGATTCATGATGCCTCTCTGGGTGAAGGTGGAACGGGAACGGGAACGGAAGAGCAACAAGATCAGGAGTCGACCGTGCGGGCGGCGGATGTCGCACGCTCGGCCATGAACGAACGGCCGGGAACCGCGTCGAGCAGTGCTCGGGTGTATCCGGCCTGGGGATTGGCGAAGACCTCGCGCGCTGGACCGCGCTCGACGACGGAGCCCCCGGTCATCACGATCACGTCGTGCGCGATGCTCTCCACCACTCCAAGGTCGTGGGAGATGAACAGGTAGGCGACGCCGAGCTCACGCTGGATGCGCTGGAGCACATCGAGGACGGTCGCCTGGACGAGCACGTCAAGGGCGGAGACGGGTTCGTCGCAGACGACGAGCTCCGGCTCCGGTGCGAGCGCGCGAGCGATCGCCACGCGCTGCCGCTGCCCGCCGGACAGCTCGCTCGGAGCCCTGTCGAGCAGGGCGTTCGGCAGGCCGACGAGGTCGAGAAGCTCGCGCACCCGCCGGGCGCGCGCCCGCGCGTCTCCGAGCCGGAACGCCCGTAGCGGCTCCTCCACAATGCGTCCGACGGTAGACATGGGATCCAGCGACGCGTACGGATCCTGGAAGATGGGTTGAACTCGGCGGCGGAATGCCGCCAGCTCACTACCGCGCAGCCGAGTCACATCCGCCCCGTCGAACAGAACAGACCCGGACGTGGGCTCGGTGAGTTTCAGGGCAATGTTCGCTGCCGTGCTCTTGCCGGAACCCGACTCGCCGACGACGGCGAGTGTCTGGCCGGCCCGCACTTCGAACGAGACGTCGTCGATCGCGGTCACCGCCGCCGTGCGCCGGGCGCCATGCCCCTTGGCGGGGTAGACCTTGCCGACGCCCTTGAGCGATAGCAGCACGGGCGCGTCGACCCGGGCCTGAGGAGTGTGCGATGAGGCCCGGCCGACGGGCGCTGCCGCGATGAGCTCACGCGTGTACGCGGCACGGGGATCGAAGAGCACCTCGCGGGACGGGCCTTGCTCGACGATCTCTCCGCCCTTCATCACGATCACGCGGTCCGCTCGCTCGGCGGCGAGCCCGAGGTCGTGGGTGACGAGCAGCACACTTGTCCCGGAGGTCTCGACGAGCTGCCCGAGGTTGTCGAGTATCACCCGTTGCACCGTTACATCGAGCGCCGATGTGGGCTCGTCGGCGATCAGCAGGGTGGGTTCATTGATCATGCCCATGGCGATGAGGCTGCGCTGCCGCATTCCGCCCGAGAGCTGGTGAGGGAACTGCCGGTATCTCGCCTCGGCTTGGGCCAGACCGGCGCGTTCCAGAGCGTGGATGGCTCGGGACCGAGCTTCCGGCCGGGACTGAGTGCGGTGCACGCTGCCGGCTTCAGCTACCTGAGGTCCCACGCGAAGAACAGGGTTGAGGTTCGACATCGGATCCTGCGGCACGTAGGCGAGAAGCTTTCCGCGCAGCGCACGCAGCTCGCGCTCGGTCGCGGCAGTGACCGTGGTTCCGCACACGGTGATCGATCCCGAGACTCGCGCGTTGCGGGGAAGGAGACCGAGGATGGCCCCCGTCATCGTCGACTTGCCCGATCCCGATTCACCGACAATCGCGACGGTCTCTCCGGCACGAATCGTGAAGGACGCCGCTCTCACGACCTCGACGTCGCCGTACGCGACGGTCAGGTTGTCGACCGACAGAACAATCGTGCGTTCTGGGTCGACAGGTGGTTCGGAGTGCATTGATTACCCCTCGGAAACGAGGGGGCTTGGGCGCGTCACTTACCGTACGCCAGATGGACACGAAAAGCACCAGTCCGTAACAGGGATTTAACGTGATCAGGGTAGCGGCGTGCGGCAGCTGAGGCGATCTCTCAGCTGAACTCGCGCGCGTACGAGGCGGACGTTTTGTACGATAACAAAAACTATTGTTTTCAGCCAGGGACTTTTCCATACTGGCCAACACGTCATCCATTCGGGGCTTGGGCGCCCGGAATCCCGTGAAAGCTTTCTACGCACGTGGTTCTTCTCACCGAGACGAACAGGAGTACGCCGCATGACGCGACGGCTGATTTTCATCCATTCCATCCCTACCGGGCGCCTTCAATGACGCCCGCGAAGTCCCTTGCGCCTTTCCGGATCGAGCCTTCCCCACCGCGCGTGCACGCCGACATCCTGGCCCGGCTGCTTACGTCGTCGCCAGCCACGCTGGGCCACATCACCGACTTCGGCTTTATCCGCGGGCTCGTGCCAGTCTCGACCATCCGACCGTTCGCCGGGTCGGCGCTCACGATCCGCATCCCGCACGCCGACTCCACCGCAGTGCACCATGCGATGTCACTCGTCCGAGCCGGGGACGTCGTTGTCATCGACCAGTCCGGCGACGACAGCCGCTCGAGTTTCGGCGGCACGCTCGCTGCAATCGCGCTGGATGCCGGAGCCGTTGCCGCCATCTCGAACGGGCGCACGAACGACGTAAGGGAGATCGACGAGATCGGGTTCCCCGTGTTCTCCCGCGGGGCCACTCCTCTCACGACGCGCATCCACGGATTCGAGGGCCGCATCAACGGTCCGGTATCGATCGGGGGCGTCGTCGTGATGGCCGGCGATATCGTGTTCGGCGATGAAGACGGGGTCTGTGTCATCCCCGCAGCGGATGCGAGTGCCGTGAGCGAGCGGCTCGTCGAAATGGAAAACGATCCCGTAACGCGATCGCTGCGATCGACGGTGCGCGGCGGCACACCCCTTGGCGAGATCACCGGAGCAGCGAAGTACTTCGGCGGTGGGACCCATGAGTGAGCCGACCGGCGACACTCTGCTTATTGAGTGCGTCCAGCCCGCAAGCGTGCTGTCGGCCACCGACAACCTCGTATCGACGATTGAACTCGCCCACGAGGCTGCCGCGCGGGGCGTGCAACTCCTGATCTTCCCCGAGTCCGCGTCGAGCAGATCCGACGATATGGCGGTGCCGCCGCAGGGCCAAGCGCTCGACGGCCCGTTCATGTCCGCGCTCATCGACGCACTCGCCGACTCAACCATGGCGGTCATCTGCGGGTTCACCGAGTCCACAGACGATGGCCGCCCGCACAACACCCTCGTAGCTTTCCGGTCAGGCGAGATTCTGGCCGTCTACCGCAAGATCCACCTGTACGACGCGGCGGGAGTGAAGGAATCCGACTCGATCACTCCGGGTGACGGGCCGGTCGTCACTTTCGACGTCGATGGGTTCAGGGTGGGCATGATGACTTGCTACGACGTGCGTTTTCCCGAGCTTGCACGCCTGCTCGCCGAACAGGGTGCCGACATTCTCGCGGTGCCCACGTCGTGGGTTCGCGGCCCTCTGAAAGAGGAGCAGTGGCTGACCCTCTGCGCCGCGCGAGCGATCGAGAACACGTGCTACGTCGTCGGGGCGGCACAGACTGGTGGTCTTCGAATTGGACGCTCTATCGTGGTCGCTCCGGACGGCGTCGTGGAGGCGGCGCTCGGCACAGAGGAGGATGTGCTCGTGTCCCGCCTGACCCGTCAGCGAATCGACCGTGTGCGTCGAGCCTTCCCGATGCTCGCGCAGCGGCGCTTCACAATCTCGGCCACACCCCTCCCGTTCCCCGTTCTCGAGAACACCACCGTTCCGGCATCTACAGGCACGCCGTGAGCGACGGAATGACGAAGCGCCCCCCGGCCACGCCTCTGCCCGACTGGGCCATGGCATCGCGCGTGCTTGACGTCTCGTCACGCGGTATCGCGTCGTATGTCGCCGAGCTGATCCGCACAGGGGGCGTGGCGCACGGCGAGTTCCTGCCGCAGGTGCGAGTACTTTCGCGGGAGCTGCGAGTGAGCCCCGCCACCGTGTCGGCCGCGTGGGGCCTCCTCAAGAAGCGCGGCTTGCTCGTCGGAACGGGCAAATCCGGAATTCGCGTCGCGAGCGCCGTGGGGTTCGTGCAGGGACTTGAGGTCTACGCCACCGCACCGGGCACGAACGACCTTCGCCTCATCTACCCCGACCCCGACCTGCTTCCCGCGCTCGATCAGGCACTGATGGGGGCCGCCCGACAGCCGAACCTCAACGAGTATTACGACCCGGCGATTCTGCCCGGACTGCAGCAGGCGATCGAACCGAGCTGGCCGGCTCCCGCCGAGGCTTTTGCGGTGGCCAACGGCGGCGCGGACGCTGTCTGGTCGGTGCTGCAGTCGAACTCCGTTCCCGGCGACCGCGTCGTCATAGAGTCTCCAACCCAGCCGCAGCTCATCAGCCTGATGCTCGACCTCGGACTCACCCTGGTTCCCGTGCCCTATAGAGATGGCGGGCTCGACCTGCGCGCTCTGCGCGAGGCTCTCGCCACTCGGCCGGTGGCCATTTTCTTCCAACCTCGCGCTCACGTACCCACCGGATGGTCGACGTCACGCCAGCGGGCGCGCGAGATCGCCGAGTCCCTGCGCGGCCCGCATAAACCATTGGTGATCGAATACGACGACCTCGGAGCGCTCACTCGTGCTCAGCATCACTCGGTGGCCGAGTATCTGCCGGAACAAACCGTCGTCATCCGCTCGTACGAGAAGTCCTACGGACCAGACCTGCGACTCGCGGTGATCGGCGCTGCCACCCCGGTAATCCGCAACACTCACTCGCAGATCCGACTGACGAGGCAATGGACCTCGCGCATCCTTCAGGCAGCTCTTCAATGGATGCTGCAAGACGACGGCACAGCCGGCGTCATCGACACGGCACGGCACGTCTACGCCGAGCGCCTCGACACCTTCGCGCGCCTCCTGCGTGACCGCGGTATCGCGGTCACGGCCACCGAGGGATTCTGCTTGTGGGTGCCGGTGATCGACGAGACGGCCACGGCGACCGAACTCGCCGCACGGGGAGTCGTTGCGCTCCGGGGCGCATCATCGTTTCCCGGCGACGGCACTCCGCACATCCGGATCGCCACATCGCGGGTGCCCGTCGAGTCGATGCCGCAGCTCGCCGATATCATCGCATCCTGCACCGGGCGATTCGCGTGAGCGCGGGACGGTTCCATGCGCTGCGCTCCAGCCGAGCGGATGCGCGGATGTCGTGGTGTGCTGCAACACCGTCGGGCGTTCCGCGAGCCACGGTCGTGCTCGTTCACGGCAGCGACCGGGATCCCGTCGGGATGATCTCCGCCTTTCGTGACTGGTCCGAACGACGCGGACTCGCGCTGCTCGCACCTCTGTTTGTCGGCAACATCCGCGGCGACGGGGAGATAAACGGCTACAAGACCCTGGTCGGCGACGGCGTGCGGTACGACCGAATCCTGCTGGACATGCTCGAGGAAGCGGCCGAGGTGCTGCCGCTGCGACCGACTCCGGTCCTCCTCTTCGGCTTCTCCGGGGGAGCCCAGTTCGCGCATCGCTTCGCGCTGGCGCACCCCGGATCGATCGCCGCGCTGAGCATCGCGGCGCCCGGCAACGTGACCCTGATCGGCTCTGGCTATGAGTGGTGGCCCGGGGTGACGAACATGGAACAGGTTCTCGGCTCGAGCCTTGACCTCGATGCGCTGCGTCACGTCCCCGTGCACGCCGTCGTCGGCGACGACGATGATGGCGCGACCGCCATCCATGTAGATCCCGGAGAACCTCGATGGGTCGACGGGGCGAATGACGCTGGTGCATCCCGAGGCGAACGCCTGTTATCGCTGGTGAATGACTGGGACGCCGCCGGCATCACCGTGCACCACGAGACCCTCGACGGCGTTTCGCACGAGCTCGGCCCGCTGGCCCGCGCCGCACAAGATTTCTTCGACGGTGTGCTTGGGCGGGGAGACGAATCATGAAGTTTCGCGCCAACACACTCAAACAGAATCTGCGTGCCGGGATTCCTCAGAATGCGGCCTGGGTCTTCTCCGCCGATAGCGACGCTGCCGAAATTCTGGGAGGGTGCGGCTTCGACGCCATAATTCTCGACCGCGAACACACGTCTGTGAGCATGGACAGCACGCTCAACCAGATGCGCGCAATCCGAGCCGCCGGAGATTCGACGGTTCTCGTGCGCGTACGACGCGGAGATGCGGCCGAGGTGGCAGTGCTCCTCGATATGGGTGCCGAGGGTCTCCTTCTGCCTGACGCGCGATCAAGAGCCGAGGTGAGCGCGTTCGTCGAGTCGACGCGCTATCCACCGCGCGGCTCACGAGGCGCGCACTTCACTGTCTCCCGGGCGGCAGGATGGGGCGGCCAGGCCGACGAGTATCGCGACGGCTTCGAAGAAGAACTGCTTCTGATCGCCATGATCGAGAGTGCACAGGGCGCGGATGCGATCTCCGACCTGGCGCACATCGACGGCCTCGACCTGCTGTTCGTCGGACCGCTCGATCTCTCTGCTTCTGTCGACGCGCTCGGAGCGTGGGACGACCCGAGGTACCTCGATCTACTCGACCGCACCGAGAGGCTCGCGCACGAGAACCACCTCTGGCTCGGCGGCGCGCTGGCGCCGCCCGGTGATGCCGCCGCCTGGATCGCCCGCGGTCATCGTTTGGTGAGCGTGGGCAGCGACGTGACCTTTGCGCGCTCAGCAGCGATCGGAAGCCGAGAGGCATTTGCTCGACCACATTCCATAGTTTCAGAACGAGAGGATGCGACTCGATGAGAACCACCGAGGGTTTTTCGGCCTACGACGGTGCTCAGACCGCGTACCTTGTTGCGGCAGCCGACGGTGACGAGCTCGGCGCGATCGGCGTACGGCCGCTCGTTGTCGTCCACGGAGGACCGGGCTGCACCTTCGATTACCTGCTCAGCCTCACCGATCTCGTGCGGCCTGGGCGGCCCGTGGTGTTCTACGACCAGATCGGCAACGGCCGCTCCACCCATCGGCAAGAAGCCCCTTCTGAGCGCTGGACGGTGGAGTTCTTTCTCGGGGAACTGGACGCCCTACTGGCGAACCTCGGAATTGAGAACGACTATGACCTGCTCGGCCAGTCGTGGGGCGGCATGCTCGGATCGGAGCACGCAGTGCGCCGTCCCCATGGTCTGAACCGGCTGGTGCTCGCAAATTCGCCGGCATCGATGCCCCGCTGGCGCAGGGCGGCGCTCGAACTGAGAACTTCGCTTCCCGCCGACGTGCAGCAGGTCCTCGAGGCTAACGAAGCGGCGGGAACGATCGAGAGCCCTAAATACATCGCCGCGAGCAACGTGTTTTACGCGCGGCACGTCTGCCGCATCGTGCCGTATCCGGCTGAGGTCGCTGCCACCTTTTCCCAGCTCGATGACGACCCGACCGTATACCGCGCCATGAATGGTCCCACCGAGTTTCACGTAGTCGGGTCGCTGCGCAACTGGAGCATCGAGGACCGACTGCACCGCGTTGCCGTACCCACGCTCGTTATCAACGGCCGATACGACGAAGCCACCGACGACACCATAGCCCCGTTCCTCGAGAGCATCCCGGAGGTGCAACACCACCGCTTCGAGGAATCCAGCCACATGCCGCACTGGGAGGAACGGTCTTCCTACATGAACGTTGTTTCCGAGTTCCTTGACAGTTGACGCAGGCTCGCGACGGCCGAAGCGGGTCAGCCCGAGCTGTTGGGACCGCTACTCAAGAAACGGGCAGCGAAGCCCAAGAAGCTGTCTACTGCTCGTGAACGTCGCCCTCACGCAAATCCGCGAGTAGCGCGAGAGCGCGAGCAACCTGCGTCGGACCCTGCACACGGAAGTTAGCGAGCGTCTGACCCTCGCCGCTCTTGAGGCCGAGATCGTCCGCTCCGAGAGCCTCGAAAGCATCCTCGTCCGTCACATCATCGCCCGCATAGAACACGGCATCCGCATGGGTGTACTGCCTCAAGTGCTCGACTGCCTCACCCTTAGTCGTCGACCGCACTGAGAACTCGAGCACGTTCTTGCCCTCGCGAATCGTCAGATCCTCGATCTCGGCCATCGCCTCACTGCGCGCAACGAGATGAGCGACACGACTATTACGCTCCGTCGCGAGCCTGGTGTGCAGAGCAAACCCTGCCGGCTTGGGCTCGAGCCAGACCTGATCCACAGAATCCGCCACCTCGCTCAAAACAGTACTGAGCAGATCGACCTGGCGTAGCTCTGTCGTATCGAGCGACACGTTGTCTTCGGGACGATCGAGACGAATCTCGATCCCGTGAGAACCCACAAGCAGAACCGTGTCCGGCAACTCCGATACCTGCTCGAGACTCGCGAGCGCCCGACCAGACACCAGGGCAACACGAGTATTCGGCATCGCGTTGAGACGAAGCACAGCAGCACGAGCTTCGGGAAGAGCACGAGCCTTCTCCGGGTCATCAACCTCGGGCGCGAGAGTGCCATCGAAGTCGAGCGCAACAAGGAGCTGCTTAGTGCGCGCCAACTCGCGGAGAGCACCCACGAGCGGTTCGGGGAGTCGCGAGAACCGGGGCGGAGTATCTACATCGACCATGGGAATTACTGTTTCTTTCGTTTGTCGACGGTCCACTCAAGATCTTCGGTAAGCGTGAGCGGGTTGATCCGCTCATCACGCTGAAGCTTGGCCTGCGCGAGCGTCTCGAGGAATCGGCTAGACCACAGCGACACATCGTTCTCCAGCACCCGCTTACGCAGCGACTTCATGCGCGCCTTACGTTCCTTCTTCGGCATATTGATGGCCGTGAGGATCGCGTCCTTGAGCCCATCGATATCGTGCGGGTTGATCAGCAATGCCTTCTTGAGCTCATCGGATGCTCCAGCGAACTCACTCAGAACGAGAACACCGTCATCGTCGAACCGGCACGCGACGTACTCCTTGGCAACAAGGTTCATCCCGTCTCGCAATGCGGTCACGAGCACGATATCGGCCGCGAGATAGAGAGCGACCATCTCTTCACGCGGATAGCCGTGGTGGTGATAACTGATTGCCGTGTGACTCATCGTCGCGAAGTCACCGTTGATGCGTCCGACCGTCAACTCGATCTCGTCGCGGAGGTTCATGTACGCCTCGACGCGCTCACGACTCGGGCTCGCGACCTGCACGAGCGTCACGTCCTCGACGTTGACCGCGCCCTCGGCGAGCAGCTCACCAAACGCTTTGAGACGGTGCCCAATGCCCTTCGTGTAGTCGAGACGGTCGACGCCGAGCATGATCTTGTGCGGATTGCCGAGACCCTCGCGAATCTCCGCAGCACGAGCCTGGATGCGCGGCTCACGCGCGAGCACCTCGAAGCTTTGCGAATCGATCGAGATGGGGAAGGGTCGAGCCACGACTCGACGAGTCGGCTGCCCCTCATGGGCGACCTCAATAAACGGGTTTCGAGTGGCGTGCGTCGTAAGGCGACGAACGGCGCGCGAGAAGTTACCGGCATCCGCTCCACGCTGAAAACCGATGACATCTGCTCCCAGCAACCCCTCAATGATCTGGGTCCGCCAGGGAAGTTGTGAGTAGATGCCGTATGGCGGAAAGGGAATGTGATTGAAAAAGCCGATCGCGAGATCCGGTCGTGCCTCACGCAGCATCTTCGGAACGAGCTGGAGCTGGTAGTCCTGCACCCAGACCGTGGCCCCCTCAGCGGCGATCTCGGCAGCCGCGTTGGCAAAACGCTGGTTGACGTCAACGTAGCTCTCCCACCACACGCGGTGATACCCCGGTGAGGCGATGACGTCGTGGTAGAGCGGCCACAGAGTGTCGTTGCTGAAGCCCTCGTAGTAGTTCTCGACATCCTCGGCGGAGAGCACCACCGGGATGATGTGGATGCCGTCGGCTTCGAAGGGCTCGAGATCTAGATCGGGCTGACCGCCCCAACCCACCCACGCTCCATCGGCTTCTCGCATGACGGGCTCGAGAGCCGTAACGAGTCCGCCGGGCGAACGCGTCCAGTGAGCGGTACCGTCCGCATCGAGAACGCGATCTACGGGTAAACGGTTCGACACGACGACAAAGTCGAAGGCCGATCGGGGAGAGTTCGTCTTGAGGACCATGTCACTTCAACGGTATCAGCCAGATCAGGAGAGGGCGGCGGCCCCAAACGAGACCGAAAACTGTTCGCACCAGAGATAAACACTCGGAAACTGGCCGAGATCTACATCGGCGGGGATGTCATACACCTGGTTGCCGATGTTGCCCTTGATGAGTCCGAGATCCACGTGAGCCGGTTCGCTAGCGAGAAACCAGCCGTCGTATCCCGCGACGACAGGGGCCGCACTCAACCACACGTGCACGTCGGGTCCGTTCGACGTCGAGAGGTTCTCGAGAGCGAGGCTGCGAGTGCCGTCTGGGTTCTCGATGATGCGCACGGTTCCGGATGTCTCGTGCTCGTGACTGAGAAGCTCCCCCGCAGACAGCTGGACGGGACCCGCGGGAGGTACGGGAGTCGACGACTCGGTGGGCTCAGGACTCGCTACCGGGGACTCGATAACCGGGAGAGCCTCATTCACTTCGACATCAATGAAGAGCAACCAGGGTTTGAACACGAGCGCCGCGATGGCTAGCGCGAGGACAACAACAACGGCGCCCACTCCCAGAATCCACCGTCTACGCATGTCACCGTCCATTAACCTGTGCGGACTACCCTATTAGCGCACCGCGGAAGACCGCCTGCAGAGGTTTATGGAGGTTGCCCGTGCCCATCGTCGACAACGCGATCTACCGCGATGGAGTGCGTCAGCCGAACTCCGTCACGCTCGACCAGACTTTCGAAGAACTCCGTGACCACGGCGGGTTTGCGTGGATCGGTCTTTACCGCCCTACCGACGCCGAACTGCGCTCCGTCGCTGACGAGTTCGGCCTGCACGAACTGTCTGTCGAGGACGCCCTCGTCGGCCATCAGCGACCAAAACTTGAGCGCTACGGTGACGTGTTGTTTATGGTGCTGCGGCCCGCGCGGTATCTCGATGCGCCGGAAGAAGTCGAGTTCGGCGAGGTTCACCTCTTCATAGGACCGAACTTCGCCATCTCCGTAAGGCACGCGGAATCACCGGATCTCGGTCGAGTGCGCAGGAGGCTCGAGCGCACTCCCGAACTGCTTGCTCTTGGCCCGCAAGCAATCCTCTATGCGGTCTTCGATGAGGTCGTTGATGAGTATCAGCCCGTCATCGCGGGACTCGAGAATGACATCGACGAGATCGAGAACCAGATCTTCAGTGGAGACCCCGCGGTATCCCGACGCATCTACAAGCTCGCGACCGAGGCGATGGCATTCCAGCGCGCGACTCATCCCCTCGTCGACATGCTCGCGTCCCTCGAGGGTGGCTTCGAAAAGTACGCAGTGGATATGGAACTGCGCCGCAACTTCCGTGATGTTCTCGACCACGTGCTGCAGACGGTCACGCGCGCAGACTCGTTCCGGGCAATTCTCCAGAACGCCCTCACTGTGCAATCGACGCTCGTCACGCAAAACCAGAACGAAGAGATGCGCACGCTCAGCCGCACGAGCATCGAGCAGGGAGAACAGGTCAAGAAGATCTCCGGCTGGGCGGCGATCATCTTTGCTCCCAGCCTCGTCGGCTCGATCTACGGCATGAACTTCCGGTTTATGCCCGAGCTGGACTGGGTGTGGGGCTATCCCATGGCGCTCGGGCTCATGGGCGGCAGTGCCGTCGCGCTCTATATCGTGTTCAAGAAGCGCGGCTGGCTCTAGCCGCGGCGTGTCTGCGGACTCGCTCGTTTAGCCAGGGCGATAATGAGGCCGTGGCAGAACATAGCGTCGATTCTCCTGATCAGCAGGCAATCTACGACCTCATGCGCGCAAAGCTGTTTGAGATGTTCGGCCCGGGCGGCAGCTTCACCATTTCGCTGAATCGAGCAACCCTTGATGACGCCCAGTTCGTCTCGACAGTTGCCGACACGGTGGCGTGGCAAGTCGCATCCGAACTCGCCCAACCCCGGGCCAAACCCGCCCGACGCGTCGCGGAGCCCGCGGTCGCTCAGGCTGAGCACGAAGCGCTGTGGCGGCACATCGAGTCAGAGCTCGACATCCGCTCCACCGGCCCCGAGACCATCGAAGCGGATGCTCAGCGCGAAGCCGAAGCGGCGGCAACGTCACGGCGTTCCCTGCGCGCTGTTTAGTTAGCTCGGCAGCCCTTCTGGCCAGAGTTCGTTCTGGATCGCGCCCTATTCGATGATGAGCTGCGCGAGACGCGCGATTTCCGTGCTCGTCGCGGCGCACATCGCCTCGTAGTCGAGACCCGCGATGGCTCCGCGGACCGCGGCGCTTTCCCACGTCGTGAGCATCATGCGCGCCACCTGTTCCGGAGTCACGCGCAGGGTGATGAGGCCAGCACGCACGATGTCGGTGATGATCTGAGTGACGCTTTGCACCATCTCGCCGTCTTGCTTGAGGTAGGCGGCGGCGAGCGCAGGATCCCGCAAAGCATGGTTGCGAATTTCGCTCATGAGCAGGATGCCGAGACGATCGTCGCCGTCGATGTCGAGCACTTGTTCCACGAGCTGCAGCGGATCGAGAAGACCCTCGGAGATGCCGGGGTTCGTCTCCCACGCCTTGACGCGGGCCTTGACTGCGTTGACGCGCTCCGATGTCACACGGGCGGCAAGTTCAAGGAATAGCTCGTCTTTGCTCTCGAAGTTTGAGTAGAAGGCACCGCGGGTAAACCCGGCCCGGTCGCAGACTGCTTCGACGGAAGCGGCATCGAGGCCTACTTCCGCAAAGACCTCCGCGGCAGCATCCAGTAACCGCGCCCGCGTGTTCTCGCGACTTCTCGTTGTTGGTCGAGCTGTCGTTTCGCTCACGTGCACCTCCTCGCCGGTTCTCACACTAACTACCCAGCTTTGCTGAGACGAACACCCCTTACGATACACTTATGTATTGGATACACCGGCGTATCGAAACTTTCTCTTTCTAACTTTCGGAGGCGCCCGTGTCGACCCTGCTCTACTCCTTGGGACGTTGGTCGTACCGCCACCCCTGGCGTGTGCTGGTCTCGTGGATTCTGCTGCTCGGCATCGCCGGCGGTGGCGCTGTCGTACTGAACCAGGGCACGAGCAACTCGTTCTCGATCCCCGGCACCGAAGCCCAGGCAGGTCTCGAGCAGCTCAACCGCACCTTCCCCCAGGCGAGCGGCACAAATGCGCGCTTTATTGTTGTCACCCCCGACGGCGAGAAGGTTGATTCAGAACCCTTCTCCTCGGCCATCGCCGACTCGATCTCTCAGCTCGAAGACCTCAAGGGTGTCCTCGCGGTAACGGATCCCTTCGACGAGATGATCTCGGGCCAGGTGTCAGACAAGGGTGACGCCGCGCTCGTCAGCATGCAGTTCGAGGGCCAGGCCACATCCGTTCCCGAAAAAACCAAGACATCGCTCGAGGCCGTCGTTGCTGACCTCAAGGCCGAGCTTCCCGCCGGAACCGAGGTATCGCTGGGTGGCGACCTCTACGCCGTTTCCGTTCCCGGGATCACGATCACCGAGGCAATCGGCCTCATCATCGCGCTCCTCGTGCTTATGGTCACCTTCCGCTCGTTTGTCGTCGCGGGCCTTCCCCTTCTCACCGCGATCATCGGCGTCGGCATCTCGATGGCACTCATCTTCGTCTCTACCGCTTTCGCGAGCATCTCGTCCACGACCCCGCTGCTTGCTCTCATGCTTGGCCTAGCCGTGGGCATCGACTATGCCCTCTTCATATCCGCTCGACATCAGGATCAAGTGCGGGACGGCGTCGATCCGGAGGAATCTGCTGCTCGCGCCACGGGCACGGCGGGCTCAGCTGTCGTCTTCGCGGGGGCCACAGTGCTTATCGCCCTCGTTGGACTCTCGTTTGCCGGCATCCCCTTCCTCACGACCATGGGAATTGCCGCGGCAGTCGCCGTCGCGATCGCCGTCGCCGTCGCCGTCACGTTGACTCCCGCGATGCTCGGCTTCATCAAGGGCCGGATCGTCGGTCGACCTCGCCGCGCCCGCAAGAGCTCGGCGTCAGCATCCACTGAGCTGGCGAAGGCAGATGCGAAGGATGCGACCCCCAAGCTTGGCTTCGCCGCACGGTGGGTAGCCCTCGTCACCAAGCATCCCGTTGTCACGACGGTCGCGGTCGTGCTCGCGCTGGGTGTCACCGCAATCCCCGCAGCGAGCCTCGCTCTTGCTCTGCCCAACGCGGGCATGCTCGCCGAGGACAACCAGGCCAGGCAGAGCTACGACCTCGTCGGCGAGAACTTCGGTCCCGGATTCAACGGCCCTCTCATCCTCACGGGCACGATCGTCACCTCGACCGATCCCCTCGGGCTCATGGAGAAGCTGGGCGACGACGCCGCTAAGCTTCCCGGCGTCGAGACCGTCGCCCTCGCGACTCCCAACGAAACCGCCGACACCGGGATCGTTCAGATCATCCCGACCACCGCGCCCGACGACCCCAAGACCGCGGAACTCGTGCGCGAGCTGCGCGCTCAGCATGATCGCTGGCTCGACGAGTTCGGTATCGACGTCAAGGTGACCGGCTTCACCGCAGTTGCCATCGACATCTCCGACAAACTCGGCGCCGCTCTGCTGCCCTTCGGAATCTTTGTTGTTGGGCTCTCGCTCGTGCTGCTGACCATCGTGTTCCGGTCCGTCGCCGTTCCGCTCAAGGCGGCGCTCGGCTACCTGCTCTCCGTCGCCGCAACGTTCGGTGTCATCGCGGCAGTCTTCGAGTGGGGATGGCTCGCGGATGTGCTTCACGTCACCCGCACTGGACCCGTCATCAGCTTCATGCCAATCGTGCTCATGGGTGTGTTGTTTGGACTCGCGATGGACTACGAGGTGTTCCTCGTCTCCCGCATGCGCGAAGACTACGTTCACGCCCGCAAGGCCGGGGCGAGTCGCGCCGAAGCTCGCGCGATTGCGATCAAGGCCATTAACACCGGCTTCTCGGCGTCCGCTCGAGTCGTCACCGCGGCAGCGCTCATCATGTTCGCGGTGTTCGCGGCCTTCGTGCCCGAGGGTGACGCATCTCTCAAGCCGATCGCGCTCGGACTCGCCACCGGAATTCTCGTGGATGCCTTCCTCGTGCGCATGACCCTTACCCCCGCGGTCATGGCGCTGCTGGGCGACAAGGCCTGGTGGATTCCGCGCTGGCTCGACCGCATCCTGCCGCACTTCGACATCGAGGGCGAGGCCGTTGAGCGCGAACTCTCGCTCGCCGAGTGGCCCGAGCCGAACTGCACCGCCGCGATCGTCGGCGAGGGCATTCGGGTTACCTCCGGTGGCGTCACGCTTGTGGACGGCGTTTCGCTTCGCGCCGAGCCGGGTGATGCGGTGATCGTGTCGGCCAACGACCCCCGCACTCCGAGGGCACTGCTGCTCGCACTCTCGGCAAGGACCTCTCTCGAAGGCCGCTTGCGGGTGGGCGGTCACTTGCTCCCAGGACGCGAGTCGTGGGTGCGGTCCCGAGTGGGCGTCGCCCTGCTCGACGGCTCACCCGAGCCCGTGCGCGACCTGCGCCGTGCTCTCTCTCGCGCCAACATCGTTGTGGTCGACGGCTTTGACGCCGTCATCCCCGGCGCGGTCTACGACCAGGCGGCCGCAGCGCTTCGGGATGCGGCATCCGCTGCCCGCAAGGCCGGCACCCCGCTCACGATCGTTGTCTCGGCTGCCCAGCCCGAACTCGCCCGCAGGCTTCTCGCCGACGCCGGGTGGAGCGACTCCACTCTTCTTGATCTCACTCCGCGGCACCGCGCCGCCCACGCCATTGAGGTGACAGCATGACCCTCCCCATCGAACGCGCCCGCTCACGACGCCCAATCACGTGGCTGACCATCGTCGGCATCGTCTTGCTGCCGGCCATCATCGGCGGCATTCTCGTCGCCGCGCTCTACAACCCGGTCGAGCGACTCGACAACATGAGTGCCGCAATCGTGAACGAGGACGAAGCAGTCACGATCAATGACCAGCTCGTTCCCTTGGGGCGACAGCTGACTGCAGGCCTCGTGGAGGGTTCGGACGAACTCGCGAGCAACCTCAACTGGGTCATCTCCAACAAGGAGGACGCGGCCGAGGGTCTCGCGGACGGCACCTACCAGGCGATCGTGACGATCCCCGAAAACTTCTCCGCAGCAGCGACCTCGACGGCACCGGGCTCCACCCCTGAGCAGGCGACGATCGAGGTCACGACGCCGCCAGACGCGAAAATCGTGGATGACGCGATCACCGCCCAGGTGACATCCGCCGCCGCGAGCATAATGGGCCAGCAGCTCTCCGAGGTGTACCTCGAGAACGTGCTTCTCGGTTTCACGACTCTCGGCGATCAGCTGGGCGACGCTGCGACGGGAGCGACTCAGCTCGCCGACGGTGCAACGGATGCTGCATCCGGCGCTCAGCAGCTGGCCGACGGCGCAAGTGAAGCCGCGACAGGTGCACAGTCGCTCGCCGACGGAGCGAGTCAAGCCGCAACCGGTGCACAATCACTCGCCAACGGTGTACCCCAGCTCTCGAGCGGCGCGACAAGTCTCGCCAACGGCGCACGGGATCTCAGCACTGGCCTCACCACGATCTCGGGCAAGACTCGGGAAGCTGCTGCGGGCGCATCCCAGCTGGCCGCTGGCGTCAACGCCGGCGCCGACCAGCTCATCGCCGCAGGAATCGTTCCCGCCGAACTCACTGCGGCGGCCGACGGTTCTGCTGCCGCTACGGCTGGCGTCTCTCAGGGCCTGGGTGCCCTCGTCGCAACGTGTGACACCGTCACTAATCCCGACTTCTGCGCCCAACTTGCGGCGGTGCAGGCCCAAGCGGACGGCGCAGCTCAGGCTGCTGGAGGAACCTCTTACGGCCTCGGACAGCTTGCTGCACAGGCACCCCAGCAGATCGCGGGCCAACTGCGCACGATCGGCTCAAACGTCTCCACACTCTCCGGAGGCCTCGGACAGCTCGCGGACGGAATCGACCAGAGCGCAGCGGGTGCCGGTGCGCTCTCCTCGGGCGCGACGCAGCTTGCGGGTGGCGTCGACCAGGTCGGCGCTGGCGCGTCGAGCCTGGCCAGCGGAATCTCGACCCTCGCGAATGGCACGGATGGCCTTGCCAGCGGTATCTCTACCCTCGCCGACGGCTCGGGAAGCCTCGCCGACGGCATCACAACGCTCGCCGATGGAACGAGCTCGCTCGCCGACGGCTTGGACGAGGCATCCACCTCGATTCCGTCCTACAGCGACAGCGAAGCCAAATCGCTCGCGACTGTCGTTGCCGATCCCGTCGCTGCCGCCGGCAACGACACCAACCTGTTTGGCGCATCGGCCGTGCCGCTTCTTGCGACGCTCGCTCTGTGGTTCGGTGGATTCGGTTCCTTCATTGCTCTGCAGGCGGTCCCCCGTCGGGCACTCACCTCGCGGGCGCCTTCCGGGCTTCTCGCCCTCAGGACGCTCGCTCCCGCGGCCGGTCTCGGCGCAGTTCAGGGACTCCTCGTTGCCAGTGTCGTTCAGCTCGCCGCGTCCTATTCCTGGGACCTCTGGGTGCCGTTTGCCTTCATGAGTGTTGTAGCGGGCATCGCGTTTGCCGCGATAAACCAGGCACTAGTCGCGGCGTTCGGAGGCGCTGGCCGCTGGTTCGCCGGCCTCGTGGGTGTGCTCGCTGTCGCGACCGGAGTCGTCTCTACGGTTCCCGGTGTGCTCACGAGCGTTGCCAGCCTCATGCCGACAACTCCCGCGTACAGCGGGATGCTCGCGGCACTCACCGAGTCCGCTGGATTCGGCGCGGGGATTGCCGGGTTGCTGATCTGGTCGGTTGTCGCGTTCATCGTGACGACGATCGCCGTTGCCCGACGTCGGGTGGTCCAGTCTCGTGAGCTACTCGCGATTTCTCCCATAGCGGCCTGACCGATGCAACCCCGATGTGCGAATTCGCGCAAGAGGGTAGCGTTGAATCGAACGTCTGGGAGGACACGTGCGCAAGTTCATCTTTAACACCAGCATCCTGAGCTCAGTATTCGGCGTGTGGGGCGTTGCCCAGGCAACGCGCAACGGCCCGCGCGACTGGCGTCTGATCGCCATGTGGGTGAGCTGGGGACTCTCGGTCGCCGTTGCTGTCGGCACGGTCATCGAGGAGTCCAGGGACAACTCGCTGAGCCTGGATAAGTAACCGTGGACTTCTACGGACCCGGTCCCGGTTTTGGTTTCGGCCACGTGATCTTTTCGATCGTGGGCGGCCTCATCACGATCTTCGGTGTGCTCGTCGCCGTTGCGTTGATCTTCCTGCTCGTGCGCTTCTTGCTCGCGGCTACGAAGGCGGCCCAGATCTACGTGGCGAAGAACGCGCCGCCCGTACCCGCAAGCTCGGCGGAACCCGCAACGCGACCTCGTCCAGCACCTGAGCCGGCACCGACGACTGCACCGCCAGCACCCGCGACGGCCCCTGCGCCACCAGCTCCCATGGGTCCTCCGCCCGTGGCGCCTCCTGCGCCTGCTGGCCCGCTGTCGACTTCCGGGACTCGCGCGCCGGAAGCCCCCACGCCGCCCGCCGCCCCATCCGCGGCAACGCCGTCCTCGACCACTGTCCCGCTGCCCGCGGATAGCTCGGGCTCGCCTACTACGACGACTCCGGTAGTGCCGCCCGCACCTGCTTCCCGCGCAATGACCACTCCGGCGAAGACGAAGCCGGTTACGTCGACAGCGGATGCTGACACCACATCGTCGGAGACGACCACCACACCGGTGGTATCGCCCGACAAGCCCGCAGCATCCACTCCGGAAGCACCGGCCGCCCCCAAGCCCCCCAAGTCATCGGAGCCGAAGAAACCAGCGAAGGCCCCCACCAAGCCCCGCACACCCAAGACCCCGCCCGTCCCTCCCGTAGAGGGCTAGGCATGGGCGCGGCGTTCCGCACCGTGCTCGGCACGGGAACCGCGGTGGGCATCGAGGTACCCGCCGAGGAGATGGCCAAGCTCGGCCCGGCACGTCGCTATCCCGTGGTCGTGACCATCGGCGACTACAGCTTTCGCAATTCGGTGTCTTGGTACAAGGGCGCGTTCATGATTGGATTCAGTGCCGAGAACCGAGCGGCCGCTGGGGTCTCGGGCGGCGACGAGGTAGATGTCACGCTCGAGGTCGATGATGCTCCGCGCGTGCTCGAACTGCCCGCCGAGCTGTCAGAGGCATTGGCCGCGGCGGGCGTCCTGGACAAGTTCACGGGGCTCTCCTTCTCGAAGCAGCGCAGTTTTGTGGATCCGTGGGTTGCCGCGAAGACCGACGCAACCCGAGAGAAGAACTTCGCGAAGATGGTCGCCGCTGTCGCCGATTGAGACGGCTACCGACCGACGTAGTGTGGCCCTCCAGTCATCGAGTCGGCCCTCCGGTCATTGAGCCGGCCCTTCGGTCATTGAGCCGGCCCTTCGGTCATTGAGCTCGTCGAAATGCCCACCCCGTACTCCCGACGATCAGCGCTCACGTTTGTGCTCAGCGCTGGGGATTAATCTTGCGCGCCCACCACAAACCTCAGCGCTGCCAGCGGGGCTAGGCCAGAAAGCCGCGCAGCAGGGATGCCGAACCCTCGAGATGCTCACTCATCGCCTCCGCCGCGCGCTCGGGACTTCCCGTGAGAATCGCGACGATCACCGCTTCGTGCTGCTCGTTTGAGTGAGCGATATTGCGCGGCAGCAACGGGATGCCGTCGAGCAGGTGGTTTACGCGGGACCGGTTGTCGGCGATGAGGGAGATCAGCGACGGCACCCCGACGAGCTCGGCGATCGTCAAATGCAGTCGTGAGTCGAGCCTGCGGTAGTCGTCTGGTCCGGCATCCGCCGTCTCCTTGAGACGAGTCCAGAGCAAGTCGCGCTCTGCGGCTCCGAGCTCACGCCCCGCGGCAGCTCGCGCCGCCCCGACCTCGAGAATGTCGCGAAGGCCCAGCACGTCCTCAATCTCGACCGGGTCGAGATTCGCCGGCACACCCTCCGGCGGCACCGGCAGAGTGTCACACACGAAAGTACCGCCATAACGGCCGCGCCTGGAGACGAGATAACCGGCATCCGAAAGCGAACGGATGGCCTCGCGCACCGTATCCCGGCTCACCGAGAGCATCGCCGCGAGCTCGCGTTCAGCGGGCAATGCTCCCCCGGGCTCGACAATGCCGAGACGCACGGTCTGCAGAAGACGGGCGACCGTATCCTCGAACGCGTTTCCGCTGCGGACGGGTCTGAACAGCACCTCGTCGGCGAGGCTCGCAAACCCTGCCGATGACTCAGTCCCGCCCGCTGCGATCGTCATGGTTATAGCGGAGTGACGTAAGCCGAGCTGATGCCACCATCGACCAGGAAGGTGGATGCCGTAATGAAGCTCGAATCATCGCTCGCGAGGAACGCGACAGCGGCCGCGAGCTCCTCGGGCTCGGCGAAACGACCCTTCGGGATGTGTACGAGTCGACGCTGAGCGCGCTCGGGGTCCTTCGCGAACAGCTCCTGCAAGAGCGGAGTGTTGACCGGGCCGGGGCACAGAGCGTTGACGCGGATACCCTGGCGCGCGAACTGCACACCGAGCTCCTTGGTCATCGCGAGCACGCCGCCCTTCGACGCCGTGTACGAGATCTGACTCGTCGCCGACCCCATCACGGCAACGAAGGATGCCGTGTTGATGATCGATCCGCTCTGCTGCGCGACCATGTGACGCAGGGCCGCTCGCGAGCACAGGTAGACACTCTTGAGATTGACGTCTTGCACACGATCCCAGGCAGGAAGCTCGGTCGTCTCGATCGAGTCATCCTCGGGCGGCGAGATGCCCGCGTTGTTGAACGCGATATCCACGGATCCGTAAGTGGACTTCGCGGTGTCAAACAGGTTGTTCACCTGCGCCTCGTCGGTCACGTCGACCTTGACGAACAGCCCGCCGACCTCGGCGGCCGCGGCCTCACCGGTCTCGGCGTTGAAGTCGCCGATGACGACGGTCGCGCCCTCGGCCGCGAAACGCTTGGCGGTCGCGAAACCAATGCCACTTGCACCGCCAGTAATGACGGCGACCTTGCCGGCCAGGCGCTGGGTGAGGTCAATCGGGGTGATTGCCATGGGTGTTCCTTTCGTTCGTTGAGCCTGTCGAAACGTTGTTAATCGCGACCCCTTCGACAGGCTCAGGGAGCGATGGAGATCTCTAGTCGGTACTGATGAAGACGTTCTTGGTTTCGGTGAATGCTTCGGCGGCATCCGGCCCCAGCTCACGACCGAGACCACTCTGCTTGAACCCGCCGAACGGGGTCGAGTAGCGCACGCTCGAGTGCGAGTTGACCGACAGGTTGCCACTCTCGATACCGCGAGCCACGCGGATGGCGCGACCGACATCCCGAGTCCAGATCGAGCCGCTGAGACCATAAATGCTGTCGTTCGCGAGCGAAATCGCGTCAGCCTCGTCATCGAACGGCAGCACCGCGACCACGGGGCCAAAGATCTCGTCAGTGACCACACGGTCGCTTCGGGATGCCGGGATCAGCACGGTGGGAGCGAACCAGTAACCGTCGCCCGAGGGCTTAGACCCGCGGAAGGCGACCTGAGAGTCATCCGGAACATACGCAGACACCGCGTCGAAGTGCGTTTTCGATACGAGCGGCCCCATCTCTGTCGCCTCATCATTGGGTTCGCCGACCTTGACGCCCTTGACGGCTGGCTCAAGCAGTTCGAGGAAGCGATCGTAGACGCTGCGCTCTACGAGGATGCGACTCCGCGCGCAGCAGTCCTGCCCTGCGTTCTCGAACACCGAGTACGGCGCAGTCGCGGCGGCCTTCTCGAGATCGGAATCGGCGAAGACTACGTTGGCACTCTTGCCGCCGAGCTCAAGCGTGACGGCCTTGACCTGGTCGGCACAGCCCGCCATGACACGCTTACCCACCTCGGTTGACCCAGTGAAGACAATCTTGCGCACGCCCTCGTGCGTCACGAAACGCTCGCCCACGACCGAACCCTTGCCCGGAAGTACCTGGAAGAGGTACGGAGGAAGACCGGCCTCGAGAGCGAGTTCACCGAGACGAATTGCGGTCAGCGGCGTCCACTCTGCTGGCTTGAGAACCACGGCGTTTCCCGCGGCGAGCGCCGGAGCGAAGCCCCAGCTCGCGATGGTCATGGGGAAATTCCACGGCACGATGACCCCGACCACCCCGAGCGGCTCGAGGAACGTCACGTCCAGACCACCGGCAACCGGGATCTGTCTGCCGGAAAGTCGCTCGGGGGTGGCGGAGTAGTAGGTGAGCACGTCACGAACGTGAGCGGCCTCCCACCGTGCTTGGGAGATCGGATGCCCCGAGTTCAACACCTCGAGAGCGGCAAGCTCCTCGATGGCATTGCCGACGACCGTGGCGAAGTTGCGCAGTCCCTCGGCGCGGGCCGCAGGAGCCAGAGCCGCCCACGCGCGCTGGGCAACGATGGCGCGCGCCACCGCGTCATCCACCTGCTCCAGAGTGCTGTGCTCGATGGTGTCGAAGGGCTGGGCCGTCGCGGGGTTGATGAGTGTTGTCGCGCTCATGCGCTGAGCTCCTTTGTTGCTCGGTACTGTCTGGCCGCGCCCACGAGCCCCTCGAAGAGCAGCGCGTCTTCTTCCGCGCCCTGCTCCGGATGCCACTGCACGGCGAGCCCGAAGGGAACCGAAGGCAACTCAACGGCCTGAATTACTCCGTCGTTGGAACGCGCGGTGACGACGAGCGGTGCCGCTACGTCGTCAATGGCCTGGTGGTGGTATGACTTCACGTCAAACGCGCGGTGTTCACCTAACACCTCGCCAAGCTTGGTGCCCTCGTCGATCTCGACCCCGTTCTCAGCAAACTTGCCATAACCGAGGTTGTAGCGAGTCGTACCGATGACGTCGGGAAGGTGCTGCGTGAGCGTGCCACCGAGGGCCACATTGAGCAGCTGCGCACCGCGGCAAATACCAAGGAAGGGTAGCTCGCGGTCAATCGCACCGCGCAACAGCAGGTCTTCCCACTCATCACGATCCGGTCGTGGCTCATCGGTCTCGGGATGCGCATCCTGCCCGTAGCGAGCGGGATCGACGTCCTTGCCCCCGGTCATGATGATGCCGTCGAGGCCCGAAAGGATGCTCGCCGCGATCTCGTCAGTTACTGGCTGCGGCGGCAGGAGCACGGCGATGCCGCCAGCCTTCGTTACGGCCTCGAAGTAGACCTTGGGGAGGAACGCCGCCTGCACGTCCCACACGCCCGTCTGCGCCTGCTCGAGGTACGTGGTTAGGCCGATGATCGGCTTCGCTGTCGCTGCGCGAGCGGTCGCTGAGCTTGTCGAAGCGCGCCCTTCGACAGGCCCTTCGACAGGCTCAGAGACCGAAGAGACAAGCTCAGGGACCGAAGAGACGTGCTCCGGGACCGAAAAGTCAGAACCGCTCAAAACCACGAACCCTTTCCCAGTCGGTGATTGCCGCGTCGTACGCGGTCTGCTCGATGCGGGCGTTGTTGAGGTAGTGCTCGACAACGTCCTCTCCGAAGGCCTCGATGGCGATCTCGGATGCGGCGAACAGCTCGGTAGCTTCTCGCAGCGATGCCGGCACGCGCGGGGCATCCGACGTATAAGCGTTGCCCTCGAAGATCGGCTCGAGTTCAAGCTCGTGCTCGATTCCATAGAGCCCACCCGCGATGATCGCCGCCATCGCGAGGTACGGGTTCACGTCGCCACCGGGCACGCGGTTTTCCGCGCGCAGCGAGTGGCCGGATCCCACGACACGAAGCGCGCACGTGCGGTTGTCGACGCCCCAGGCCACCGCGGTCGGAGCGAAGCTGCCGTCGACGTAGCGCTTGTATGAGTTGATGTTGGGAGCAAAAAACAGCGTGAACTCGCGAAGTGTCGCGAGCTGCCCGGCGATCCAGTGCTCCATGAGCTTCGAGAATCCGTACGGTCGATCCTTGTCGGCCATAACGGTCGAGCCGTCGGTGCCGCGGACAGACAAATGGATGTGGCACGAGTTGCCCTCGCGCTCGTTGAACTTCGCCATGAAGGTCAGCGACTTGCCGTGCTGATCCGCGATCTCTTTAGCGCCGTTCTTGTAGAGCGAGTGGTTGTCACACGTGCCGAGCGCATCCGTGTAGCGGAACGCGATCTCCTGCTGACCGAGGTTGCACTCCCCCTTGACGCCCTCGCAGTACATGCCAGCGGCATCCATGTGGTTGCGAATGTCGCGCAGTAGCGGCTCCATGCGAGTGGATGCCATGAGCGCGTAGTCGATGTTGTAATCGCTCGCGGGAGTCAGGTCGGTGTAGCCCTTCTTCCAGGCATCCCGGTAGGTGTCATCGAAGACGATGAATTCGAGTTCTGTTGCCGCGAGCGACGTGAGTCCAAGCTTTTCGAGACGGGCGAGCTGACGCTTGAGGATCTGCCGCGGGTCGGGATTCACGGGGGTGCCGTCGAGATAGGTGAGGTCGGCCGTGACCATGACCGTTCCGGGCAGCCACGGCGTGTGTCGAAGTGTTGCGAGATCGGGCATCATCGCCATGTCGCCGTAGCCGCGATCCCACGAGGAGATCGCGTAGCCGTCGACGGTGTTGTTCTCGACATCCACCGCCAACAGGTAGTTGCAACACTCGGCGCCGTGTTCGGCAAGTTCCTCGAGGAAGAGGCGCGCAGAAGCGCGTTTACCGACGAGCCGACCCTGCATATCGGTGAAACCAATAATCACCGTATCGATCTCGCGTGAGGCCACGAGGGAGGTGAGTTCTTCGACGGTGAGATTGCCTGTGGCCACGTGCTACTCCTCTTCGGCTGCGCTAACCCGACCATTACATCACAGCGACCGCGTGAATCATTGGGGAGTTGTAATACGGAATTTACATCCAAAGGTAGACATCAGGTACCAATAGACGACAAACTCGTCCCAATTCCCCGCAGGCAATGGCGCCTGCTCCCCGAAAGGCTCCTGGAGGATTAATGTCTGACAACAAGGGCACGAAAGTGTCTGGCGTTACGTACAACAAGGTCGGCGAGGGCTACTTCGAGAAACGATCTCTCAAGCGAAGCGCGGGCATTTGGGGGCTCTGGGGCCTCGCCGTAGCTGCCGTTATCTCCGGCGACTTCTCGGGCTGGAACTTCGGCATCGGCTTCGCCGGGTTCGGCGGCATGCTCATCGCCTTCGTCATTCTCGTCGCCATGTACTACGGCATGATTTTCTCGATCGGAGAGATGGCCGCGGCCCAACCGCACACGGGTGGCGCGTACTCCTTCGCCCGTTCGGCGATGGGCCCATGGGGCGGACTGGTCACGGGACTCGCGGAGACAATCGAGTACGTCGCGACCACGGGCGTCATCGTCTTCTTCTCGGCTCAGTATGCGAACAGCATCACGAGCGAGTTGTTGAACTTCGACCTGAGCGCGAATATGTGGATCTGGTGGGTCATCCTCTACGCCGTCTTCATTGCGCTCAACTCGGCCGGCGCCAACATCTCCTTCAAGTTCGCGATCGTCGTCTCGGTCATCTCGATCGGCATCATCCTGGTGTTCGGTGTCATGGCACTCACCTCCTCGGCTCTCGACTGGAGCTCGCTGTGGAACATCGTTCCCGACCCCGGACAGACCGAGTTCCTGCCGTACGGCCCGCTCCCTATCCTGTTCGCGCTCCCCTTCGCGATGTGGTTCTTCCTCGGGATTGAAGAACTGCCGCTCGCCGCTGAAGAGTCGATGAACCCCAGCCGTGACATCCCGAAGGCCGGATTCTGGGCCCGCGGAACCCTCATCGTCACGGGTCTCATCGTGCTCTTCCTGAACACGGCAGTCATCGGGGCCAGCGCGATGGGTGGCGACCGCAACTCCGTCGGCGCATCGGCCGAGCCGCTGCTCGACGGATTCCGCGCGATTGTGGGAGACGAAGCCGCAGCAGTGCTCGCCCTCTTCGCCCTCATCGGCCTGCTCGCCTCGCTGCAGGGCATCATGTTCGCCTACGGACGCAACATGTACTCGCTCTCCCGCGCGGGCTACTACCCGCGGTTCTTCTCCCTCACCGGCAAGCGTCAGACGCCGTGGGTTGCTCTCGTTGTGGGCGCGGTGATCGGATTCGTTGCCCTCGTCGTGCTGGATGTGGTGGGCAAGGCCAACGAAGGAGCGGGAGCGATCGCTGGCGCAATCATCCTGAACATCGCGGTCTGGGGCGCGGTGGTCGCGTACTTCCTGCAGATGGTGTCGTTCATCATCCTGCGCCGCAAGTTCCCCAACGCTAAGCGTCCGTACAAGAGCCCCTGGGGTTTGCCCGGTGCGTACATCGCGGCGATCATCGCGCTGTTCGTGTTCCTCGGGTTCCTCTTCAACCCGACGTTCCAACCCGCGATTATCGCGATCGTCATCGTCTACGCGCTCATCCTCATCGGCTTCGCCGTGTGGGGTCGTCACCGCCTCGTGCTCTCGCCTGAGGAGGAGTACGCGCTCAGCGGCGGACTGCACGGAGACCCGCAATCGGAAGGCTACGACGCCATGGAGGGCGAAGTCTTCGACGACAAGAAGTAATTAGCCGCCAGGGGCCCCCGTTTGTTAGGTTGAGAAACCTACGAGCGGGGGTCTTTCGTGTCTGACGTACAAAGCCAAATCACCGACCTGCAGCGCGAGGTCGATCGTCAGAGTCGCCTCATCGACGAGCTTTACCGGCAGCTGGGGCTACCCAAGGTTGACGTTGCTGTCGCGGCCGGTCCGGATCAGAGGATCGTTGACGCGATTCGAGCTGGCAACAAGATTCTCGCGATCAAGATCCACCGCGAACTCAATGGCACCGGCCTGAAGGAATCGAAGGATGCCGTCGAGACACTCGCACGCGCGCTTGGCTACTAGAACCAGGTTCGCACGAGGTCAATGACGAGCGGATCGGGCTCCGTGGCATCCCGAACCATCGGGATCAGTCGCCACTTGTCGAAGGCTGTGCAGGGATGCGATATGCCCACCCTGATCACATCGCCAACGCTTACCGTCGATGACTGAAGGTAGGCGTGCTGATCGTTGAGCTTGGTGATGGTGCCAAACTCCGTGGTCGGTAGACCTTCGTCGTAAGGAAAGTCGCGCCGTCCGCCATCGAGCAGAGCAAACCCGGTTTCGGGAGTCGACAACACTCGCGTGAAGGCGTTGAGTGCCGGTCGCAGCTCGCGAAGGGGGCTGACGCTGTTGTAGAGACCATCGTCGTGCAATTGATACACACCCGAGCGCACGATGACCGTCGCGACGCTTGAGAGTTCCCCCAGTCGTTCGGCAACCAGATCGAACCACGCGCTGCCTCCCGCTGTGACGATCGGACGCTGCGACCACTCGATCCGGTCGTGAATCTCCGCGATGGTGTCGAGGTAGGCCGAGACCGCGGCGACGCCGTCGACCGTGCGCTCCCGCGCGTATGAGCCTTCGAACCCACCGATCCCCGCAAGGCGCAACTCGGGCGCGCGCTCGATCGCCGCGGCGACGGCGAGCGCCGCATCCGCTCCTCTGGCTCCCCCACGCCCACCGGCTGCCCCGATCTCGACGAGTACGTCCACGCGCCGGGCGGCGCCCGCGAGGCCCGCACGCATGAGTTCCACCGCTTCTACGCTGTCGACCCAACACACGAACTCGAAGTCAGGGTCGGCAAGCTCTTGGCCCAACCACGCCAGAACCACGGGGTCGATAAGTTCGTTCGCGAGCAGGATGCGCGTGATGCCGACGGAACGAGCAAATTGCACCTGCCATCCGGTGGCCAGCGTGATGCCCCAGGCACCGGCATCCAGCACCCGTTGCCAGAGCTGTGGCGCCATCGTCGTTTTGCCGTGGGGCGCGAGCTGGAGCCCTCGGCTCGAGGCCCAGTGCGCCATGAGCCGCTCATTGCTCTCCATCGCTGCGGCATCGATGGCGAGCAGAGGTGTGGCGAACTGGCTTTGCCGAGGCGCGCCGCTCAGAAACTCGGCACTCGTGAGGCCCCAGCTCGAGGCCGGGAACGACTTGGCCCACGGCCCGATGGTGAAGTCCTGCACGGCCCCAGGCTAGTCGTGGATGAGTATCCGCTGACAGTGACCGCCCGCCCGGAATAGTCATCACCAGGCGGGCGTTGCCGCCCTCATGACTACAATCGGCATCATCGGAGCAGGACACATCGGCAGCCAGGTGGCCCGTGCCGCCATCTCGGCAGGATATGACATCGTCATCTCCAACTCGCGCGGACCGGAGACCCTCACGGATCTCGTCGCAGAACTCGGCGACAAGGCACGAGCAGCAACCTCGCACGAGGCAGCCGCGGCCGGCGACTTCGCAGTCGTGACCGTTCCGCTGGGGGCCATTCCCCAGGTTCCCGTCGCCGAGCTGGCGGGCAAGATCGTGATCGACACGAACAACTACTACTTCGAGCGCGATGGCCACATCGAGGCTCTCGACAACGGCACCGCGACGGTGTCCGGGATGCTTCAGGAGCACCTCCCCGAGTCCAAGGTCGTCAAGGGCTTCAACCACATCACCGCCGCAGACATCACCACCACAGGCACGCCAGCGGGAACCCCCAACCGTCGTGCGCTTGCCACGTCGAGCGACTACCCCGAAGCCGTGATTCTCGTCACCGATCTCTACGACCAGTTCGGTTTCGACACCGTCAACATCGGACCTCTAAGCGAGTCCTGGCGCGTTGAGCGTGACCGCCCGGCGTACGTCGTGCGCCAGAACGCTGAGGAGCTCGTCGCGAACCTCGCGAAGGGATTCCGCGTCCCGCCAACCGCTCCCGAGGCGCACCCGGGCGAGTAGCACAGATCCTCTGCTGGGCGCGTTCCTGTCACCTCGACGACGTCATGGTGAACGGGACGCGCCCATCGTCGACCTGCACGGATCGGACAACTCAGCGACAGAACGCGGCCATCACGGCAAGGCCAACTGCGGTCACGCCTCCCGATAGCACGGCAATACGCCAGGTCTTCTGTCCCAGCACCAGCCATACCCGGGCGAGCGCCCACAGCGTGGCGATCAGCCCGAACAACACCATCGATGGCACCGACAGAACGTGGCTGTGATCGGATGTCGATCCTGTGGACGACGGCAGGAACACGACGAGAACCAGAGCCATCGCCCAGAGGTCAAGCACATGCTCGCGAAGGTGCTGACGCGACCGTGACAGCGCCGCACAGACCACCGATGCGCCGAGGAGCACCGCAGCGCCCAGTACCGATATCACGGGGGAACTCTGCAGCATCGATACAACCATGACGCCGATCATGAGAACGTGAAGCGGCACCTCCCGAAGCAGGTGAGAGGCGCGACCAACAACAGGCCCCACCACCCCGTGATCGACGGCCGCGGTCATCTCACGCGGTCCACAGGGTTTTGATGTTGACAAACTCCCGGATGCCGTTGACGCCCAGCTCTCTGCCATATCCCGAGTCTTTGAGGCCGCCGAAGGGCAACCCAAAGAAACTCGCGGTGTTGCCGTTGGCGAACACCGCGCCGAACTCGAGCTCGCGCTGCAGCCGATCAATCTCAGCCTGGTCCGCCGACCACACGGATGCGGCAAGCCCGAAGTCCGAGTCATTCGACAATGAAATGGCCTCCTCAACGCTCGCCACCCTGTAGACACACGCCACAGGCCCAAAACACTCTTCGCGATAGATGCGCATCTCGGGTGTGACGTTTGTCAAGACGGTAGCAGGATAGAACCACCCCGACCCCGCCGGCATTACTCCGCCGGTGTGGACGGTGACACCGTGCGCGATCGCGTCCTCGACCAACTCGTGAGCTTCTGCCCGCACCGACTGAGTAGCCATGGGCCCGAACGCCGTCCCTTCCGCAAAGGGATCACCGGCAACCATCGTGCTCATGCGGCCAAGAAACGCCTCGAACCACTCGTCGTAGATTTCTTCGTGCACGTAGAACCGCTTGGCGCAGATGCACGACTGCCCGCTGTTCTGTGTGCGGGAGTTGGCGCCGAACTCCGCCGATTTAGCCACGTCGGCGGTATCGGTAACGATGAAGACATCAGTTCCGCCCAGTTCGAGAACACTCTTCTTGATGTTCCGGCCCGCAGCTTCCGCGACGGCACCGCCAGCACCGACCGACCCAGTGAGCGTTACCGCGCTGATGCGGCGGTCGTCAATGAGTGCGGTTGCCGCCGCGCCCTCCACGAGCAGGGTCTGAAAAGCTCCTCGCGGGAATCCTGCCCGCTCGAAGAGCTCGCCGAGATAGAGCGCGACCTGAGGAACCGAGGATGCGTGCTTGAGCAGTCCAGTGTTTCCCGCCATGAGCGCTGGTGCGGCAAACCGGATGACCTGCCAGAACGGGTAGTTCCACGGCATTACCGCGAGCACCGTGCCGATCGGCTGATAGGCGACACGCACCGACGATGCACCGACAGTGGATGCATCAACCGGGGCCTCGTCGGCTAGGTACTCCTCTGCGTGCTCCGCGTAGTGCCGCATACCGTTTGCAGACTTCGTGATCTCGTATTTCGCGGTGGGAATCGTCTTTCCCATCTCCGTGGCCGCGAGAGCAGCGAGGTGCTCGAGGTCAGCATCCATGAGATCGGCGGCACGGCGCATCCACTCGGAGCGCTGCGCAAAGGTCGTCGCACGCATCACCGGGTTGGCCTCGTGCGCTCGCTCAAGAATCGCTTCGATCTCCTCGGCACTGTGGGGCTCAAAGGTCTTTTCGACGATGCCCGTTGTGGGGTTGAGGGTGGCAATAGTCATGATGAACTCCTGTGTTCTATCTTCTAGGGCAGTGCGCGACGAGCGAGCACGAGTGCTCCCTCGACAGGGTTGTGGCGGAGCAGGTCGATGGTGAGTGACGGATGCCGCTGCCGAACCCGCGCGGCGAGCGCGTCGAACAATCGGGGCTGACCCACGATGACGCTTCCCGCCGCCACGACTGCTGAGCCAACTGCGCCGCGGGCAACAAGCTGGTCAACAAGACGAGCGAGATGATCGGCCGCGGCCTCGATAACCGATATCGCCAGCGCGGATCCGGCATCCGCCGCCTGGAAAACAGCTGGTGCGCGCGGTCCCCAGTTGTCCATGGTGGGCAGGTCGTTAACGGCACGAGCGAGCCTCTCGGCATCCCGAACGTCGAACGCCGACAGTAAGGCACCGAGCAGCCCGTCGTCCGCGAGGCCATCGTCATGGGCGAGCAGCGCTGCGCGGGTGGCCTCCCGAACGATGCCGGCTGCTCCCGCCTCGTCGCCAATCACCCAGCCCCAGCCACCGGTAATCAGCGGAGTGCCCTGAGCGTCTTCGGCTACCCCGATCGCGCCGGTTCCCGAGATGAGCCCGATGCCCGCGCTGTGCCCCGCGGCAGGCACGAGGAGGGCGGCATCGTTTACCGCGATGGTGCGGTACCCCAGGGCGGCGAGCGCATCGGCAAACTGGGTCGAGATCTCGGGAGTGTCCAGCCCCTGCGCACCGAGTCCAACTCCGAGCACTTCGTGGCCTTCCACAACGGAGGCAACGCGAGCGGCGATCCACCGAGCGCCGTGCTCTATCGGCTCCGCGTCCCACCCCTCCGAAGACAGAGTGGTCTCGAGAAGGCGCTCCCCTTCGACACTCTCGACGATAACGGCGGTCTTGGTTCCGCCGACATCGAGGCCGACCACAACCCCGCTCATGGCTGGTCGCCCTCGGGCGTAGCAACCTTGGTGTCGGTGTGGAAGAACACAAATTCCTCGATGTCCACGTTGGCTTGATGTGCCACCTCCGCGACAAGAATCTGCATCACCAGCGCTTCAAGAATCGCTCGCTGCGACGGCGCGACGCTCGGTAGATTCACGGTCTGCAGATTCCGCTGCTCCGGAACGTCTGCGGTGGTAATGAGGATGACGGAGTGCCCGGCATCCGCGAGCATTCTTGCTACCTCGAGCTCGCGGTCCTCCCCGAAGAGCACGTGAACCCCGTCACCCGCTGATTCCATTGAGCCGTGCAGATATTGCCTCGTGCTCATGCCTGCCGCATGCACGCGAGCGACCTCGCGGAAGAGTAACGCGCCAGCCTCAGCGGATCCCACCGACGGTCCCGCACCCACGAAGTCAGCCATGGTGCGACCACGGAACGTCTCGGCCAGCTCTGCTGCTCGATCCCCGACGGTTATCTCTGTCTGCCGGAACAGCTCTGGCAGGTCGCTCCACCCAGCGTCAAGCGCACCCCCGTCCCATGCTTCCGCGAGCATCCCGAGCCCGGTGATGGTCGCGGTGAACCCGATCGTGGACGCGTAACTGTCGGGAATATTGCCGAGCGAGAGCGTCGTCGAGGCAAGCCTGGACACGGGAGAAGGCTCCGTGTTGACAACTGCGTAGCGCAGGGACTGCTCAATCGAGGAAAGCACAGCGAGCGTCTCAGTGCTCTTGCCCGACTGTGAGATTCCGATGATGGGATGCCCACTCGACGGAAACGGCAACGGATAGTCCCCTGCACCGAGACGCCAGGAGTGGATACCGCGCTCACGAAGAGTCCACACGGGGGCGGATGCCGCGGCGAGACTCGCTCCGATCCCCACGAAGATGGGGCCGGGGCCCTGAAGCCGCCCACTGGCCTGAAGCGTGAGAACGTCTCGGGAGATCCGGGCAATCGCGGCCTCAAGCGCGTCGGCCTGGGCAGCTCGTGCACTCGCGTAGGTGATGTAGTCAGCGACCATGTGTCGCACCCCTCTGTTGTGGTTCTGGTGTGGTTCTGTCTTGCATGGGTCTAGTGGTCGTGATGGCCATCATGGTGAGCGGGCGCGCAGTGATCGCTCGCCGTCTCGGGGATGTCCATGGCCGGGTTGGCTCCGAAGAAGCCGTGCGGCTTGAGAACGAACCCGCAGGTGTCGACGGGCATGATTGGCCAGTCCTCGATTCGAGGAAAGTGTGTCAGACCAAACGTGTGCCAGAGCACGATGTCGGTCGAGTCCACGTTGCGGTTCGCTGCGGTCCACGCGGGCAGTCCCGCACCACCGGGGTGCAGGTTCACGAAGTCGCCGGCCGGGTAGAGCTCGCTCGGCTCGTATGGGGTGACCCACAGGTGCTTCGTCGAGAAGGTGGCACGCTTATGGATGTCGGACTCGGCATCCGCAAGCAGCACGGGCTTGCCCTCGGGGAACAGCACCCACCCGACATCTCGACCGAGACGATTCTTGACCTCGGGGTTAGAGATGAGCCAGACGCGCCCCGTCGAGTTGTCGGCGAGACGCTGGGCATCCTGCTCATCGGTCAGTCTCGTCACCGTCTGCGTGAAACCGGTGCCCGTGGGGTTCTGCTCGCCGCGCGGCACGTACGCCGCCTCGAGTTCGTCGACGGCGTTGATGTGCCCGTCGATCATCATGTCTAGCCGAGCGCTGAACATGTGCTGGTGGTGAGGTGCTCCGAGGCCGGGAGCGACCTCCGTGGCGAACGGGTAGCCCTCCCCCGGGTAGGACGAGGTGAAGACCACACCCGTCGCCTTCACTTCGAACTCGATCGTTCCGTCGAGAGAGAAGTACCAGTAGAAGCCGTAGTCGTAGTTGCCGACCGTCACGAAGAAGCTCACGACGAGCCGGCGGTTGCGGCGCGAGATGCTCGATCCATTCCAGTTGTCGAAGTGCTTCCACAGGATTCCGGTGTCTTCTTCGTGGATGCAGATCGCCTGGGGGATAACGCGCGCGTTGCCGTCGTTACCGGCGACGACGGCGTCGAGGTAGGTGATGTCCCCGACGCAGTCGCAGCCCAGTTCGAGGGAGTTGGCGAACCCGCCGAGCAGGTACTCGCCACAGTCGAAGAAGTTCTGGAACCAGCGCTGCGGGCTCGGATCTCCGTATGGAACCATCATTTCTGCGATGGAGGCGCGGTAGATGACGGGTCGAGCAACACCGTTGTCGTCGATGGTCACGTTGTGAAAAACGAGCCCCTCGCGCTGGTCGAAGCCGACCTGCAGGTTCCAGCCGAGCCAAGACAGGTTTCCGTCATCGTCGATCGTGAAGCTCGGGCCCTGGGGCTGGGTGATCTCGATCGGCTTGACGCCTTCCCGGTCTGGCCCCCGCCAGGACTCGAGGTGGAAGTTGCCGCTCTCCAGGGGCACGGGCAGGTCGACGTAATCGACGACCTCGAGCACCTCTCGGGTCACTACGTCGAACATCACAGTGACCCCGTCGACGGGATGGGCCCAGCCGAGATCGTCGGGGGTGTCCATCACAAACGTAAAGCAACGCTGGATGCGGCGACCGGTCTCCGTCTCGCTCAGCACACCGGCGGACAGGGGGTTGATGACGAGCTTGTCGAAATCGGTGAGCCCTCGCTTAATCATGGCGGCCTGCCAGTCGGCGTTCTCCTTGATCACCGCGACAACGATGAATTCGTCAATCACCACGGGCACCTGGCCGTCGACAGCGTGATCGAGAACGCGATCGGAGACCACGCGGTCCTCGGCGAGCGAGACCACGACATCCCGCGACTCGTTGGTCGCCATGTCCACGAGCATGGATCGCACGCGCCGGTCAGCCGCACCGTCGGCGAACAGGCGTCGTTTGTCCGGCTCCTGCAGCCCCACGTATGAGTACTGCACGCTGGGGCCTGCCAGCCCCTCGCGCTCAAGGATGCTCTTGTTTGCCGCGATCTCTTCCGCGGTGATCGTCTTCAGGGACGGGGATGTACTCATGGTCTCTCCGGTCTCGTGGTCTGGGGCTATTGCGCTCGGGCGAAAGCCCGCGCAAATGACGTGCGCAGGCGATATCGATCGCCCGCGTAGCTGATGGTTGACGCGAGCACGGGGTGCTCAGTGGAGTCGGCGACGACCTGGTGCATGACGAGAACCGGCGTCGCGGGCTGCAGTGCGAGGTGCGATGCGAGGTAGGAATCCGCGCTTCTGGCCTCGATCGTGGAGTCGGCACGCTGCAGGTCGAGCCCCGAGGAGGCGAGCCTCTCGTAGAGCGAAGCCGTCACGAAGTCCGCCCTCTCAATGCCGGGCACGAGCAGCGCAGGCACTCGCGAATTGTCGATCGCGATCGGTACCTCGTCGAGCAGGCGCACCCGCTCGAGGTGGAAGAGCGCGGCCCCAGGAGCAATGGACAGCTCCTCCGCTTCGTCGAGGGTGGCTGGCACCACTTCCTGGCGCAGGATGAGCGACGACGCCTTGAGACCCATCCTGTCCGCGGTCTCGCTGAATGACTCGAGACTGTTGGGCCAGTCCCCTCCTCCGACGCCGGCCACGAACCATCCACGGCCGTGCGATGACCGCAGCACCCCGTCGTCAACGAGCTTGGAGAGAGCTTTGCGCAGAGTGACCCTGCTGATGCTGAGGGTCTCGCACAGCTCGCGCTCGGGGGGAAGGCGAGAACCAACGGGCAAGTGCCCCTCGGCAACGCTGCGCCGGATGTGGTCGACCGCCTGCACCCACAATGGGTCGGGGTAGTTGGTTCTGACGGCGAGCGCCGTCGGCGAGGTCATCATCGCTCGTAGCTGACTTTCTCCCAGACACCGGTCTGCATCGATCGGTAGCAGGCGTCGAGAATGCAGTTCACGACGAAGCCGTCGCGGAACGTCTCAACGGGCTCTTCTCCGCGCTCGAAAGAGGTGACGAAGCTCCGGAACTGCTGCGAGAAGCCATACGCGCGAGCTTCTTCCGGCACCGGGTACACCCAGCCCGTTTCGGCATCGGATTTCTCGACGAGGTAACCAACCGGGTTCTGGATGAACCCCCACACGGGTGTGGCGGAGCTGTCGGTGTAGAGGCGGCCGGCGGTGCCCACGAACTCGTGGCGCAGTTGCATCCCGCCCTTTTCGATCCAGGACGACTCGACCGTGGCCATCTGGCCCCCCGCGAACTTGAGCATCGCGGTCGCAACATCTTCACCAGTGGTCTTGTCGCCGTGAACCATGGTCGCGCCCCACGCCCACACCTCGGTGACCTCGTTGTCCTTGCCGAAGAAGTGCCGGGCAGACTCGACGGTGTGGCATCCCATGTCGAGAAGGGCGCCGCCGCCTGCGGTCTCAGCGTCCCAGAAGTGCGGGGCGTGCGGTCCGGAGTGACCCTCACGGGCACGCATCGTCAGCAGTTCCCCGATGCCACCGGCCTTCACCATGTCGTGGGCCTTAACGATGTTGGGTGAAAACACGGAGCACTCGGCGTAGGCCGCCCAGATGCCGGCCTCTTCCACGATGTCGAGGATCTGCTTGGCCTCAGCACCGGTGCGCGCGAGCGGCTTGGTGCAGATGACGCCTTTGCCATGCTTGGCCGCGAGCCGCACAGCCTCGACATGAACTTCGTTGGGGAGGGCAATGATGACCAGTTCAACCGCGGGATCCGCGCATAGGGCCTCAATTTCGTCATAGCTCGTCATCGAGCCTGCGCGGCTCATGATGGGCGACCACTTCGACGCGAACTCGCGAGCACGATCCGCGTTGCGGGAGTAGTTCGCCACCAGGTCAGCGGATCTCACGTCCTGCAAACCGTCGACGTACTGGTCGCTGATGAAACCAGATCCCAGGATGCCAATGCCAACCATGTGTGGCCCTCTCTCTATCGCGCGACTCGCGTCACGTAGTCCACATGATAGTGAGTGGACTACCTGTGGTCTATACATAAGCCGATTATTAAATACCTCTTGCTACCTCTTCATCACATCTATATGCTGACCGATACACCGCGTGACCGCACACAGACGGCTCGCGAGCTTCGCCCGAAGCACGAAGTGTAGAGAGGACACAATGCGTTCACGACTTGCACCACTCGCAGCGATCGCCGTTACCGTCATGGGGCTGACACTGGCCGGATGCGCGGCAGGAGAGCCCAGCAACCCGGATGCCGCCAAGCTGGTACTCGGTAGCTGGCGAACCGAAGACATCGCTATGTGGGAGGACGAAATCCTCCCCGCGTTCCACGAGGCATACCCCGACATCGAGGTCGAGTTTGCCGCGACCGACACGAACGACTACAACGCGGCCATCCAGTCGCAGGTAGACGGCGGCAACGCTCCCGACCTCATCACCTGTCGCCCATTCGACGTCAACCGCTCCTGGATTGCCGATGGCTACTTCGAAGACCTGAGCGGACTCGAAGCACTCGACTCGTTCACCCCGACGGCCCTTGCGGCGTGGGCCGGCCCCGACGAGACGCCTTACTGCGTCCCCGTCGCATCCGTTCTCGCCGGCTTCTATTACAACAAGGCCATCTTCGATGAACTCGGGCTCGAGGTTCCCGAGACCCAGGCCGAGTTCATCGACGTGCTCAAGGCCATCAAGGACAACGGCACATACACACCTCTAGCCCTCGGCTCAGCAGACGGATGGCAGCTTGCCTACAACGTGCTCTACAACATGGGCCCGAACTACTGGAAGGGAGAGGACGGCCGGCTCGCACTCATCGACGGCACGCAGAAGCTCACCGACCCCGACTTCGTTGCGGCGTTCGAAGCCACAAACGAACTGGTGCCTTACCTCCCCGCGGGCTTCGAGGCAATCACCTATGACGATATGAGCCAGTTGTTCAATCTCGGCCAGGCCGCCATCATCCCCGACGGTTCGTGGAACATCAACCAGCTCACCTCCACCGGTCTCGACGTTGGCGTGTTCGGAGCTCCTGTGCCCGCCGCGGGCGACCAGCGGTACCAGCAGGAAATGCCCGACATGGCGATCGGCCTGAACGCCTCGAGTAAGAACAAGGACGCCGCTAAGACGTTCCTCAACTGGCTCACGACGCCAGAGTTCCTCGAGATCTTCGTGAACAAGCTTCCCGGCTTCTTCGCGATGACGACGGATGCGCCAAGCTACGACAACCCACTTGCTCAGGAATTCTCCGACCTCAAGACTGATGCGTCCCTCACGCCGCGTCTGGCTCTTGACCGTCTCAGTGCGGGAACTCCCCCGCTCGACGATGAGATCTGGGTAGCACTGCAGCAGATGTATGCGGGAACGTTGGCCCCAGAAGCAGCAACCGCTGAACTGCAGGCGGGTCTCGACTCCTGGTACGTCCCTGCCGAATAGCACGACACCGGGCCGCGCGGGCATCAAGCCTGCGCGGCCCTCCCTTTGCACCACCCCGACTACACCCCAGGAGCAGGCATGAAACGCACAGCGACCAGCTACCGAAATCTCATTCTTTTTGTGCTGCCAGCCCTCGCGGTGTATGTACTCTTCTCGGTCTACCCGTTGATCAGTTCGGTGTTCCTGAGCTTCTTCGACTCGGACGACAAAGAGGCCGGACCGCAGTTCGCCGGATTCGACAACTACGTCTTTCTCTTCACCAACCCGTCAACAAGCGAACGATTCTGGAATGCGCTCGGCAACAACTTCGAGTTCTTCCTCATCCACCTTCTCGTAGAACTGCCCATCGGCCTCCTCATGGCGGCGCTTCTCACCTCCGGGGTACTCCGCAAGTCAACGGGTGCCTATCGGACCCTTCTCTTTATTCCGGCAACCCTGTCTGTGGTCATCGTCGGCTTCATTTGGCGTCTGCTCATCAGTCCGCTGTGGGGTGTCGTGGAGTTTCCCCTGCTCGGCAATGAGCTCACCGCGCTCCCCACGATCTCGCTCATGTCGGTCTGGCAGTACATAGGCATCCCGATGATCTTCCTTTACACAGCGCTCATCGCCATTCCGGGAGACATTCTCGAAGCAGCACGAATCGATGGATCGAAGGGATGGACGACCTTCTGGCAGATCAAGTTCCCACTCATCGCTCCGCAGTTCGGGCTCATCACGATCCTGACCTACATCTGGACCTTCAATGGATTCGACATCATCTACGCTCTCAACGGTTCCGCTCCTGGTCCGAACTACTCGACGGACATTCTCGGCACACTGTTCTACCGAACCTTCTTCGGTTCGAGCGGACAGGTCGCGAACCTCGATCTCGGCGCCACCGTCGCCACAGTGATCTTCTTCATCATCCTGATCGTGACTGCCGTGTACTTCATCGTGCTGCAGCGTCGACTCAAGACCTACGAGCTTTAGGAGGCCTTCACCATGTCGACAACAACCAGCAACAAGCGCCGCCTCACCCCGGCCGATCGCCTCAATGCGACCGTCACTCATGTGCTCCTGATCGTCTTTGTGATTCTCGCGGTCGGCCCGATCCTCGTCGTGATCATGAACTCGTTCAAGACCACCGCGGGCATCTTCTCCGGCCCGTTCCTGCCGCCCACCGCCGAGACATTCAACCTGCAGGGGTATGAGAACGTCTTCAAGCGCGGGGAGTTCTTCCTCAACTACCAGAACAGTCTCATCGTCACTCTCGCGACCGTCGTGATCACGGTCGTGTTCGCGACGTTCGCCGCCTACGCACTCACCGAGTACAAGGTGCGCATCACCCCGTTGCTCGCGGGCTTCTTCATCCTCGGCATCATGCTGCCGATTCGTCTCGGCACTGTACCCATCCTCAAGACCATGATCTCTTGGGGCATCATCGATACCCTCCTCGCCCTGATCCTCGTGTACACGGCCATGAGCCTGCCGCTCGCAGTCGCACTCATGATGACGTATTTCAGGTCGGTGCCCGGCGAGCTGAAGGAAGCAGCTCGAATGGACGGAGCGGGCGAATTCCGCACGCTGGGCATCACCATTCCCCTCGTGCGTCCCGGTATTGCCGCCGTCGCATCCATCACGATGTTGCCGGTCTGGAACGACCTGTGGTTCCCGCTCATCCTGGCGCCGTCACACGAGAACCAGACGGTGACGCTCGGTGTCCAGCAGTTCGTCGGCCAGTTCCAGAGCGACTATCCGGCCCTACTGGCAGCCCTGACTCTAGGTGCCGTGCCCTTGATCGTGCTGTTCACGGTCTTCTCACGACAGTTCATCCAGGGTCTGTCTGCCGGCTACGGCAAGTAGCCGAGTTTCAGCTGCGACGCGCGAAGAACGTCCTGAGGCGGTACCGCTCGCCCGAGTACTGGATCTTGGAGGCGAACAGCGCGCGATCAGCGCTGTCCACGACCAGTTGGTTCATGACCAACATGGGCTTTCCGACTTCCAGGTCGAGGCGAGACGCGGCATACTCGTCGGCCGCACGAGCTTCGATCGTCGAGTCGGCGCGAACCGGGGAGAGCCCGGCGGCTTCGAGCTCTTCGTAGAGCGACGCCGTCCGAAAATCCTTCGACGTGAAATCCGGAACATAAACAAAGGGGATGCGCGTGTAATCGATCGCTGTCGGTACGTCGTTCAACATTCTGACCCGGTCGAGGTGGAACAGCGGCGATCCCGGGGCGATGTGAAACTCCTCGGCTTCGTCGATGGTGGCGGGAACTACTTCCGCCCGCAGGAGCCTGGAACTTACCGAGAGCCCCATTCGATGAGCAGTCTCGGAGAAGGACTCGAGGTTGTTCGGCCACTCCTTGCTCGCCTTCGTGGAGGTCACGTACCACCCGCGCCCGTGGGACGAGTTGACGAGCCCCTCTTCTACGAGCTCGTTGAGTGCTTTGCGGAGCGTGACGCGGCTGATGTTGAGCTGCTGGCAGAGTTCCCGTTCCGGGGGGAGACGCACACCCGGTCCGAGCGCTCCGCTGTCGATCTCCGCCCTGATGAGCGACACTGCCTGAACCCACAGAGGCTCAGGGTAGTCAGGTCGGATAGCGGGTGATTCCACGGGGGCTGACACAAGACATGTATACCACTGAGACCACTGACCAACTCTGATGCCCGGCCGACAGCACAGGCCCAGACGAGAAAAGGCCCGGACTTCGTGAGAAGTCCGGGCCTTAGCTGTACACCCCCCCGGACTTGAACCGGGAACCCACTGATTAAGAGTCAGTTGCTCTGCCAATTGAGCTAGAGGTGCATCCCGCTGGTGAGCAATTCACCAGCCGAGGATCAAGGTTAGCATGATTATGACCTGGGAGAACACATGAGCATTCGACTCGAAGTCGGCGACGTTGCGCCGGCCTTTACTTTGACCGATCAGAACGGTGCCGAGGTGTCGCTAAGCGACTTCCGCGGGCAAAAAGTCATCGTCTACTTCTACCCGGAAGCCCTCACCGTGGCGTGCGAGGGACAGGCATGCGACTTCCGCGACAACCTCAACTCGTTCAAGTCTGCGGGCTATCAGGTGCTCGGGATCTCCCGCGATCTCCCGGAGAAACTGCTTCGAGCCACGGAAAAGGACTCGCTTAACTTCCCCCTGCTGAGCGACCCCGACCACGCGGTTCACGACGCCTACGGCACCTTCGGCGAGAAGAACAGCTACGGACGAATCGTCATGGGAGTGCTGCGCTCGACCTTCGTCATCGACGAGAACGGGGTCATCACGCTCCCCCTCTACAGCGTCAAAGCCAAGGGTCACGTCGCCATGATGCGCAAGAAGCTCGGACTCGACTAGCCCCGAATGGCAGTCGCCGCTGTAACTGGCTTGGTGAAGAGCAACACAACTACTGCGATCGACGGCAGCAAAAGGGCCCACCCGATATCTGGCCGAGCGAACAGGCCTTGGAAGCAGCCGATGGCGACGGCGATCTGAAGCACCTGCCAGGTAATCGTCGCGCCCCGAGTCCAGGCACGTCCGCGCAGGATGTTCACCACCACAACCAGCAAGAACACCGCGGCAAGCGCCGCGAGCACTGTGAGCGCAAGCGCGGTCGCGAGCGATGACGGCGTATCAACAAGCAACTCGATGATCAGGTACACCGTGGCCGTCGTGAGCAACGCGCACTCGGCGCTGACAAGAACCACGAGGGCGAGCAGCAATGGATGCCGTCTGGCGCGCGGAACTGCCTCTTGACTGTCGCTCACACCCAGATCCCTAAGAAAACCATTGATTTGCATCTATCAGTATGCGATTCTAGTTGAGGTTGATTTCACGCTCCCAGTGTTGCGAGCGAATCCCCCAGAACTCTCTCACCCCGAACTCTCAGGCTTTCTGCCCACCCGGCATTAGTCTGCCCGCGGACAATTTCCGCATGCACTGAAGGAGCACCACCATGGATTGGCGCGATAAAGCTGCCTGCCTCACGGCCGACCCCGAACTTTTCTTCCCGGTGGGTAACACCGGTCCCGCGGTCGACCAGATCGACAAGGCGAAAGCCGTGTGCGCACGCTGCTCCGTAACCGAGATGTGCCTCCAGTACGCTCTCGACACCTCACAGGACTCCGGCGTTTGGGGTGGCCTCAGCGAAGATGAGCGCCGCGCTCTCAAGCGTCGCGCTGCTCGCGCCCGCCGCGCTTCCTAAGCACTCGTGCGAGCTTCGGCTCGTTGAGCTTGCAGCCTTCGACCGATTGAGTTTTCGGTGATTGAGCTTGTTGAAGTCCCTACGAGGATGCCCTTCGACAAGCTCAAGAACCGACGAGCTCAAGGATCGACGAGCTCAGGGACCGAAGCGCTAGCGCTTCTTGCGGAGCCAGTTCAGCGGTACGTCGATCGTGACCTCGGTTCCGCTGCCCATCATGGTGTGCCAGTCGATCGTTCCCGACAGCTCGCCCTGAATGAGGGTTCGCACGATCTGCGTTCCGAGTCCTGAGCCCACCTGTCCCTCGGGCAGACCCACACCGTTGTCGCGCACCTTCACACTCAATTGGTCATCGGTGCGCTTCGCAACGATCTCGACCTCACCGTCGGCCTTACCCGCGAGTCCATGCTCGACGGCATTAGTGACGAGTTCGGTCAGCGCGAGCGCAAGCGGTGTCGCGTATTCGCTCGGAAGCGTTCCGAAACTCCCCGTTGAGCGAGGATGCACCGTCGTATTGTGGCTCGACGCGACTTCGGCGATGAGCATGAGCACCCGGTCGAAGACGACGTCGAAGTCGACGTTCTGGTTGAGCCCCTCCGACAGTGTGTCGTGCACAACCGCAATTGCCGCAACTCGGCGCATCGCCTGACCAAGCGCTTCGCGAGCAACGTCACTGTGCGTGCGTCGCGCCTGGATACGCAGCAGGGATGCGACGGTCTGCAAGTTGTTCTTCACGCGGTGGTGGATCTCGCGGATCGTCGCGTCTTTCGTGATGAGTTCGCGTTCCTGGTGTCGCACCTCGGTGACATCCCGGCACAGCACTATTGCGCCGACTCGCTCGCCGCGATTACGAATGGGGATCGTGCGCAGCGACACTGTAACTCCACGAGCCTCGATGTCGGTGCGCCATGGTGCACGCCCGGTCACCACAAGCGGCAACGACTCATCGACGACGAGCTGACCGGCGATGAGTCCTGTCGTCACCTCGGCGAGCGACTCGCCTTCGAGCTCACCGGCGAAGCCAATGCGGTTGAAGGCCGAGAGCGCGTTCGGGCTGGCGAAGCTCACAATGCCGTCGACATCCAGACGTACGAGGCCATCGGATGCGCGAGGTGCTCCGCGGCGAGGTGCTGCCGGTGCGCCAAGATCGGGGAAATCTCCCGCCGCGATCATCGCGAACAGGTCGTTTGCACACTCGTTGAACGTCAACTCTTGACGGCTCGGAGTGCGCGCCTCGCTGAGGTTGGTGTGCCGGGTAATAACGGCGATGGGTGACTTGGTCGTCTCGCTACCGGTGGGGTTTAGGCGCCGAAGAACCGGTACGGCCCGAACTCGCGTCGGGGTCTCTTCGTACCAATCGGGAGTTGCCGTGTCGACGATTTTCGCGGTCTCGAACGACTCGGTGACCTGAGACTTCCACTCGGGCTTGATCGCCTGGCCCACGAAGTCGCGGTAAAAGAGCGTTGCCGAACTCGACGGACGAGCGTGCGCGACCGCGACAAAGCTGCCCTCGGCGCTCGGAACCCACAGCACGATATCGGCGAACGCGAGGTCGGCAAGCAACTGCCAGTCCCCCACAAGCAAGTGAAGCCACTCGATGTCTGCTTCGCTTGATAGCCCCTGAGCCTGAACGAGATCGCTGAGTGTCGACACCTTTACAGGGTACTCGCGCGACCAGCCTTCCGTGATCGTCGCGAGCGGGCCGGATGAGGGTCGGCAGACTGCAGGCGACTCACGACCAGTTCGCGCAAGGCCACCCGCGCAGCCGAGCGTGGCGCCGAATCGATTAGAGTGCGACCGCTCAGCACCGCACCATCCACTGCCGGGATGTCCGAGGGGATGAGAACGGGATCCTCAATGCCCGCAAATCTGGATAGGGTGCGCGTGACCTGGGCATTCGGAGCGAGCCCGATCGCCGAGGCCCGCACGCGATTGATCGCGACCGTGACATTCGGCACCGAGATCGAGTCAAGCAACTCGACGTGAGCGTGCAGGAAGCGGGCGAGCCCCACGGGGTCAGCGCAGCCGACCGCGACGATGTGGTCGGCATCCCGAACGGCCGCGATCGTCGCGGCATTCCGCCTCGGCGAAAACAGGTCGCTCGCGATCTCCTCATCGCTCTCGAGACTGTGCGACATGTCCAACACGGTGTATTCGACCCACGTACGACAGAGCGCGATCGTCGCCGAGACTCGCTCCTGAGACAACTCTGGCCATCGGCTCGGACGTCCAATCCCCGTGAGCACCCAGAATCCGCCCTGCGGCGATTCATATCGCTGGGCGATTCTCTCGAGCTCAGGGATGGTGAGCGATTCGATTGCGGCGAGCCTGCACGCAGCGGCGAAGCCCGGCGCCTCGTCCAGTATCCCGAGGGATGGCGCCACAGACGCCGCGTGCGTGTCGACGTCCGCGAGGGCAACGGTGTGACCGAGGGCAGCGAGTTCTGCCGCGATCCCGATCGCGACCGTGGTTCTGCCCGGCGAACCAGCCGGCCCCCACACGGCAATCACCGATCCGCTGACAGGTGCGGCGTCCGGCGTCGTGCGCGCAAGCGAGTCGATGAGCTTCTCGAGCTCCCGCCAGGTGATCGCGTAGTCGGCGGTTTCGTACAGCCCGATGGATGCCGCATGCCGACGCCCCGCATCATTGTCAACAAGTGCGACAACGCTCACGCCAGCATCGTCGCAGGCGGAGAGCACGTTCGCCGTCAGAACATCGGAAGACGCCCGGGCGATCACGACGTGCGGCCTCAGGGTTCGCGCCGCTTCCTGCAGTTCGGCAGAGTTCGAGCACCGGGCAATGACCTCGTGCCCGTGACGAACCGCCTCGAGACCGAGGCGCTGCTCCCACTCGCGCGGCAGGGCAAGCACGATTCTCATTTGCTCACCGGGAGTCCGCCGGGCACGATGGAGAGTGAGTCGTTGTTGGCGATCGACTCAAGCACGCGCGCGATCTTCGTTCGCGGCACGAGCAGTTCGACCGCGGTAGTTTCGCCGCCACCCACTATCGAACTTGACTCAACGAGACGAACGACAATGGCCTGGGCCGCGAGAACCGCGGGCGGCCCATATCGTCCGGCTTCCGCCTCTTTTGCCGCCCAGACATCCACCACCGCACCGGGAACGACGGATGCCGCGAGCGCACCACCCGACAGAACAACCGATGCGAGCCGTTCGCCATCCCTACTGCCAACGGCCGAAGCCGGGACAAGCTCACCCTCGAGCACCGATCGCGACACGATAAGACCATCTGCTGGCACATCGCCGGGGGCTAAGTACAAGTCGATCGCCTCGTCGAGCCGAACGCTGCGCAGCTCAAGAGTTTCGGCATCCACCCGATCCCCCGGAGCAAGCACGGCACCGGCCGCGTAGACCTCGACGGTCTCATCGGCGGCCGCGACAATGCCAACCACTCCCGCAACCGACCCCGCAACGAGAAGCACACCGATGACGAGCCGCGGGTCGACGGAGAAGCGTCGACGCGTGCGCGGCACCGGAGAACGCTGTCCTTGAGAACGTTGCTCATCAGAGCGTTGACGGGACATGGACCGCTCCTCCTCTCGCCCGGCGGGCGACACGTCCATCGTCGTGGCAACAGCGATTCCTTGCCGAAAGTTATCCACAGGCCGCCCACGGGTGATCGTGCGCGCTCATAATCGAGGGATGAACGACGCCACTCACGACGAACTCGGACGATTCCTGACGATCGCTGACACCGCTGAGGTACTCAGCATCTCGACGAATCAGGCGTACGCTCTCGTACGCTCGGGAGAACTGCCCGCGATCAAGGTCGGCGCTAGCGGCCTGTGGCGTGTGGAGCGAACCGTCCTGGAGGGTTACATCGAGGCGATGTACGAGGAAACTCGTCGGCGCAGTCTGTGGAACCAGTCCGACTACGCGAACCTCTCGGAACTCGGCATCGGCGATCAGCGCCGCTAGCGTTTGCAGCGTCAGGCGAGCTTCACCAAGTGGATGCCGTCAAACGCGACCAGCCTGATCTCCTCGACGAATGTCGACCGCCGAGGCGGCTCGTGCACCGCGACGTCAATGTGATCCCGACCGACACGATCGATGGTTCCTCGCACGGACGAGTCGACCGACTCAACCTGCACGTACCGCCGCCGGCGACAGAGATCCCTCAGCACAAAGCTCAGCCCCAAGCGGTCAGAGATGCGAGGGGCCTCCGATGGCGTGGCCGCCACGAGGCTGTCGCGCGTTTGCCCGGGAGTGAGCGAGACGGACTGGATCGCTTGGAGCGGCAGAATGCACGACACCGAACGGCTGCCCTCGGTGAGTTCGGCCAGCATCCAGTCCCTCCCGAAAGACGTGGGATGCAGCGTCACACGTAACCCTCCCCGCACGGTGACAACAACTCGGTAGCGAGTTCCCCCTGATGCCGCATGAATGGCTATCAGCCGTTCTCGCAAGTCAAGTCGCCCGAGCCGGAGGCGCTCCTCTTCCGCCGCGAGATCAGTCTCTTCTAAAGACTTTTCCCGCGCGAGTTGACCCTCTAGGTCATCGAAGAGACTGTCCCAGCGCATGGGCTCACGTTATCGTTCCGGTCCCGCGCTCACGCAAGTTATCCACAGCGCCGGTTCACGCGTTTACACCTCAGCGGCGAACACTTTTGGGTCATCAATCAGCAAATATAAGTTATCCACAGTTCCCCGATTGAGGGTAGACAGTATGTTCTTGACCTGCTTAGGTGTTCTAAATCGCGCACTGGGGGTGCACCGTAAAGATCGAACCGTCAAGATCGAGGTGACAGTTGAGCAACCCACTCCCCCGTGCAGTGCAGGCATCCCCATCGCCCGAGCGAGTTACGCCTATCGGCGCGACGCTCCCCTCAAAGACAGGCAAGGCCAGGTTCGAGGCCGATGACTTCTTCGGCGAGCAACGTAGTTCGTCGTCAGCTCTACCGAACCCCCAACCGCTCGTGGAGAATCTCACTCGCTGCGTCATAGAGATTCTCGCGGGAGCTCGTGACCTCGAGCAGGTGTCGAGATGGGTTACTGACGACGTTTACCGCCACCTATTGAAGCGAACTGTCCTGTCCGCGCGCGCCCGCCACGCGAAAGGCCAGTCGCCCGTTCGCCCCACATTCGCTCTGGGGTCGACAGTGATCTGCGAGCCTGCGGACGGAATCGTCGAAGCAGTGGTTGTGGTGCGAGGCAAGGCCCGCACAAGAGCAGTGGCAGTTCGGCTTGAGGGGCTCGACAGTCGCTGGCGCGCGACCGCCATCAACGTGCTTTAACGAGAACAGTCCCTGAGCGAAGATTCGCTCAGGGACTGTTCTGCTACTTCTACTTCTTTTTGTCCTGCGAACGACGCTGAGCGCGGTTCGCGGGAGCGGCAGGCTCGGCACCCTCAGCCTTCTGGCCAAAAGCACCGCGCGCACCGCCGCCGTTTGACGGCTGCTGCGGAGCGACAACGCGTCCCAGCCCCTGGGCCGCTGCGGTCTGCTGCGCCTTGGCGGTAGCAGCGCGCTCAACCTGGCCGCGCTGGTTGCGCACCTCGACGTCGCCCGTGGCATCCTCGCTCGGAGCCGAGTAGCTGAGCTTCTCGGCGGGAGCGACGGGAGCCGCAAGACCACGCGCGTTGACGGTGGCCTCGCCCGCGGCATTGCCGGTGACTTCGACCTCAAGGTTGAAGAGGAACCCGACAGACTCCTCGCGGATCTGACCCATCATCGACTGGTACAGAGCGAAACCCTCGCGCTGGTACTCGACGAGCGGATCGCGCTGAGCCATTGCCCGCAGTCCGATGCCGTCCTTCAGGTAGTCCATCTCGTACAGGTGGTCGCGCCAGCGGCGATCGATAACCGAGAGCACCACACGACGCTCGAGCTCACGCATGGCCTGCTCGCCGAGCTTGCCCTCGCGACGCTCGTACGCGACCTGGGCGTCGGAAACGAGTTCCTTTTTGAGGAAGCTCGACGTGACCTTGCCCCGGGTACCCGCCTCGGTCAGAACCTCGTCGACCGTGACGCCCACCGGGTACAGCGTCTTGAGTTCGGTCCACAGGGCATCGAAGTCCCAGTCATCCGAGTGGCCGTCGGCGGTGTGAACTTCGACAACCTCGGTCACGACGTCCTCGAGGAAGTGCGCGACGCGATCCTGAAGATCGTCGCCCTCGAGGATGTGACGGCGGTCACCATAGATGGCCTCGCGCTGGCGGTTGAGAACATCGTCGTACTTCAGCACGTTCTTGCGGATCTCGGCGTTGCGCGCCTCGACCTGCGACTGAGCGCTGCGAATAGCGCGGCTGACGATCTTCGAGTCAATGGCCAGGTCGTCCGGAACGTTGCCCCGACCCATGAGCGCTTCCGCGGCACCGCTGTTGAACAGACGCATGAGGTCGTCCTGCAGTGAGAGGTAGAAGCGACTTTCACCCGGGTCACCCTGACGACCGGAACGACCGCGCAGCTGGTTGTCGATTCGACGCGACTCGTGACGCTCGGTTCCGAGCACGTAGAGCCCGCCAACCTCGACGACCTTGTCGGCCTCGGACTGCACATCGGCCTTGACGGACTCGTAGACGCTGTCCCATTCGGCCTCGTACTCGTCGGGAGTATCGACGGGGCTGAGCCCCTTGTTGTTCATCTGCGCGACCGCGAGGAACTCGGCGTTACCGCCGAGCATGACGTCGGTTCCACGACCGGCCATGTTGGTTGCAACAGTGACAGCACCAAGGCGACCCGCCTGGGCGATAATCGCAGCCTCTCGCGCGTGGTTCTTGGCGTTGAGCACCTCGTGCTTCACGCCCTTCTTAGCCAGCATCTTCGAGAGCAACTCGCTCTTCTCGACGCTCGTCGTTCCCACGAGCACCGGCTGGCCCTTAGCGTGACGGTCGACGATATCGAGAACAACCTGTTCGAACTTCGACTGCTCGTTCTTGTAGATCAGGTCGGACTGGTCGATGCGCAGCATCGGCTTGTTGGTGGGGATCGGCACGACCCCGAGCTTGTAGGTAGACATGAACTCGGCGGCCTCGGTCTCGGCCGTACCGGTCATGCCCGACAGCTTGCTGTAGAGGCGGAAGTAGTTCTGCAGCGTGACGGTGGCAAGGGTCTGGTTCTCGGCCTTGACCGCGACGCCCTCCTTGGCCTCGATGGCCTGGTGGATGCCCTCGTTGTAGCGACGACCCGCGAGGATACGACCGGTGTGCTCGTCAACGATGAGCACCTCGCCGTTCATGACGACGTAGTCCTTGTCCTTCTTGAAGAGGGCGCGAGCCTTGATCGAGTTGTTGAGGAACGAAATGAGCGGGGTGTTCGCCGATTCGTACAGGTTGTCGATGCCGAGGTAGTCCTCGACCTTCTCGATACCGGGCTCGAGCACACCGACGGTGCGCTTCTTCTCGTCGACCTCGTAGTCGACATCCGGAACGAGCTTCTTGGCGAGGCCTGCAAACTCGGTGAACCAGCGGTTGGCTTCTCCGGATGCCGGGCCGGAAATGATGAGCGGGGTGCGAGCCTCGTCGATGAGGATCGAGTCGACCTCGTCAACGATCGCGTAGAAGTGACCGCGCTGCACCATGTCGATCGCCTGCCACGCCATGTTGTCGCGGAGGTAGTCGAACCCGAACTCGTTGTTCGTGCCGTATGTGACGTCTGCCGCGTACTGTTCGCGACGCTCGGCAGGAGTCTGGCCCGAGAGGATGCAGCCGACAGTCATGCCCAGGGCGCGGAAGACGCGGCCCATGAGTTCGGACTGGTAGCTCGCGAGGTAATCGTTGACGGTAATAACGTGAACGCCTCGTGAGGCGATGGCGTTGAGATAGGCGGCGAACACCGCGGTCAGAGTCTTGCCCTCACCGGTCTTCATCTCGGCGATGTTTCCGAGGTGAAGAGCAGCGCCGCCCATGGCCTGCACATCGAACGGGCGCATGCCGAGGGTGCGCACTGCCGCCTCGCGGACCGCGGCGAATGCCTCGGGCAGGAGGTCGTCGAGCGACTCCCCGTTGGAGTAGCGCTCACGCAGCTCCACGGTCTCGTGCTTGAGGTCTTCGTCGCTCAGTTCTTTGAAGTCATCTTCGAGCTGATTGACGGCCTCTGCGTAATGCTTGAGCCGACGCAGAAGTCGACCTTCACCGACGCGAAGCACGCGTTCGAGAACGTTAGCCACCGATTACTCCTTCTTGTCGGGAGACTCCCGACTTGTGGGCACGCCAAAACGACAGCGTTACCGGGTTGTAATAGTACCAACTCGCGGCTGAGAACAGGCTCCGGCCCCAATCCGGGGGCGGGCGGCCTGCATCCCGCACGCAGAAAACAGTGCCGCCCCCGTGACCGATCGCGGTCACGGGGGCGGCATCACGAGAAACTAGCCGCGTCTGCGGCGCTGAGCCGGGGCTTCCTCTGCCTCGTCTTCGAGGGCGATGACTCCGTAGTCCCAGCCCTTGCGACGGTAGACGACACTGGGGCGATCCGTCTCGGCATCCACAAAGAGGAAGAAGTCGTGACCGACGAGCTCCATGTGATCAAGGGCGTCCGTCACGGTCATGTGACTCGTCGGGAACACCTTGTGGCGGATGACGACGGGCGAGTAGTTCTCCTCGTCGATCTCTTCCTCCGCGATCGGAATGGACCCGGTGGCAACCTTCTCGAGCACGTCGGGTGTCACCGGCGTGATGTCGACGATGGCGAATCCATCGGCGGATGCCTCGCGCAGCGAGACGGGACGGTGCTGTCCACGGTGCACCTTCTTGCGATCCTTCGACTGACGGATGCGCTCGACCATCTTGGCCATGGCCAGATCGAAAGCGACGTACTTGTCGGATCCCTCGGACTCTGCCCGCACGAGCGGACCTGGTCCGATGAGGGTCAGTTCGACCCTGTCATCTCCACTGGAACCGCGGGTTTCGTGGTGACGGCTAACCTTCACCTCGAATGCGATTGCCTTCTCGGCGAGATGATCTATCTTCTCGGCCTTCTCAGTTGCGTACTCGCGAAAGCGGTCCGTAACTCCTAGGTTTCGTCCTGTGATGGTGATTTCCACGGCGACCTCCCAGCCTTGTATGGCGCTGGCCGCCTGGGTTACCTGGCGGTCATTCTCGCGCCTTTTCCCCCACCGTAGTCCTCCCCGTCACGCTTGTCACTTGCGCCGCAGCAACCTCGGAGTAAACGCGAGGGTAGCCGCCGAGGTGACCACGGCTCCCGCGACGGAGAGCGCCCGAGCCGCCTCGGAGAGTGTTGCCCCGGTGGTGAGAACGTCGTCAACAAGCAGCACTCGACTGCCATCGAGACGGCGTGTCGCGGCGAGCGCTCCCACTCGGTTTGCGGCTCTCTCGTCCACGTCGAGAGCTTTCTGCGCCCCGGATTCTCGAGTGTTCTCGAGCGCGGCGACCCGCAGATACCCGGCCTTCTTGAGCAGCATCCCGACGGGGTCAAAACCGCGTCGAGAGAATGCGCCGCGACTAGTCGGCACCGTGATGATCAGGTCGGCCGTCGACAGCAGGGGCGCGATGGATGCGGCGAGGGCGCGACCCAGCGATCGGGCGATATCGGTGCGACCGTGTTCCTTGAATGCGAGGATGGCGCTCCTCGCCTCGTCCTCGTATCGCAACGCGCTCAGCACCTCGACGCTGCCGACTCGGTGCTGGGTCACGCGCGGTGTCAGACGATCTCGGCACGACCCGCAGAGGGATCGATCCGGGGCTCCACATCCCGCGCACTCAACCGGCAGAAGCAAAGCCCACGCATCCAGAAGAGAGTCGACGATCACCCGACCAGTGTGGGCGTGATCCCCACGGGGTGCCCGCGCCGAAGGCAGATCAGTGGAGAACGCTACTGCTTGGTCCCCAGGAAGGAGGCAACGGTGCCCGTCTCCACCCAGTTGCTGCCCTGCAGACGCCACACCGATCCCGCCGAATCCAGCACCCGCAAGCCTTCTCGCCCGTTTCCTCCCGCGATCGATACGCCGGTAGGGACATCCCCGATGTCGCTGCTCTTGCCACCGATCTCGATCAATGTCACGAACTGACCGTTATCACCCTTGATGAGGGAAGCCACGCGGCGGTCGTCAAGCCACGTGCTGTCGAGAGGAACACCGACCGGGCTCGCGAGCGTCTGGAAATCTTCGCCGAGCCCCGTAGGGGCCAGCCTCTGGTCCCGTGTGATGCTCATCACGTAGAGGCGCGGGCCGCTGGAGGTGAGCAGGGAAACCAGGAGACGTGTCCCATCCCGCGACACATCGATCGACACGATCGTGGCATCGGCGGCGAGGCCCGACTGCAACTCGTGCTCCGTGCCGTCATACTCGTAGGCGACGAGCGTCGCCGCACTGGATGCCTGCGCCGACCACACATATCCGAACGGGTCAAGTGCGGGAGCCACGAGCCCGGCCCGCGAGTCCAGGAGGCGAGGAGCAGCCTCATTCGTGCGCGCCACATAGACGCCTTCAGGGGCGAGGAAGGCCGCCGATTCATGATCGGCCGACAGCGTGGCGGCCGTAGCCCCAGCGCCTGCAACCTTGTCGCTCAAGTCGGGGATGCTCGCGACCCCGTTATTGCTATCAAACCCAAATCGACCATCGACTCCGACGAGCGCTGCGGGATCCACTCGAGGGTTGCGTGTTGGCCCAACGCCTGTGTCCGGAACAACGAGCTCGAGCCCCTCCACGGCCATGATCACCGTCGGGACATCGAGCGTTGCCGCGAGTTGCTGCCGCATTCTCACCCGCTCCTCCGGGGTCGAGTTGAGCGCGGCCTCTCCCAGCTCAACCGTGGCCACGCCGCTTCGCACCGTGACCGACACGACCGACGTCGATTCGGGGAAAGCAGTGAGCACCCCGGAGGCGAGCGACGGCGTTGGCCCGTTCGCGAGCGCACTGCCAATCCGCACACCAAGGGTCGCTCGCGACGGGAACCACCGAACATCCGGCACGAGATAGGTGTAGCTCGGATCAAAGAAGTAAAGTGCGCGTTCGGTGAAGACGCTGTTGAAGCTCGTCTCCGTCAGCACGATTCCGTCGGGGGCGGCGCTGATGCGCCACTCGCCGCTTTCCTGCGTAAAGGCGAACTCGAGCGTCGTCGAGGCGAGCGATGTCTCGCTGTAGCGCCAATCGGCATCCACGAGCGCACGACTGGTGATCGTATAGTTCAGCGTGTTCTCGTCCACACCAGGAGTGGTGGTGGCAGCACCCTGAGTGATGATTGTCTGCTCGTTTGGCTTCCACGCGGTGGCTAGTGCAGGAGTCAGGAACTTTCGCGCGACCGCATAATCCCCCTGCGGGCCCTGCATCGCGCGCAGGAAGTCACGCAGAATCTCCTCGGGCTCCGCGCCGGGAGTCGGGTCCGAGGGCAGATAGACCAACGGAGAGTCAGGCTGGACGCTGATCGTTGGACCGGTCTCGACCTGGCCCGACGTGGGTATTCCGACACAGCCGCTGAGAAGAAGCAGACTCAGCATTCCCGCGGCGATCGATACAAGGGCTCTACGCATTGTCACCCTCCAACTCGGGCACGTCATCGCGGGGAGGAAGCTCCAGCGGTGACGACATGAGCACGGCTCCTCGCACGCGAGGCAGGGTCAGTCTGAAGCACGAGCCCTCGTTTTCGTTCGACCAGACCTCGAGCCAGCCACCGTGAAGCGCGGCGTCCTCGAGCGAGATGGCAAGCCCGAGCCCCGTGCCTCCCGTCACACGCTGGCGCGAAGGGTCGGCCCGCCAAAAACGATCGAACACTCTCTCCATCGCGGCCGGCGTCATGCCGACGCCGTAGTCGCGCACGGCGATCGCCACCGCATGCTGGTCGCTGTCGACCCACACGACGATGGGTTTGCCCTCGCCGTGGTCGATCGCGTTGCCGAGCAGGTTGTGCAGGATGCGGCGGATGCGGCGCGAGTCAACGTCGGCCTCGAAGTAGCCTCCAGGAGCGACAAGCCGCAGCTCGGATCCCTTGGATTCGGCGAGCGTAGAGACACTGTCGATGGCGTCTTCAACGAGTCGCACGAGGTTGGTGGGCTCGGTCTCCATGTCCACGGCACCCGCGTCATATCGACTCATCTCGAGCAAATCGGCGAGCAGCAACTCGAAACGCTCGACCTGGGTGTGCAGCAGTTCGGCCGTCCTCGCCGTGGCGGGAGGGAAGCTCTCGCGCTGGTCATACAGCACGTCGCCCGCGAGTCGGATTGTCGTGAGCGGCGTGCGCAACTCGTGCGAGACGTCCGAAACGAATCGCTGCTGCACTTGGGAGAGATCGGCGAGTCTTGTGATTTGGTTCTGCATGGATGCCGCCATGCCGTTAAACGATCGAGCGAGCGTCGCGATGACATCCTGACCCTTCTCGGGGATGCGCACAGCAAGGTCGCCCGCCGCGAGTTTCTCGGATGTCTCCGCGGCGACCTGCACTGGCCCCACCACGAGCCGGACAACGATGAAGGTCACCGCGGCGATGAGCACGATGAGCGAGAGCAAGCCGATCGCGAGGGTTTGCTGAACGAACCCCAGGGTCTGCTGGGCATCGTTGATGTTGTAGACGAGATAGAGCTCGTACTGCACGCCCCTGATGTCGAGGATCGATCCGACCACGAGTCCGGGCTGCACGGCCCCGGACTCCTGCAGCAGGCCAACCGACTGCCAGTGGGTGCGCTCAGAGCTCCCGGTCTGCTGCACGGACTCGCGAAGCTCGGGTGAGATTACGGCCTCTACTCGCTCGTCTGACGACAGGTTCTGGGGACCAAACTGGGTTTGCCCGGGCACACGCAGAATCGCGAACTGCGTTCCTGATACCGGCACGCCCGCCTCGGTGGACTGCGTCGTCGAGGCAACGCTCCTGATGGCAAGCGCCGCGTTTTCCGTGATGCTGCTCTCGAGATCTTCGTTGGCGGCGGCTTCTGTCGCGTTATCGAAGACGCGCTGTCCCGCCAGTGTCGCGTTCTCCGAAGTGGCGATCAGCTCGTTCTTCCGCGCGTCAAAGAGGTTCGTTCCCACGCTGTACGACATGTAGCCACCGATGACGAACACCGCGACGCTCGACAACAGCACCGTGAAGGTGACCGTGCGCAGCTGAAGCGACGAGCGCCACAGCCTCGCTGTTCGGTCGACCCACGCACGCCAGTCGAATGGACGCATCCCGCTATGTTGCGGCGCCCGCGCGGTAACCCACGCCGCGCACGGTCATCACGATCTTGGGGTTATCCGGGTCTACTTCAACCTTCGCGCGCAGCCGCTGCACGTGAACGTTGACGAGGCGAGTGTCTGCCTTGTAGTGGTAGCCCCACACTTGCTCGAGCAGCATCTCGCGCGTGAAGACCTGCTGGGGCTTGAGCGCGAGGGCCAACAACAGCTCGAACTCGAGCGGCGTCAGGTTGATCTTCGTGTCGCCGCGCTTGACCTCGTGACCCGTGACATCCACCACCAGGTCGCCAACGGTGAGAGAACCGGTCTCGGTCTCGGGAGTTGGACGAAGGCGGGTGCGGATGCGAGCGACGAGTTCCTTGGGATTGAAGGGTTTAACGACGTAGTCGTCCGCGCCGCTCTCGAGTCCCTTAACGACGTCGGAGGTGTCGCTCTTCGCCGTCAGCATGATGATGGGCACGCCGGATTCCTCACGGATGCGCGCACACACCTCGATGCCGTCCATGCCGGGAAGCATCAGGTCGAGCAGCACAAGGTCGGGATTTGATGAGCGGAATGCCTCAACGGCAGCGGCTCCGTCCGCACAGAAGTGCGGTTCGAATCCCTCCGTGCGCAGCACGATGCCAATCATTTCCGCCAATGCGGTGTCGTCGTCGACAACCAGAATTCGCGCGTTCACATGCCCTCGCAGGTTCATTAGTCTCCCAGACCGACGCCTGAGAGCTTTCGCACAAGAGTAGTCGAGTGTGAAAGCATGAGTGTTACCGTGCTTTTCTGCGGTCGGTGGGAGGGAACCATGACGAACGACGCGCCGTGGCGCTCGCCCAGTGAGCCCGACGACCAGGGATCGACTCCTTCCCCGTTTTCTGCGCCTGCCCCGCCGGCTCCTCCCGCGCCCCCCGCGGGAGCGGCGTCATACGGACCGCCCGTGTACGGACCGCCCCAGCCAGGCGCACCCCAGCCCGCTCCGCCGCAGTACGGCGCACCCCAGCCCGCCCCGTCGCAGTACCTAGCGCCCGCCGCGGCCGCCTTTGCGCCCCCGCCCGGATACGCGCCGACCGGCTGGACACCGCCACCCAAGCCGGGGCTCATTCCCCTCAGGCCGCTCACGCTCGGGATGATCCTGAGCGCGTCGTTCCAGGTGCTCCGCCGGAACCCGCGCCCCACGTTCGGACTTTCACTCCTGATCACCGGGAGCATCCTGCTCATCGGTCTCGGAACCGTCGGCCTCGTCACCGTCATTGCCGCCTCGCGCGCATTCACCGCTGTCGGTGCCGACAGCAGCACTGTCCAGGCTGGCGCATTCGCGATGACGATTCTCGCCGCGCTCGTGCCGAGCATCCTGAGCGTCATCGGCATGGCGATCCTGCAGGGAATCATCGCCCTCGAGGTTGCTCGCGGAACGATCGGCGAGAAACTTCGACTGCGTGGATTGTGGCGCTCGGCTCGCGGCCGCATCGGAGCGCTCATCGGCTGGTCCTTGCTCGTCGTGCTGGCCGTCACTATTGCCGTTGTCGTGGTGATCGCTCTCATCGCGCTCGTTGTCGCGGTCGGAGGCGTAGCCGGAGTCATAGCGGGAGTTGTGCTCGGATTCGCTGCCTTTGGCGCGGCCGCCGTGCTCGCCGCCTGGTTCACGACGCGTCTCGCTTTCGTGCCGAGCGCGCTCATGCTCGAGCGCTTGAGCCTGCGGGGCGCCATCCGACGGTCGTGGACTCTCTCCACCGGCTACTTCTGGCGCACCTTCGGCATTCTGTTGCTCGTCGGGTTCATTCTCTACATGGTGTCAAATGTGATTTCGGCCCCTCTCGGGCTCGTGACCGGACTCGGCTCGACCCTCATTAATCCCAACGGCACCGACGCGTCGTCGATCGCGATTTTGGTTGTGGTCACCGTGCTGAGTTTCGTCATTGCGATCGTATTCGGGGCGATGTCGGCCGTCATCCAAACCGCGACGGCGTCGCTCCTCTATATCGATCTCCGCATGCGCAGGGAGGGACTCGATCTCGAGCTCACGCGATTTGTCGAAGCTCGGCAAGCCGGTGACACGACGGTCGAGAACCCCTATCTCGTCGCTCAATCGCCAACCGCCCCTGGTCGGGTGTCGTGATCTTCTTTCCCTTCGACGTTCCCGTGGAACCTGACAGCGACGAAGCGCGCGAGTGGCTGATCCAGGAACTCGCGAAGCCCCCTTACCAGGCCGCCAAGCCAACCCTGTTCGATCAGATCGCCAAAGCGATTCAAGATTGGCTCGGCTCGCTCACCATCGGAAACACCCAGGGACCACCCGCTGTAGGGATGGGCATCCTGCTCGTGGTTGTCGCCGTCGCGATCATTGCCGCGATCCTGATCTTCGGCATCCCTCGACTGAATCGACGCAGCACAGTGGCCGGCAGTCTCTTTGGTGAGGATGACGCCCGCTCGGCCGACGCCATGCGTCGCGACGCCGAGGCGGCTGCTGCGCGCGGCGACTACTCGACCGCTATCGCCGAAATGTTCCGCTCTATCGCGCGCGGGCTCGCCGAGCGAACAATCCTCTCCACGCTTCCCGGCACAACGGCCCTGGGGTTCGCCACGACCGCAGGCTCGATGTTCCCGGCACACGCCGATGGCCTCACGACCGCCGCCCGCGCCTTCGATGATGTTCGCTACCTGGGTCGAGAGGGCACCGCCCGGCAATTCGAGCAGGTCGCAAGCATCGAGGCAGACTTGCGATCTGTCAAGATCGCCCTGGAACCGACCTCAGTATGACGATCTCCGCGACGCCGCAGCAGGTCATTACTCCAACGGTCCGCCGCTCGCTCAAGCGCGGCGCCTATTGGGTCGTCGCGGTCGTCGTTGTGCTCATCATCGCTGTCATCGCGATCGGGATATCCGGCGGTGCGCGGCAAGGCGCTCCGCTCTCGATCACCAACGCTGCGCCGAGCGGAACGATGGCTCTCGCCGAGGTACTGCGACAGCAGGGAGTGGATGTCGTCGCGACCACGTCACTTGAGGCGACCCGGGATGCCATCGAATCACGCGCGAACACGACACTGTTCATTTACGACGACAACTACCTCGACGGCGAGCAGCTGGCCGAGGCGGTGAGTCTCGCGGACACCGTCGTCCTCGCGAGCCCCACATTTGAAGCACTGCAAGCCGTGGCCCCTTCCATCGCCCAAGCGGGTGCCCTCGATGAGACTCTCACCTCCGATTGCGCCGTCGGCGCCGTGGAGCGCGCGGGAACGGTATCGGGGGACTCGGACGGCTACCGCGTCATCGACGACACCGCGGACGCCGTTACCTGCCTCGGCAACGGCGATGGAGCCTTCGCACTCGTGCAGCTCGACGGGCTTACGGTGCTCGGCGCAACGCAGTCCCTGACAAACGAGATCATCGCCAACGACGGCAACGCGGCATTCGCGCTTGGTCTGCTCGGCAGCAAAGACGCGCTCGTCTGGTACCTGCCGAGCTTCGACGACTATGAGCAAGACGTGCCTGCGACTCTCGGGGATCTGAGCCCCCTGTGGGTCTCTCCCGCGCTCGGTCTGCTCATCCTGACCTTCGTCGCTGCCGCGGTGTGGCGCGGTCGCCGGTTCGGACCCCTCGTCGTCGAGAACCTCCCGGTTACCGTAAAGGCGAGCGAAACCATGCTCGGGCGCGCGCGACTCTACGAGAAGAGCTCCTCGCGACTTCGCGCCCTCGATTCCTTGCGCATAGGCACCATCCAGCGCCTCGCTATCGAATGCGGGCTGCCGAGGCTCGCCACGGTCGACGAGGTCATCGGCGCGGTGGCCGCGCGCACCACTACCGACGTCGCCGCAGTGCGCGGCTTGCTCGTGGATGCCATCCCCTCGACCGATCGCGAGCTCGTATCGATGTCCGACGACCTGCTGACCCTCGAACGCACTGTCGCTCGCGCGACCAGACCATAACGCCCATCACGGATACGGAAGAATCACTGACATGACTGACTCCTCGCTGCGTAATGCCTTCGCCAACCTGCGCACGGAGGTGGGCAAGGCCGTCGTGGGACAGGATGCCGCGGTCACGGGACTCACGATCGCGCTCCTCGCCGGCGGACACGTGCTTCTCGAGGGTGTGCCAGGCGTGGCGAAGACCCTCCTGGTGCGCACCCTCAGCCACGCCCTGAGTCTCGACACGAAGCGTGTGCAGTTCACGCCAGACCTCATGCCGGGCGACGTGACCGGTTCGCTCGTGTACGACGCCAAGGTCGGCGAGTTCGAGTTTCGCGAAGGGCCGGTGTTCACGAACATCCTGCTCGCCGACGAAATCAACCGAACGCCCCCGAAGACGCAATCGGCGCTCCTCGAAGCTATGGAAGAGCGTCAGGTCTCGGTCGACGGGGTCAGCCGCAAACTGCCGGTGCCATTCATGGTCGCCGCGACAATGAACCCCATCGAGTACGAGGGCACGTACACACTGCCCGAGGCTCAGCTCGACCGCTTCCTCCTCAAGCTCGTGCTCGGCCTGCCCGAGCGTGCCAACGAGATCGAGGTGCTCACGCGCCACTCCGCTGGCTTCAACCCTCGCGACCTCGTCGCGGCGGGAGTGACTCCGGTTCTGGATGCCGAGCAGCTCGCCGCAGCACAAGCCGCTGCCGCGCAGGTGGGCGCGAGCCAGGATGTCATCGGTTACGCCGTCGACCTCGCCCGTGCGACCCGTGAGAGCCCCTCGGTGAAACTCGGTGTCAGCCCCCGCGGTTCGACTGCGCTGCTCGCGGCGTCCAAGGCGTGGGCCTGGCTCAACGGCTTTGATGCGATCACTCCCGACCATGTTCAGGCGATGGCACTCCCCGTGCTGCGGCACCGCATCCAGCTCCGGCCCGAGGCCGAGCTCGAGGGAATCTCGCCGGACGCGATCCTTCGCTCGATCCTGCAGCAGGTCAGGGTACCGATCTAAGTGGCCGTCAGCGGATGGTTCGTTGCTCTGGTGGCACTCGGGATTGTTCCCCTCGTGCTCATCGGGGACCCGTTCGTCGCGCTCTGGTGGCTTCTGTTCGTCGCCGTCGTCACAGCGGTTGACCTGCTCGCCGCGGCATCTCCTCGTCGCGTGCGTATCGAGCGTGAGCTGCCCTCGCGCGTTCGTCTCGGCGAGTCCGTCGAATCCGTTGTGCTCATCACCAATGAGAACTCGCGCACGCTGCACGGTGTGCTTCGGGATGGCTGGCCGCCGTCTGCCGCGGCGCAGCCCTCGCGCGCCGCGATCTCGGTCCCCGGCAGGGAGCGCCGCGCGGTCACGACGGTGCTCACTCCGTTCCGCCGCGGGGAGCGCGCTGCGGCCCACGTGACTATTCGCTCGTTTGGCCCCTTGAGACTGGCCGCGCGCCAGGCATCCATCGTCTCGCCCGGCGCGATCACGGTGCTTCCCCCGTTCAATTCCCGCAAGCACCTGCCGTCGCGGCTCGCGCGTCTGCGCGAACTGGATGGCGCCACGAGCGTCATGGTGCGAGGGCAAGGCACTGAGTTCGACAGCTTGCGCGACTACGTGCGTGGCGATGACGTGCGGTCTATCGACTGGCGCGCTACGGCCCGCCGCTCGGGTGCGGAGGGTCCGAGTCTCGTCGTGCGCACGTGGCGTCCTGAGCGCGACCGCAGGGTCGTGATCGTCATCGACAGCGGACGCACGTCCGCCGCCCGTATCGACAATGAGCCGCGCATTGACACCGCTTTCGAGTCTGCGCTACTTCTTGCCGCGCTTGCCTCGAGTGCGGGTGACCGCGTCGACCTCGTGATCTATGACCGACGGGTTCGCGCGCGCGTTCAGGGCGCCACGGGAGCGGAGCTGCTCGCGCGAATGGTGTCGACCATGGCTCCCGTTGATCCCGAGCTCATCGAAATGGATTGGACTGCCGTGCCCGGGCTCGTTCGGTCGATCACCTCGCAACACGCCCTCGTCGTTCTCGCAACCACTATTGACGCGCCCGGCGCATCCCGTGGGCTGCTGTCCGTGCTGCCTCAGCTGACACGCAAGCACACGGTCCTCGTCTCTTCTGTCACGGATCCCGCGGTTCTGGATGCCACGCTCGACCGGGGAAACCGTGACGATGTTTACCGCGCGGCTGCTGCCGAGCGCGCGCTCCTCGATCAGACTCGGGTGGCAACCGCGATTCGCCAGCTTGGCGCAGAAGTCGTCACGGGAGCACCATCCGACCTGCCTCCTGCCCTGGCCGACCGCTACATCGCTCTCAAGGCCGCGGGTCGTCTCTAGCTCCCTGCTGGCGAGGCGCCACTTGTCGTGCCTAGTTTCAGAGTGCGAACGCACTTAATTGCCCCTCGCTGTGAGTTCGACTCATTTCGTCGTCATCGCGTGTAGAGATACCTCGAAGTCGATTCACGGCGTAGTCTCAGGAACTGATCACGATCCACGAGAGAAAGGGCGATCCAGTGGCCGCCAATGACGTTATCAATGCTGATATTGAACTCGAGAAAGCGCCGTCACTCGGCAAGCGCCTCGCCGCCGAAGTCTTCGGCACATTCCTACTCGTTTTCGGTGTCATCGGTACGGCACTGTTCGCGTCGGGCAACACCGGTCTCCTCGGCGTCGCTCTCGCTGTCGGACTCACCGTGATCGGCGGGGCATATGCCGTCGGCCATATTTCGGGCGGACACTTCAACCCCGCCGTGTCTATTGGAGCTGCCGCCGCCGGGCGATTCGCGTGGAGCGATGTGCTCCCCTACATCGCCGCTCAGATCGTGGGTGGAGCGCTGGCTACAACGATCCTCTTCGCGATCCGTGCGGGAGCACCAGAAGGATCGATCGCGGGCTTCGACGCCGTCTCCAACGGCTTCGGGGATGCTTCACCTGCCGGGTTCGGCCTTGTGTCGGTTCTTGTGGCCGAGGTCGTTCTCACCGCGATCTTCCTCTACGTGATCCTCGGTGTCACCGACCGTCGCGCGCCCTCGGGGTTCGCTCCGCTCGCGATCGGCCTCACGCTGACGCTCGTTCACCTAGTGCTTATTCCGATCTCGAACGCGTCCGTCAACCCGGCGCGGTCGATCGCCACAGCGATTTTCGGTGGTGCGGTTCCGCTCGGTCAGCTGTGGGTCTTCATCATCGCGCCGATTGTCGGTGGCCTTATCGCAGGCTTCACCTACAACCTGCTGTTCGACAACAAGAAGGCCTAACTCTTCTCAACTCTAAGGATGCCCGCGGCCCAGGCCGTGGGCATCCTTCGTTTCTGCCCGCGACGCGAGCAGGACGAAGGTTAGCCAGCTACGAGCTGGCGAGCTCCGGACTCGAATTCCTCGAGGTCACCAGTTTCGCCCGCGCGTGCTGCGCGGCCGCCGATGACCCACTGGTAGAACAGGAACGCGGCGAGGGCGATGGTGCCGATGCCGATCTTGATGACCCATGGCCAATCCTGACGAGTGACGAATCCCTCGATGACGCCGGAAACAAGCAGGGACAGGATGAGCCCCACGACTATCGTGAACGTCGCCCTGCCACGCTCGGCGAGTGCTTGCCGTCGGGTGCGGGGACCCGGTGCGATCCACGACCAAAAGATGGCCATGCCTGCGGCACCCGCGACGAAGACGGAGTAGAGCTCGAGCTGGCCGTGAGGCGCGATGTAGAGGAAGAACAGGTCGAGGTCACCGACGTGGTTCAACATGGCCGCTGCCATCCCGAGGCTCTGCGCGTTCTGGAACAGCACGGCTGGTGCGTAGAACCCGACGATCCCACCCGCGATGCACTGAGCCGCGATCCAGGCGTTGTTGGTCCACACCTGAGCGCCGAACGATGCCTCACCGTAGTTCGAGTAGTAGTTAATGAACTGCTCGCGGTACTGCTCGAAGTCGTCCTCCGTGCCGAGCGTTGCGAGCACAGCCGGATTGGCCGTCGCCCAGACCCCGTAGATTACGGCGATGACGATCGTGGCCACCGTCACGACCAGACACAGCCAGCGGATGTTGTACAGAGCCGCAGGGAGTTGGTTGATGAAGAACCGGGGCAGTTGGCTGAGTACGTTGCTCGACGCTCCCGTGAAACGCAGACGCGCGCGACTGAGCCACAACGACAGGCGATCCCCCGAAGCCGACTGCCCCACCGACGTCCGGATGGCGGACAACTGGGTCGCGCCCGCCTGGTAGTGCTCGATGAGTTCGTCGGCCTCGGCACCAGAGAAAGTGCGTCGAGACCCGAGAGCGGCAAGCCGATCCCATTCATCGCGGTGAGCGGCGGAGTAGGCGTCGAGATCCATCTGCTTAAATGATGACATGGCCAGCCCCACGAACGCTGACGCAGTTGCCCACGATGAGAACATTGACGAGCTCATCACGGGTGAGGCGGTCGCCCTCGATCTGCGACCGACGAGCTTTGTCATGCGAGGCGCGGGAGCGGCCATCGACTTCATTGTCTATGTGGGCTCGTTAGTCGGAGCTTTCATCCTTCTGTTGAACTTCGCAGGCGACCTCAATATTGACGCTGCCGCCGGTGCCGCCATCCAGATCTCCATGGTGGTCGTCTGCCTCGTCGTCGCACCGACTACCGTCGAGATACTCACGCACGGCAAGTCGCTCGGCAAGCTCGCGATCGGCGCGAGGATCGTGCGGGATGACGGCGGATCGATCGGTTTCCGACACGCATTCATCCGCGGGCTCACCGGCTTCCTCGAGATCTTTGGCACTCTCGGAGGCCTGGCGGCGCTCATCGGATTGCTCAACTCCCGTTCCCGCCGCTTGGGAGATCTGCTCGCGGGTACTTACAGTCAGAACGAGCGAGTATCGCGCGCAGAGCCACCCGTGTTTGGCGTGCCCGTTGAGCTCGTTGATTGGGCGCGCACATCCGATGTCGCCAAGATGCCCGACCCGCTCGCCCGCCGAGTGTCGAACTTCCTCGCTCACGCCAACGGGTTCACTCCGGTGACGCGCCAGCGCCAAGCTAGGGAGCTGGCCAACGAGGTTTCGCTGTATGTCTCCCCCGTGCCGCAAGCGGATGCCGAGCTCTTCCTCGCGGCCGTCGCGGCCGTGCGGCGCGAGCGGGAGCTGGCCGCACTCGAACTAGAGAAGGCGGGCCTCGCCCGACTGGATGCCGCGCTCTCGGGAATGCCGCGTCAGTTCCCCGATCGCGGCTGACCGGTCACCGGACCCCACCGGGGGCGCAGTAGCGTTGCGTACTCACGACCGGGATACGACCGCAGAACAGCTCAACCCCCGGGTCATGTAAGTGGGTCGAACTTGTCGAGACCAGCTGAGCTTGTCGAAGCAATCCGCTATCTCGGCAGGCTCGATTGGTCTCGACAAGCTCGACCCACTTCCCAGGTCGACCCACCTCCCGGCTCGACCCACCTCGCCCTACGGCAGCGTGCTTTCGGTGATCGAGTAGCGCCCTCTGGGGCGCGTATCGAGACCGGGACATGGCCCTCTCACGGCGCGGGACAACAGGAGACGTTAACGAAAGAAGGCCACCCATCGGGTGGCCTGTTTCTCAAGCAGTCTAGTTAACGCAAGAAGAGCCACCCCGTGCCCGTGATGTCTTTCGACATGTTGGGGTTGGGGTGGCTCTCTTACAAAGGAGTCCGGCGGTGTCCTACTCTCCCACAAGGTCCCCCTTGCAGTACCATCGGCGCAGAGAGTCTTAGCTTCCGGGTTCGGAATGTGACCGGGCGTTTCCCTCTCGCTATGGCCGCCGAAACACTATGGATTTACTCATAAGGTTTCTCGACCAGTTCACTTCCCTGGTGTCTCATCCCACGGTGTGGGTGGAGTTCCAGTTGGTGTTCTGGGCGTAGTTCCCGACCGTAAATCGGGAACCACAAAGTGGACGCGTGCAGCTTCTCATTCACCCTCCACTTGCGTGGGTGGGGTGGGGTGTTATCAATTCATCGGCTTATTAGTACGGGTCAGCTCCGTGGGTCTTTAGTCCCCACTTCCACATCCCGCCTATCAACGCAGTAGTCTAGCTGCGAGCCTCTCAGACCGAAGTCTATGGAAATCTCATCTTGAAGCCGGCTTCCCGCTTAGATGCTTTCAGCGGTTATCCGTTCCGAACGTAGCTAATCAGCGGTGCTCCTGGCGGAACAACTGACACACCAGAGGTTCGTCCATCCCGGT
>Ga0247807_10000111_pt1 | contig 67577 bp, 88 predicted proteins | sample UWRJL074202C1_FD_179931 | JGI IMG/M metagenome (GOLD analysis project Ga0247807, IMG submission 179931) | Plant litter microbial communities from Arlington Agricultural Research Station in Wisconsin, United States - UWRJ-L074-202C-1 | ecosystem: Environmental > Terrestrial > Plant litter >...
CTTGCTTGCCCTTGCGCTGCTCGTTCGGGTTGTTGTCCCACATCTCGGCTTTGAAAGTATCTGCAAGGAACTGTATGCGCTCTGCATCTGTTGCCAGTGTGCGGTCGTATGGCTGCCCGTCGATTGCATCGAGAATGTACTGTGCGCGGCTTGCTGTTACTTGTTTGCTGTTGGTACGGAGTACGGTGTTCATGGTAGTAAATTTATCGGAGTAAGTAAATGAGGTTTGAAATTTCAGATTTAAGCTGCTGCGTGGTCAGGTTATAGTAATGCTTGGGAACATGCCCCAATAGCTGACGGATGCGGGTTAGGTAGTGGGTGCGCATTAGCTTCTATTTTTCCATTCTTTGGTGCTCCTGCTGCTCATGTAATAGGTATTTGAGCAATCTGATAGCTGATATTCTTTCAGGCATCTTTTAGCCTCGTTGCGTTCCTCTTTGTTATTGTAAGGGAACTCGTCTACTGTTTCAACTTCTGAGCCGTTTTTGATGTTGATATACTTTTTCATGGTAGATATTTTAAGAGTGAGTCCCATCTGCTTTTCAAATTCCGACCCCTGATTTGGTTAGTTACATATTTTATCGCACTCAAGCCAAGCGGCCACTTCTATTTCATGTCCCATCCCGTGCTTTTTACGCGCGGCCATCCATTTAACATACGATTCAGCTTTTGCCCGTGTTGTAAATTCACAGGTTGTATGCTCTGGCGTCACAGCGAACACCTTCCCCTTTTTAGGCCACATTGAGTTCTGATACTTTATTTCGAGGTTCATTTCTTTGATTTTAAAGTTTCGGCCTCTAAACTGTTTGGCCATCGTCAGTTGCAACACTATTGCAAGACTTTAAACACAGAGCCAACACGATAATCGCGGCATGTCCTGAACCTGATTTTACAGGTCTTACTTTCTCCGGCCTTATGTGTGGCCTTCATCACATTCCCACTGCGTGAAACAGTACAGTTTTTAAGAGTCTGTCAATCTACCTGCTCTGGCTTCGAGCATCTTTAACTTTCACATCCGCCTACTTGCTTCGGTCGTTTCTTTCGGTGCTACTAATTCAGTGTTACATCCTATTGGTGCAAATCAGCTCAAAGCCTTACTGGGCGGGGGTTATAGAAGATTTCGGGTAAAACGAGCAAATAAACCTGCATATAATGGAATTACTGTAAATCATAGCATTAACTCAATGAATGCGGATAAATACAGGATTACCTGCGCATGGGATAAATGGAACAAAAGACATAACAAGAAAAAACATTGATTATCAGTTCAATAGAAAATTTGGGTTACCAAAATAAAATAAAAGGGGAAGCATATTAAATAAGAGAGGGAAACTGTAATAAACCTCGATTTTAGAAGATAACTCGTTGATAAATAGGGGTAAGTTGTAAAGCGCGACCATTTGTCTACTCGTTCAATCAATCCGCTGTAAAAAATAAATCTCGGACGCAAACTGTTGTTTATCAGTAATCATTCCAACAATTCACCCTGACACATTGTCCGAATGGTGCAAATAGCTGGAGAATATGGAAGTTGATAAAGTTAATCTCCTATCAATCAGCATTATCGTATCGTGGTATTTGTTGCAGAACAGAATGATAGAAAGCAGCCATTGAATGGTTATCAATAGATTAATGTTTCCCCTCCCTGGATTGCCAAAATAGGTGTGTGATGACCGAATAGTAAAAGGCTGAACAGCAATGGAATAAGATAATCGACAGGTCAACAAAGACTGTGCAATGTGCTGTAAATCACAGGGAATATCTCAAAAGTAAAAGTTGAAAATCGAAAACGACCCCACCCGGTCTGGCTTTTGCGTTTCCTCTCAGCGAGTTGCGTCACGTTTTCTGGGGGGTTACCCCTTGTATTCTATACTCACAAGAACTTTTCTCTTTATTCAATCCAAGGATAAAAACCTTTGCCCAGAAAACCCGTAAAAACATCCATAAATCCACCCAAATCGGCAACAATGTAAAGTATGCTTTACAACTGAGAGGCACTTATTTCAATGAATAATGGTGTAGTAATTCGTGCCATTCATATAGGTGTGGATATAAGTGCATATCGAAGCCCGTTTTCGGCACTCATTAAGGAAAAGTGTAATGGTTGTTTTTGGGATTGGAAAAAGAGGAAACACGTTTGGCCTCCTGCGTATGGTATACAGGAGGCTGATGAATGGTGATTCGGTTCGATTGATGGTATAGGACCCCCAAGGCAGAACCCGATTTTTTTACGGGATTCGGCGGCTCAGACACCTGGCGTTCTGAGGGGGTTAAAGCTCGGACTTGGGTTATTGCCTTGTGCGTCGTCCTCTGTTCGCGTTGAGGACTATACCCGACTAACTTAATACCGGCTTCCTATTCGCTGCTACCGGAGAAACCTGGGCGCTATGTTTCCGTGTTATTTCAACGGTGCACTTACTATCCGATGTCTATCCGGGGTGAATTAAACAGTAGTTCCAGTGCCCGGTGTCCGCATGTCTTGTACGTACAGCACCACAAATGTAGGGAAAGGCGGGAATAACCAAATTATTTTTTACCTGCGTCCATATATCTTTTCATGAATGCTTCCAGCTGCTGAGCATCGATGTAATGCTCTTGCCGTGGTCCCAGCCAGGTGTGATGTTCGGTATTCACATGGAGGTCGTGTAGGAATCCTTTCTTGTACATGAACATTGAGCCGGGCGATGCATGCTGGTGGTAGTTGCGCTGTGTGTCGAAGTGCTTGTGGGCTATGGCCAGTTCGTCAGAGTTGTCCGGGTATAGGATGGTACATAGCCGCTCATACAGTTCCTCGGTGAGCGCAGCAAGCTGGTCCCATCTGGCACCGTGTGGATATTCCTGGATAAAGGCATTGAACAGCTTTTCGTACCGGGCTTTCCATACCGACACTGCAGCGGCGCGGCCGGGCATAGCAATGCACCACAGATATTGCATGCATGGTATTTTGTAGTACGGCTCGCCGAAGGCTTTCATTTGTAAAAAAGCTGGTTTTTGCGACCGTGGTTGGCCACGTTTGTAAAAGGTACCGATTTCGACACCTTTACCAATCAGACTTGGTTTCTCCGTACTTCTCCAACTTGAGCGCTTCGTATTTGGAAACGAGCTTCTCACGGCATTCTTTCACCCACTGCACATCGCGGTATGGCTTGGTTGCAACCATGAGCATCTTCAGTTCTCCGATTGGGTTGATGGTCGGCACGAAGTCCTGAATGTAGGCAGCCAGGCGGCGCCACTGATTCTCTGTGACAGGCTCGGGTTTCCAGTCTTGTGGCCGGAAGGTCAGCTGAGCGTAGCTGTGACCAAGTATCTGCTTCACATCCTCGACTATTTGCTTGAGTCGGTCCATTTCTGCATCCATGTTATTTTCTTTTGCGCTTTCGCTGTGATTTTTTAACTCTGTTTTTTTCTGCATGCACTTTCATCCGGCGCTTCTGATGGTCTTTGTCGAACGACCGTAGGTATCGTTTTTCTGCCTCGATGCTGGCGACGATGTGATCGCCGACCATTGCTTTCCAGTTGTCCATTGCATGCCGGCGCATCAGCACGGCAAAGGCCCGGTCCCGGTAGCCAGGCTTTTCAATCTCCATGGTGGCGGTTATGCCGACCGCCCGGAGAACATCTGTTGTGAAGCCGATGTACTGGTTGGTGTAGTAGGTCCAGATTATGAAGCCCGGGTCAGGTGTATCGAATACCCGGGCGACGGTCTTGTCCTTGTATTCGCCGGCACGGAAGTGCGACTGCATTGCCATGGTGCGAAGAAGGACTCTCATTATCCAAACCTTTTTCTGGCATCTGCCTGGTTGTCGAAAATCTCCTGTACCCAACCTCCGTAGTATCGGCCATTATCCCTCTTTTCAATCTGGTTTTTGGGATTGCGATTGTTCCAATCCTTTATAGCGTCAGCGAAGTCAATTCCCGTTGCATGACCCATAAAGTGTGCGGGGCTGTGTTCCCCAGTGGCGGCATAGCCTCCCATCCAAAGGTCGTATTGCCGGGGTTCAGGTCCAGCATCTTTGATATGAGCCCAGTGAGTAGGATTGGTGCCTCCTTCGTCCATGAGCTTGCCTGCAGTCCAGCCATCTACTTCTTTGTAGTAGCTGCCATCAGCGTCGGTTTGTACCCGGCCTAGCGCGATAATTTTGCTCCCGGTCCTGTTGTTGACCGAAGCTGGCCAGAAGAACAGCACATCGGTTCCGTCTTTTGGTACTGTGGCAAACGGCTGCCAGTCGAGTTGGTTATTCATGCCCATTTCTTTTATCGAGTTCCTGGTGAATTTTCTTATTGTGGTCTGCGACGGCCACGATATTGAGAACGCCGACGGCCGCCGTCAAATCAGCTTCAGTACCGTCAATGATTGTCTCATTGAGCGCACATCTGCAGTAGATAGGTTGCTCGTAGCCGAGTTCTTTCATCTTTTTAGATGCGGTTTTCAGCCAATCCGAGGTGCTGATAAACCGTTGCCCTTCGGCGATAACCTCCTTTGTGCATTCGGCCATACACTGGCCAACGTCCTTCCGGAATTGTTCTTCCGTCTTATCCGGATGGAACCAGGTGAACTCGGTTTCGTCACTCCAATCCCAGGCGCTTGCGCTGAATATTTGTGGGTTGTTCATGCTTATCGAATAAAAGAAGCCTTTTGGCCACAGTGAAAGTTGTAGAAGCTGGTGCTGTCGACGTTGACCTCGTAGGTGTCGTAACGGTTGGCAATCCAGATGATGAATGTGCTGGCCACATAGTGTGGTTTTGAAGTTGTCCGTGGAACAACAACTACCGGCACATAGGCATACTGGACGCGGCTTGCTGTTTTGTCGCTCATGTGCCCGGCCGTGTACTCCTTCGCTACGATGTACCCTTCAATTTTCTTTTTGCCGCAGGCAGATAGAAGAATTGCTGCCAAGGCGATTGCTGCGTATTTCATGGATGCAATGTTTTTGAGTTCCTCATTTTAAAAAACTAAGTAGCGAAATTTCTCCGGACAAAACTTTATCCGCCCGGCTGTCAATAATGTCGTCAAACTTTGATTGGCAAAGTGCACCACATTCAGGAATTATTATTTCAGTGTCGCGGCCAGCTGTTGGCGATAGTTCATCCAGGAAGGTGCCATTGATGCAGCTGTGGCCGGCGGCTCTTTCTGCCGTAGCCATATTCTTGAAGTGCTGGGGAAAGTCCGTTCTGATTTTATTCCAATATCCTTTGCCTCCTTTGGTACATCCAATGCAATTATTATTGTTGTAGCCGAGGCCATACATGGCCGGGATTTCAATTCCTGCAGTCTGAATGATACCGGCGCACTCATTCTTGTCAAGCTGATTTTCTATGAGCGGGAATACTGGACGTGTATCAGGGAACTCCTGCAGGAAGCGGATAGCGCGGTTGACCTGGCGTGTTTCACACTCAAATCCCCAAACCTGATAGGCAGATGGGAACAGCATTTCCACAGTACGCCTTACCTTCTTTTTCAGTTCCTCCGTACACCTGGCACCGTCCGGGCCATTAACGTAGCCAGTATCTTCAATGACTTCAAACTGGTCTTTGTAAATTCTGTTTTGGAACTGCTTTATCTCCTGTCCATACCATCTCTCACAGTCTGCTTTGAATCGTAGAGTATCTGGATGGTGACTGTTGATATGGATGTAGCATAGCTCTACTTTTTTGAACATCTTCAGTGCAAGCCAGCATGCAACAGCGGATGTTATTCCACCACTCCACCAAGCAATTACAGGCTTGTCAGTGACGACCTGTTCATTTTTGTAGTCTGGGAAAAGCATGATGCAAGAATCCCTGCTCAGGTTTGGCAGGCAGGCCTCCCCCGAGCAGGGATTAAAAATGAGTTATGAATGGACTGCCTTCCTTTCACCCGGTCCTTCCGGTGGTTGCAAAGATACGCAAGGTCTGGAATAAACAACAACTCCGGTACCTTTTTTCTTTACCAGCCATGGCCGTATCTCGGACAGAGTTTTGCCTATCATCCATGCGACAATTGGTGGCGCCAGTGTTACTTTGGAATCTACTGTAACCAGGGCGAAACATGCATAGCCAATGTCAATCCAGAACAGTTGTTCCACTTGCCGGGGCATTTTCCCTTCGGCTTATGAAAACGAACGAACGATTGCGTGAAAGATTCGGTGAGTTGCCTGGTATTCCTCGGGCATTTCTATAAAGTTTTGGATTGAAGTCCGGCCGTTCATTGCAGCTTCTATCTTTCTTTGATGATTGTGTACGGCATTTGCTCCAAGGGTTTTGTCGCTGAGCAGGAGTGATACCATTTCGGGAGTAAATTTGGAGTTACCAACTGATTGGTAGCCGAAGGTTTCTACCCATTTGTCAATTGCCGCAGTAGCTACTTTTGAGATCGTGAGGATAAGCAGGGTGTCTTGTATCATTTGCTATACCGGCTGCCTATACGCCGGAAGGTTTTGGGGTTTAATCTGATTGCTGATTTAAGAAGGAATATTGGTCCGCCGAGGCCTGGTGTATTCGGCCGATTTTCAGTGAGAATTTTCAACGCCTGCTTGATAAGTTCGTCTTTTTGTGAAAGAAGGCCCTCTGCTATTTTCGTACAAGACTTGACAGCCTGGTCAGTTTCAAAATCGGCCTCGTCGCCTTTGGGTCCAAAACATTCATTTATCGCAGTGCACATTTTCTTTTCAATGCTGTTCATCGTATCGTTTTTTTCAGTAAAAAATAACTCGTATGAGTAGTCCTTTCTTTCTTGCTTTTTTAATCATGTCGCCGGTGCCGGTACTGAACTCGTCCCAAAAGGCAATCAGGGCGTCGGCATTGTCAGCCATCTGCTGGTTCCTCACCGGTCCGCCGGCTTTGCCAAGACCTTTGATATACGGATAAACTACTACTGGATATCCGCGCTCATTCGCATATTCCTCACCCAGCTTGTCGGCGCCAACACAGCCACCTGATACGATGGTGATAGGCGTTCTAACTTTTGCCAGGATGTTGTCGCACTTTTCGCAGAGCAGGGGATAGTCGTTAAATGTCCTGCCGCCGGCTATGATTACTCGCATGGTTGTTCTTGTAGTTTGCTAGTCGTTGCTTTGCGTCCGTCAGTTTGTAAGCGAGGTTGGCGGCCAGGTGCTGCCACTTCTCTGCAGTTGCGTTTGGCGCCTTGAACATCTTTGATGTTTTTATCACCTCGAATACAATGCCCCACTGTGTGAGCTTAGTGTATATCAGACCTAATCCGGGCGGCACTTCATCAGCTTTTATCAGCCCCTCCGGTACCACGAAATAGAACCTGTTGCAGCGCTCATTGCAAACAATCATGTCGTGTTTGGTGCGTGGTTCGTAAACGGCCCCTTCATAGGTGTAGGTGGCAAAGACTTTCTTCTCTATTCGGTCCGTTTTTACGAGTGTTTCCTTTTTGAAATCATTTTTGAAGTCGGCCCGGCTGATCTTGATTTCGTATTCGCTGTACTGGCCGGACTTTGAAACCTTGAGCACGTCGCATTCAAAGTGGCCCAGGAAGTAGTTGGGCACGATGATGTCCGTCGGGTTGGTCCGGATGTTCTTCATCAGCGCCAGCTGGATTGCAGAGCTATTTAGCTTGGTCATTACGATAGTCTTTAGCGAAAACCTGCTTCTCCACAATCTGCATGCGCTTGCGGAGCCGGGTGCTGCGGGATGTGTTGTCCTTTATCTTCTTCTCGGCTTCGTTCAAGTTGTGCATGAGGTCATATCTTATTGATTACGTTTATTCTCGTATTTCCTTTTCTTTCTCGTATTCTCCTACAGTTAGGTAGGTTACTCCAGAGGTCGCTAACTGATTAATATTTCCAGTAATTAACCCATTGCTGTTTTGCAGCCATTCTGGAACAGCATGTTCACCGAGTTTTGTCAGCATTATTACTCCATATATTTCCTTAACCGAATAGACATAGCCCTTTTCGAGAACGTCTCCAAGGTCTCTGCCCACTATTACTCCTGAAAAGTCGCGTAGGTTAGTTATTCTACAAATTTTTGGTTTTTTTTCTGACATGATTTTCCTGATTTATGTGAGTTTATTTTCTTCCGTAGTCTGCCGGGTTTTCACCGAAATTCTTGGTGTCCCAATTCAAAATACGGTTTGGATAGCTGTTGTTCTTCAACCATTCCTCTGCCTCTTGCAACCTGGTCAGCACATCCACATTCTCCGGTATATGCTCCAGTCTTGTCTTTGCTCTTTTGTTTCTGACCCACGCCCTTGCCGTAGTTCTGTCACTGTAAATCGGGCAACCTATTCCGTAATCGTGGCAGTGTTTCAGTGCATCTACTATGCCTAAAAATTCCGCGATGTTGTTTGTGCCGCCCGGGCAAATATCGGTTTCCAGTATCATCCTTTCATCGGGCATCGTGATAGCCTGCCATTCCATTTCATGCCTCTTGCTCGAGTAAGCGCCATCAACTACGATGCAGGGGTACTCAATGTAGGCATTCATCTGCGACCTCACACTCCTAGTTGCCGGCGGCTTTTTCTGAATCCTGAATGGGGCTCCTGCGAATGCTAGTTCGGCCTGATGCTTGTTTGGATAGGATTTGAACTTGGCGCCTTTGAAACCATCAACCAGTGTTTTGCAGATTGCCCAGCTGTCAAAGACTCCTGTTCTTCGGCCTTGCCAGACGACGTAGAACTTTTTTTGTTTTTGCTTCATTATACTTAATATACTATAAAGGTTATTACTTAAACATAGAATAGCAAACGGAGAGCGGAAGGGAGAGGCGTAGGTTTGCCATCCTCAATCAAACAAATGATCAAGGATGGAACGACGATGAACAGCACTACGTTTTCACGTTTAGTCTTCAACGTACACAAGTCAGCATTTAGGTGCTTGTGCGTGGGAACAACTTTACGAACTCTAAACAATCCGTCAGTTCTGGCTTCTCCCTTTGTTCTGCCATTGAGGTGTGAACTGAATCCCTCGGTCCCTCGACTCCTGACACTTACGCCCCGCGTTGTTACTCCCCGCCGGCATTTGATGTAGAAACATCAGTTCAATAAGTGCGAGCAATCCAAACGTCACCGGGCCAAATAGAAAAACCCGTAGACCTTGGAGGGCATCTACGGGCAGTTTCAGAAAAATCGCGGTCGTGCAACCAATACTGTTAATCTGAACGTGCATTCAGACCTCCAAGTATGAATTGCACTGTAAAGCTACAACTCTTTTCCAAACCACCAAATATTTTTTCTAATTTTACCTCGATACCAAAAATCACATCAAATGAAATTCAAGACAAAGCCGGTAGAACTTGAGGCTATCCAGTGGACGGGCGAGAACTGGCCTGACGTACAGCGAGAGTTCATGCACGAAGACCGGCTGGTGTACGATGGCCGGCTATGGATTCGCGAAATCAGCGCCAGGGTTATGCGGAATGAAGAAGTCAATGTCGACGACTATCTGTTCTACGACGAACGCCAGCAGCTGTGCCGCGCGTCCCTTCACGGCATACGGAGCAAATACGATCTGCAGACTGCCTTGGTTGCATCTGAACAACCAGAGGATATAACTGAAGTCGAGTGAAGTGCCCGGAAACGGGAAAGACCAGGTTTGATAGAAAGCGCGATGCGCAGACGTTCATCAATACCCGGCCTCCTGAGCCCGTCCTGCGCATTTACCGTTGCCCTTCGTGCCAGACTTACCATGTAACGAAGAAGCATAAGCCAGAAGCCGTGCCTCGTATATTCCGCAATTACCAACTACAACATGCTGGGGAGTTCGCAAGATTCCTGGCAGAAAACAATCAAGATGGCGAAAGAAATTAAAGGCCAGATTTGGAAAGGCAAATGCACTGCCATGGCCATAGACCCGTACTATGGCGGGGAAATGATGAAGATGTGGAAGCAGTTAAAAGAGCTGGTTCCATCAACTGTGAGTAGCATGGTTGACCTCGACAAATACTTTCGCTACCTGGCTCTTTGTTTCGACCCGCACAGCCCGTTGGTGAAGGAGGTAGAGGAGTTGAAACGCCGGCGTAACATGGCTAAAAAAGAAGTCGGTTTTGTGGGCGAAGGTGATGTCTTGATTGAAATAAATTTCCTGAAGTTCACTCGCAGCCGACTATGGCAATTGATTTCGGTAAACGAGATACTGTTCGATTCTCACATGGAACAACTGCTCACTCCTATCAGCGGCGACACAGAAGAAGAAAAGCTGAAGTGTGCTGAGAAGCAAGGGAAGCTACGTGTAGAGATGGCAAAAATAAACGAAGACATAACCAAGTATCGCCGGCAGATGTTTGAGGGTGATGTTGTTCTTGACGAGGCTGCCACAGTAATGCCGGTAGATGCAGAGTCCATGGTTCGTTGGAACAAAGCGAACCGCGTAGAGGAATAGTATATTTGCACTGAACTATGTTTAGCCCAATAACTGTTGAAAAAGCGCGTGGCCAGGTCATAAACGTCCAGGGATTGGAATGTCATTTGCCTGCACGCGGATGGATATGGAACCCTTTTATCGGCAACAAGCGTGCTGATGGGAGTTTTGAAGGGGACTGGTATCGCGCTCAACACCCAAGTGTCCGGGGTGAAGGGACTACTGCAGGCGTATTCCGTCGGAGTACGGCAGAGTCAGAGAACTACTGGCAGCCAGATAGCCGGCTCTGGCTAAAGCAAAAGGACACTTTTGTTGAGGGCGAGTATTGGCGTTGGGAGCGGTGGGAGAAACAGCAGGAAGAAGAAAGAAAGAAAAAGCCCGATTACGAGCACCCAGAACTCCGGAAGTTCCACGAAACATTTGCCGGTAAGCCTGCACGCATTCAGACCTATGCAGACCTTGTGGCTTTCAAGACCGAGATGTGGCTCTACCGTCTATCTGGATTCTGGTTTTCGAATAAAGGAGAAGCTACTTATATCACTGGTGCATACTGGTACTTCCTTTCTGTGTATCAGATGGATGTTGGCCTCCCCAAATACAAAGAGATTGACCGGGATTATTTCTACTTCTGGCAGTATTGCCTGGAAGACCCGTTGTGCTATGGCATGATTGAAATGACGCGCCGACGTCTTGGTAAAAGTTATCGTTGTGGCGCCATCGGTCTGGAAATGACATCGCGTAATGACCAGTTCAATATGGGCATCCAGTCGAAGTCGGATGAAGATGCGAAGAAAGCATTTAAGAAAACGGTAGTATCTCCATTCAGGAAGTTGCCGGCATTCTTTCAGCCGTTGTCGGACATCCCGCCATCCGGCAAGTCACCGACGTCAGCGCTCAAATTCCAGACCGGTAAAATGAGCACTGACGAAGACGAGCTGGAAAGCATGATCGACTTTGGCTCGTCCAGTACCGACTACTACGATGGTCAAAAACTGGGCTTCTACTACCACGATGAAATCGGTAAGACTAAGCTGGTTGACGTGTTCGAGAGGTGGGACACAGTGAAGATGTGTTTGGTGGATGACCGTTCAAGAATAATAGGCAAGTCCATAAATACCACTACGGTGGAAGATATGGATAAGGGTGGTAAGCCGTTCCTTAAAATGTGGAAGGGGAGTGACCACAATAATCGCGGCGTAAACCGTGATGGCCGTCCGAATAAACAAACCAAGACAGGTCTTTACAGATTCTTCACACCAGCACAAAATACAATCTTCATTGACAAGTGGGGCAGGCATGATCCGGTAAAAGGACTGCAGAAGATTGCTGATGATATTGATGCTCTCGATGGTGACCAGCGTGCAATTTCTCGCTACAAGCACAAGATGCCGACGTGTGAACGCGATGCCTTCCAGGCGGATGCTGACACCTGCGTAATGAGCCAGCCGGTCAAGATAAATGAAAGACTGACTGAGCTTACCTTATTGCAGACTCCTGTGTACCGTGTTGGCAATTTCCGGTGGAAAGACGGAGTCGTAGATAGCGAGGTTGAGTTTGTTGAAATGAACAACGGCAAGTTCATGGTGTGCGAACTTCCTATACCTGACCGGCGGAATAAGTTCCGCATGCGAAACCGCTCCAAGTGGCCTGACAATACGGATATGTACCTTGCGGGTATTGACCCCTTCGACTTCGCGCTGGTAAAAGCGGAGGACGAAAAGAAAATGTCAAAGGGTTCGCTCTGCATAAAGCGTCTTCCTCACCCAGCGCATGATTCTAATTTTGAGAATGGCCCTGTTTGTCTTTATCTGAACCGTCCAAGCAATCCAGAAATATTTTATGAAGACTGCCTGATGGCCCTGTTCTTCTATGGCGCAATGTCGCTTACGGAAAACAACAAGGCAAACATATTCAACTACTTTGAAGACCGAGGCTACATTGAATACATGGCCTGGTACAAGGGGGAGCGCCGTGGTGTAACGAACACCGCGAACTCCCGAGGTGGTGGGGTCAATGGGCACATTGCTGCTATTACTGACGTATTTTTGTGCAATCACCTAGAAACAGTTGTCTTCCCCATTTTGCTTGAGCAGTGGTTGGCGTTCAACCCGCAAGCAACGACAGAATATGATGCTGCCATGGCGTTCGGGTATGCAGAAATGCTTGTAAAAGACCCAAAGTTTAAGCCGGCAGACCCATCAAAGAGCCTTCCAAAAATCAGTGATTTTATAAGCTGGTACAAATAATCCGACTCCGACCGTAATATATTCCAATCCATAACCGGTACAAGATTCCATGGCAGATACTAACTACTCTTTCCCCAAAGAGAATGAAAACCCGAAGGTTAAAGCTAAAAAGCCATGGCTTCTTCAGTTCGTGAAAGCCGCTGTGTACACTTCCGGCCGGTTCAATGAGAAAGCAATTGGTGCTGTCAGTGCCAGTCGCTACAACATGATCACGCGCTATGTATTGGCTGAACAGGATACGACACAATACAAGAAGATGTTGTCCCGCAGCCAGGATGCTTCATCTGTGAAGCTGGCTGTTGACTGGACTCCGCGATCCTTTGCCTACAAGCTGCGTCGGGTGGCTGTTGAAAGAGTGCTTGATTCTGGCTACGATATTATCATCAACCCTATTGACCCACTGGCACAGACGGAGCTTCGTCGTGAACTGTCTACGGCAAAGGCAAAGGCACTTCTTCGTGAAGCTGCTGCCGGCGACCCTGAACTGATGCAGTCGCCTGCCTTGCGGCCGAAGGAAGGGGAGCCAGAAGACCTGGCTGGCGTTGAGATAAGTGAGCTGGGCGCCCGGCACCGGACGGCAATGGAAGCGGAGATGGTTGTCGAGTCTGTGTTTAATCAGAACGACTATGCAGGCCAGCGCCGCAGCCATGTGAGTGACCTCTTTGACTTTGGTGTTACCGCCTCAAAGGATAGCACCGAGGGTTACTATGTTGGTGTGCGTCGCTGTGACCCACGCATGCTACTTCTCTCCCACTGCCGCTATCCAGATTTTAGCGACCTGAAGTATGTTGGCGAAGTGATGGAAGTTCCGGTAAGCCAGCTGGAGGCCATGGGCTGCGGTGAGATTTCTCAGGAAGACATCGACGGCCTCTACAAGAATATATTGTCAATGGCCTTTGACCCTAGTAATATATTGAAGTTCAACGTTGGCCAGTATGACAACGCTGCCGACTTCTCAGCACGGGGCAAAGTGTTCGTCGTTGACCTGGAGTTAAAGACCACCGATGTTATCCGTCGGGAAGACCGCAAGAGCGGTGCCGGCAATCCTATTTACGATAAAGTAGAGTACGAAGAAAAAGAAACTGAAAGAAAGAAAATAAAGGACATTCCGGTTCAGCGTATCTACCGCTGCAAGTGGGTTGTTGGCACTGATATTCTTTTCGATTACGGCCTTGCCAGAAACCAGAAGCGCGACCCAAAGAACAAAGCCTGTGCTCAGTTCTCGTTCCACATAGCGACGTCAGAGTTTTCTGATATGCGTGCCTACTCCCGGATGGAAAGTCTGATACCGTATATCAACGCGGCTCAGATAATGGTGTACAAGATTGAGGACACCTTGCAGCGTGGACACACTGGCGGTTATGCGTTCGACCTTGATGCTTTGGAAGATATTGCCATCGGCGCGGCCGGTGGTGATGCAATGTCGCCGAAAGACCTGATTGATATGTTCATGGACTCCAACGTGATTGTGAGCCGGAGCAAGGGCGGTCCTTATGGTGGCGGCAAGCAGAATGGCAATGGTCAGGTAGCGACGTGGATTGATGGCTTCACCGGTAAGGAACTGGTACAGTATTGGGACCAGCTCCGAAGCAACATCCAAATGATGAAGGACACGCTCGGACTCAACGACGTGACCGACGGTTCTACTCCCAATTCAAAGAATCTGACTTCTACTACCGAGGCTGCCATCAACGGGACAAACAATGCGCTTGGCGACCTGTACTATGGCATTCAGGCATTGGAGAAAGCGCTGGCTGAATCCGTTGTTATACGCTCTCAGGATATTATACGGGATGGGAAAGGTGAAGCCTTTGCCGGCATCCTCGGTTCGGGAAGCGTGAAGTGGATAAAGGGAGTTCCGGATATCGACAAGTACACCTATGGTGTTGTTGTTGTGCCGCAACCTTCCCGTGATGAAGAACTATTGTTCCAACAGGATATGACGGAGGCTATGCAGTTGGGTATGATCACGATTGCCGACAAGCTGTTTATCCGCAATATCAAAAACCTCAAGCAGAAGCAGGATTATCTCGCCTACAAGGTCCGCAAGAACCAGGAGAAAGCTCAGCAGAATGCACTTCAGCAGCAGCAGCAAACCGGCCAAATCCAGCAGCAGTCTGCCCAGATGACTGCCCAGCTCAAGCTGCAGGAAATCCAGGCAGATGCAGAAGCGAAGAAGGATATCGCTACCCATCAGCATGCACTGAATATGGAAGAAGAAGTGACAAAGGGCAACTACCTGTTGGAAGCAAAGCGTATCGACGCTACCGGCCGCGTGGAGTCAGCAGACCTGCAGGCGCAAGGGCGCTCTACCGACAACCTCCGCAACAACCTGACCAATCTTGCGAAAGAAGGGATGGAAGACAAAGCTGCTATTCTTCAAACATCAGACTTAGAATCAGAAGTTGAACCGCTTACCGATGCAAATACGCCGCTCCAAATCACCATGCCGCAATTCCAGGGTTTCTCGTTCCTTCAACCGCCAGCACCGACACAGCCACAAGGGCAGCAGCCGATGTTACCGGAGCAAGGCATGGAAGGAATGATGGCTATGCAGGGTGGTGAAGAAAATATGTTGCCTGAAATGCAGATGCAACAGTAACTTTACAACTTGACCGTAATATAATCTGATACCAAATCTATATCATGGAACCAGAAATTAAATGGGGAGGCGATAGCGATGTTGCCATTGACCCAGCACACGAAGCACCGGCTGAAACACCGACCGAGCAGCCAGCTCCAGAAGTGCCCGCTGTAGAACCTGCACCCGCAGTTGTCGAACCGGCAGCACCGGTTGTAGAAACTCCTGCTACTCCGGAAGTCCCAGCGCCGGCGGTAGCCGCTCCTGCAGTGGAACCAGCGCAGCCAGCACCAGCAGCCGCGCCTGCACAACCTGTTGACTCTTTTGCTGCCCTCGGCATCCCAAATGACGAGTATCACCAAAAGCTGATTGAGGCTGCGAAGACCGGCGACCTGCAGAACTTCATTAAGTCACAGGCGGTAGATTACAAAAGCATGACAGCGCAGGAAATCCTGCGTGAAGATATTCGCAGAGGCCTGCCTGACCTTTCAGAAGCTCAGGTTGAACGCCTCTTGCAAAAGGAGCTCGATTCTAAATATCAGCAAGGGGACTATGATGATGACGATGTAGCCATCGGTGTGAAACGTATGGAGCGGGATGCCAATAAAATCCGGGAGGGATTTATTGCTGAACAACTCGCATACAAAGCACCGCAGATTACAGACCCATCCATAGCTTTTCAGGAGCAAATGCAAGCTCAGCAACAGCAGATGGAGCAAGAAAAAGCCGCTTTCCAGCAGCGTGTTGAAAACGACCCAGGATACAAACAGTTCGGGACGAACCGTGTAGTAGAATTGGGTAGTGGTGACGACAAGTTTAACTATGCCGTCCGCGACAACGTTGATGTGATGGGGCAAACGATGGACATCAACAAGTTTGTGTCCAACTTCCTTGACCCGGACGGGCAGGGTGTTCCACAGTTTAATCTGAAGAAATGGCTTGGTGTACTGGCCTATGCCAACAATCCGGCTGCCTTTGAAAAGGCGCTGATTGACCATGGCCGCACCCTTGGCACCAAGAATGCTGATGCGGAACTGCGCAATCCTGATAGTGTTGTTGCCGGTATCAAGCCAGCGACGACCGACCCGAATGCTATTAAGTGGAAAGCATCCAACTAAACCGAAAAACTAACTCAACACCATGCCACAAGGTACATTTACTGGTAACTACGCAGGCGTCCCATCGCTGCTCTACCAACCCGACATCCGCAAAGAGCTTATCAAGCGCTACCAGGATGATGACTTCGTCAACTTCCTCGACAAGACCGGTGCGTGGACAAAGAAGACTGACGACAAGTTCGTTACGGCCTTTGATAGTCCGCTGAACATCGTTGTTGACACCACTGGTGCGACAGTAACCAACTCCGGCACTGCGACCGTGACTGTGACAAACCTGCAGGGCGCCAACGCCAACCAGCTTATCGTTGGTAAGATGGTGATGTTCCCCAACGGCCTGCAAGGTCGTGTACAGACTGTTACAACTACCACGCTGGCAAACGATACGGTAACCATCCGTAGCACTGCAGCCGGCAATCCGAACCTGACCCTCGTTGCAGGTGGCATCCTCGTTCCTTACTCCAACCACCAGGAAGAAGGCTCCCTGCAGCCAGCTCCTGAAATCTGGCCACTGACTACCCTGACCCAGCTGATCGGTATCTTCCGTAAGACTGGCGGTATCACCGACGTAGCCCGTGCCCGTAACAACGGCTCTTTCCGTCTGGAAATTGGTGGCAAAGAAGCAATGGGTTCATGGCAGGCTGTTCGCACCCTGATGTCCCACCGTGCTGACATCGGCTATGGTTTGCTGATGGACGAAATCACTGACCCGAACTTCACCAATACCACTCCGACTGTTGTTGGTGCCCAGGGCTCCGGTGTTCAGTTTGGCCGTGGTCTTGTACCAACCATCCGTGACTTCGGCTGGAACTACAGTCTGACTACCCTCGGTACGCCTACCTTGGCTGACCTCGAAGGTATCACCAACCTTATCACCGCTGTTCGTGGCGCTGACGAATACATGTTGGTAGGCTCCCGTGCCGCTGTTGCACGTATGAGCTCCTTCTTCAAGAACCTCGGTTCTGCCGGCCTGACATCTGTACGCATGATGGTCAATGGTCGTGAAGTTGACCTGACCGTGGAAGAGTTCACCTTTGGTGGCCGCACTTTCCGCATGGCAGCCTGGAACACCTTCGACAACCAGCAAGTGCTGCTGACTTCGAATGCTGTTTCCAAGACCCTGTATGCAATCCCTTACGGTACTGCCCACGTTTACTCCGGTGGCGGCAAGGATGTACCTTACATGGGTGTTGGCTACCTGCCAGTGATTCACCCTGGTGATGGTACTGAAAAGCAAGCCGAGGTTCACCTTGGTGCCCTGGCTGTAAATCCTACAAGCGGCACTGCCCGTGAGGATTGGGTTTACGAAACCATGTGTGCGCTTGACATTGCCAACCCTTATATGTTTGGCAGCATCCGCGTCCTCGCATAAACCAACTGGTAGCCGCCCTGTCTTGATGGGGCGGCTATTATTTACTTCGTTTACCAACAAAAACACCATCATACCAAAATGTTACAAGCAGAAATTGATGGCAAGTGGGGTCCAATACCAAAGGAACTCTTGCCCGAAATCCCCGCAGAAGGAACGGTATCTGTGTACGAGTTCGTGTACAGCTTCCCTGACTTTGCCACAAAGAAGAAGTCCTGGCAGAACCATGTCATGATTCATCCCATCAGCAAAATCCGTGATAAGAAAGGCCGGATAATCCGCATCGGTCTTGTTGGCGGCATCGACACTGTTGGCAATCTGAAGACTGAAGAAATCCGCCAGCTACACTTCTACCCGCAAAACACCCGTGGCCGCATCAGCATTGAGGCCGGCAAGAGCGCTGAACAAGACGAGCTGCAGCAATACCTCGAGTTGACTTCTCAGAATGAAAGCAGCCCGTACCGCGATACAGCCGTTGATCCGGTAATCCGCAAGGTAGATTTCGTTGGCCGTGCCAAGAAAGACCGTGCTGACCGTGAGAAGAAGCGCGATGCCATCGGCTACGCTTACAGCCTCAAGAAAGACGAAGACATCACTCGTACAGCTTTGCTGTTGGGTATCGATTCTGACCGCGACCTTGAGCTGGTGATGAACGACATCGAAAAGCAGGCCGAAGAAAACCCGGACAACTTCATGCAGGTGGTGAATGACCCGAATGCAGACATCCAGGTGGCGTATGCTGAAGGCATGAAGAACGGCAACCTCGTTTGGGACCCGATTCTGAGCCAGGTAAAGTGGGGCGCCAACAACGCCAGCATCATGCAGGTGGCCAATGCCGGTGAAGCGAAGTCTGAGTTTACGAATTTTGTGAACAAGGATGGCAACGGCAAGACTGTCTACAATCAGCTGCTTACCCTGAATGGTAAGGCTCCTGCCGAGGACAAGCCTGCTGACGAAACGGCAAGCAAACCTAAAAAGTAATACCCACGCCCTATCTGCTGTGAAGTAGGTGGGGTGTTGGTATCAAGAAAGGTCGGGGTGATGCCCGGCCTTTCGCTATTTATAAAAGCCCGTATGAAAGCAAAGATATTCGCGATCGTTTCCCATGAGAAGGTTGAAATGGGGGAGAGACACTTTGAGGTTATGCCATGCGTTGGCGACAGCATAGAGCTGCAGAAGACCCGGTGGAAGGTGCTGAGCCGGTACTTCCCGGAAGGTGGTCCTGTTGAGCTCCTGTGCCTGCCTTTCCTTATTGGGCCAATATCTGATTTGCCGGAGTCGTAGGATTTGCTATATTTGTGGTGAGAGGTGGTGTAGAGTACCCGACCTCTAATCGGGAGGTCGCCAGTTCAAATCTGGCCTTGGGTGGGAGTACCCCAGCCAAGTAGCTCAGTAGAGAATCCGCTCTCTCATTTGGACCTGATTCCGCATTCAGATTAAACCCGCTACTTGCGGGTTTTCTTTTGCCCGTACTATAAGGTGCAATGACAACCATCTTTGACGCATACCAACTCGTTCAATTCATACTGGATAAAGACCGGAATGGGTTTGCCTCGCCGGCCGATGTGTCGAAAGCGTTGGAAGTTGGACAGCAGACAGTTTACGACCGGTACTATGCTTTCAACTACGGCGAAAACCAGGCTTCTGTTGAAGCGCTACGCCCTTTCGTGAAGGTAGTTCCGCAGACAGCGAGTGCTACCGGTTTGCTCACCGTCCCTGCTGACTTTGTGCATGTGCTCAGTATCAACTCTACGGATGATGCGACTGTTTACGAACCGGTGCTGCAGGTCGAGCTGAGTGACACGATAAAGAGCGTTCTGTACCCGATTGCTGAATGGCCAAAATACATGGCTATTTCTTCCGGACTGCAGCTGTACCCAAAGACGTATGCTGATGTGAGTCTGCATTACCTGGCCCGGCCGGTTGCGCCTGTTGTTGGTGTGACTGTGACGGGGAATCAGGAAACGTATGACCCAAACACAAGTGTTCAGCTGGGTTTCGACAATAAGTATTGGGTGGAAATCATTGCCGCCAGTTTGCCTTACCTCGGCGTGAATCTTTCGGATGAACAAGTGGTGGGTCTGAGTGGCGTGTACAATCAAATGACTAAGAAACCGTAATGGCAACGACAAAGGCAATCATGGCGGAGCAAATCTACCGCATCTTACAGGGGGGTGTTCCTTCTGAAGTAAGAGCGCGTGTGGGACTGCCGGAGATAAAGGCTGCGATCGGCAATGCCTGTGGTGGCCTGCTCAAGGCAAGCCATCTCGATACGGTTCTGAACATAGATGGTGAAAGCATCCCTGATGGTAGCATGATAGCTGTGTATGAGAATCGTCCGGTAGAAAGAATACCGGGCAAAGGCTCTCCGCAAGCGCGTGTACAGCTGCCGGCCAATCCTATTCAGATGCCTGAGAAGATGGGCGTATTCGCAGTGTATCCGAGCGGCAGGCGTGACGAAGAATGGATGCCTCTGCCGGCGGGAGTGTATTCTTTCATTATGAAAGACCGCTTAATCAACCCTATAAACTGCAAGTGTTACACCTGGGGTTCAAATAGGTTTATTACTATCCATGACGACCTCATAGGTGCCGGCATCGACACGGTGGACATTGAACTTTGCGTGGCTGATTTGTCAACGCTTGGCGATAATGACCCGTTACCGGTGCCAGGTGATATGGAACCACAACTGATACAGACAGTGCTGCAGATATTTGGATTTGAAGTACCGACGAACAAGAAGCAAAGTGATGAAGTAAGTCCTCCGGGCACAAAGAATTAATCCATGGCACAAGCAAAGGGCGCGTTCATCAGCGTACATGAAATAGCAATCAGCTGGCTGCTGAAGCGTGGCAAGACAAATCACTCTTGGTATCGCGTTTTGGTGTATGCAGCTGAGTGCGTGCGTGAATTGGCTCTGACTACTATTGCGCCTGTACAGCACACAATATTACAGCGAGATGCTGGTACTCCGTGGTGGGAGCTCCCGTACGGCTACACCGATTGGGTAAACGTCGGTGTACAGGTTGGCGGCTACTACCGGCGCGTGGGTGTGACTGACAGGCTAATTCCGGTGCCGGGACTGAAAGGTTCGTCTGAGTTCAACAGTGAGTTTGGTCCTGAAGCCGGCGGACAACAGTGGGCGTCATGGGCGCAGAATGGGCAGGTTGATACACCGGCATCCTTCAACAAAGCTGACTTTGCCAAAAAGCAATTGCTGACGGCTCCATTCAGCAAAAATGTGGTGCCGAACAATGGCAACAGCCTGGCAGAGCAAGGTCTGTTTTCGCTTGGCGACTTCATGGACTATGGCTATGGCTGGCGTTACAGCGGCATGCCCACCAACTTCACCTTCGGCTTTGGCGCAGCGCACCGGGTGGATGAAGTATGCTTCAATCCTGAGGCTGGCGTTATCATGTGCAATCCCGGGTGGGGTGCTACATCGTTGTTCCTGTCCTACATCGGGGTGGGCAACATCGATACCATGAGCAATGTGCCTTTGATGGCCCAGGCTACTGTGATGGCCTACATTGACTGGCAGTGGCAAAAGAACAAGCGTCGCGGGGAGAATGTAGTTGCATTGGAGGTCGAGTTCGACAAGCAGCACCGGATTCTTCGTGCCCGTAAAAACGACATCACTACTACTGACCTTATCCGTGCGGTGAATTACCCGGCTTACTCGGGTTCCGGATATAGCGGTGGCGCAAGTTATTACAGCCAGATACCGCCGCTGCAGGTTGTCAATTCTCAGTCCAATGACTTCAACATCGTCCTGGATGCAAGCAATAGCACGACTACTACAATCACAAGTCAGCAGATTGCCGGCAACGTGGTATGGATAGCTTACGGCAACCAGCAGTACAACACTGGCGACTTCAGCCAGAACGGCACAACGATAACGCTTACCAATGGTAACGTGCTTACTTACGGCCTTACAGTAACAATACACACCCAGCAATGAAATACCTGATATTCATTCTTTTTCTCTTGCCGGTAAAAGCAATGGCTCAAGGGCCAATACCCATTCGATTTGCGAGTACGGCTGGTCGGCCGTACGATACTGGGTTTACTGAAAATCTGCGAGTAAACAGCAGTGTGCGGTTGCCGTTCTACGGTACAGCCGATACCAGCAAGGTGCTCGGTATCGATGCCCAGGGTCGCCTTACCGTGCGCACAAAGGGCAATGCTACATCCGGTATCTCCGGGTTGAGCGTGAATAACATTCCCCGCGCAGCATCGGCAACCACCCTTACCACAAGTAATATCTGGCAGGTGGGTTCTTATACTGGCCTTGCCAATAGTAATCCCACAGCGACGCTGGATGTGATAGGAACGATAAAGACAAGCATCCTGGCTGAGTTCACAGACGATGCGGCTGCGGCTACCGGTGGAATTGCTGTTGGTCAATATTATCGTACCGGCTCCTTCGTGAAACAGCGAATAAATTAATCGCGTTCGTATTATCTCGTAAATCCTACAACTTACAACCATGCCTTATAAAATTTCCATGCAGGGTAGCTCTGCCCTCTTTCAGCAGTATGACGAGGACGGCGATCCCGTCGGGAATGCTTATGCTGCCGCTCGAGAAAATATCGCTACTTCCATCAGTTCTGACCGGATGATGATCAGCTTTAAGAACACAGAGGACAACACGGCTATTTTTGGCAATGGTGTTCCGACCGACGAGCTGATTACTGATAACAGCACGACTGCGCTATACCCGGATGTTGACGCATTCATAGCGAACTCTGCTTTTTTTCTTTTTGAGGGTGGCGGAACCGGCAGCGGCCTTCCCTCTATGGTAGGAAATGCCGGGAAAGTGCTTTCGACAAATGGCACATCTGCAAGCTGGGAAGCTATTAGCGCTCGGTTCAACATTGTCGATTATGGAGCTGTTGCGGCAGCACCGGGAGAAGACCCTGATGATGTGCCCGACTCTACTCCCGCAATCCGAGCAGCTCTTAATGCAATTTTGGCGACTCCTACTAAGTCGGGCACGATTTGGGTGCCCAAGGGAGTTTTTTATCTTCAATCCGCTCCGCTTACTGATGGCTATGGGCGTCGTGGGCAAATAATGGTTCCTCTATTTACGGAGGCAGTTGGCACAAATGGGATTTATCCGTGTATTCGAATTGAGGGAGAGGAGTTCCCGGCCACCGAAGTCCAGGCGTTGATAGAGACAGTGCCGCCTTTGAATGGCTCAATGCTCATTTCTAATTATTTGGCTCCAGGTGGTCAACACTTTAGTGTAATAAATGTCGCTGCAAATTCGGATGCTACAACTTTTGAAAAGGTAAACTGGGTGCGGGTGGATGTTCACAATCTTGGTGTTGGTACCCGGACGCATGACATAAATGGCAATCCTGCACGGATATCGTCAGATGCTGTAGACCTTGATTGGGCTGCGCAAAGTATAAATGGCGATGTCCGCACATTCACAAGCGTAGCGCCTATAAATTCGTTAAATCCAATGCTTGGCGGTGTAGAAACTGTTGGTTTCCGGATGCCACGCGGCAGCAATCACGCTACTTGTACAATTAATTATTTGCTTACAAACGGATTTTCATTTGGGTCATGGTTGGGCGAACACACTATTGCCAATCGGATAATTGCTGTAGGTAATGACACAGGTCTTCTTACTTCCGGGGAGTACCCTATTCAGGTCAACAGTTACTGTACAGAAGCAAATCGTTATAACCATAGGTGCACCAATGCAGCTAATGTCAGTTTTGGCATGATTGAAGGAGAGAATTTTAAGCCTTCAACGCTTCCACAATTTGCGAACGCAAATGACTTGGATTCCTATGGCGGTGGCTTTCTTTACGCTAATGTAACCGTGCTGCAGCGTTTTGTAAACTTCGATGGTTACAGCGGCGGTGGACGAGCCCCTTTTGTAAAGGGCAGCGCCTTGATTAAGGCGGCTATAATTAATAATAATGGGCTGTATGGTGTTGAAGCAGATACATGGGACAATGGCACAAGGCCTTCTGCTCCTATAAATGGCATGAGTGGTTACAATACAGATAGTCTTAGAATGGAGTATTATGTAGGCAGCGAATGGCGGACGATTCTAACGGAGGGTTTGCCAAGTCCCGCAAGTACATATCTAAACATGACGGGCGGTAGTGGTCAGTCTGATGTGGCTAACGTTACGGCTATTGAGCAGCTAACCCAAGACTTTGAGATATCATTTGATGCTAAGATTGCTCCGGGAAATGCGCTTTCTTACGTTTTCGGCGCGATTGGCACAAGCCCTGCTGCTGACAACTGGGTTATTGTATATCGTTCGGATATCAATGCTCTTGTTCTTTGGGATAACAATGGTAGTTACCTGGGGCAAGCAGCTTCGGTACCCGACACGGCATTCCATAACTACAAGTGGCGCAGGACTGGTGGCGTTACGACTGCATATCTCGACAATGTAGCAGGTAATACAAACGCTACGGCATTCCTTACGACCGCGAAGACTGCTCCGCGATTTATTATTAGTGCACGGCCCGGCCATCCTAATAATTGGGTTGGCGGGTTGAAAAATGTTCTTGTAAAGATTAATAGTGTTACGGTTCTTGATTTGCCACTGGCCGATGACGGCGAAGACAATGGTCCAAATGGCATTGATGTTACTCTTTCAGGCTCCTATTCATTTGTGTAAAGAATAGGATGGATTTATGGAACACCCTGCGTCCCGTAAGGCGCGGGGTGTTCGTATTATAGGCTAACCACCTGCAAGATGTTCAAGACTTTTTTTAAGGCAATAGTGCTGTGCTGCACCTGCATGATGATGGATTCATTTGGCAATGGGCAGGCCATCTCTGGTTACAATGACACGGCCGGGAACAAGAAAGCTATTCCTATCAGCCGGATGGACAGGATTCTGCTACGCATGCGCCAGGATAGCATCGATACCCGTGCCCGGTTTGTTCAGGATAGTTCCAATTCTGCTGTGAGGGCCATGCTGGCTGATAGCTTTACTCAGATAAACACCATGATTATCTGGGAGCTGGCAGGTAAGTTGGACACCTCTATGGCGGACAGCATGTTTACCATGGTTCGTGGGTTGCCTTCCTACACGATCACCGAGGATGAAATAATGAATTGGAATGGGGCGTATGCGGGCGTGGCTACGAAGCTGAACATCGCTGATACGACCGGGAAGTGGCTGTCTTCTGCCTATGTGCCTACCTGGAATGTGATAGCTGGCAAGCCCCCTTTGTTCAGTGGTTCCTATGCAGACCTTACTGGCAAGCCTGCCATTCCGGACATCAGTGGCAAGCTGAATATCTCGGACACCACTGGCAAATGGAAGCCCGCGAGTTATGTTGCCCCTGTGTTCTCGGTGCAAGGTCGTGTTGGAGCTGTAACGCTTATTTCTGCCGATATTACAACGGCCCTTGGCTTCACTCCCATTTCTTCGGTGCCAGCGCAAACCTGGTCCTCAATTACAGGAAAGCCACCGTTCTCGACTGTAGCCACCACCGGTGCATACAGTGACCTGACCGGGCTTCCTACAATCACTACCTATACCGCCGGTACTGGTATCAGTATTGCCAGCGGCGTAATCAGTACATCGGGCATGACTGCTGTCACCCTGCCTACGGTGAATGTTACTGAAACAGCTACCGTGGCAATTGCTCTTGGCTGGCGTAATGTGACTGTTACTTGTGCTGGAGTGCTGGCTGGCGACAGGATTCAGATAAACCCTACTTCGGCGCCAACAGGCTACGCAATCGGACAAGCTGTGGCCACTGCAAACAACACGCTGCAGGTTCAGGTGTATGCTCCTTTGCTGGCCATCGGTGCCAGCTATACGATTCAGTGCAAAATTCTCGCGTTCAGATAAACCTAAAAATATGGCAAGAGTAGTAAAAGGCCGGATGATTCCGGTGGAAAATACCGACCGTAAGTTTGGCAGTGCCACTTCTTACATGGCAATCCAGGTGGAAGATGCAGATGGACGCAATGAGCGCTGCCTGCTGTTCACCGACGCTGAGATTGCGAAAGCGCAGGAGCGTGCCAATCGTAACCCGGAAGACCTCACACAAAAGGGCTTCATCACAAATCTTCTCGACTGATGTCAAAGACAATTCTTTCCTTCAACAACCCAAGCCCACAGTGGGTGACCTGGCTTTTTCGTATTGAGTTCCTGATCACGAAAGGCCTTAGCGTGTGGATTGCATCTACTGCTCTCATTTCTGCAGCTGCCAAAGTTGAGATACTGCTGGCATTATCCACCATAGATTTGGTTGTATGGGGATTCGCAAGAATGATGGGTGTAAAGAAGCCCGACGATAGTATATTTGAAGTTCCTAAACCACCTATAAGGAGAACCATGAAAAAAATTGCCTTTTTTCAGCAAGACCTCGCTGATACCGTCGTGTCTATCAATGGCGACACTACTTACGCCGGCCAGCCCATCAGCACCCTTCCTCAGCTGAGCGAAGACTACACCATTGAGCTCGATGAAGCTGACGAGTACGAAGACCTGTGCATAGCTGTTGACGACAACGTAGACCCTGCCAACTTCATCTGTGTTTTCAATAATGCTACCAACGGGCAGTACAATGCTCCGGGTCAGGCGATTCTCGGGCCACGTCCGCCACACCGTTAATATGCGCAGATACATCAACATATTCCTGACCATACAGGCTGTGGCTTTCATGGTCATTGGGAATCATGTGTCTGTGTCGCCTGACAGCTTTTATCTTTATTTCCGGTTCTATGCTCTGGCAATATTCACTTTGGCTATTCTTGGCAGGGTGAATGTCCAGAGGATGGACTGGAAACCAAAATATGTAGCTGAGGTTTTTATAGCCTGGAGTGCCATAAATCTATTTGATGAATTTTTAGGAAACCCAACCAAATTTGAACCGGCAGAATACTTTATCGGCCTATGTCTTCCTTTTTACTGGATAGTCCGGCACGTCTGGCAAAATAGAGGTGAGCAATATCCTAAACGCAACGAAGAATAATGAATGAAAGAGATAGTAGCCGCTCTAAGGTGGGCAGTCACGACAATGGTTCGCCGACCTCTGATTGGTGGGCTATTTCTGTGTATTTTTTGGGGCAGCTGGGGATGGGTGCTGCTAGTGGATCGGATATTGAAGGAAGATATAAAGGACGCAGAAACAGCCAAGCAATTAAAGGCGGCTACAGATGAAACTATTTCTGCTCAGAAAACAACAATAGAAGTCCAACAAAATACCATCATCCGGAACGCTACGCTTCCTCAAAAAACCGAACGCCATGAAACGCCTGATTCTCCTTAGCGGTTGCACCCTCTTTCTTTCTGCTCAACCACATGGTCAAAACTCCAACCAAAGGGCCATAAGCCAAGACACCCGATACTATCAAGATAGTATAGCCAATAATATGCGCGAAATCGATAGCTTGAAGCATGAGAAAGCAGTTAATGCAGGAATATTGAAAGTACAACAAGAGCGTGCCGACAGCCTGGCAAAGATTAATTACCCCGATGCAGAGTAAAGATACAACACAACAAATTCCGGATAACAAACTGTTTGCAAAAACCTTTTTAGCGGTGACGGCATTAATCGTCCTTCTTTTCACAATAGTCTATACCACATCCCATGAGCGCAGCAGAACAAGCACAGATTGCCGTAGCGTCGGACCCTCAGATTCAAGGTCTACGCGGCCTTTACAACCAGTACAATCTTGATTTTGAGAAGGAGCTCGACAAGGCTGTAAAGAAATTCATCCCAGACGACCTGCAGGAGCCCATTGGGTATGTCGTTGGACAAATCTATCGTCATCTTCGTGCGAGGCTGGACGAACTTGCTGCGCAGCCGGGCACCAGCAAGGGTGGTAAATTCTGGCGGTTACTCTATAACATTGGCCGTGCTATCGGCCTGGTAAAATAATGCTATGACAAAAGCTCAAATAAAGTCGATTCAGGAACAGCTGAACAAAGCGCTGCCTGATCTCCCGGCGCTGGATGAAGATGGATTCATAGGCGCTAAAACAAAGGCTGCTCTTATGGCTTGGGAAACTCGCCGCAAGCTGTCGCCTATCGCTGACTTTGACCGGGCTTATGGTGTGATGTTCCCGGTGCCACAGCCAAAGGGTAGCAATGCGGGGAAGTCGCTATTTACTTCAGCCCGTGCGCTGAAAGTTTACGGCAAGCCGGGCGTTGCAGCGACGCAGCCAAAGTACATGGAAACATGGGTAGTACCTGCTGATATTCGTGAAGCGTTTGCTCATGTTTTCTTTTCGGCAGTCGGCGAAAAAGGCTTCCCTAAAAAAATATTCATCAACAAAGACTTTCGGCCAGAACTTGAAAAGGCACTCCGAAATATAATTGACCGTGGCTATGCCAGTGAGTTGAAAACATGGGACGGCTGTTATCAACTACGGGCAAAGGTTGCAAATGCAGGTAGCTATTCAATGCACGCATGGGGACTAGCGGTGGATTTAAATGCAGGAGAGAACGGCTACAATAAGCCAGTTCGCCTTAGCGAAGGTTTTATAAAGTGCTTCACCAATTGCCATATCATTGCTGGTGCGTACTGGAAAACTCCAGACGGGATGCACTTTGAGCTGGCTGGATAATTATCTGGCTGGGATAGCGTTTGTCATTTACTTCTAGACCTGCCACACATCATGGCGGGTCTTTTTATGCATGAATAGACGCATTAAACCATGCTTATCCATGCCGGATAACGCAGGATAAACAAAATTTCGTGATGTGGCAGGCTTGTTGTTAGATGCCCGTATTATCCACTGTAATTTATCCGCCATGCCATCAATACCTTCTCTGATTAACAGAATCCAAAATGCGCTTACGGCCGGCAACGGGAAAGTGCCATGGTCCGGCAGTGAAGGGCAGCGGCAATTCTTCCTTGATACGTTGGATATTCTGCGTACCAAAGGGCTTGCTTTCGTAGCCAATACAACAGTGCTGGCGCAGCTTTCTCCGGAAGACACTGTATTGGCGGTGATAGAGAACGTCGGCTTCTTTGCTCACAAGAATGAGCCACAGGGCAGTGAAAAGCCGAATGACGTGGTATCAAGCGTTGGTGGTATCTGGCGCTTCCTCGGCGCGTTTGGCGCAACCAGTTCCAATACTTTCGTTGGCGACGGCACCACGACGGTATTCACCATCAACCATGGTCTGAATACTGAAACTCCATCGGTGACTGTGTATGATGTGTCTGCTCAGTTCCCGACTATCATGTACACCGGCATTACGGTGGCTGTGCTCAATGCAAACAGCATCCGCATCACGTTCACCTCGGCACCGGGTGCTTCTTCCAAGAAAATTAAAATCTCCAAGTAAATGGCTTCTCCGATTATCGAACAACTGAAGACCATCCTGGCTGGGATGAAAACTACCCCTTCCGGGCTGGTTGAATACAACAATAACAGCCTGCAGTCGTTTCTCACTTTGGTGCTTGCTGTATTTCAGGCAAGAGGCCGGTCCGTATGTTTGGATGTTGCTGAGCTGTCAGCGCTTGATGCGGATGAAGGAATACAGGCTTTTGTACAGGATGTCGGCGACTTTATTCTGCTGCCGTATTCGCCCGGCACTGCTCCAGACAATGTAACGACCTTTGCTTCTACAACGACCAACTCGCTATGGACGAAACAAGAGGTTTTGGTGGATGGTCTGCCCGGCTTTACTATTGCATCGCCGGCAAACGGTCAGACACTGGTGTACGACAATGTTTCCGCTACTTTCAAGAATGTAGCTGTGAATCCGTCGCTGGCCTGGACATCTGTTACTGGTAAGCCTACGCTGGCAACCAAGGCAACGCTGGCATTCAATCTACCCGGCACTCCTACCTACGCAGGCAATGCACAAGCAATAGCTGGAGGCCTGGTGGTGGATGATGTTTACAAGCTCTCGAGCGGTGAGCTCAGAATCGTAATTTAATTATGGCAAGCAATAACCAGACAAGATTACTGAATGGGGGGATAGAGTCAGATCGTCCCCCTTTTGGTGCGGAACCATCCGAGGTGCTGCATAGCCTGAATATGCACCCGGTAATTCAGGGGAAGGGCGGAAAGACTAGCCTTCAGTCTTTTCCTGGGAATATCGCCATGATGTTTTCTGACGTACTGCCACCCGGCCCTACCAATCCGCCCATCACCTACACGTTGCTTGGCAAGTGCGTGTATGAGCCAGACAACGTAGCTTACCTGTTTTTCCATGCCAGCTCGGGTCCGCACAGGATTATAAGGTTTGATGGCAACGCTCCGACTGTATTTTTCCGGTCGGACTATGTTGTTGGTGGTACGGGATGGACGGTGAATACGTTTATCAGTTGCGCAGCGACAAAGGACTTGCTGATTTTTACTGATGGGACGACAGACGTTCGTTATCTCAACCGCGCCACAACCTATTCGTCCGTCACGCCAATTACCCAGGCACAGCTGTCCATCATCCCTGAGCCTGGTGTTGTGCCTCTTTTGGTTGGGCGGAACAACAATGCTTTGCTTGGCCGGCAGATACAGACTGTGCCTGTTCAATTCAGCTACATCTTCACCAATACCGATAACATAAGGTCAGTGTTGGCGCCGTTTTCGCTTACGGCATTGCCGGCAAGGGAAAGTCAGATGGCGACTCTTTCGTATTTCTGGAATGTGATTACTGTCATCATGCTTTATGAGCAGAAGATACCGGAAAATTGGAAGACAGTAGAGTTTGTTGTTCGCTACCCTGAAACAAACAAGTTTGATATCATACGTCGTTGGTCCCGTGGTAATCCTGCTGACGAGGCTGCGGTGAATACTCACAACTCGGGCAGTGGAGGACAGCTTACCCTGACCAATTGGGATGGTAGTAGCTTGGAAACGCTCGACCCTGTGTATGCAGCAAAGCAAGCCGAAGCTCTTGCCCGTACTGCGGATGTCCTTACGCTATCGCTGAACAGGCTTTTCTTGGGGAATGTGTTGAATGGGTATAATACCCCGGTTATTAAGCCTGTTGCCAGCCTTACACTCAACAATTTCAATACAGTATTGCCGGGTGGCACTACTTACCCGGTGTTCATACTTCAGTACGCGCATGAGCCAGAACCAGGTTTGAATAAGTATGATGGCTATTTTACGATGCTTGTCAGGATTTCTGGCAAGAACTATGTACTTCCAGAAGACATCAATCCTGCATTCATACTACGATATAATGCTACTCCTGATACTTACCCGGTATTCTGGACGGTGCCAGATAACATCAACATGGCTTTCCTTCGGGAGCTGACTGTGACTGCTGACCTTGACTTGACGAATGTGGCGCCTGCAACGATTACCATTCAGCGCAACCGATGGTTAGCCATTAATGAAGCCCATGGCACCACTATTGATTTTGAAGGTGGTGGCGTTGCGCTTGGTCTGGGTCCAAATTCTCGTAGCTATGGTAGCTTCCAGCTTCAGGCAGACCCGGATGAATATGGTTTGCTTGGTAAAAACCGGTTGTTTGCCCCTGGCGATAGCTATGATGTAGGGATACGATACTATGATGCTGGCATGCGTAGCTCGGGGCTCTTGTTTTTGAGCACAATCAATATACCGGCCTACAGCCCGGATACTCTGGTAATGACGGAATCCATAAGCGCTACTCTCTCGAATGCCGGGAATCCTATTCCTGCGTGGGCAGAATATTATGGGCTTACTCTTACCTCAAACAAGAAAGCGAACCGCCTTATTGAGTTTGTACCCGACACTATAAAGGTGGCAATTAAGGACAGCGTTACCGGCGAGATAAAACTTGGTGGCAACGTATATCTGACAACTCCACCATCTGGATTTGAGTTGTATGGCCTGGCAATTAGCACAAGTTCTTTGCCCAGGTATGGGTATGGTTATTCATATACTGCCGGCGACTCTATTGAGTTGTCAGGATTCAACAATGCAGGCTCCGGCCCTACGTTGATAAGTGGTCCGGTATTGGGGGCTTCGGGAGGCTATGTGTACATGAAGGTGTCTTCCGGGGTCTTTGCTCAACTTGACAACATCGTTCCTGATGGCTCCAATACTTATGTTACTGTTGGCGGTGGTACTGGCATCGTTCTGACACCTTCTGGTGGCAAGACTCAGAACATTGTATTTGCTACAATTCTGATGGGTCAGCCAGGCTCTGACGAGCAGTTTGAAGTAGCCAAGTTTGGACCGGTTGTCGGTCCGGCGGGCTCAAGGATATTCGGAAATTTCTATTCAAGTGGCACAACTACTGCGGTGCTACTAGGCGATTACTATACCCAAAAGAGGATTGGCAGTACGGGTTCAGCTACCGGTTTTGCTGGTTCTCCGTATGAAATAAACAACGCATTCCATGTTACCGATCTCGGTCGTGTTGCTCCGGTCGACAATGTGGGTGAGCAACAACTTGGCAATACGATTATCTGGAGTAATCCAAATATACCAGGTTCCAACACCAATGGCTATGGCACTTTTGATGCCCAGGATTATGCAATCGTTGATAGCCAGGCCGGGGAAATCAGAGCACTCGTTCCAACTACAAAAGGAATACAGGACGGTGGTCAGATGGTTGTTCTTTGCACGCATGGCTCCTTTGTGTGTTTGGTTGGTCAGCAGCAGATAAAGGGTGGTGATACAAACAATGCTTTTACAGCCGTTGTGGGGGTGTTGGGTAACCTGAACCCTATAGCTGGCGGCCGGGGCATGCAGACTTACCGGGCATTTGATAGTTACCAGGGCAGCGTGTGGTGGGTAGATGTTTTCAGGAAGGAAGTGGTGGAATTTAATTCCGCTGGTGCCGGCAGCGTATCTCGCTTTGGTAATGCAGAACTATTCAAAGCATTGTTGACCTCCGGTGAGCCGCGTGTAGGTGTGAATCCATACAGCACGAAAGTCCTTGTGTCCATGCCTCAGCGTAGCGGCGAGAAGCCTACATTGCCTACTACAAACTTGCCTGACCCATTGTTTGCAGAATATCGGGCTCCGGCTAGCTACGCTTACAATTGGGAAGAAAACCGCTGGAGTGTGGTGTATCTGAGCGGCGCGGAGTTCCTGCGTATAGGCAATGATGTATATGGTTGGAAAAGCCGGGATTTGTGGAAAGAATTTCAGTCTGGGAACAGCTTCTATGGCGAGTCTGATTCCAATATCTGCTTCGTGACTGTTCCCTTCAATCAGGCCTACCCGAAGGTGATACAGCCCCAAGCAATTGCCGTTACGTCGAACCGCCCTCCGGACTTCTGCTGGATTATTTGCCAGAACCTGTCTGTTCAGCAGATAGCGATGACCCGGCCGTGGAGCCAAAGCAGGGAAGGTGTGTGGCGTGCTGCGATCATGCGTGATCGTCTTTCCAACAATGCTGTGAGCCCGACAGAATGGGATGCCAGCAACTTCAATGGTGCTTCCCTGAAAGGCGATGTTCCTATTGTGGTGCTGGGCTGGAATCGGAGCAATGGTATGGTGGAAATACAAACTGCTACGCTGGAGTTCACCTTGTCGAGCGGACAATAAAAAAAGCCCCACTGAGTAGTGGGGCTTTTTTTGATGGTGGTTTTACTTATTGTAGGGGTAAGTTACAAATTCATAGAATCTGATTGCCATGTCGACGACTTCATCGACACCATGCTCTGATGACCCCATTGCCGTTCTGACGCGGCCGTCTGCAAGTCTTAGGCATTCCATTCGGAGGCTTACCTCTTGTTGTATTTTCTGTTCAGCTATCGTAGCTTCTTGTTGTTCGAGATTCATTGATGTTGGTATTTTTTAGTGAAAAGTAAAGGTAACAAAAAGGCCGCGTAGAAACGCGGCCACAAGTTGTCGGGTAAAGTATTTTATTGCGGCCAGTAGACGCCGGTATTCCAGTTCATGTTGAATCCTTGTTGCGGCTGTTGTCCGAAAGCAAACTGAGATTGCTGTTGTGGACTGCCAACATAGTAAGGGGTCTGCGTCGTTGGCTGCAGGTATGGGCTGGCTGCGCTGGTTCCTTGCCTTGCATTCATGTTCGGCGTCCCCATTGCTGTTCCGGCACTCATAATGCCTTGCGCAGCGAGATTGATGCCTTGTGACGCATTGTAGTTGGCAGCATTGGCACGTCCTAGACGCCAGTTGAACTGGTCGCTGTACATATTGTTACGGTCCTGGGCAACCATTTCTTGTTGCTGGCCCATGCCTTGCAAAGCGTTGTAGTAATTATTCCTGTTGTTGGCTTCATAGGCAGCCTGAGCCTGCATTATCTGAGGCTGTGCATTCTGCAGTTGTGCCTGAGCATTGGCGCTTGCCTGTAATGCCTCGGCACCGGAAGTAGCATAGCGTTGTGCCATCCCCGATGTAGCTGCTGCCTGCTTCTGAGCTTGCTGTTGCGCTAGGATGATAGCAGGATTGGCGGCATTGCGTTGGTTCATGGCATCAGCGAGTAGCATGCGGGATGCTTCTGTTGGCTGGTATGCCTGCCTGTTGTTGAGCGCACGCTGAGCAAGCGCTTCCTGTTCCTTCGCCTTCTGTGATGAATTTATTGCCTGGTATATGCCGGCGCCAGCTGCGATAAGTGGTATGATTGGGAACATGGGTGCTTTACTTTATAGTACGTTCAAAGGTAAAAAGAAAGCCCGACGTGTGCCGGGCTTATCTTATTTTCTGTACCGGCCTTTCCCGGATGTTGTGACCTGGAATTTGCTGCCGCCATACTTGACCTGCATCTTCTTCTTGCGAATCTGTTGGAGCTTGCGGTTGATAGCAGACACATCGGCCTCGCTCACTCCGAGAAGGGCCATGCCGTCTACGAGGGCGCCGATAGTTGCAGCCTGGCGTTCGTTTGGTGCAATATCAACTCTGGTGACCTTCTGATTGAACATATTACCCTTGTACCTGTCCGTCTGCCCGGTGATGGCCATGCGTGCTTCCGAGCCAGCGTTTGCTGCTGTCTGGAGCGGCCCGCCAAACATACCCCACTGACCGTAATCGTACTCACCATACTTGGCAGGGTCGTAAACAGAGAAGAAGCCGGGCTCTTTCTCGCTGGCACCATTCATGCCTTTTATCAGGTAGTTGGAAAGCTCATTCAGCTTTGTCTGAGTGAAGCCGCCCATACCGGCGAAGAAGTAATCCGAGATAGAATTGGCTGCAAACTTCTGCAGGTTCTTCGCGGTATCTGTTTCTTCTGCGAATTTATCATCGTCGTCATCCCACATGCCCAGCATAGATGCTAGGCCGCGTGCGGCTGCCGTAGTGGCGATGCCTATCACAAATATCTTGACGGCATTGAAGATGGCTGCTTCGGCCATGGTTGCCGCAAGAGAACGGGCTGCCTCGGCTTTTACATTCTTGTTGCCAAAAAGCAGCTTCTGAGCGTCGTTGGTCATGCGTACCCGCTGGTTGGTAGCAAAGCCTGAGTATGGCAGGAATATGCGCAGCATGGTGCGTCCCCAGCCTCCCTTGCGGTACATCTGGCCCATGGACGACGCATCGTTGGCATTCTGGCTACGGCTGGTCATTTGCTCAGCGTATGCGGCTGCCTCCGCGTTCGGGCTGTTGTGTTCTTCTGCCCAATTGATGCTATCGATATCTACGCCTTGCTCTTTCAGGCTCTGCATGTAGAAAGCAAGCCATGAAGTACGAGCCACCTTTACGTCGGAATAAACCAGGGCAGCCATGGTAGCATCAGCAACTCGTTGACCGATTTTATCTACCTGGCCGAGTGTCCGCTGGAAGCTGTTGCCAAATTCGGTGCGGTCTACCCGGCTGAAATCTGTGTCCCTGTTGTAGCCGGCTTTTGTTGATCCACGCTGACCGATGTTGAACTGGTCGAACAGTGGCAGGTTGGTACCTATCTGCCATGCTTTAGGGAACAGTGAGAAGTCACTGCCCAGGTTGGCCATGGTGTTGCCGGCGACAGAAACGTACTGCTTTGCCAGCTGAGAGAAGGAGCCGAGTGCGATACGGGCCGCTTTGGCAGCAGCTATATTGGCACCCTTCTCAACCATTCTTTCAACTTGGCTTACTTGTGGTGTTTTACCACGCTGTGCGTCTGCGGCTGACGTGAGGGCTGTCTGAACAAGCTCTTTATTCTGAGGCGTACCGAATACAGTTTCAGCATTCTTGTTGTCAAGGAACATGCGAATCTGGGCCTTTGCCTTATTGGTTTCTACATCGTAGTTGGTTTCGTAGAACCGGTCGGCAGCTGCAGAATCGAAGTCAAGGTCGAGTACTGCATTCTGACCTGGCAGAACGAAGTACCGGCGCCGGCGGTTCTTGGTGCCGGCGGGCGTTTCGTCAATCTTGCGGCGGGAGAAGGTCTGGTCAAACATCGTGGATGCAGCAGCCTGGTCTTTCACTCCGCGCAGCTTACTGTAAGTAATAGGCGTGTAGTTATTGACTTCCTCGAAAGGAATATTGCTGTATATCTCACTGTTTTCTGCAACGGTTTCTCTGCGGTCGGCGAACTGCTGTTGCCAGAACTCAACTATTTTCTGGTTGTCGGCGCCGTTCTCCATGGCAATCAGTTTGGCTTCTACCTCTGCCGGGCTGTTGGAACCCTCAAGCAAAGCATTATAGGCGTCGCTGACGTACTTTCCTTTCTGGTTGTCGTTCTTGTCGCCACTGTTATTGAGTCTGTCAGCAGTCTGGGCAACGAGCCCCTTGATGCGTTCGAACTCTGCGGCGTCCTTCTCGGCACCTTCATTGAAATTCATCTGAGAAAGAGCGTAGACACCACGCATGACCTTGTTCTCCGCATCCATCACGGCATCAGGCATGTTCTTTACCAGCTCCTCGTAGGCCTTTATAGCGTTGCTCTGTGTTTTCTGAGCACGCGCATGACCGTTGAACAACTCAGACTGGCCGGATAGGCGTTGAAGTTCTGCAGCTACACGGGTGTTCTTGGTGATAAATTCATTCAGCAGGTTGATGCTGGCAATCTCACCGGCCACAGCTTTTGCAATGCCGCTTTTCAGTTCAGCAGGATTTACACCGGAGTCCTTCATCAGCTGTATAAGATGGTCCATGTTTCTTTGGACGATGGACAATGCCGACATATCACCGGCATCCGTGAAGGAGTCGTTGTATGTGATGTTGTTTATTACATCGTTCAGCTTCACCAAGGCAGGCATTTCAAGGTCGGTAGTATCAATCTGGCGGATGTTGTCGAGCACTTCGGTTTCCTCGGCAGATAGGTTGCTGATATCGTAGTTGTCCAGGTCAATCAACTGGTCGTCTACGTAGGCTTTCATCAGCCTCAGACGTTCTTCTGCATTGGTAACGGCAGCGGCGGCACGGTCGTCAGCTATCTGAGCAAGCTGGTCGTCAATGGCTGCCTGTATATCTGCTGGAGATGCGGTTGCAGGGTCAATGGTGCCGGCTGCCACAAGGTCTGCGAATACCCGGTCACGGCGGCGTTGCTCCTGCTCTTTCTTGGCAACTTCCATTTCAGCTGCTGCAGATTGAACGTAGGCTTCGATGTCGGTGATAGTAGCCTGGTAGTCTGCGTTGGCGACAGTGCCGTTCTTTGCATTGGCTTTGGCGTTACTGATTGTGCTCAGCACGCGGTCAGCCATTGCCAGGTACTCGTCAAGGTTCGCAAGTACATCTGGTTTGATACGAAGGAATGCCTTTACGGCGTCAACATTGTTCGCAGCTTTCTGAACAGCTTTGGAGCGGACAGCAGCGCGTATTTTCTTGGCTACGGATTGGGCGTCTTTCAGCTTGGCATCGTACTCTGCATCCGCAAGTATCTTATCGGTGTAGGTAATGAAAGCGTCGAGTTTGGCAGCGTTTTCTCCTACGGCAAGTCCACGCTTGATGATAGCAGCTACCTGCTTTGGCGTAACGGTGCCGGCTGCTTGTGCTGTTGCAAGGTGTTCCTTTATACGGTCGATGGCTGTTTCGAATGGAGCCTGCGCAATTGCTTTGCCCTGGCTGATTCCTTCTTTGCGGCCGCGACGTTCACCGGTAACCTCACCTTCCTGCTGACCCTGGGTACGGCCGGCTCTGAATCCTTCCAATGCTGCACGGGCTTCCATGCGGATTTGGTTCTTCAGGTCTGCCATGCCAGTGGTATCGGTACGGGTGGCGTTATTGATGGTCGTGCCAATGGAAGTCTTAGCCCGTGGCTTGACGTACTCGTTTACCAGCTCCTCGAACGCAGCTTGGTTGAAGATGCTGGCGTCGTGATTTGCCTTGATAGCACGCACGGCATCATTGATGGCTGCACGCTGGGTCTTGCCGGCGGTCTGTGCTTCGATTACTGCCCGGAATCCTTCTGCGATTGCAGCTGGTGTAAGGCCTATCCGGTCCAGTGCTTCCTGCCTGCGGGTGAACTCAACGTTTGGCTTTGCCTTGTCGAGTATCTGCTGTGCTACTTCTGGCCCTACCGTTGCGGCAAGTCCTCTCAGTATTGCAGTTTCGCTTGTGCCACGGGCGAGTTTCTTCTCAGCCATCTTTACGAGCTCAGGGTCTATCTGCGGCGCGAGGGAATACATGGTCAGGCCATTCTTCTTGGAACGGGCAGACATGGATTCGGCAAAGCGAAGTGGTGAGAATACTTCGTCAGGATATACCTGGCTGATATAGTCGTTCAAAACTCCGTACATCTCTGCTACGGCGCCAGTCAGCTCATAGGTGCCTCGTCCTTTGTGAACCAGTCCGCCAACGATGGCCTTGTCCGCTGCTGATATTCCTGCCGGGTTCTCCAGCATATCAATCATGATGCCTTCAGCGAAAGGTTCGGATGCGTTCTGGAATGCTTGCGTTTGCTCTACAAGGTCCAGCATGTTCTGGTACACATCGGGCGCTTTTGCTGCCACGAGTTCTACCATCTGCGAACCTCCAACCGAGTTGGTAATACGGGAAGCGAAGTCGCTGCTGTTGACGGATGAATAAACACCGGTGAGTTCTCCGGAATCCTCGTCGCTGGAACCCCGGCCGCGTTGCCCGGCTGTTTCTGCAGCAATGGCAATGCTTTCGTCAATGGCGTCGGCGCTCCGGTTCTGGGAGCGCTCTGCCCTGGCTGCTCTTGTCAGGGTGTTGGGAGCGTCGATGATTTCCTTGATGCGTCTTGTCAGGCTGTTGGCAGAGCTGAGTTCTGCGAGGACTGCACGGCTGTATGATTGCAGGCTGATGTTGGCAAACTGCTGTGCGGTTACCTGGTTGAAGCCGGCTGATTTCTTGAGTGTATCCCAAAGCGATTTCAACCATGCGCTGAATCCCTTTCTGTTTTTCTGCGGGATATTCTGAGCTTCCTGTTCGATGGTCTGAGCGAGTATTTCCTCTGCGATGGCAGCACGGGCTTCGGACTTATCTTCTGCCTGTCCATATTCTATGGCATAACGTTGCCACATGGCTACATCGGATGCGCTCATGCCAGCCGGAGCGGCCGGTTGTTGACCGTCCAGCAATGCAGAAGCATACTGATAGGCGTCTGTTTCCTTTGCAAGCGCTTCGCCACGGGCATATATGTCTGGAGCATTTACCCGTGCCCAGGCAGCCCATACATGGCCAAGCTCATGGATAGGTGTTGATGGGCTTGCTTCCTCCACGTTGATGAACATGGTATTGGAGCCAGCATCATACCACCCTTTCGGCGCCGTTTCTTCTGCGAAGGTTTCAGGCAGGAATTGCCGGGCAGATTCGTTGTCTACGACGACAAGCGTTGGCTCACCCTTGAACTTGTTTTTGATGCGCTCATGCAGTGCCATTACGCCTTGGCGTGTCCAGCCGGCACGATTCATTGTCGCGTTGTCGGTGAAGATGTTCTGCGTGCCTGGGCGAACTTCAAACAGGTCTATTTCAGGGGCGGCTTCTTCTACTGGAACTGCTGTTTCTGCTGGGCTATTAGTTTGCGGAGTGTTTTGAACTTCGCGGCTAATAGCTTCTCTAACTTCTCCTGATAGGTCAATTTCACCTCTCCGGACTGCTTCGTAGTAGGCGTTCTCGAGGTCTTGCTGGTTGCCATATTCTTGGTTTAAGAGTTCTTTTTCTTTGGCTTGTAATTGCGCTTCTTCCTGTGCCATCACGATGTCGGCTATGCCATCGTTGAGTGGGAACCCTGTAAGTTGTTCAAACTTGTCTTCTGCGAGGCGCTGATTGCTAGAAGGGCGTGATCTTACTGCCTGGTCAACTCCGCCGGGGAACCGGTACATGAAATCGACAAGGTCTTGTGGAGTGATATTGAGGCCGTTGTTGCCGTCCATATCAGCACCATTCAAGTCAATAGCAATCTGGTCGAGGCTCGCCGCTTTCTGTCCCTTCTTTCCAATGTAATTCGCAGCGATGCCGCGATTCATATTGTTGCGGTCGCCGAACTGATTGAAAGAATCCTGCGTTGTGGTGAATCCACCCTGGTCTACGATTGCCTGCTCGATGGTGTCGAGCATTGCTGGCTCTTGCGGCATATTCCGCCAGATGGTCGCTATCTCAACAGGGTTGGTAGAGTTCTCGATAATGGAAGCCTCATACTCCTGGCGGTTCACTCCGGCATCTGGTTGTGGTGCCAGAGCGCCTTGCAGGAAATTGTATTTGGCAGCGGCACCTTCGCGCTCTTGCTTGTTCGCAGGACGCTCGTTACCGGTATCAACGTTCCGAACAGTGAGGCCGGCCGGCGTATTCATGACGATGCTGTTACCAACGATGGCGTCCACGAATGGCTGAATTGGTGGTGCGACAGGTTCCTCGGCTTGCTCGATAGTCTGCGCTTCAAGCTGGCCAAGTAAATCACCAAACTCAGGCGTGATTTCAAAGTTTGGTTCTGCTTCTTCCGCAACTACTGGTTCCGGCGTTGATTCAGATGGTGCTGCATTCAGTTGTTCCTCGGTTACTACGATGGGTTGGAACTCTCCTTCCGTGTCTGGGGTTTCTGCTACGGTGGGCTCAAGTACTGTAACTGTTTCCCCTGTGGTTACCGGATCCGCAATGACTTCCTGTGCTACTGGTGGAACTACAATATTGTAAGCGCCCTCGGCCAGAGTAGATGGCACATTCTCGCCGCGCATCCTTTGCAGGGCATCCATCACTTCTTCTTTACTCCGGCCTTCATCTACCAGGCTACGGGTTGCAGCTACCATGGCACGCATGGCTGAGGTGGTAATTCCGGCATCCATTTCAGCTTCGCTTACCGGGCGATCGTTCTCTACCTCTGCATCGTAAATATCACGGGCGGTAATGATGTCGATAGCGAAGTCAGATGTAGTGCCAAGCAGGTTGGGCTCTGCAGCATCAATAGTGGCATCGTGTTCTTCCTGTACGGCTACGGAAAGTTCGGGCGCCGTGAGAGGACGTGCAATGTCCATGGTTGTTTGTCCTGTTGCCAGTGCTGCAGCTATGCGCTTCTTGCCGTCGATTATTTGACCGTCCTTTCCTATTACGACGGGATTCGTGTTGGCGGTAATTGACTGTGATGCCGGGGTTGAAGAAGCCTGAATGTAACCTCGAACCTCTGGGTCGTTTGCATACGGCGTGATATCTATGCTCTCCGTTGTGTAAGGTCCATTGTTCAAGATGGCAGAAGTCTGTGCGCCTCTTAGGCTGGCTGCTGGTGTGTATCGTTGAGATATTGCCGCCATTTCTACGCCAGAAACTGTGCGTCCACGAAGGTCTGTGCCTTCTTCAATTTGCTTTATCGCAAGTGTAGACGCGGCAGCTTTTGCCTGCAAGTCTTGTACTTGTGCCTCTACTGCCTGTCCGGCCTCGCGAGTGAAAATGCCGTTGGCATCACGGGCCATCAGCACCTGAGTTTTCTGCCCGGTATTTACGTCAGTTATTTCTTCGTACCGGATTTCAGGCGCAATAGCTGCAAGTGCTGCGGCTGTTTCCTGGAGTCGGGCTTGTTCAATTCCGTACTGCACAGCTTTTGGCCCTACCAGAGCCTGTCCGCCCTTATCCTTTGGCTGGATTGCTCTTGCTACAAAAGGTTCTACCCGGCCAATAAAATTCTGAATCTGCGAGGCCTGTTCAGGCGTCATTCTTCCGGACTGCAGCTGCTCAGTGATGGATTGCCGGAAGTTTTCAGGGCTTGCCATCGCCTGGTAGATTGCTGCAGCCTGGCTGGTTGGTGCCTGCGTGCCGTGTTGCCCGATGCTAGACATCATGCCGCCGGCTACGGTCCCAACAAGTCCTTCATGGGCGGCTTGTTCTACCGCGCCTTTCCAGTCGAATGGTTCGGTGCGGCCTGCGTCATTCCAATCTTGGTAGCTGTCTGCTCCAGAACCAAAAACTTCTTCTACGCCTTCGCCAAGCGATTGCCCGAGCCGAGGACTTACATTTTGCTTGATGAACTGGCCCAATTTCTGAACACGGCCTGTCGCAATTACTTCGTCAGCACTGTTGACAATTCGATTTGAAAGATTACTCCCGGCACCTCTCCGGGCAAGCGGGTTTGCAAGGCCTTCAATCAGGATATTGACCGACGCTCTTTGTGCTGCCTTTGCAGATGCTTGCTGTGGGGTATATCCGGAATCAAGTGCCTGTTTGAAATAGCTGGCATAGATAGTCGGGTATGCGTAGGCAGTAGTATTTATTACGTTATCGATGTAGCGTGTTGCTACACGGGCTGGCATAGACTGGAGCGTAGCGGCAAGGCCATCAAATGCTTTTTGCGATAGCGTGCCTTCATTAGCAAGGGCACCGCGCAAAGCTGCTGATGTAGCACCTCGTTGAGCGGCATTTGCAGCTGGCGCCCAATTACCTATGCTTGCACCTTTAGAAAGAGCACCGAGCCCTACTGATGGTCCAAGAAACTCGCCTCCTGTGCGGGTGGCGGTTCCAAGGATCGTGTCGAGATACGCAAAGGGATTGTTAGTAAGCGTTGCTGTTGTGAGGTCGGCTTCATTGGTTGGTCGGTTGCCGCCAAGATATTGTTCGCTTCCAGCCAGCCATTGGGCATGCGTATTGGCCACATTCCTTGCGGCACTTTCGTTGCCCGTCGCATCATACAGAGGCTCCAATAGTCCGCGTCCGAGGAAAGCCCCGAAGTTTGACGATGCACGCAAGCCTTCTTTTGCAGCTCCCCAGATGTAGCCAACAGGTTTCAGTACGCCGCCGGCACCGTCGTGCAAGAAATCTGTGATGTCTTGATTGTAGTTGTTGGCTTGCTGAAATTCATTCTTCTTGCCCTGCACAATCGCATCGGCAGCTTGTTTAAATTTCTTTTCGTCGCCGCCGGCCAATTCAATTACTTCACGCTTAAAAGTGGGGTTGAATTGTTTTGTTTCCTGGTTGGTGTAAACAAGGTCTTTGCTGACTGGCGTTTTCAGGTCTGTGAATCGTGTAGCGTTGCTCTGAATGCCACGCAAAGCAGCATCTGAAGGGTCGCCAACGATGGAACGGAACCGGTCGTCGTCATAATCAGGGAGTGCCTTTGCGGCTTTCTGTTGTGCCTTTTGCTGGCCGTAACGGGCGGTGGCTGCCAATGTATTTTGATATGCCTTACGGTCGGCATCGCTTATCCCTGCTGCAAATTCAGTTGCCGGCTTTGCGGCTGCCGCAACCTGGCTGTTGAATGCTTGTTGGTATTGCTTCAGCTGCTGTTGCCGTTGCGCTTCTGCGGCGCGTGCCTGCTGGATAGCTGGAGTGTTTGAAAGTGCTTGCTGTTCGGCAGCTACATTGCCAATAATCCCTTGCTCTATCTGTGTGCGTTGGTCGCCAAAAGAAGTAGGGAAAGGGATTGCTTGCGGAGCCGGTTGTGACGGCTGTTTCTTGGTGTCTTTATCTTTTGCTCCCATTATGGATTGTCGTTGTAGCCATCATTATTCATGTCATTGCTCTCGTACTGCTTCTTGCTGAACTGCGGATAGAAAGACTCCATCACGCCAACAGCGTTGCCAAACTCAAGGCCGGGTTCCTCGGGTATTGCACCTGGAACAACCTGGCCGATCACAGCATTCGGGTCGTCGTAAATGACCCTGCGTGGACCAGGTATCAGCCTTTTTGTTGGCTTATTATCTGCGTCAAGTTCAGGCACCATGGATTGAACAACGGTCACGTTGCCATAGCCCGGATGTTGTTCAAAGAATACCTGTGCTTTTTCGCCGGTGTTTGGGTCTGTAAGGAGCTTGCCGCCTTTCTCGGATAGATTGACAAAGGGGAATTTGCCGCCGAGAATATTGAGTGTGGTAGTATTCCTTTGCAGCATCTTTTTAGCTTCAGCATCACCACTTCCGTATGCTCGGGTTACCAGGTTTGGAACGCTTGTGTAGTCGTCCATCATCCCCTTCATCGCTTTTTGGTTGGCGCGATTATTTGCTTGCTCAGCGAGGTTTAGTCTGCGTGCTGCGAGTTGATTCTGGTATGCAAGCTGGTTGGCATTTTGCTGGTCAATTTTTGCCTGCCGCTCAATATTGTATCGGTCGCGGTCGATGTCAATTTTTGTTCCGCCTTTTGGTCCAAACTCCTCGAGTACGTCCAATGCAGCCTTTCTCTCCTGCACTTCAGCAGGCAGTTTGCCGAAGCCTCTTGGGTCAGCCTGTGCTCTCTGGCGGCGGTACATATCCGTCTGTATTTTGAACTCGGGCATGGATGAAACGCGATCATACACATCTGCAGACAATACGCGCTCTTTCCCCTTCATTACAGACGGGATATTGCCGTTGGCATTGGCTACGTCAAAAGCCACTTCCTCAGCTTTGGTGACAAACTGATTGGTGGCCAGGTCATACTGAAGATTCGGGCGTCCGGTGAGTTTCAGGTCGGTCTGCCCATTATCCATTGGATTTGGGATAAGGGTTTGCTCAGTCTGGAAAGCGTCGCCCAGGTTTTTGCGTAGAATAGTAGGTAACTGAGCACGATTGGCTACGGCAGCCCATTGTTCCGGGTTGGAAGTAGGATTGCCTGGCAGGATGCCCTGGTAGTTGTAATTGAGGTCCGTGTATGGTCGTGGCTGCCCTTTTTCATCAAACAGCAATGCTTGCATCCCTGCGTTCTGAGTGCGTGTAGGGTCAATGAAAGCGTACTCTTTACCAAGCCCTGTACTCCATTGCTGCACGCCGGCAACTGCGCCTTTTGCTGCCTGCCTGCGCCCCTGCATGCGCTGCGCTGCGATTGCTGCCTGTTGTTGTGCATCTGGGGCATTGGGGTTCTTCATCAGGTAATCGCGTACACCATTGATATCTTTTTCATCCTCTTGGCGAAGATAGTTGTCGTAGGCGGTGCCGGTGACGATAGCATCTTCGGGAATCAGATTGGCGAGAAGCCGGTCACGCTGGGCAGCCATCTGAGCCTGCTTCTGAGCTTGCCTTTCAGCATTGATAAGAGCGTTTTGCGTGTAGTTCTGCAGTCCGATGCCGATGTTATCGAGCGGCATGCGGAAAGCATTTGCTACTTCGTTAGAATTGACTACAGGATTTGAAATTGCCATGCTGTAAAATTAAGGTGTTGGGGTGTAGCCGGTGACTCCGTTATTGGCAACGTAATTGACTGCCGTTTTACCAATGCCGGAGCATAAGTCACATGGCTGGTAGATGGTGACCGTGTTGTTGACTTCGGTACAAGTGGCATTGCCACCACATTTTGCACAGTCGTAAGAGAACGGAGATTTGATATGAGCAATCACATCGGCCAGCGTCATCTGGTCTGTTAAGCTGGGATTAACCCGAAGGAACTCGTTTATTTCAAATGTAGTCAGCATCTTCGGATAATACGGTCAAACCTCTTTTATCTGAATATTATGGAAGTGTAGCATCATCTTCTTTTTCAGCCGGTAAATGTCCGTTTTCATGCCTTTGGCGTCTTCCACAATCTTGTCACCTTTGTAGTCCGTGTACACGAAATCAGCGATGTAGGTACATTCGCGCTCAACGCACTTCTTCTTTCCATCCACTACCCGGTACTGCGCTTCCATGAGCGTGAATTTCACCTGGCGCTGCAGGTCGGTTATCTGGCCGGCGTGAGCCATCACCATGAGGTCGTTGTATCTCTTTGCCTCTTTTTTAGAGTCAAATTTGATGTCGCCGACCTGGGTCTTTGTGTTGCCGTATTTGCTTCTTCTTATCATGCTATTATTTTTGCGCTGCGGCTTCTGTTGGGGTGGTGTGGGTCATGGGAGGGCGGGAATAGGCTGGAATAAAAGGGGATATGTCATAATGAATGTTGATGGGTTAAGCCACCATCTGTCATTTTCACAGTAAACAAGTTCTATCACGCCCAACGGGTACAAGGCCAATATCTTTGTCCCATCCTTTGGTGCCTGCTCAATAGGCAACCACTGCGGCTGTGCGGCGAGGTAGCCTTGCTGATACCCTTGCCGGAGCAGCATAGAATGTTCGCCTTCGCCGGGGTATAGTGCATTTGCACGTTCATGTGCTTTATCTTCTACTTTCATTTCTGTGTGTTTTTGTGGGTGGATAGGGCGGCGCGTCCTGCATCAATGAGAGATGATTTCGCTCCCGATGATTCCAATGCATCCAATACGTTCTCCAACGCCTCCACCAGCGGCTGCATGTGGGAGGTAGCGACTTCAGCGCACGCGTAAGCTATATTTGTAGGCCTGAAAGGGGCTAATGATATCTTTGCTATTGCCTGTTCCATCCGCTCCACCAACCCTTCATCCGTCTGCGGCTGGCTGGTGGTGAGGGCGGCATATATTTCCGCTCCTTGTATCATCGCATCTTCTTGGAAGTGATGCGGGCCTTTTACGCAGGCTTTCTTTATCGCGGCCAATACCGCTTCTGGTAGGTTGTTCATGTTAGGGGGTGGGGGTGGTTTATGCCGTGAGGCGGCGGTTAGCATCATCTAGTGTTATCTTTCCAGTAGTCAGCAAGTGAATAAGGAAATCCCCAGCAGAAACATTCATAGCCTTGCTTGCAAAGCCTGTGAATGGCTTTTCTACCAAGTATGAAAACCCGCACTCGTAAGACCTTTTGCCGATGCTTTGGCTAAATCCAAACATACCGCAAGCAGCCATGAGTTCTGCTATTGTAAATGCTGAAAAGAACTCGCCAACAGTTGTCCCGTCATGACTTGTCGAGTCTGCAATCCTGAGATGTGTACCATCTATAACGCTATAGTAGATGTTGCCGTTATTATCATAACTAAGATGAGTTTCTTGCTGCAATCCTAGTGCTTTTAGCTTTCTTGCCTGCTCCAGCGTGCAGACTTGTTGTTCTATTTTCATACTTTCCAAATTTACCCCCACGCCTGCTATTAACAGGGCGCAAGGTTGTGAGATTAATTGTGTTGAGGTCTGTTTTTCATTTTCTCTTGCCAGGCGTGGATGATTTCTTCGTCCGATTTGCATATGTCTCCGTAAATCTCGGTCTTGGCATCAATCCGAACCAGTTTCTTGCCCGAGGTTGTATCTCTGTTTGGCATCAGAACGACCTTCTTCTCCTTGTGCGGGTTGTGTAAGCGTCCTTTGTTGACTGTGATTTTTGGCATGGGAGTTGGTTTTGGTTTTGGTATGCGTGGCTCTTTTGGCCCTTTTGTCCGGCGCCATCCCTTCTCGGTCATTATCATTTCCTTGCCGGAACTGTTGACCTTGATGTCTCCGATCTTGTATTTAGCGCCTCTGGTGCGCAGTCTAACGAGTCCGTTTTCTGTCATTTGGTAGACACCATTGCTATAATAGCGCAACTCCCCCATTTTTACACGAAAAGCATTGGGAATGTAAGGGATATCGACCCCACTCTTGCGCATATTTTGCACCCTTTTATGGACAAGAGAAGCCTGTATGCCGAGGTGCGCAGCGATTTTACTGGCTTTTGTGTCGGCATAATTGGCAAGGATATACTCGTTTTCCTTCCGAATCAATTCGGTCTCCGGTCTGGTTGGTTTGCGCTTCCTAGACAATCCCATCTCCTTGCCTGCTGCATTGATGGTGATATGAGCACGTTTCAAGTGCTTTGACATCTGACGAAGCGTCATTGTTTCCCAATGGTCGCGAATGTATTTCAGGTCTTTTTTTGATAGATTCATGATTCTTCTTTTTGTCGCTCTGAAAGTTTGAGATATGCGGTATTCAGTTCCTTCTCGAAGACATCCCGGAGTTCTTTTGGCAGAGCCATGAACATTGTCATCACGCTGCCGGTCTGCAGGACTATTTCGTCGTCCAGCACTTCGGCCTTGTATTCAGCGTGGTCTTTCAACTGAAGTATCTGCCGGCACCCATTGAGGGCAGAATTCATGCTATTCAGCATTGCTGCCATTATCTTCTGCTGACGTGGGCTTACGAATGGTTCGCGCTTCCATGCCTGGAGGTTTGCTTTGGCGAATGAAAGGTTGGTTGAAATCTGAACCAGGTAGTTGGTGCCAGCCTGATTCCAACTGTGCTTTATCGCTGCGTGTAGTTCTTCGGGTGTGGGTGTCATTGACGATAGTTTAAAGAAGCCGGCAACCGGGTGGCTACCGGCTTCAGTGAATTAATGAGGTTTCTTGACCAGCAGACCTACAATCCAGGCTGTGTTGCAGAGGCCATGGTGAATGAGGCAGTTTGCCGATGGGCATGGTATAGTTGGCCAGTATGTGTCGGCAACAGCTTCTCCGGAATCATTTACCGGTACCATGATCGTTGCTGTCTGCGTCGTCGATTGACCGTAGTTGTTGTTCGCCCACTCGATGTTGTGGACCGTGTAGAAGCGGAACCCGGTAATTTGGGAATTGTTATCAGCGTACTGGTTCAGTTCTGCCAGCGTGACGCCAAAAGAAAGCGGCGCCTGGGCAACACCTTCACCGTCTGCCACAGATAGGTAGTAGGAACGCGCCATCTTCTCGGCGTCGGCGCTATCAATGGTGCCGGTTGTTGTCCGGATCATGCTGCGGTTCTTTACTGCCGGCGCTTCCGGTGTCTTGTTGTCGCTCTTGGTGCATGCGAGAAATAGCATGGCTGCTGCGAGTGTCAGGATTGTCTTTTTCATTTTTGGTTGGTTGGGGTTTTAAAAGAGGGATTGTTGTTGAATGATTGGTCTGGGAGTATTTGTCCAGATAGCTTCTGTTTGAAATTTTTGGTTTGCGCCTCTCATTTCTGAGAGTGGTTGAAACGGCATCCAGTCTGACCTCATGTTTTCACATACCATTACTTGCCCATTTCGTGTTTGGCACCATTCGCCAAGCGATTTAAAATCAACTTTGTTTTCCTTGTAAGCGCTTCCTCCGTATTGGTATGGTGGGTCGATGAACCAGGTAGCATTTTCATTTTTGATGTCTTGATAGTCACCATGAATTATTGTCCAGTGACGTATTTTATGCAGCTGGTCGGCAATCCTTTTCCATCGGTTCTTTCTGCTGTTCTGCTCTGCTGCAAAAGGGGATACTTTGTTTCTTGGGACTGTAGCTGCTATTCCGCAGCACAGCCCAAGGAATAGGCGTTCATCTTCCGATATATTTAAATCCCGCAAATCAAGTCCTTTTTTTAATTCTGGAAGACCTAGTATGTCTTGCACGCTACATTTCTGTAGCCATAGCCAAACTCGTACTATAACCTCATATTTATCAACAAGTGTTACGTCGTGGTCATAGTATTTCAAGCTATATCTGGCACTTCCGGCAAAGGGCTCTATTATTTTTTCGTGCAATGGCGCAGGGTATAGGTGAACTATTCTGCTTTTGCTGCCGTAATAGCTGAACATGATTAAAAAGGAGCGTTTTGCTCTTGTTTGTTTGATTCTGTGATGTCGCGGCGGATGCCGGCTTGTGGGTTTTGGTGTTGCCAGTCTATTTCTTTCTGGTAATCTGTGAATTGGTTGTGCTGTTTTACGAATTTTGCTCGGAACGCACCGACCTCGCCAAGCCTCCACTTCGCTATGTCGATAATCGCGTCTGTGTCGTCGAAGGTCATGTCGGTTCCGCCAATGTTCATTTCAGGACACTTGTGTTGTGAGGGCCGGAAGACGAAAATAACGCCGTCTGCATCCTGTTCAATTGCTCCTGACTCTCGCAAATCCGACAAGGCATAAAGTCTTGCGGCCTTACCCTTTTCCATTCTATTGAGTTGAGAGAGTGCAATTATTGGTATTTCTAGGTCCATTGCCAGGCCTTTCAGTTCCTTGCTCACAAAGTTGACTTCTTCTTCTCTGGTACCGAACTTTTTGCCGGCTCCGCGAACCAGCTGAATATAGTCAATGAACAAAGCCTGTATGCCGTACTTCTTCTTCATTGTTCGTGCGGTGGCTTTAAGCTCGATGATGTTGATACCTCCTTTGTCGTAGATATACAATGGTATTTGGCGGACCTCATTCAGAATAGTCCCTTCTAGCTCTGTCCACTTTGCGTCACTGAATTTACCACCTCGGACGACCTTTATTTCTTCCTCAAGGATGCGCGAAAGTATTTTCCAGACAAGTTGTTTGTCCTTCATTTCAAGAGAAAAGAAGCCTACCGGAGACCCTGACCGTGCGATGCTTTCTGCGATATTCAGCGCTAAGCTGGTTTTCCCTTCTCCAGTGCCTGCGGCAAGAACAATCAAGTCCGGTGCTGTAAGGCCTAGTGTTATTTCGTCAAGTTTGGTGAGGCCGGTTTTCAGACCCAGCATGTTGGTGTTGTTGTTCCTGGCTTCACGCATTTCCATTATGGTTGGCAAGATGGAGCCGGCAAGGCTTTTAATGGTTCCGGTGCGGATGTGGTCATTGATGCCTGACATTGCCGTCTGAGTCGCTTCCATAAGGTCGAATACGTCCTCGCTGTCTTCATAGGCTTTTGCGATTGTTTCTCCCGAAATTCGGATAAGCTCTCTCATCATGAACTTCTGCATGATCAGCATCGAATGTGTTTCAGCATGAGCCCCGGAAACAACGGATGAAGTCAGCTTTACCAGATAGGGCGCCCCGCCGACAATTTCAAATTCACCTGCTGCTCTCAGTTCCTCAATCACCGTGAGCATGTCGATTGGCTGCCCTTTATTCACCAATCTGAGTATAGCAGCATAAATTTTCTGATTAGCGTCTACATAGAAGCATTCTGGCTCTCTGAGTATTCGGATTACCGTGTCGGCTGCATTCTTTTCAAGCAATATACACCCGAGTACTGCTTCTTCTACATCTGGGAGCTGGGGCGGAATCCTGCCGTATACCAAAGTGTTCAATTGAGGTTTGTTTCTGGTATCGAAGTCTTTTTTTGTATTGAGTGCCATTACAGGAGTCGTTTGTCGGGTGCGTTGATTTGCTGAGGTTGTGAAGGTGTTTTGTTTGCTGACCAGTCATTGTTCGCTTGCCACTTAAGAAGGCGCAGTCTGAGTTCCCATGTCTTTTCAAGTTCAAATCGCATTTTCTTACCGCTGTGGCTTTTTTCACGCCAGTAGTCATAGAAGGGACGGACAATCTTTGCTCCAAATTCTGTGACGTGTGGCACAAGGCTTTCGTAAAATGCTTTCTCTCGTTCTTCGACTGGAAGTGAAGCGTCGGCCTTGTTTTTCGGCGCTCTTTTCTCTCGTTCCTGCTCAAGTCGCTGGTTGCGTAGGAGCCCATCTTCACCAACTTTAAATTTTGCCATCACGATGGCTGTATTTTCAAATCCTGTTATAAGTTGGAGAGCCTGTGGGTCATTTGGCAGCGCTCCCTTATCCCACTGTTCACATAGTAGCCGGATATATGCTCCGACCTCCTCTGGCTTCATCCTGGCTGTTCCGAGGATGAAGTCAGATACATTTAGCGCGAAGGATGCGAGCTTCATAAAACAATAATCCCTGACGGTTCAGGCGAGCAGGCCATCCCCGTCAGGGATTGTAAATAAGTTAATTGAACCTATCTGCTCATAGGTGCCAATGCCGATCCTTTCGGCTTGGTGCAAATGTACTACATGGCCTCTACATCAGAAAGGATTTGCTCTTTTAATTTTTGAATCCACACCTGGATTTGATAGGTGTAGTGCTTTCCTGCTTGTGTTTCGCATTCAGGCATTGGGAATGTAAACGCATTGACCGCGTAGGTTGCAATCTTCTCCTTGTCCGGCCGGAGAGCCAGGGGGCGTTCTTCTGCGGCTTTGAACTCCTGCTCAGCTTTTTCTTCCTGCATGCGCTTGTCATGCGCAGCCTTTTCAGCCTTTTGTTTTTCTTCGGCATCGTGATCTGCCATGCGCTTCTTGGCAGACTCAATAAGCGCTTCCCAATCGTTTTCTGATAGGAAGTGTATTTCTTCCTTATCAACCAGAACTTTTTCTCCGTAAGCGTATTCATCATTACCGAACGCGTCAGTTAAGCCAATTCCGGACAGCTTGTTCCTGCGTTTGTCCAACATGATTTGGGCTTGCTGCTCCGCAATCTCCTTTTGCTGACGTTCAATCTCGGCTTGCTTGGCCTCGTTCTCCTGACGGATGCGTTCTTGTTCAGCACGTGTGCGTTCGATTTCTTCACGCTCTTTGCGCAGCCTTTCATCTTCTTCCTTGCGGCGTTGTTCTTCCGCCTGACGTTCCTTTTCGATGCGCAATGCTTCTGCAGCCTCCTGCTCTTTGCGAATGCGTTCAGCCTCGGCTTTCTCCGCTTCTTCCTTTTCGAACTCCGCTTTGGCAGTGTCAAGAACCTGGCTGTATTCCTCGTCGCTGAGGCTTTTGAGCATAGAGTAGTCAACTTCCTGGTTGTACTGGCGGAGACCGTCGATGCGCTTCTGAATGCGTGCTTCTTCGGCAGCTATTCTTTCTGCTTCAATGCGCTTCCATTCTTCTTCGAACTTCTCGGCCTCGGCACCCAGGCGTTCTTCATCGGGCTTAATCAGGGCAATGAGTTCTTTCTCTTTTGCGATGATGGTCTTGCTGAGCTCTGTCAGCGGAGCACGCATGGACTTGCCTTCGTTCTCGGTGTTGTTGCGCTCTTTCTTGAGGCGTTTCCGGCCTTCCTCGATGGATTTGTAGGTCGCTTTGTCTTCCGGGTTGGTGTACTGCAGATCGCTGTAATCTTTGGCCAGCGTTGCCAGTTGTGCTTTGCGGTCTTCGAATGCTTTGAGGCCGGCGTCAATAACCTTGAGAGTTTCGGATGTGGTCGTCGCCACTGATGTGTTGGTGTTTTCGGGTGTCATTTTATTTGGGGATTACGGTGTGGTTGTGGAGCATGTTAGAATAGTGGCTGGATGCCTTTTTTAGAGTTGATAGTTTGTTGTGCATTGGCGCGGCGCATAGGGCCGTCCAACTTGTTGTGACAGCGTTGGCACAGGGCTTGCAGGTTTTCGTCGCGGCAATCCATAGGGTCGGGATTATCAATGTGGGCTATGGTCAAGACAATTTTGAACGGCGGCCGCTTCAGCGCTTTCTCGAGCTCATTTTCGTCATCAGACGGCATATACCCGCCCGCAATATCTTCCACGGTGTAAAAGTTGCCTGATTTGAGCCGCCAACCTTCTCGCCCATTATCTATGCCGCACCGCTCACACTTATTGCCAGCACGGGCCAAAATTCGTGGCCTTATCTCCGTTTTCCAGCTTGTCGGGTATTTGCTGTAATCGCACGGCATTTTACAGTTGCTTTAAAAATTCGTGAACTGATTGGGATGGCCTTTCGGTAGTATCGCGTCCCCACCAGCCAAAAGGGCTATGAGAGTAATACTTCCGATTGCCGTTGGGCTTTCGTATAGTAGGCCAAAGATGCTTGAGAAGGGTTGTCAACTCCTCTACCGTCCCATCATTCACGACGGCGGATTTGCCGTCGCGCAGGTCTTGGATTGTGAATACAGGGTCGTTGCGATGCAGGATGGCTGGTGGTGTTCTGCGGTGTGTCATGTTAAAACGCTTTGCCGCCTTCTTTGGCGCGGTTTGCAAGTTGGTGGTCGGCACGGGTACGGTTGTAGGCCATCTTCTCAATAACGGCACCCTCGAGGTCATAGCCCATCATGCCACAGTAATCGCCAATGCGGATAACGGCATCTGCAAACTCAACTTCAGCCATGCGACGGTGCGGCAGGTGGTCATCCATCAGGTTCTTCCGTTCGCCTTCCATTGCCTCGGAAAGCTCGGAATGCATCAGGCATATCATTTCTGCCTTGTTGCGCTGGATTGGTTCACCGGTGGTACGGTCGCTGTGCCAGCCGGCATTCTGTGCGGCCTCAAACGCTTTCTTTACAAGTTCTGTGATGGTCATTCTTTTATTTTTTTGAGTAATGATTTTGGATTGAATGGTTCTGCCAGGATGATGCCCGGTTCCGGTGATGATGCGATGATGTGGGAGCCAAGTAGTATTTTGCCTGCCTTGAGGATGCAGGCAGTCAGGTGCTTTTTATCTTCTTCCGGCACTTTGAACCTGAGTATATTCAGGTCTTTGTAGTATCCGTCGTCCAACAGGAATGGGAGGTCTGCGTCTTCAGCGTGGTAAATCCAGGAGAACTTGCTTTCCCCGGTTTCTTGTGCCAGTTCACGGATAGCAGGAAGGTCTTTGAAGTAAGGCAGGTAGACAATGAGCTCTCCATGGTCAACGTTTGCGACGCAGGCGCCAGAAACTATCTGCCAGTAGAACTTTTCTCCGTCCGGGTGGTTCTCCCGAATCGCGTTCATGGCGTCCATGCCTGTGAGCCCATCGTAGAGTGGTTGAACCAGCTTTACGAAGCTCTTTAGTGTCATGGGGCACTTCTGCTCGGCTACTGCTCTTTCGTTGTCATACTTGTAAGCATCAATAGAGCTGGCCCAATAGTTTATGGTCGGGTGAACCATTGTTTCCTTTGAATTGCGCGAGTAGGCTGTGCTGAGCTTTTCGTCGAAAGTGTATTGCTCAAGAAGTGTTCCCCAGGTCAGTGGCCGGGCGTTGCTTTCAGAGTCAATGCAGCGTCCCAGCCGGCGTTCAAAAATCTTTTCTTCGATGTAGGTCAGTGCCGCCTTTAGAAATTCGCCCTTGCTACTCAATTTAGCAAGGACGAATATTTCTGAACCAGTAAAGTTGCCGATTCTCTCTTTGTTGAAAATCATGCTTTACAGAGCTTGTAGCTGTTTGAACAACTTGGCATACGACTTTTCTTCTTTGTTGTCGATAATGCGCTTTGCATTTGCCTTTTCTTCTTCTGGCAGTGCTTCCAGCTTCATTTCGTACAGCATATTCAGTGTGTCGTAGTCCACCTTGTCTGTAGCTGTTGGTTCCGGCGAGAAAATATCTTTGGCATTGCTTTCGCCGTTTTTGATGGCAGCCTTAAATCCTGTCAGTGCTTCAAGTTTGTCGAGGTCGATATCGCCTACTTTTTGAATGCCGAGTGTATCGCAAAGCTGCTTTTCTGTAACGCCAATGCTTTTGAAGTAGGCCACAGCCTTGTCGCGGCGCGCGTTCAGTGTTTCGGCTGTGCCCCGGGCAACTTCTTTGGCCTTGTCGTGAATGTCAGAAACCAGGGCAGCCGGGATGACTTTGAATATCGCATTTCTCACGGCGATGGCAATTGCTGCATTACCAGTCATTACAATCATGTCCTGGTTGTATTTTTTCCCGTTCTTATCGGTAATCTTACGATTGACCTCTACCGTAGCTTTTACGTTATTTTCGAGGTCAATGCAAACACCTTGGGCAACAAGAGTTTTTCCATCGTTTGAGATGACCCGGCCACCATACTGTATGTTGGTGTAGGATGCGGCAATGATTTCAGCAAGACGAATGCTGGGACCTTCAAGGCGTGTTCCACCTCGAGGCAGAGCGTAAGTACAGGCAGCGGCGGTTTCTTCGCTGAATGTAGCCATGCTGAGTGCCTTGTCGCGGAACTTCTGTAGTGAGCGGGGGAAGGCACGCGCTGTCGCGATTGTGCTGTCGATTTCCACGCGTAGCTGCATTGCTGCGAATTCGCTTGGCACTTCCTGCACTTGTGTAAGTTCAGTGTTCTGGGTTTGTTGGAGTTGACTGTTCATGGTTTTTTAAGGCTTCTGTGAGTTTTTCGATGATTGTTTCTTTAGAATTGCAGCGGAACCAGTCGTGAATGTCAATGAGGATTTCGCACTGCCGGTTTGGATGCCCCGGGGGATATGTCCGGTCTATTGCTGGCTGCTCGATTAATCCTGCAGGCGTGGCGTGTAATGCTTTGAGGATGTCTTCATGCGGTATGTCTGCAATGAGGTTGCCATTGTGAGCAAAGCATTCCACTGAGGCTGGACACAGGTAGTAGTCGTCGATCATTAGATTTCAGTTTCAGTGCACTCAATCCACTTTTCTTCGGCGGGAATATTGAGGTCATTCACGTCACAATCTCCCATTGCGTCGCTTACTGGTATGCGGTCTGTCACGGGGAAAAGGTTTTGTTTGGTTGTTTTAATATGCCGAACATAGTCTTCGGCCATGGTGGCTATTTCCGATGGCATTTTTGGTCGTTTTTGGGTCGGTAAATAAAAAGCCAATAGAATGGCGGGTAAAGGATGATTGCAAGGATTAGAGTACTACCGTCCATGATTTCGTGAGCAATTCGATTTGACGATGGAGGCAGTGGTTTTGGAGCCGGTTGATGTGCCAGGGTGCTTCTGGCAGGTGCTCATACTGTTGGCCCAGGCATTGCAGCTGTGTGGCGATGTAGTTGACCTTGCGTACGGTCTTTGCTTTGGCAATTTCGAGCCGGAAGAACAGAATTTCGTCTAGAAAACCATTGAGATCGAGAGCGGACTGCTTTTCTACGCTGCGGAGCGTAAAGAGGGTGACGATGAAGTTGAGTGCTTTTTTCATTGTCTGAATTTGGTGATAGATGATGTAAAGGATGTGTAGAGCGGGTTCCGGATGATGTACTTCTTGTCGGCTAAATAGCGCTTGTCGTCCTCGGTGGCGTCGGTAATGATTACCCGGCAGTCAATCTGTGTGCTGGATTTCCTGACAACCGATTGTTTTTTGATTATGGTCGTGACGCGGTTGCAGAGAACGTATGGACCTTTGGTTGGTCCGAAGATAAACTGCCCAGCTATTCTCCTGCTGCCAAATATTCCGATGCAGGAACCTCCGTCTGCGTCCCATACTGTGCATGGTAGATGTGCGTTGGTTGTCATCTCAGTCTATTTTAGAGCCTGCCGAACAACGGCAATGGCATAGATTACAATATAGAGCACAAGCAGCAGGAAAAAGAATACGCCTACCGGGTGGCCTGTTTCAACGAACGTGATAATTCTTTTCATTTTGATGTTGGTATTTTGTGGTTACGCAATCGCAGCTTCACGCTTCTCGTAAAACTCTTTGATGACCTGGAAGGTGTGCATGGTACAGGTTCCCTGGTTGAGCGCTTTGCCGATTGTCTTTGTAGAAACGCCAGCCAGCGAGGAAAGTGTAAAAACGTCGCCCATTTCCTTGAGCAGCTTCCATTTATTTAGTTTTCGTTGTTCTATTTTCATGGTTTGATTGTGTTCGGTCTTTGGTAAATATAGGAATCAAATCGGAATCTACCAATAGGCAAAAAAATATCCGACCAAAATAGTCAGATTTACGCTGTTTTCTTGTGTAGTGGGCATACCCGCCCTATATCCTTGAACAACCCGTTTGCAGGTTTATTGAAGGGCTTCGGACTGGTGCTCTACGAGTGGTGTAGTCCTACGGCCTTTACTATGCGTCCCATATCCTGTGGGCGAAATGCTGGGTTGGGGCTCTTTCGAGTGTTCATTGTCGCTTGTTGTCGGCGGTGGGACATGGCACGCACTGGTTAGCATTCCGATATTTTCAACTTTGTCAACCTCCACACTGAATTGTGATTTCAGCGCTTACAAGCAAAGTGCTCTAGCATAAAAAAGCTAATCATTCATTTGGCAGGCTTTCCTTCCATACCGAGGGAGAATCAAGTGTTAAAACCTCTTGGCGCAAATGTAGGGAAAGTTTGGACAATAAAAAAAGCCCAGCAGGATCTGGGCTTTTGTGTAAGGGAATGAGGAAAGCATTCGTCCTACTGCTTGTAAGGTTGACTGCAAAGATAGAATCATTCCTGATAAATTCACTCAGGAATTTTCAGTTCTTTTATGTGGGAAACTGCTTCTTCTGCTGTGAGACCGAGAAGGAACATGGTACCCATTGCATCTTGCATTCCTTCGGCAAGGGTGATTTTCTTAGAAACCTGCTGTATCCACGGTAGGTAGCCTGTGTCCTGACTGGCCATTTTGTGTGGGGTAAGGTCAGATAGCGCTACCGTTTCAGGCGCCGGCACAGTCATGCGTCCTTTGTCCATGGTGATGGTCGTGTCTTTTTTCTTGGGCATTTCAATAATCTTGAGGGAGTGATTTGATGGAGAAAAAGTTTCTGATTTCTTCTTTGGCTGAGTGGGGATGGAACATCAGAAGGTGGGATAATGCCCGGAGTAGTTTGCTGGCCAGGTAGAGGGTGGCACCGATGATGTACAGGAGAACCAGTAGAGGGTAAAGGAATTTTATTGCTTTCATTCTTTCGGTTTTCTGATTCTGCGGGTGGTGTTCTTGTCTTTGATGTGGACCGTCAGCTTCTTGTGCAAGGCTTCCAAAAGTAGTTCAGCTTTGTAGTCCGTCAGCAATTCGTGATTTTTCTGCAGGGTCTTGATCGCGTCGAGCTCACCCTGGAAGATTGCGATTTCTTCGCTGTCGTAGAGCAGCCCCTGGTCGAGTAATTGCTTTGCGATGCTCTTTGTCTTTGACCGGAAGTTGATTGGCACCCGGTATATGAGAACGTCTCTTTTTTTCATCGGAGTTTGGATGGTTTATGATTGGTGAGCCTCAATTGCAGTGATCAGGCCTATGATAGCTATTGCTAACGCCGACACAATGCGAAGTGCTATGTGCCAATCTGTAGGTCTAAGCGAAGCAGCGCCAATAGATGCTCCCAAATAAACAAATGCGATACACAAAATGCCTGTGAGTAGTGTCTTCCTTTTCATCTCCTTCTGCGCTCTTTACCCGTGCGCGGCGGTTGGTGGTTAGATAGAAATAAGGTGCACCGTATGCGTGGCGGTCATGTCGAATTTCAGCAGATGCATTCTACCTCGGGCCTGCTCTTTTTGCTCGGCGTCGCTTGGTTGATAGCCATCATGCTTTGAGGTGTCACAGGTTACTCTTCCTTGCGCATCCACTATCTGGTAGTAATACTTCATTGTTCCGGTGCGGGGGTTGGGGTGAGGGAGGTGTTGCATTCGGCAACAGTAAGGTAGCCGAGTTCTATGAGTTTTATCACATGGTCAGCGAGCCATTGGGCATTCCATATCTGAGAATCGAATGCTTCAACATCTTCTAGCATTTCACGGCTGATGCGGTCGCTGTCATGATATATTGCAGCCATTGCACCCAATTCTGCGATAGTGAAAGCATCGGCCTCATGCGTTCCTTCAACCGGTGCATCTTTGGAAAGAATGCCAAACCATGAGTTCCCATCAGGGAATCCTACATAGGCATAGCAGAAATAAGATGTTGACTGTGCTATCCCTAATTGTTGAAGCTTCCTTGCCTGCTCGACTGTGCACACTTGTTGTTCTATTTTCATGCTTTTAATTTTATTTTACCCATCCTTTTGATATGATATAGGATTCAACTGTTGCGAATAGCTCTGGAATAGATTCGGCCTCTATGCGGTGTTTCCAATCACAAACCAGTTCCATAGAAACGGCCTTAGCGATCATGTGATCAACGCTTTCTACCAATATCTCTTGCTTTGCCCCCTCCAGAACCATATCGTAATAGCGGCGCGGGTAGATGCTCCCGTCGAGGAAGTAGAATATATAGCCACAGCAGTGATTGCTTTCTATGCGGTAGTCGATTTCACGCTCATTTAGGAATGCAAATATTTCTTCAATGTTCATCCTTTCAATTTTTCGGGTTAATAATGGTTTGGGCTTCTTTGAGGGCGGGCTGTGTGGGATTTATAGGGCGTTATCTTTTTTATACTTTATGTAGGCTATCCCGGCTAACATTGCTGTATTGAAAGTGCCTATAAATACTTTTTTATTTTTAACAGAAATCACCGCAACAAATTTTACTTTCCCATTCTTCTGTTTGCCTCTCCATACGCCAGTAAAGAATGTTGTTTTGTTCGGGTTTTTCCATTTTGTAGATGGGTTCATTACGTTCTCTCTTTGTGAAACGTATCTCAGGTTCTCAAGGCGGTTGTTCAATGGGTTGCCGTCAATATGGTCAACACACATTCCATTAGGGCAGGTTCCTACAAAGGCTTCCATTACTAGTCGGTGCGTAAGAAACCTGTAGAGCTTATATTTAATCATACAGTTGGTTGTATGATATCCGCTACGAGTACGGTTTTGCAACAATATCTTCTCGGACCTTACTCTTGGATGAAGGTTTTCCCTTTCGTATTCCAGGTGAACTCTCTTTGCTCTACCTAAATTAGAAACCTGCAATATCCCAATAGCAGACGGAACGTCTTTCCATATTTCCTGTTCCATAAAATGAAAATGCTCCGCATACAAGTGGCTTATCAGTATCAATCCATTGGAAGGAACTGCACTTGTACGCAGGAGCGTATTCTAAATTATTTGAGTAGGGGAACATGAATTGAACTGATAAGCACAGCTAAGATACGACTTTTATCTCAAATCTCGCTGTTCGTTTCATGGGGTGGTTTTAGTCATGCTTTTTAATAAAATTATATGTATAGGCTATGAATGATATTGATGCGCATATGCAAGAAACCGAAAGCATCAAGAAAAGGCATAAATCATCAGAAGGACGCAAACCTCCGTATTTACATGCGCCCCATATTGACCATGCAAGAACCACAAGGAAATTAATGTACTTCATTTCATCAATTTTACCAGCACCCCATAAGTGATGCCGTAGTGAGAGAATAGGGATTGTGCGGATTGGAGGGCGGTGGGAAGGGGATGATTCAGGCCAAGCTCATCACCATGAGAATAGTCAAAGTAGCCTTCATACGGTTCCGGCAATGGATTTATATGCGCCGCCGCTTCCTCCTCGCTCATATCCCAACTGCGCAGGGCGATTTCGTAGGTGCCTGGGGGAAGTTGTATTGACCCCCGTTGTCCGCGCCATCTGGGGTAATAGGTCAGCCAATAATTGCGGTTGGCTGACGGGTGAATCTGTAAATCCGTAGTTTTTGGTGGCAGCCATATGAGCACATATTCTGCGGAGTTAAGGGTTACGGGTATCATGGTACGGGTGGTTGGGGGAGGTGCATGAAGTGGGATGGTTGGACGTTCTGCCTGCTGAATGGGTCGTCAGAATTGACCCAGCGTCCGAAGCCTTCTGACCATTCGTAATCACACCAACGCACTCCAATATAGGGGTCTGGCAAAGGCTCCCACAAGTCTACTATTGTCCCGTCCTTCGGCGCATCCGCTATCGGCAACCACTCCTTTCCATAATGCGCTGCGGCAAGGGTGGCGATGTTAGCGGACACCCGCACCGTATCAGAGTAGCCAGCATCAACCAGCATGTCGTGTATCTTGTCTTTCAGTTCCATCAGTTTTTTGGGGTTTAAAAAGGCATAGGTGATGAGTCTATCGGGGTCTCTCTATTTGAAACATAGATAGATTTAAGGTGCTCAAGATATTCTACAGGGTTTGTCCCGCTGTTCTTAAATGCCTCAGTTCGCAATAATTCCATGCATATTTCTAGGCCAAGTAAATAAAACTCTCTTGACATAATCAAGCTTTCTAGATACATGTCATGCGCATAGTTTGCATCTTGTGCATGCTGACCTTCTTCGTAGGCTTGTTCTGCTTGCTGTTCGTGGTACTGTTGTGCTTCCATCAGTCCTTATTTGAAATGGTGAAGGGGATGTCGATTGTGAGGGGGCGGAAATATTCCTTAGTCCAGCCGTTATGTATTGCGCCTTCTGGGTAAGCCTTACAAGGCATTGCCGCGCCTTCAAAAAATGAGCCTTCGTGTATCCCATTTGTAATGACAACACAGCCCATAGCCTCATTGCAAACCCATTGCGGCTTGCTCCAATCAATCTGTTCTTCTGCCGCCTGCTGCGGGATGGTTAGTTTGAGCATCAGTATTCTTTGTTTAGGAGGTTAATTGTACAGCTTATCGCACCAGCAATACAGAAAGTAAGGAACACGGAAAATAATAACAAGTCCGAGTCGTTTTTGGCGGATGCAACATTTTTGAAGTTTACTATCATTCCCATAATGGAGATTAATAGGCTGATTTGGTGGAATCTTTTCATGTCGTTTTTGTCTTATTAGGCGGGTGCAGCCTGGGTTACGATACTTTCATTTTCTTTTTAACCGCTTCTGCAAGGGCTGTGGCGGCGATGGATTGGGCTTTTTCGATTCCGCCAACAATAGATATATCGCTGGCAGTGTGGTAAGTTCGGACAATCACATTCCGGAGTTCGGATGGATTCTTTGGTTTCGGGCCGGTCTTCTTTGGCATTGGCTTAGTTTAATAAACCAAAGGTAGGTTAATTCAGTTTAATAACACTCGTAATTTTGAGCAAAGCGTTGCCATGTTCAAGAAATTTCACGATCCCAATGAGCCGGCCAGGATTCTGCCGGTGGAAGCCAGCATTGTGGCCCTGCTGAAATCGGTTCCTGAGATTCCTATGAGCAACGAAGAAGCGCTGTTGCTGCTGTGGAGCTATCGTGAAGAAGGTTGTATTGCCAGCCGGAACAAGATTGTCGAGGGCAATATGCGCTGGATAGTCAAGCTGTGCCGGGATATGACGCACGGTGACGGGGTCATGGTTTCTGACCTTATCCCTGCTGCTACCATTGGCTACATTCAAGGCCTCGATTCTTTCAATCCCGACCATCAGGGCTATGAAGGGCGCACTACCAAGATAAACAGCCATTGCACCAATTGGATGCGCAAACGTATTTACGAGTACCTAGACGAACACAGCACTCCATACAAGACCAGCGACCGGGTGATAAAATACGCGAAAAAGGCAAAGAAGCAGGCTGAAAGAGAGCTGTCAGCTTCAGAGTTCGATGTACCTGTAGATGCGTTGATGGCCGATGTGTCCTCCCGTATTCGCTGCGGTGCTGTCGAGGTTTTATCACGGCACCGGGTAATGACGGATTCTGTGGAAGAGCTGGCCGATGCTGTTGCTGAACTTGGTCCTGACCCGATGCTGCAGCTTTCAGAAATGTGTGCCTGCCTGGATGAAGATGATAGAACGATGCTTTATTCTCGCCTCAACTTTCACGGCTTCCCCGATTTTCAGGAGCTGTGTCTTTCGCTTGGTATCACTGTAAAACAAGGCGACAAAAAGATTCGCGGCATCATGGGCTACATAAAGGCTGGTGGCGGTCTTAAGAAGGTTGCTGAGCCCGTAGCCAGGCCAATGACTACCGAGCGTTCTGTGATGCTGCTCTGTGGCTGTATTGAGGATGAAGAATGCGAAGGACTGTGGCAGCACCCTACCCTGCGCTTCAGCTTTTACGATACCGGACAAGGTTCTTTGCTCATGCAAGTGAACTCAAAAATTGACCTCGGCACAATACCGCTGACCCGCGATGCTGTGAAGCAGGTTATCATAGCCTTCAACCCGATACCGCAAAAGATGAAGATTATCCCTGTTGCTGTTGGGGTTCAGGGGGTGATGTTTTAGGCAATGCCTTTTTGTACTGCTTGGCAAAAGTAGAGAACCTTTTGAAGTCGGTCTGTATAAACAGTTCCCCTGCTGTTTCTCTTGAATATCTGTCCTTCACATTACATTTGAATCCTACTTCATTCAGGTAGGCGTTAATGCAAGAATCAATCTGGCCATCGTGCCGGAATTTCATTACAAGCCTCAAGTATTTCCAGATACCATAGTTTGCGTGGCTCTCTACTGACTCGTTGTCGGCAGGAGGCGATTTGATGAATTTCCTCATGATTTTCGTTTTAGTTTGGCCTTGGCCTTTTTGGAGAGTTTGAGGGGTTGCGCGAACATGGCGCGTTGTGCATCCGAACACGTTGTGTTTATAAAATCCAGGAGTCCGGCATTATGCCTTACAGAACGCAAGATAGATGGCGCGGTGCCTGTGTCTATGAAATGCGTGTGAGGAATGGCTTTGCGGATATCCTCGTACACTGTGTCGACTATTTCTTCCGCTTTCTTTTGGTGTAATCCCGCAGCGCCTAATAGTGCACCCTGCCCTACAATGCCAATTACGGTTCTTTGTTCTGGCTTAGCCACTATTTCAACGGCTGCCGCTCCATAAGTAGCTTTCTGGAGTTGGATATTCAGGTTAGCTTCTCGGTGGTTTTCTTCTTCGACCTGCATAAGCAGCAGACTTGCGAGTGTTTCTTGATGCGGTGTCATTGCGTTGAATTATTTAGGCCGGTTACACCAGCAGAGGTAAAGAAAAGAACCAATTACAAATCCTGTGATGAAGGGTAGCATGGGCGTCAATTAAAAAACGGGTGATTGGATAGTTCCGCTGCATTCTCTGCCTTGTTGATGCGGATGTACTTAAAGAAGGATTCCTCTGTCTTGTGGCCAGTGATAAGCATAATCCTGGCCGTTTCTATCTTGCTCAGGTACGCATTGGTTGCAAAGCTACGGCGTGCGGTGTGTGAGGTGATAAGCCTGTAACGTGGGCTGCTCATTTTCATCACCTGCTTATTGATGCTGCGCTCGTAATGCTCAATCTGAGTGAGGCCCGAAAGTCTGCCAATGTCGGAGAGCTTGCCGTTAAACTCTATCAGGTCGCCTTTCAGCGGTGGCGGGTTGCCGTTGTACTTACGGAAGATTTTCGCAGCCAGCTTGTGGATGGGAATTACTACCCGCTGCTTCCTTTTTTCTGTCAGGATGGAAAAGCAATCCCCTGCGACGTGCTCACGACCCAAACGAATGTAATCTGAGTGCCGCAAACCTGTCACGCAGCCCAGAATAAACCTGTCACGGGCCAACTGTAAGCGGGATGGTAAAAGAGCGCCTGCAATGAGCTTTATTTCGTCTTGCGTGAGGTAGATGGCGTGGCTTTCTTCTTTGTCGGCCTGGAAAATATGGATGGTCGTGTTTATCCGGTGTCCGTGCCTTGCCGCTGATTGTATCAGGGCTTTCATTTTTGATATAAACAGGCCGACGGTATTAACTGCCAGTCCTTCTGCAAACAGGGCGTTGACCAGTATCTGCAGGCCTTCTGTGTTGATGTCCGTATAGGCTACGGTTCCGGTCGCGGCTTCTGCGCGTTTCAGCATGCCAGCAAAGGTGCCCCACGATTTCAATGTTCTGGGGTTCGTGTATTGCTGGACGATTACGGGTAAATGCTCGAGCAGGGTCATGGTATTGGTTTTAACGTCCGTGAATTAATTGCATGCCCTGCGGATTTGCATAGCCGATGATCACACTGTCCGGAGTTACCCGCTCAACTCTCAAAAGGTCGCCGGCTGCTGGCGGGTCTTCTGGCATGTCGATGTAGGGGGTTTGTCGGCTTCCAATTCTCTGTACTCCACAGAATACAAGGGCAGCAAGTGAAAGGCAAAGCGCAACAAGTAGGAATTTCGATGTGCTGGTCATGGTTCGGATAGGATTTTTTTGAGTGCTGATAGTGCCTCCCGCGTTTCCTGCTCATTATCCAAGAAAGGGATGCTGTTAAAGATTGTTTGAATTTCCTGCATCTGCTCCGCTGTGAACACATACGCCTCCAGCGTAAAGTGGACGTCGTTTGGCACCGTATAGCTTTTAACAGTTTCCCTTTTTATTGGAATCGCCAGCTTAATTGTTTCTCCAAACTTATCCAGCATTTTCTGCTCTATGTGAGCTACAAAAGCATCTTCAGCAGGGTGAAACTGCAGGTTCGTTTCCGGTAGAATGTACTTTTCTTTTACCCACATTTTATTGCTCATTTACTGCTTTCGCAAGTGAGGAAATGAGTTTCTGTACTATCGGGCTGTCCTGCCATTCTTCGGGCAGTTCGTCAACCAATGCCTTTGCTGCCTCCCATACTTCGGGCGCGGCTGTAAGCATGGCCATATCTGCGTCGGGGTTATCGCCTCCCATTGCGCCCTGGAGATTTGCGACGGTCCTTTTCATCCAGTCCTGTATTTCTTCGTCCGGGTCGTTTGTTGGAAAAGCAATGTCAGTCGTGCTGATAATCATTGTGCCTACCTGCTTCCACGGGTAAGGGGTGCCTTTAAATTGTAGGTTGGTTTGCATGGTGCTATGGGTTGTAGTGTGGATTTGCTTTGAGCAATATTGAGCGTATTTCGGCAATTGCTGGGGAGTCTTTCGCCATAAGCGGCGCAAACGTGTTTACGCATGCTTTCAGAGCTTTGTACAGGTCTGGAGCGGCGGCAATCAGTTGGGCGTTGGCGTACATTTCGTCAAAGCCTTCGATGTCGGTGTTTTCTATGGTAACTATGTGTGCATCGCTTGATGTCAATACGCTGCACAGCCAATTGTTATGAGGGCTGTATTCCCACGGGCCTTTGGTAAACTTTTCCATGATGGTTATTTGATGAAGCGTAAGTAAGAGGCGCCGGAATTGCGCAGGATGGTAAGAAGGTTGTCGATTTCTCTGTCGCTGGCTTCGTATGCTATTTCTATGTCTGTAGCCGTGTAAAGATGCTCCTGCAGTGTTTCGTCTACATCCGTGTAACTGCGGAGCGAATCCAGAGCTTTAAGCGTGTCTTCGCTCACCTCTGCCCGTGGGATGCTGTGGATGGTTACAAGTTCGCTGTCCTGTAACTCTGCGGCAAACTGCTTTACTTCCTCCAATTTGAGGTGACCGCCTGCACAGGCTTCTAAAAATTCGTGGATGTTCATGGGATTTAAAATTTGCAAAGCCACGGGAATTGAACCCGTGACCGGCCTTTAACCTTGCTTTGTCTGTAGAGCGTTACGAACTTGTTCGAGATATTCCTGCCTCTGGTCATACCATTCGTAGTACAACTCGCGCCGAGCTTTAATATCCCTTGCTTTCTTCTGCAAGGGCTCCAAAGAAGTGGCAAGCAGTATTTCATCGACACCAACAGAGCCGGATGACGCATCATCAAGATAGCGACCAAGAAAATCCGAGCCGGAATCCAACACGCTGTCGAATTGGTTTCCGTATATAGCGCGGACTTTGCTTTTAAACTTTTCTGTGTATTCCATTCGTTTATTGTTGATTGAGCCAGTCAGTATCTGCGGCCCATTGTGAGAGATAATTTTCTTCCTGATCTTTTCTGATTACTTCGATGCCCTGCCAAAAGCACCATTTTGCGAAGTCAATCATCTGTGCGGCTGTGTAGGTGGATGGCATTATTGCGAGATTTGGCAAACTTTTTCGATTGTTTGTTGAAGTTCTTTCACAGTGATGGCGAATGCACAGCCAGCATATTTGCCTCGACTGATATAAACAATAGGGGCTCCTCCCATCATTCCTGTACAGTATATCGCGCCTGTACCTTGTTCGTCCTTGAGCTCAAAGCCGTCATTTGCTGCAAACATTGCAGAACCCATGTTCTGTAACACAATTTCAATTGTTCCTTCCATTATTGCGGGTTTTTATGGTTATGGCATTTGCTGCCGGTTGTTTTTACTGATACGGTGCAGGGCTTGCCTGCCTTTGTAGGTTCGCCACACTTTGGAGTAGCAGGGTCGTGCTGCTTGCAATAGCTTCCTGTGGCTTTGCGAGTGCATTGGCTGCCCTTTTTTGTCGTGGCTGTACAAATACCCTGTGCGAGTGCTGCAAGGCTGGAAACGGCTAAAAATGCGGTAAGGATTGCGTGTTTCATTTTTGATGTTTAAAGGGTGTTGGAATACCTGGCGGCTTTCCCGCTCCGGCTGGTGTTATGCCTTGCACCTTCTTTTAAGAGTGCTCAGGTCTTTCTGTGTAGGGTTGTCTGCGTTATGTGTAGCGTCAACTAATGGCATGTCAGATGTTGTTATACTCCATTTTTTGCCCGTCGCAGGGCTGGTGTAGATTACTTTGTAGTGGCCATGTCCAGCTGGCAGGAACCGGAAATCTGTTATTGTTGTCCTTCCCATTGTTACACGTTTTTGAGGTTAAAAATTAATGTTGTGCTGCTGCATGAGCTTGTGAATGCCCATGTACAGGAATGACCACCAATTGCGCAAAACAGCGTCTTCCTGCTTCTCTGTGGCATCAGGTGCCAGTGTCTGCCATTCCTTAGCAATATCCAGGATGCGGTGGTTCTCGTAGTCAACATTAAAAGAAGATGGAAGTCCCTGCATCCATCCGATAAATGCGGCTTGCTTGCCCTTGCGCTGCTCGTTCGGGTTGTTGTCCCACATCTCGGCTTTGAAAGTATCTGCAAGGAACTGTATGCGCTCTGCATCTGTTGCCAGTGTGCGGTCGTATGGCTGCCCGTCGATTGAAGCGAGAACGTT
>Ga0247807_10000112_pt1 | contig 66051 bp, 59 predicted proteins | sample UWRJL074202C1_FD_179931 | JGI IMG/M metagenome (GOLD analysis project Ga0247807, IMG submission 179931) | Plant litter microbial communities from Arlington Agricultural Research Station in Wisconsin, United States - UWRJ-L074-202C-1 | ecosystem: Environmental > Terrestrial > Plant litter >...
CGTGAGGTAGGTCAGGTAGCCCTGGACGAGCGGCGCAACCTCAGCATCGGTGAACTCGGTGCAGGTGATGATGTAGCTCACGAGCACGAGCGGGTAGTGGGTCGGGTCGGTCGTGGTGCGGTCGAGTTTGATCGACAGGTCGGTCGTTCCGTTGTTGGTGTCACCGGCGGGCGACTCGGAAACAACTGCTGCAGCACCCTCGGGGCTGTACTTGACGAACTCTTCGCCAACCTTGATCGCGGCGGTGCCGAGGTCTCCGGCCTTGGATGCGTCGGCGTAACCGATCGTGTTGGTGCCGTTGGTGACAGCATCCACAACACCAGAGGTGCCCTGAGCTGCTTCACCGGTCGCGAAGGGGAACGCGTCTGCGGGCTCTTCGGTCCAGACATCCGGAGCAACCTTGAAGAGGTAGTCAGCGAAGTTCTTGGTGGTACCCGAGTCGTCCGAGCGGTGCACGGCAGTGATCGTGGCGGAAGGAAGCTTGGCTTCGGGGTTCAGCTCGGCGATTGCCGGATCGTTCCAGGTGGTGATGTCGCCCTTGAAGATCTTCGCGATCGTGGCAGCGTCGAGGTTGAGCTCCTTGACTCCCTCGACGTTGAAGATCACGGCGATCGGGGAGATGTAGGCGGGAACCTGGATGTAGTCGGTGTCAGGAACGCAACCGGCGAAGCCGCCGTCGATTTCTTCCTGCTTGAGCGACGAGTCGCTACCAGCGAAGTCAACGCCGCCGGCGATGAACGCCTCGCGACCTGCGCCGGAGCCGGACGGGTCGTAGTTGATGGTGAGGTCGGGGTTTGCGGTCTGGAACGCGGCAACCCACGCCTCCTGAGCGGAGCCCTGCGACGATGCGCCAGCGCCGTCGATCGTGCCGGACAGGCTTTCGGTGGGAGCGTCAGAGGAGGGGGTCGTGGTGCCACCCTCGTTTGCTGCGCACGATGCGAGCAGGATGGTGCCGGCGAGAGCGATGGCACCGATGGTGCCGAAGCGCTTGGCTGTGGAAAGCGCAGTGTTCACAATGAACCCTTTCAGGGATGCGGGAAATCTAGTAACAGGCCGTTCGACCCACCAGAAATCTAGGCAACGCGGTTAACCACGATCGACCTGTCGGGTGAACGGGAGGTGAACGACGGTGCAACCCTTGGCGCGGCTGCTGCGGTTCTCCGCGGTTTCGGAGGACGGCACGCTGTTTTCGAAGGGCCCACTGTGCACAGTGAGCTTCCGGTCCCTGAGCTTGTCGAAGGGCCCTTCGACAAGCTCAGGGACCGTGCGCAGCTACAGGTCGTCGCCGAGGTTGCCCGAGAGACGGGCGCGCATCGCGGCGCTCGCGTCGTCGAGGCCAATGATGATCGCGCGCTTGCCGAGGCGTTCGTACTTATTGGTGACGGAATCGAGGGCTGCGACCGTCGAGGCATCCCAGACCCGGGCGTGCTCCATGTCGATGACGATTCGGTCGGGGTCAGCGGTGTACTCGAACTGGGTCGTGAGGTCGTTACTGGATGCGAAGAACAGCTCCCCGACGACGGCATAATGCGCGGTCGGTACGTTCTCCCCCTCGGGCAATGTGCGCTCGACAGTCACGAAGTGCGCAACTCGCCTCGCGAAGGCGACCATCGCCACGAGCACCCCGACGATCACTCCGATCGCGAGGTTGTGCGTGATGACGACCACGATGAGGGTCGTGAACATCACGAGCGTCTCGCTCTTGGGCATCCGCTTGATGGTTGACCACCGCACGCTGTGCCAGTTAACGGTGGCGACACACACCATCATCATGACGGCGACGAGGGCGGCCATGGGGATCACCGCGACAAAGTCGCCTAGCACCACGACGAGCACGAGAAGGAAGACCCCAGCGAGGAACGTCGAAATGCGTGTGCGGGCTCCGGACACCTTGACGTTCATCATCGTCTGACCGATCACGGCGCATCCGCCCATGCCGCCCAGGAAGCCCGAGAGCATGTTCGAGACGCCCTGGCCCCAGGCCTCGCGCGTCTTGCGCGAGTGGGTGTCGGTGATGTCGTCGACGAGCTTGGCCGTGAGCAGCGACTCGAGCAGCCCCACGAGCGCCATCGCGAGGGCAAACGGCGCGATGATCGTGAAGGTCTCCCACGTGAGCGGGATGTTCGGGATAAACACGGAGGGCAGGCTGTGCGGCAGTTCTCCCTCGTCGCCAACGGTGGGCACTTTGAGCGAGAAGAACACCGTGACGAGCGTCAGCACGATGACGGCGATGAGCGGCGCTGGCACGACCTTCGTGATGCGCGGCATGAACACCAGGATCAGGATGCCCGCCGCCACGAGCGGGTAGACGACCCACGTAACTCCGATGAGCTGAGGCAGTTGCGAAATGAACATGAGGATCGCGAGGCTGTTAACGAACCCGAGCATCACGCTGCGCGGGATGAAGCGCATGAGCTTCGCGACTCCCGAGACACCCATGATGATCTGGAATATGCCAGCCAGGATGACGGTGGCAATGAGGTAGTCGATGCCGTGCTCTCGCGCTACGGGGGCGACCACGAGGGAGACCGCGCCGGTCGCCGCCGAGATCATCGCGGGGCGTCCGCCGAGGAAGGAGATGGATACGGCCATCACGAAAGACGAGAACAGTCCGACCCGCGGGTCGACACCCGCAACCACCGAGAACGCGATTGCCTCAGGGATGAGAGCCAGGGCCACGACGAGTCCGGCGAGCGCCTCCCGCGTGAGCATACGTGGCGAGCGCAGCGCCGTGAGAACCGAGGGGTTGGCTCGGTAACGGCTGGCGGGCTTCTCGGCGAGACTCAAGGCGTGCTCCGGATGGTGAGGCGCGCCACGGCTGGCGTGCCGGATTACTCTACTCGCGGCGGAGTGCGTGCTGCCCGAGCCACGATCCCCCGAGCACGCTCTGCGGCCATTCTCGGAACTTCCCCATCGCTTAGCACACAGGCTCCGAATAGCAAAGACAGGGAAGGTAAAGGGCAGTGACTACTCGACTCACGGCAGCACCTGCGATGCTTGAGCCTGTGCCGACCGAACAAGACTCCCCCGCTCTCCGTGCCCAGCATCTGCTGGAGCGCGTAGCCACCGGGGACAAAGTCGCGTTTGCTGCTCTTTACGACGAAATGGCACCTCGCGTGCTGGGTCTCGTGATTCGCCTCCTGCGCGATCACTCTCAGTCGGAGGAAGTCACCCAGGAGATCTTTCTCGAGGTCTGGCAGAACGCATCCCGGTTCGATGCGACCAAGGGTGGAGCGGTCACGTGGATACTCACGATGACCCACCGACGGGCCGTGGACCGAGTCCGCGCTTCGCAGGCATCCCGAGACCGTGACCTCAAAATCGGGATTCGCGACATGGAGGCAGAGTTCGATCATGTGTCGGAATCGGTCGAAGTGCGCATCGAACACGAGAGGGTTGAGAAAGCCATGGCACGGCTCACCGAACTTCAGCGCCAGGCCATCACTCTCAGCTACTTTGGCGGATACAGCAACAGCGAAGTTTCAGAAATATTGAGTGTGCCGATCGGCACGATCAAAACCCGAATACGGGACGGCATGATCCGTCTGCGCGACGAATTGGGGGTCGCATCATGAACATGAAAAACGACCGAGAGAACCTCTCAGGCTCTTACGCACTCAATGGACTCGACGCGGCCGAAACTGCTGAGTTCGAGAAGCATCTTCTGTCGTCTGACGACACCCGCAACGAAGTGACTGAGCTCACCGACACCGCCGTACTTCTCGGTCTTTCGGTTGCTCCTGTCGCTCCGAGTGCCGGCCTCAAGGCCAGCATCATGGACCAACTGGATGCTCACCCCCAGCTTGCCCCGCTGGAGCAGGCTGCTCCTCCCGTTGTCGTTGGCGCCGCCGAGAATCGCGCCCGTGCTCGCTGGTTCAACAGGCCCGCTCTGCGTCTCATCAGTTCGGCTGCGGCCGTTGCCCTCATCCTGGGTGCCGGTGTCGCCGCGGCGACCGTGTCGCAGGTGCGTCACGAGAACGCCATGGCCACGATCAGTTCAGCGTCTGACGTGCAGCAGGCATCCGTTGATCTTCCCGATGGTGCGGCCGCGACTCTTGTCTGGTCAGGCGAGCTCGGGCAGTCGGCTCTCATCGTCGACTCGATGACTCCCCCGCCGCCAGGCAAGGTCTACGAGCTCTGGTACATCAACGACAGCGGTGCTCGCCCGGCCGGAACCTTCACGGTGGATGCTTCGGGCACCACGTGGCAGGTACTCAACGGGGCGATGACGGCAGGAGACACTGTTGGAGTGACGGTGGAGCCGCGCGGCGGTTCGCCGGTGCCGACGACTGATCCGTTCATCCTTATCGAGAGCGCGTAGGGCGATCGGCTTCGGTCCCTGAGCTTGTCGAAGGGCCAGACGCCGCTGGTCGGTCCCTGAGCCCGTCGAAGGGCCAGCATCCGCGCAAAGAAAGTGCCAGGCCGCAGAACGCCTCTCGGCGCAAGGCCGCTCGAAGCGGCTATTAGTGGAGCCCGGGGTTACTGCGGCCCGGCTCTTCTATTTTACAGGACGCTCGCCCGGCACTAACCGTTCGCCCAGGCTCGCGCTCCGCTATCGGCAGAACCAAATGAAGGAGAACCGGCGTCCGGCGCCGCTAGATCCGCGGAAGTATGTGACTGACGGTCCGCGCATCCTTCATTTGGATTCGGATCTTGTGGGTGCCAGTTAGTCGAGCCCGCCCGCGCGATAGAGCCGCGCGCACGCCGTGAACTCCTCGCCCGTGATCGCCCACCGGGATGCACGGGTCGTCAGCTCAGTCGCCCGCTGGGGCTCGGTGCCTTCCGAGTCGTCGGCGACGCTCGTGCATCCGGCGGCCATGATGCGACAGAAGGATGCTGCGCGATCGAGCGCGACGGCGAAGTCACCTCGAAAGAGCCCGCGCAGAATCTGATCGGCGAGCTCGGTGATCTCGTCGGGACCGGTGGGCATGGGGGCGCCGGCGACAAGGGCATCGATCGTCGAGAGCACCTCGGTGCCGCGCTGGAACAGGTAGCTCGTGCCGGCGGCATCCTGCCGAATGAGCACGCGGACGAGGTAGATGCGCCAGAGCGCGCCGGGCAGGCTGCGCGGGCTCGCGCGCGCCCATAGCTCGGCGACCGCGTCGATACCGTGGGCATCCGTGTACGCGACAAGCCGCTCGATCACTTCGGGGTCGTCGCTCTCACGGGCGCGGCTCACGAGAGCGTGCGCGGTGTCGCGCGCCACTCGCAAAATCTGTGCGGGATCTTCGCCACCTTCGAAGGTGTCGAATTTGTCGCCCGAGTACTGGGTAGGTTTGTGAAAGTCGTCGGCCATCAGGTCAACGGTACGCTGCATAGGTGTCCAGACGCGTCGAGATTGCAGTCATCGGAGGCAGTGGCCTCTACTCGTTGTTCTACGAGGGCGAGAGCGAGCGCCTCGAGATTGCGACGCCATACGGTCGGGCGGACGTCACGATAGGCACGCTCGGCACCCGCACCGTCGCATTCCTGACTCGACACGGTGTCGACCATGCTGTCGCCCCGCACCTGATCAACTACCGCGCCAACATTTGGGCGCTCGCGTCTCTCGGAGTGACCGCCATCGTGTCCAGTGCCGCCGTCGGCGGGGTGAGCCCCGACTATCCGCCCGGCGCCCTCGTGCTCACGGACCAGTACATCGACCGCACGTGGGGCAGGGCCGACACGTTTTACGACCGGGGCACTGTCGCGCATCTCGGCTCCGCAGACCCGTTCGATCCGCGATTGCACGCCATCGCAGTCGATGCGCTCGATGATGAGGTCATATCGAGCGGCACGGTTGTGGTCATTCAAGGCCCCCGGTTTTCGACCCGCGCCGAGTCCGAGTGGTTCAGGAACTCCGGCGCTCACATCGTCAACATGACCCTGTACCCGGAGGTCCCCCTGGCCTCCGAGCTCGGCATCGGCACGGTCAACCTTGCGTACGTGACCGACAGCGATGCGGCTCCGTCGGACGAAGAGCTCACGGCAGAACTCGTGTTCGCCCGCCTGCGTGAGGCCCAGCCCCGCATCATCCAAGCGATCACCGCGATCGTCGAGGCGATCCCCGTCGACTATGCCGGTCCCCAGCTCATCGACCCGACTCAGGTGCACGCCGTGCTGGCCTACCCGGTGCAGCAGTGACCCTGCTTGTCACCGGCGGCGCCGGCTTCATCGGCGGCGCCGTAGTGCAGTCGGCTCTTGCCGCGGGAGAGCCCGTGCGCGTGCTCGACTCCCTGCGAGCCGATGTGCACGGCGATGCGGCTCCCACGATCGACGGCGTCGAGTTCATGCAGGGCGACGTTCAGGATGCGACGGCAGTAGCAACTGCGCTGACCGGCGTCACCGCGGTCTGCCACCAGGCCGCGAAGGTCGGACTGGGCGTCGACTTTTCCGACGCCCCTGACTACGTCGGCAGCAACGATCTGGGTACCGCCGTGCTGCTCGCGCAAATGACGGCCGCAGGCATTAGCCGGCTCGTGCTCGCAAGCTCCATGGTCGTCTATGGCGAGGGCGCATACTCGGGACCGAATGGCCCCACTCGCCCAGCCGCGCGACGCGAAGCTGACCTCAAGGCGGGCCGATTCGAGCCGATCGACGACGACGGTAACGCGCTCGTTCCCGAGCTGCTGGGCGAAGACGCCGAGCTCGACCCGCGCAACGTCTACGCCGCGAGCAAGCTCGCGCAAGAGCACCTCGCGAGTGCCTGGGCGCGCGCGACCGGTGGGGTTGTCGCCGCGCTCAGGTACCACAACGTCTACGGCCCCGGCATGCCGCAGAACACGCCATACGCGGGCGTCGCATCCCTGTTCCGCTCCGCCGTCGAGCGCGGTGAGGCCCCACGGGTGTTCGAGGACGGCGGGCAACGGCGCGACTTCGTGCACGTGAGGGATGTGGCATCCGCCAACCTCGCGGCACTCGACTGGACGCGCGACCGGGTCGCGGGCACGTTCCGAGCCTTCAACGTCGGCAGCGGCGTCGTTCACACGATCGGCGAGCTCGCCGCCCAGGTCAGCACGCACGCGGGAGGCCTGCCGCCCGTTGTCACGGGCGAATATCGGCTCGGAGATGTGCGGCACATCACCGCGTCATCCGCTCGCCTGCAGTCGGAGCTGGGCTGGACACCGGGCGTCGGCTTCGAACAGGGCATGCGCGAGTTCGCGACCGCCCCGTTGCGCGCGGCAGTGAAGTGACCGGAGTGACGGCGCAGGTCGACGTCATCTTCCCCTGCCTCAACGAACAGGAGGCGTTGCCGTGGGTGCTCTCGCGCTTGCCCGAGGGCTACCGCGCGATCGTCGTCGATAACGGCTCGACCGATCGCTCGGCCGAGGTCGCCTCCGAGCATGGCGCACTCGTGATCTCCGAACCGCGCCGGGGGTTCGGCTCGGCCGCCCACGCGGGTTTGCTCGCCGCGACCGCGCCCGTGATCGCCTTTTGCGACGCCGATGCCTCGATGGATCCGCGCGACCTGCCGCTCGTGACAACAGCGATTCTGGATGACTCGGCCGACCTCGTGCTCGGACGCCGTCGTCCCACGAGCGCGGGCGCGTGGCCGCTGCATGCTCGCGTCGCCAATCGCGCTCTCGCCGCGCTGATGCGACGCTCAACAGGCATCCCCCTGCACGACCTCGGACCCATGCGGGCGGCCCGCCGCGAGGCCATGCTCGGGCTCGACCTGCAGGATCGTCGCAGTGGATATCCGCTCGAGCAGGTGCTGCGCGGCAATGCCGCGGGCTGGCGCATTGTCGAGGTCGACGTGCCGTATTCGCCACGAGTCGGCCGGTCGAAGGTCACCGGCACGGTTCGTGGCACGATTACTGCCGTAAAAGACATGTCCCGCCTCCTTGCTGCCGAGGGGAGGGCTCCGAACCACCGGGTATGACGACGATTGCGCTCATCGCGAAGGAGCCACTGCCCGGCAAGGTGAAGACTCGCCTGCATCCGGCGGTCACCCTCGAGCAAGCCGCGGAACTTGCGGCCGCCAGCATCCGGGACACCCTTACCGTGATGGCCGATCTGCCGGCCACGCGCCGGATTCTTCTTTTCGACGGAGCCGTTCTGCCCGACGGCATCGAGGGGTTCGATGTCATTCCTCAGGTCGGCGGAACTCTCGACCACCGCCTCGCCGCGCTCTTCGACGTCGTCACCGAGCCGCTCGTGCTTATTGGCATGGACACTCCCCAGCTGACCGTTGAGCATCTTTTGCCGGCCTTCGACCAGTGGCCCGACTCGATCGACGCGTGGTTTGGTCCCGCGACTGACGGCGGTTTCTGGGCGCTCGGTATGCGCGAGCCGCGCGGCAACCTGATTCGGGGCGTGCCCATGTCACGCGGCGACACGGGATTTCTGCAACTGCGCCGCCTTTCCCAGGCGTTCATGCGAGTCGGGATGCTCTCACCGTTGTGCGACGTCGACACGATCGATGACGCTTACGAAGCCGCGGCACTCGCGCCGCACTCGCACTTCGCTGCTGCCCTCTCGCGCTTCGCGACGAACGGGGTTGCAGCGTGAGCGTCGCGACTGCGTCTTTCGGCAGCGGCGGCGCGGAGCCCTACGCGAGCGCGCTGCGCCGTAGCGACTCGAACCTGCTCTACCTGCGCGATGCCCGTGGCGGCACGCGTGCCCGCGCGATCGAGATGGATGTCTCGAAGTGGAACGCCGACGCCGACAGCGCCGACCTCTCCCTGCTCATGAGCGTCACGGGCCCCGTGCTCGACATCGGATGCGGCCCCGGCCGAATGGTGCGAGCCGCGCGCGACCTCGGCTTGCTCGCGGTCGGCATCGACGTGTCGGCGACGGCCGTGGAGGTCGCTTCTCGCCTGGGCGGAACGTTCATTCAGGGATCAGTCTTCGACACGGTGCCTCGCGAGGGACACTGGCAGACCGCACTGCTCGTTGACGGCAACGTGGGCATCGGCGGCGACGTGTCCGCGCTGCTTGCGCGCTGTGGCGACCTGGTCTCGGCCACCGGGGAGATCGTGGTTGAGCTCGACCACGACCCCACTCACGAAGATCAGTTCACTGCGCAGGTCGTCGACCAGGCCGGGCTCTCGAGCGCCACGTTCCCCTGGGCCGAGATCGGGCTGGATCGCCTGGCGAAGCGACTGCCAGCGCTCGGGATGCGCTTGGTTCAGTCGTGGGAGATCGACGGGCGCAACTTCTGCCGCCTGGCAAAGATCGCCAGGTAGCCGGCGATCGCAAGCCCCGTCACCACGGCGAGCCCGGCATAGAACAGGCCGAGGTTGCGCGCGTAGTCGAGGGGAAGGATCGAGGGGTTGGCCGTGCCGATCCCCTGCTTGAGAATCTCGGGCACCACGATCGCCGCAACGATCGCCGCTATGACGAGCGCGCCCTGCACGATCGCGATGACGACACCGGGGATGCGTCGGCCGAACTTGCGCATAATTACGCTCACGCCAAAGATGACCATCGCGACGATGCCGTCGTGAATGATCAGCGCTCCCACGAACCACCCGGCGATACCGAGATAACGCGTCGGCTTGATGTCAGTGAGAAGCACGATCCCGCCGAGCGCGAGGAACGCCACGCCCACGATCATGAGAGCAATCTGCCAGCGTCGAATGGCGGTCATGCCATCACCTCCAAGGTGCTGAGCCACTTGGTTTGCAACACTCCGGGGCGAGCCGGGGCGATGATGCGTGCCGGATACCCGTGGTCGATGTCGAGCGTCTCACCGTTGAGGGCGAGTGCTACGAGAGTCAGGTCATCCCGAACGAACTCGGGCTGCATCTCCGTGACGGCGTAACTGCTGTTCTGTTCGAGACTCGTGATGCGCACCGTCGCGCCACGCTTGGCCCCGACGCTGTCGACGAGTTCGCTCAGGCGGGGGCCGGTCCAGTGGGCATACTGGCTCCATCCCTCGACGCACGCAATCGGCAACTCGACCTCGTACTGCGGCATAGCCTGCAGCTGCTGGTAGCTATAGACCCGAGTGACGTCGCCGTTGGAGACCGTGAGATTCCAGTCGGTGGATGTCGCGCTCTCGATCACCTTCGCTGCTTTCGCCGTGCGGTTGACCGGCAGGCCCTGCGGGCCGATGTCGTTCTTGCGCGGCCCGAAGATGTTCGTGGCATCGAAGACCCGGAACGACTGTCCCGCCGTAAAAGTGACGAGAGCGGCGGAGACGAGACCGATCGTGACGAAGAAGCCGCGGCGTGAGGTCTGTGCTTCCTGCTGCGGTGTCTTCTGGGTTGCCTTGCCCGGTGGAGGTGTTTCCTCGGGCTCCTTGTCGATCCACGCGAACATCCTGCCCGTGATACCCGAGTTCATGGGCTTGCCGGTGAGGCGTCTCAGTTCGTCGGGCTGGTCAAACACGGCATCCGGATCTTCGTCATAAACCACGAGATCGCCGTTGTCGTCAAACGAATCCTTCTTACGCCAGTAGCGGCTGATGGTCGTGAGCTTGACCGCGATGTGGATCGCTAGCGAGCCGATCACGACAAAGGAGAGCGCGAAGTGGGTCTGGCGAAACGGAAAAGGAAAGAGCGCGTACCACTGGTAGGTATTGAGCAGCCCGATCGTGATTTGCACGAGGCTCGCTGCGACGAAGATGGCGATCGACGCGCGCTCGAGAAAGTGCGGGAACGAGCGGATCGGCGGCGTCTGGAAGAGCTCCGGGAATACCGCGTAGAGCTTCGCGAAGATCAGCGGAAAGCACAGGATGCCGGCGGTGATGTGAATGCCCTGGCTGACCTGATACAGCCACACCGGGCGGGTGAGGAATGCCATCCCTGGCAGCGGGTCTTGAATGAAGTGGCTGTAGATGCCGGTCGCGAAGCAGAGCAGAAAAGCCGCGGCAAGCAGTCGGCCAATAACTACCGCGGTGCGCGGATTGCGGGAGGGCGCGGCGAGCGCGTGACGAAACTGGTGAAGCAGTCGCTGCAAACGCCAGGTGGGGTGCATATAGTTCTTTCGGAGCCGAAGGCCGATGGGACAGTATAAGCACCATGCGAATAGTCGTGACCGCGGTCTTGCTCGCGGCTTCCGCAGTCGCCACAGCGCTCTCAGTCGGTGCGCTGCCCTATTACAACGACAAGTCGGGTGAGCTCGAACCGCTCGCCGTCATCACGGCGGGACTGTGGCTGTTGTTTGGGTTGTCCCTCTTCACTCTTCGCGGCGTGAAGGGGCGCGCGGCGGTAGTTCTTGTGCTCGCGGGATCCGTTGCGATCGGGGGTGCCGCGATGTTCGGCCCACCCAACACCTCGACCGACTCCGCGCGCTACGCCTGGGACGGCATCGTGCAAAATGCGGGCTACTCCCCCTATGACTACCCGCCGGCGGACGAGGAGCTTGAGGGCCTGCGTCCCGAGTGGCTGTTCCCCGCTGCGGTTCAGGATGCTGACGGGGAGTGGGTGTGCGAGGGATCGCGCATCATGACGGTGAAGCTCAACGACAGTGGCGACATCCTGTGCACCGCGATTAATCGTGCCAAGGTGACGACGATCTATCCGCCGGCGAGCGAGATTGTGTTTGCGGGCGTGCGCCTGCTGACCGGGCCGAGCCCGGAGTACTGGCCCCTGCAGCTCGTCGGGTTGCTTCTCTCGCTCGGCACGACGGTGCTGTTATTGCGCGCGCTCGCACAGCGGGGCCGCGATGTGCGCTGGGCGGCGATGTGGGGATGGTGCCCGCTCGTGGCGACCGAGGCGGTCACGAACTCGCACATCGATGTGCTGGGGGCCGCGCTCTTACTCGGGGCGACGCTGCTCGCAAGCACCAAGCGCCCCTGGCTCGCGGGATTCGCCGTGGGGGCGGCGATCTCGGTCAAACTCATTCCGGTGATCGGGGCGGTCGCGCTGCTGCGCCGCAACCCCCTGAAGGTGATCCTGGGGGCGGTCGCCGTGTTCGCGCTGCTCTACGTGCCCTATGTGCTGGCGAGCGGCATCGGCGTGCTCGGCTACCTGCCGGGCTACCTGAGTGAAGAGGGGTATGTGTCGGGCACCCGTTTCATCCTGGTCTCGCTCGTCGCGCCCGGCCCCGTTGCACTCGTGATCTCTGCGGTGCTTCTTGCGCTTCTCGCACTTCTCGTGTGGTGGAAAGCAGATCCGGATGACCCATGGCTCGCGCAGCTCGTGATGATCGGTGGCACATTGCTGATCGTGTCCCCGCGCTACCCCTGGTACGCGCTGCTGCTCGTGCCCATGATCGCGATGACGGGGCGGTGGGAATGGTTACTCGTTCCCCTGGCGCTCACCGAGAGGCTGCTCTTTCCCAACGTAGTCGCGGCGCGCATTACGGTCGCCGCGGCGATCGTGGTCGTGGTGATCGTGAGCCTGCGGCGAGCGGGGCCCGGCGCCCTGGGTCGAGCGTGGCAGGAGCTTCGGCATCCATTCACGAATCGAAGAACCGCGGAAATTCGGGGATCTGACTCCGCGAATGTAACAGAACGGTAACGAAAGCGATCGATTCCCACCCGTTTCACGTACGAGACCGAACTCAGTTCAAGCACCAAGCAAGGTCAACTACCGAAACAAAGGATTCGATAATGCGTACTCTCTCCAAGCTCACTGTTGGACTGGCAGCAGCCAGCCTTCTCGTTGTAGGACTCGCCGGCTGCTCCGCTCCTGCAGCCGAGCCGACCCCGTCTGCACCTGCAGCCGAAGCCGACCCCACGCCGCTCGCCTCGATTCCCGCTCTTGACGGCGTGGACACCCAGGTCACTCTCGACTCCGGCTTCCTCGACGCTCTCACGAGCCTCGGCCTGACCCCCGGTGTCACCGGAACCGCGACGCTCGACGGCGCGACGCTGAGCTTCCCGATCACGGGCGGCAACGTCGACTACTACGACCCGGAAGAGGACTACCGTCCTTACGTGCAGGGCTCGATCGAGCACGACGGTTCGGGAATCACCCTCACCGCTGGCGACACCGTCGTCGGCCTGAGCGACTTCCGCATTGACCCGGGAACCTCGCAGCTGTTCGGCACCGTCACGGCAAATGGTGAAGAGGTCGGAAAGGACATCTTCATCTTCAACCTCGACGGCTCGACCCTGAAGCCGCTGCAGCAGGATGCTGATGGCAACGCCGTACTGGAGGGCACCACCGTGCTCATCAGCTCCGACGCTGCAGAGCTGCTCAACACCACTTTCGGAACCGACGCTGTGACCGACGAGCTCGTTGTCGGTATCGCGAAGATCACGGCCAAGGCTGCTGCCTAACCAGCATCCATGACCACCACGGAAGGCCCGTTACGCGAAAGCGTGACGGGCCTTCCGTAATTCTCACCCGCTAAAGGAGGTGCACGATGACTACCACTCTTGACCGCCCGACCGCCATCGATGCAGCGACCCGGCGCCCCCGCCGCGCTCTGGCCCCCGCCCTGATCGGTCTTCTCGGATTCCTCATCCCGGCCGTCGGCATCGGCATCCCCTCCGTCTGGTACGACGAGGCCGCCACCATCACCGCCACGACTCGCTCGTGGCCGCAGCTCTGGGCAATGCTCGGCAACGTCGACGCCGTGCACGGGCTCTACTACTTCGTCATGCACGTCGTATTCGACGTCTTCGGCTACTCGCCGGTCATGCTTCGCATTCCCAGCGCTATCGCGATCGGCGCTGCTGCCGCCCTCGTGGTGATACTCGCTCGCCACCTCGGGCGCGAGCACTACGCCGTGCTTGCCGGTCTCGTCTTCGTCATCCTGCCGCGAGTCACCTGGGCGGGCACGGAGGGGCGGTCGTACGCACTTACGGCCCTCGCTGCCGTAGCGCTCACGCTCGTGTTTGTGCTGGCTCGGCGCTCCCCCGGTCGGCGCCTCTGGGTGCTCTATGGAGTGCTGGCGGTCGTCTCGGTTGTGCTCTTCATCTACCTCGCCCTGATCGTGCTCGCGCATGCCGGGACAGTTCTTGTCACCACCCGCAGACGCGCGTTTTTTGTCGCGGCGGGCCTCGCGGGGGTCGTGACACTGCCCTTCGCCCTCGCGACGATCTCCCAGAGCGGGCAGGTCGCGTGGATCGACCCGATCGGCCCCGCGACGATCCGCCAAGTGGTGCGATCGCAGTGGTTTTACGGCAGCGACCACTTCGCGATCGTTGCGTGGGCGCTCATCGCTCTCGGTGTCGTGATGGCAGTTCGGCAGCGGCGGTCGCTCGCCCTGGTGCTGCCCCTGCTGGTGGTCCCCACCCTCGCCCTTGTCGTCGTGAGCCTCGTTAGCTCCCCCATCTACCAACCGCGCTATCTCACGATGACCACACCTTTTGCGGCTCTGGCGATCGCGGCGGGCCTCACCTTCATCCCGTGGCGGAAGGCGCGCTTCATTGGGCTCGGGCTACTGGTCGTGCTCGCGGTTCCACAGATACTGTTTCAGCATTCGCCGGAGAGCAAAGAGAATTCGTCCTGGTCTCAGGTCGCTGACCTGATCGCCCACGAGCGAGAGTTGGCCGGCGAGAGCAGCACTACCGCCATCGTCTATGGCGGAGTGCAGCGGCATCCAAGCGCCACCGCCCGGGTGATCGCCTACTCATACCCGGACGCGTTCGCCGGCACGATCGACTTGACACTTCAGACTCCGGCGGGCGAGACGGCCCAACTCTGGGAGACTCACGAGCCCATCGCGCTCTCGCTCTCGGGCCTGTCGACGGCGGATGTCACGTACCTCATCACAAGCGTCGCGCGTGATCAGCGGCCCGAGACGAGCATCGCCATGCAGTCCGCCGGGTGGCATCTGGTCGAGTCCTGGGAGTTCACGTCGGTGCACGTGCTCAAGTACGAGCGGGACTAGTGAGCAGAACACCCCTCAACCCCCGCTACGATTAACACGTAGGGCCTGTAGCTCAGTTGGTAGAGCATCGGACTTTTAATCCGCGGGTCCCGGGTTCGAGCCCCGGCGGGCCCACTTCATCTCCTGTTAGTCGGACTATTTTCTGCGGACTGGAGCGGCGGGTCGGTGAGCGGGCGCGCACTGCGTCCGAGATAGTTGTGGATCGCAAGGTTGACTCGCACCGGTCTTGGCCGACCGTTTGAGCTGAACTCGGCTTACTGCTGGTCCAGCTTCCCCTCGACCGCGGAGGTCTTCAATGACAGTCGAAATGATCGCCGCCTTTGTCGCGGCCGGAGTCGCACTTCTTGTGGGCCTTGGTGGGGTTGCAGCGTCGTTCTTTCAAGCCACGCGCGTCGCGAAGGTGACTCTCCAGTCGCAATTGAACGCATCCAAGATCGACGCGCTCGTGACGGTCCTCCGGCACGTCGAACTACGTGGCATGGCGATCCAGGATCATATTTTCAATCTGACAATGGCGGAGCATACGGGGGAGGGTTGGGAAGACTACCGCCCTGGTCCTCAGAACCGTGAGGTGAGTGCCCCACAACGAACGGATCTCGCGGAAGCTGCTGCACTCGTCGCTGCTTACGGCGACCAGCGGGTTAGATCCGCTTTTGAGCGATGGAGCCGCGCCGTCGAAAACTGGAACAACAAGTACGAGGATCTGCGATTTGCGTGGTCAGAGGGAGAGAGGGACCCCGTTCGGCCAGCAGACCTCGCTGTCCAGAAGAACGGTGAGCTCGCGGCTCGCCGTAATCTAGGCGAGGTCGTGAACGCGGCATTGCGCAAATGAGACTGCCGTAACGGCTCCGACCGATGCTCTTACACGACAGACGCGGCTCTTAGCAGGCACAAGCATCTCCACCGGCCCCGGCCCCTCGTCTCCATCGCTCACCGCTGAATGAGGACCTTCTCTGGGCCATTGTTAGCACCGTGAACCAGCTTGTTCGACGCATGGTTCGGCCAGTTGGCGCTGCCAAGGAGTGACCGTGAGATTGCGCCTGTCCCGGATGCGGAAGGAGTTCAGAATAGGGGTGGCGGATACTCGCTCGATGGGACACTGACGCCAGGCCGCAAGCACGCTGTGGGCCGCTGTAGCCAATGCGATCGTCAATTTCGAGCCGCTCCAAACATTTACCTATGCCTCAGCACTCAACGATGTACGCGACTATTCAGGAGCGATATCGTTCTCCTCGACCATTTGACGACGCTTGATATCGCGACGCCGAGCCCACGTTCGTCCTGGGACTCGAACTACTCGCCGTGTCTGATGTTGCACCAATGGAGTCGGCAGGAGCGAGCCACGTGGGAGAACGGCGCGCTCTCGAGCGAGTGAGCGGCGCGCATCTCACTGGGTCCTCTATGTCCACAACGGTGGAGCCGCACATACGACCGGCAAGCGGTTCCTAGACTTCCAGCGAGTCCAGAAGCGCAAGCAACGCTCGAGCGTAGGCATCCGACGCCACTTCCTCGAGGAATGACTGAGTAGTGTCGCCAAACCCTACGTCAACCCGGAATCCGTTCTCGAAGGTGAGGGAGCGAAAGGTATCGCCTAGCAACATGCGCAGCTGATCCTCTCGGGGCAACCACAACGCATCCTCCAGCGCGACGGAGTCGAGCGCCCATTCTGTGGTGCCGTTGAAACCGAGAACTGTACCGGTGGAGAAATGCTGGGTCTCGATCGTGAGGTCGCTGAGCACGTAAGTCTCATCATCGAGCTCGAACTGATCGATGCGAAACGCGTCACCTTTGAGTGGATTCCAAACCAAGCCCGAATCCCGCAGTGCACGCGCCAGCTCGGTAGAGATCATCTATCCAGTATCGCCCGCTTGCCGCGGTGAACTGGTTGCACCGTCAGGCTTCGAGGACACACGGTTGGCTCGCATAGTGCGACGGGCTACGTTTGAGGCGATGGAGGATGGGGGTCTTGTCCCTCGGGATGTGGGAATCCTAACTAGGGAGACCTTGACGTTCGCCCTCTCGAAGCAAGAGTGCTCGGTCCCGCCGACCACGCAGGGCACCTCCTTATCTAGTCCAGCGACGTCGAGTCGTTGCGTAGAGATTCAAACTCTCGTTCAACTGCGTGGCCGCACACGTCGACTTCGACTCGTCCGCTCTATGCTCCCTCTGGGAAGGAAAGTAAATGACGGCCGATCAGCTTGCTGCGCTACTTCTGTTCTTCGGGCCCTCGGTAATTGACTCGCTAAAAGCAAGCCTCCCGCTTCGCAACTGGTCATCCGAGCTAACCCGATCACTGCGGAGCGACACTACCCTCGGTCTAACCAGATTGGGCGCGCGTCGCCTCCGTCGGGCGCTCGATGATCGAGGCTGGAGTGCATTGATTGCCGCGGCGCGTGGAGACCGCTCCCAATTGGAACAGATCGCTTCCCTAGCAGGAATCGAGCCCTCGCAAGCACTCGACTTCACCGCATCGATCGAAGCCAACGCTGCACGAGCTCTTCAAGAGGTCGATTACAGATCGTTGCTCGACATGCGGCTGAGACTCTTGCAGGAAAGCGCTGATCGGACGGTTAGCGAGGGCGCACGTGCACTCAGCCAGCAAATTGGAAACGCTGAATATAGTCGGATGGTTGCTTCGTCCGCACGATTGAGACGATGGCGCTTGAGACTTTCCGTGGGCCTCAGCGAACGGCAAGTAGCCGCTAGTTTCGGGACGGTAACGCCTACCCTAGAAAAACTTGAGCGATTGCGTCCCGGCAAAATCGTCTTTGTTACCGGACCTCTCGGGTCCGGAAAGTCCGACACAGTGCTCGACTGGATCTCTCGTTCCGCCGACATGGCAATCCACAGCGCAAGCTCTCCTCTGCCAGTAATTTTCAGGGCCGATGAGATAGTTGGCCCGCTTCAGGACGCAGTACTAGACCATGTATCAGCGCGTGATCTTCAACGGCTCGGAATTGACTTGGTCATAGATGGGCTCGACGAGGCGGGCGTTCGATCGCTAACACTCGCCGAGGGTGCTGTCGAGTTTGTGGCTCGTTGGCCAAAGTCTCGAATCGTCATAGCTTCAAGAACATCCGCGGTCCCACGTGGCGCAGGTCACGCAGAGATCGATTTGTGGAAGCCTGAGGACGCCGAAGCGCTGATCGAATTGGCGAGCGAAGGCGCCAGGACATCGTCCTGGTCTTGGAGTGAAGAGTTAAAGGAATCCGTTCGCAGGCCGCTCTTTGCCCTCCTCGCTGCTCAAACTCCGGAGGGAATAGGGCCGTACGAGATGATCGATGCCCTCGTACGTAAAGCAATCAAGTCCGCGGATAACAATTCTCATAGGGACCTGGCAATCGCAATCGTACGAGCTGACGGGCCCATCAACCCGCACGAAGTGGCGTCTATATCAACCAATTCGTTCACGAATGATCAGCTTGTGAACACGTCTGACCGTTTGTGGCGGTTTGAACTACCGATCTTTTTGCAGTGGTTCGCCGCCCAAGGCGTGCTGAATGGGATTGTCCCAGTATCGGAACTTACAGAGAGCCTAGAAGCGTTTGCACGTTGGCGCTATGTACTCGCCGTCGCCTTATCTGGTGCGAGCAGCACAAAGTTCGATGAACTTCTGCAGGAGATTGCCGCGTGGAATCTTGGTGCCGCGAGTTGGGTTCTCAAGGAGATCCGGACCTCTGCCCTAGCGCCAAGTCGTCCCGTAGTAGCGTCCGAAGACGCTATCGCGAGCCGTTTATCCGTTGCATTGGACGCTTTGCAACTTTCTCCCGCCTCTCTGATCAACCGACGCTTCCGTCCGGGGAATGTAACCATCGCCACGTACAGCAGCGACAACGAGACCTCCGTTCAGTGGCGGCTACGACGAAGTGGGGAGGAATCTACGGGGGCGTTTCTCTCGCGCACGGAAACAATCGCTGGCAGAGGGTGGGCTCGGGTTAGATCCAGCTACCGGCCACTACCTCCTTTCTGGCCCTGGGAATGGACTATTGAAGCCTTTCGAGACGACCTTGAATCTGCACTCAAGCAGCCACATTTACTCGTCCCCACAGGTTCAGTGATTAGGGAAGAATTCGCACACACGGCTTGGTCAAAGATCAACCGCAGCCACTCGACTATCGACGACATCCTCAATTCTTGGGGTGCCCGATACGTCCCTGAGCTACTCAGCTACAACGGGCTTGAGATAGATGGTGAGACTTTAGTTGCTCTCGAGGAGCGTCGAGACGGTTGGTCACACCACGGCCCCTGGCCGGAACCTGACTTAGCCTTCGCCACGTCAGGGTGGGTCGGCAGCAACTTCTCAGAGGATCGCCTACGCCTTCGCGCTGAAGAGGTCTACAACGCCGCTATCACTGCGTACCTTGAACTGTCGGAAGGGCCGTTCAAGGATATTGGCGATTTCCTCAGTTTCCGAGCCGGACTGCCTGGCACACTTGTTGGCCATCTTCGGCCAGCTGGCGAATGGTCTCCTGGAATTGATCAGTACTTTCTGCCTGATGCAGATAGAAGTGCCGGAGTCACCTCTAATCGGGCGCTCATGGACATCGCGACGAGCGAGCAACGGTTTCCCACAGACGCCGAACTGCAGAAAATGGACGCGGCGTACACGACTCGGCGAAGCAGGTGCCCTGAATCGCGAATGATGCTTACCAGCAGTTATTCGGCAGGGATTCTAGATATTTTCGGAACTAGACCAGCGACCAACATCGCTGTCGGATGGCTTTGGGAAGATTTGCGATCGCTCGGCAGAATCGATTCGCATTTCCAAGAGCTTAAGTAGCGTTCTCACTCATCAAAGTCGATTGAGCGAGTTCGCTGGCGAAGGAGCGTCCAATGGTGTGCGCCGGGGAAATCCTCAAACCGTCCTGGTCTAGATGAAGCTGTGCCTGCACCCCAGGAAGCCGAACACGCAGCAGAGATCGAGGCCGTCGGCGGCGTGGTCGTCGGGGCGACGCCCACGTACCCAGCGCCGCGAGCAACGGTTTCGTGCTCGCCCTGTTCGGACGGGGATTGGATGGCACACGCCTGGCCGACTTCTTTTATAGAGGCGCACATCTAGGTGCGATCACTTTCACCGACTCGGCGAGTGTCCCACCCAGCGCGGCTATAACTCCGAATTCTCGATAGCTCGCGCGATAGCTCGAACCCGCTTCGCTGCAACTCCAGGTGCTGAGGGCAGCGTGTACGTACCTCCCGACTCATGTTGCACCGCCGCAACCTCAGCCTGAGCGAGGAACTTGAGAACCGCGGCAACATCGTCGTCCGTAACAGCTGCACCATTTCGGCGCATTACTCGACCTATGTCCCGGGCGGCGATCGGTTCCGGACTCTCTTGTCTGGCTTCGGCAGAGAGTTCTCTCAGAACGCTGGTCACGAGCGCAAGCTGTTCAATGGCCTGAGAGTGGCGTGCTTCAACGTCCTCACGTCCGTCGACGGTTAGCAACTTCGCGACGTCCTCAGCGGAGAACGGAAATGTCTCGTGCGCTCGTAGCAGTTCTCCCAGGTCTGCAGCGGTGAAGAGAACGACTCCGTTCGAGCGGGCCCAGTCGGAAAGCCTTCCACTACCGTCAAAACCGGGGGCGACCACAGCCATCAACGTCGCGCTGTGCTTCGTTGCGTGCTCCTTCAGAGCGTCGAACCTGACCGATCCTTCATTGAGCTGTCCAGCAGCAGACTTCGCATCGACGATCGCGCGTGCAACGATCTTTAGGCTTGATCTGATTGTCACCAGAACATCTGTCCGCCCCGGGCCTCCCAGGTGCTTTGCGTCCACGCCTAAGGCCCTAAATGCCTCGGCACACGACTTCTCGAAGCGATCGGGGTTGGCCGAATCGCGCGATGCAGTCTCTAGTTCGGCTACCAGTGCCTCCACCCCGAGTTCGGTAGTCGCTTCAGTTCCTGTCAGAGTCTCGGCTGGCGCAGTAAATTCCGGGATATCTGCAAGCGGGAGCTCTCGAAGGAGAGCTCTTCCGAGTCCAGTGATCACATACCGGGCGTAGCCGATAGACGTGACAGCATTGGCGCCAGTTAGGTAACGCAGAACCGCGGCAGTACGGTCCTGCCGTGGTCCTGACGGTGAATCGCCAAACTGTCGATGATGAATCTCTCCCGCCGTGCGTGGCTCATCCCCTAGGTACAGCAGCGTTTCGCCGACACCGAGGAACCGAACGTGCAGCAAACGGACGAGGTTAAGCGGTGACGCATGATCAATCCACTCTCGACCGAGTGTCGTCGCAGAGATTTCATACTTGCCAACGAACTCGTAGATCCCGAGTGCTCCAGCCGCGTCGACAAAGCTTTTCGCCGAACTTGCGCTGATCCTGTATTGGGCGGATAGCGCGCCGACCGCTACTTCCTTTGTCGTCCCGCTTGCTGCCAGTTGGGCGAGTGCGGTGAGGGCTCCTACCGGATCTTTGGTGAGATATGACCAAGTCAACGAGCGGCCCTTGGAGGAAATCCGTTCGAGCGCGCCAGCGAGCACTGGTGGTGCGGGAAGCAGGACAACATCGGTTTGCAATCCAGCAAGTGCTGCAATGATCCCTTCGGGTGTCTGAAGATCGGTTCCTATGAGTGCGGCGCGCCCCTCGTCGGTGATGAGGTGCAGTCGGTCCGGGCCGTCTTCCACAAGCCCTAAAGCGTGCAGCCAGGCGAGCCTTCGTCGCACTTGGTCTAAGGATGTCCAGGACATGAGAAATGCGGATGTCGCATAAGATTGAAGGTCCTCAACTCGTGCAGGAGCCTCGCGGATGCGGGCCAGCATCTCGCCGAAATAGGCGATTCTCGCGTGAAGGATGCGGAACAAGTCACTGCGGTTCGGATCTTTGACCCAATTTCGCCCCAGTTCGGTGAGTTCGATACCGTCCACGCCGCGTACTGTGAGGCCCAGTGGGCTGATCTGCTTCTGGACGCGATCGGCCGACTCCGTATCGCTCATCGATTCCGATTCGGCTTCTCCGGCAAAGACCTTTAGCACCTCAACCAGAGCGGACACCTGTGTTTCTGCTCCGCCCGGCAAGGATGGCGCCGTAGTTGCCAAACTCGACCATGGCAAGCGGGTGACAGTCAGCATGGAACAACTTTAGCCACCCTCGTCGCCGGCCTAAGAAGGTGGGTTGAAAAGCTCCTGCCGCCCTCCCGCGGCACTGTTCAAGTGGAGCTTTGCGATTACATGTTTGAGTGTGCAGGTGGGCGAGCCGTCACTCTTCGACGCTGACTATCAAACTCTGGTCGAACGCGAGCGGGCCCTTCCAGTCCGCCATCGCCGTCACGTCGTAAACCGCCAATGCCGGTAACTCAACTTTCGCTCGCCCTCCCAACTCATCCACATGCCAGAGGTGCTTGTAAGGCGTGTGCCAGAGAAAGAAGTCTGCCCCAGACCCAGCGATGATCTGCGTGAAGTAGGCATCGAGATACCAGTAGTGCGCTTGACCCCTGAACTCCGAGCCATCGAAAAGCGGCTCGCCGATCGGCTCTTCAGCTAGTGCGTATGCAGAGGATTCATCGTACACAAGCAGTGCGAGCGCGTATCCGGGATGACGCTTCCGATAAGTAGCGACCTTCGACACATGGTCGCCTACTATCCGAGCGAATGCCGCTCGGTAGGCCGCGAAGTTGTGATCCTTTTCGCTCGGCAATCCGGTTTTAGCGATAACCGTTATCGAGACCTCGGGACCAATCGAGGGGTCCGCGGTCCGGATCTCGCGTTCCAATCTTGTTTCACGAGCGAGCGTCGGGTTCATGACCTTGCCGACCTTCGGATGGTCGTCGACTCGCATTGCTTCGATCGCGAGCTGCAGGTCATCCGAATAAAGGTCCGGTCGTTCGCCCTTGGTCCATGACCGGAGCTCCCGGGCTGCAAAAAGGAAATCAACAGCTCTATCAGTCGGTTCAGGGAGGAAACAGACCTCAGGATCTTGCACTAGGCCGAGATCGGCCAGAATCTCCCGCTCGTCGTCTAATCTTCCCACGCTGGTCTCCTGGCGGTCCGATGGTGAATGCGAGAACATCGTACCGATAGTGAAGGTCCGCTTCTCAGGGGTCGAAACCGAGGATCGCCTTTGGGGACCGGCCACCGCCCAAGATCATCCTTTGGGGCTAGCTCGCGGCACCTGTGGTGGAGGTGTGGGCAGCAGGCGCTCGCCTAGCTTCGGAATATGACGATGCTGAGCACTGCCTCGCTGCCCCTGACGGCACCACTGCTGACCGTCGACCTCGACGCGATTGCGGCCAACACTAGGTTCTTCGCGGCACAAGCGACAGGCGACCTGATCGCCGTCGTCAAAGCGGACGGCTACGGACACGGAGCCGCAGACGTCGCGCGCACCGCGCTCGCCAATGGCGCATCCATGCTCGGAGTCACAAGCGTCGACGAGGCGCTCGCCCTGCGCGACGCCGGCTTTACCGCGCCCATCATCAGCTGGCTCAACCATCCGGCGACCGACTTTCGGCGAGCGGTCGACGAGCGCATCGACATTGCCGTTCCGAGCATCCAGCACTTGGATGCGGTCGCCGACGTCGGCGGACGTGCACGGGTTCACCTGCACCTCGACACGGGCTTGGCCCGTGACGGCGCTGAGCCCATGGCCTGGATCGAGCTGTGCCTGCGCGCCCACCAAGCCGAGCGCGCTGGCGAGATCGAAGTCGTTGGGGTTATGGGGCACCTGGGCGACGCCGACGTTCCGAACTCCGCGAGCAACAGCCTCGGGCTCACCCTGTTCGAGTGGGGACTGGATGTCGCGCGCCTCGCCGAACTGCGCCCCAGCATCCTGCACCTCGCGGCCACCTCAGCGACTCTCACGCTGCCGGGGTCGCGGTTCACGGCATCCCGAGTTGGCGCCGGACTCGTGGGAATCGACCTCTCGCGCACCGCACCACTCGCGAAGCCCATGACGCTCACCGCACCCATCATCAGCGTGCGCAAGGTCGCCGTCGGCACGGCCGTCGGCTACGGTCACGACTGGATCGCGCCCCGCCCGACCCGGCTTGCCCTCGTCGGGCTCGGCTACGCCGACGGACTTCCGCGAAGCTCCTCGGGCAACGCCCACGTGCTGCTGGGCGGTCGACGCCACCCGATAGTGGGGCGGATGTCGATGGACCAATTCGTCATCGACCTCGAGGACGCGAACGCCACGATCGGTGACACCGTCACCGTGTTCGGCCCTGGCACCGCGGGCGAACCCACGGTGAGGGAGTGGGCGGAGTGGTCCGGCACGATCGAGCACGAGATCGTGACTCGCGTCGGGGCACGCGTGCGACGAACCGTCGCGTCGAGCATCACGGAGCACGCAGCATGAACCGCCTGCGAGTCGCCGTCATTGGCGGCGGACAGAACTCGGAGCACACCGTCTCGCTCGCCTCGGCTGCCTCCGTTGCCGCGGCTCTAACACCACACCGATACGACGTCGTCGCGCTCACGATCGACCGCGACGGCGAGTGGCGGGATGCCGCGGGCTTGGCCCGAGGAGTAGGTGAGGCGCTGCGCATCCTGAGCACCTGCGACGTGGCGATCCCGCTCGTTCACGGTCGCGGCGGAGAGGACGGCACGCTCGCCGCCCTGTGTGAGATCGTCGGCGTTCCCTACGTCGGCTCGGGTGTCGAAGCCGGAGCGATCGGCATGAACAAGCACATGACCAAGGTGCTCGCCGAGTCCCTGGGCATCCGCACGGCTCCCGCGGTGCTGATCGATCGCGATTCCGCGGACGACTATGCCTACCGTGGCCCCGTCATCGTAAAGCCCAACTCTGGCGGGTCGAGCGTGGGCGTCGCTCTCGCAACGAACGTGGCCGAATTCGAGCAAGCGCTTGATGACGCACTCGCAATGGATGACCGCGTGCTCGTCGAAGAAGTCATGGTCGGACGAGAGATCGACATCGCCGTGATCAAGCTCGCCGACGGTTCGGTGCTCGTCTCTCCTCCGCTCGAAATCGAGGTCGACGGTCTGTTCGATGAGCAGTCGAAGTACGGCGGCGACGCGATCTTCCGCATCCCGGCAAGTCTCGATTTCGGTACTCGAACCAGTCTCCAACAGAGCGCCGAGCTCCTGTACGACGCGATGGGATGCTCGGGAGTCGCCCGGTTCGACTTCTTCCTCACCGCCGACGGTCTCGTTCTCAACGAGGTGAACACGACACCGGGTTTCACCGCGCAGTCTCAGGTTCCTCGGATGTTCGCGAGCATCGGCATCCGCTATGAAGACATTCTCGATCTGCTGATTTCCGATGCACTCGCGCCCCGGATGCGGCCCGCCCTCCAGCTGACGGGACAATAATGTGACCATGCACTCCGGCATCGCGCGATCGTGGCTTCCCGACCTGCTCCTCGCGCTCGTCGTGCTCGTTTTCGGCATGGTCGAAGCGCTCGTGGGACTGGTGACCGGGCTCGACAACACGGTCACCCCCTGGCTCGTGACGGTGGGCATCGCCGCATCCGTTGCGCTCGTTCGGCACTTCGGTTGGGGCTCACTCGCGATCCTGTGGCTGGTGTTCCTCGTTCAGTCCGCAGGTGTGGGCGACGTCATGCTGGTTGAGCTCGCTATCGTCGGCGTCGCATTTGGGCTCTCCCGGTGGGGCTCTCGGTCTCTTCTCTGGGCCAGCGGCGTCTCGATCCCGATCGCGACGGCTTTCGCTCTCGCCTATATCGGGGTGCTCGCTCAAGGTCTGTGGGCCACTCGCATCGCGCGCAACCTGATCATCCCGCTTACGGATGCCGGAATCTCGTGGCCTCTAGTTGTACTGCCACTCATCGCGGGCGTGCTCGCGCTGCCGTGGCTCGCGGGGCTCGCTACCCGTTACGCGCTGGCGGCGCGCACGTCGCGCCAGTCACAGCAAGTGGCGGAAGCGGATGCCGAACTCGCGCATCGCGAACGCAGCCAGATGGAGGAAATCGCGCTGCTGCGCGAGGGCCAGGCGCGTCTTGCTCGCGACGTGCACGATGTGGTCGGACACTCGCTCACCGTAATTCTTGCTCAAGCAGAATCCGGACAGTTCGTCGACAGCGGCGACCCGGAAGCCCTCAAGCGCACGATGGCGAACATCGCTCTCACGGCACGCTCCTCGCTTCAGGAAGTGCGCGCGGTGCTCTCCTCGCCCGATGGAACGACCCAACACCGCACCGACCTCGATGCGCTCGTGGATGCCACCCGCGCGAGCGGCAACGAGATCGTCGTGACCGACTCGGGTGTGCCTCGACCGCTACCTCCCGAGCTCGCGACGGTCGCATTCCGCGTGCTGCAGGAGATGCTCACCAACTCCATTAAGCACGGCACTCGCGACTCGGCGATCACGATCTCGCGTGACTGGGGCGATCAGCTGCGCATCCAGGTCACGAATCAGAGTCGGCAGGATGTGCCGCTGCCCACCGCGCCCGGCAACGGCATCGAGGGGATGCGTCGCCGCCTCGCCTCGGTCGGCGGCCACTTTGACATGCGTGGCGCTACTGGTGCAAATCCCACCTTCACGGCGTCTGCGTCCCTGCCCATCCGGGCAACCCACAGCGTCGAGAGAGTGAACACATGACCGATCCCATCCGCGTACTTCTTGTCGACGACCAGGATCTCTTCCGCGAGGGGGTGCGGGTCATCATCGATGCCCAGCCCGGACTCGAAGTCGTCGGCACCGCCGCGGACGGAGCGGAAGGCGTCGCGCTCGTCGACGAGCTCTCCCCTGACGTCGTACTCATGGACATCCGCATGCCCGAACTCGACGGAGTCGAAGCGACGCGACAGATCTTCCTGCCGGAGCGCGTGCAGAAGCGAGAGAAGCCGACTCGCGTGCTCGTGCTCACGACGTTTGTTCTGGATGATCGCGCGGCCACCGCGATCCGTCACGGTGCGAGCGGGTTCATTCTCAAGGACACCACGCCCGCGATGCTCGTTGACGCGATCCGCACGGTGTACGCGGGCAATGCTGTACTCGCTCCGGATGACCTCACGGCGCTGCTGCAGGGGCAGTTCGCGTCGCGCACGACGGCACCTACCGAGTTCGCCAACCTGACCGACAAGGAGCGGGAGGTGTTCGATGCGGTCGCGCGGGGAGCATCCAACTCCGAGGTTGCGGCCACGCACTTCATCGGCGAGTCGACCGTGAAGACCCACGTGGGTTCGATTCTGCGCAAGCTGAGCCTGCGTGACCGCGTGCAGATCGTGGTCTTCGCGCACGAGCACGGGTTGGTTTAGGCGGCTCCGTCTCGGTCGCTGAGCCTGGGCCCCCGCTGAGCAGTCCAGCGCGAAGCGGAGCGAGTGCTGGCGGCTCAGTAGGGGAGCGAAGCGTCACGCCGTCTCCCCCGCACGACCGAACCGCGCGGCACCTGAGAAGGAGCGGCTCGACACCGTCGAAGGATTCGTCACGAACGAGACTTCGCGAGGCTGGAATCTGACCCGAAAGGACCAGATTCATGAGCATCCGATTTCCTCTACTTCCGCTCGCCGCAGTGGCCATCGCCGTAGCGCTGGCGGGCTGCGCGCCATCTAGCAACCCGATCGCCGTCTCGGCGACGCCCGGACCGGGCACGAGCGAACTCGGCCCTGAAGACGGCTACTCGTCGACCCACGACTGGGTGAAGATCACCGACGATGTGCCCGCCGTGACCAACCTCACGCCGGACCTTCACGATGCGCTGCTGCAAGCCAACGACGCGATCGTGGCCGAAGGAGGAGCAGAAATCCTCATCGTCGACGGCTGGCGCAGCGAGAACTACCAGAACTATCTCTTCGACGAAGCCGTGACGAAATACGGCAGCGAGGAAGAGGCGAGTCGTTGGGTGAAGCGCGGGGACGAATCCCGTCACGTGCTCGGCGAGGCCGTTGATATCGCGACAGCGGATGCGATGGACTGGCTCAGCCGGTTCGGCGGCGAGTACGGCCTGTGCCAGATCTACGCGAACGAGTCCTGGCACTTCGAACTCGCCGCCGACGAGGACGGTGTGTGTCCGCCCATGCTCACCGATGGGAGTGCGGGGTAGGTGCGGTCGTGACCCCGGTCGCTGAGTTCGTCGAAGCGCCCTTCGACGAACTCAGGGACCGAGTGCATCCTTGATTTTCCGGTATATTTATGGGAACACATATTCGAATCTGTGCTAAACTGGAGCATGGCTCTCGCAGCAGCATTCACCCGCATCGCGGCCCTGGATGACGCTGCCGCCACCGCAACCGCAGCCCTCCATGATCTTCTGCACGCAATACCCACGCGCGTCGAGTCGGCAACTGATGCCTCCGCCGCAATCGAGACGATAGAAGCGCTGGGTCGGCTCGTTGATGCCGCGCGGATACGCGTGCTCGCTCCTCTCGTGGGAGAGCCGGTGTTTGTCGAGCGACTCGGATACACCTCCCCTCGGGTCGCCGTCGCGGCGATCGCTGGCATCCGGGAAGCGTCTGCCGGCGCACGCTTGCGCATCGCCTCAGCGGTAACTCCGGAAACCGCGCTAACGGGCGCGATCCTGCCTCCCCGCTCCGAGATCGTCGGAGCAGCACTGAATGCCGGCGATCTGGGAATGGATGCCGCCGCCCTCATCGTCTCCGAATTGGGTTCGGTGCAGCATCGCGTCGATCAAGAAGTTATTGATCTCGCGGAGCACGTCATGGTCGCCCGCGCCACCGGTCGCGATGCCGAGGGGACCGCCATCGACGAGCGGGTCTCGGTGGACTTTCTCTCCACTGAGCTGCGCATGATCACCTCGACGATCGACCCGGACGGCGCACGACCCCGCGAAGAACGATCACTGCGCGGACGAGAAATACACATCGGCAGGCAAGGCGCCGATGGCAACCACCCGATTGACGGAAGAATCGTGCCAGAAGCCGCGCGCCTGTTCGCTGCTCTCAACGAGGCCCAGCGGAGATCACCCCGCTTCATCGACGCCAACGACGAAGACAGCAATGAGCCGCAATCGCTCGACGACGCGATTGCGGCCTTGCAGGACGACCGCACTCCCGCCCAGCGCCGTCATGACACCTTCGTCGAGATCCTGATGGCGGCAGCTGCCGCCCCCGAGGCACCTCGCCTCGACGGCGCACCCGTCACGGTACTCGTCACGGTCACCGCAGAAGACCTCAACGACGCAGACGGACTCGGCGGCGACCCCATCGGCACCATGGTCGACTCCACACTCCCCGTCAGCCGACAGACCGTCGAGCGCTACATCGACGCATTCGGCTACCGCAAAGTCGCATTCGACGAAAACGGTGCCGTACTCGGCATCAGTTCCATTCAGCGGTGCTTCACTTCCGCGCAACGCTGGGCCATCGCCGCCCGAGATGGCGCACGATGCGCAACCCCGGGCTGCACCAGCCCCCACTACATGTTGCAGGTGCACCACGTAGTCCCGGTCCGCGAACACGGCCGCACCGTCACCAGCAACGGAATCCTGCTCTGCTTCTGGCACCACCAACAAGTCGACACCGGCCCCTGGCGCTACCAGATGATCAACGGAATCCCCCACGCCCGACGATCCCCACTCGAGCAATGGATGCCACTGCGATCGCCACAACATCTGGCAGACGTCGCCTATCTGATCCGCGGGTGAAGACCGAAAACAGCTACCCGATCGTCGTACCGAACACGAGCCCCAGCACGTACGTCACTCCCGCCGCACCAAAGCCGATCGCCAGCTGACGTAGCGCCCGCTTGAGCGGTGATGCACCAGACAACAACCCGACGACCGCACCGGTACCTAGCAGCGCGAGACCCACGAGCCCCGCCGCGATCCCGACGGCCACGAGGCCGGTCGCCCCCAAGATATACGGCAGCACAGGGATGAGAGCTCCCGACGCGAAGAAGCAGAAGCTCGACAACGCAGCACCCCACGCCGTGCCGATGGTGTCGGGTTCGTCGTCCTCAACAGGAGACTCGTCGGCATCAAACTGCAGCGTGCTCAACACCTCTTTGGCGTGAGCTGTCGCGGCCACATCATCCATTCCCCGCGCGCGATAAACCAGCGCGAGTTCGTTAGCGTTCACGTCGAGATGCGGTAGCGCCGTGTGCGAACCCGGGTCGGGTCGGGCCGCCGCAATGAGTTCCTTCTGCGAGCGCACGGAAACGTACTCGCCAGCCCCCATCGACAGCGCTCCCGCGAGAAGCCCCGCAATGCCGGTAAACAACACCGTCGCGGGCGGCACCCCGGTTGCACCGATACCGAGCACAAGAGCGAGGTTCGACACGAGACCATCGTTGGCGCCGAACACCGCCGCACGGAACGTGCCCGAGATCTGCAAACGACCCCGAGTAGCAAGCCCGCGCACGACCTCGGAATGGATGCGCTCGTCCGCCGCCATCACATCCGTTGCGTCGGCGTCATCCTCGTAGGGCGAGCGGTCCTCAGCGCGCTGCGCGAGCGCGAGCACAAACACCGATCCAAAATTACGCGCTGCCCAGCCCAGCATCCTCGTGCGGATGTCACTGCGTCGAGGAGCACCAACCTGCTCCCCGAGCAAGTCGAGCCAATGTTGCTCGTGGCGAGCCTCGGCATCCGCGAGTCCCAGCAGGATCTCGCGCTCGGACCCGCTGCGACGGGAAGCGAGGTCGCGGTAGACCGCGGCCTCGGCACGCTCCGCGGCGAGGTACTTACGCCATCGACGAAGGTCTGCCTTCGATGGTTCGCGCGCGACGGTAGTTGGCGATTCACGTGTCATGACTGCTCCGGTTCGTGAGCTAACCGGGCGAGTCAAGGGTCGACTGCTTCGGCCAGCTCGGCTGACCGAAGGTCTCGTTCGCCCAGACTGAGTCTGGGTGGAGCACCGGGCCCGTCATCATGACTGGCCAGCATGTCGATGTCTCACGTCCGCCGGGGTGGCGGTGAACTACTCCCCTTCGCTTCAGACAGCGTACTGGATGCCCCAGCTCACCGACCAGCTCTCATCGGACTCGAGCCACTTGAGGTCGAGACCCGAGTTGAACGCATCGGCGGGAGCCGTCATCGGCTCGATCGCCACCGCGAGAGTCGTTCCGCCCTCGACCGGGAAGATCGGGGTCGTGAACACCTGAACGTACGGGTGGTTTTCGTCCTGAAGCAGGCGAACCTGACGGCCATCAGGAGCGGTGAGCGTGGCGCTCACGCCATCCACTGTCTCCACTCCGCCGAACGCGTCGTCGAGGTCGAGCTCGGCGAGCGGGCGACCAGCGCGCAGGTCGTAGTCGGTTCCCTCGACGGGGATCTGGTCGGAAGGCAGCAGACGCGCATCGACGGGGAAGCGCGTGCTCGCGTGCACCGTGAGCGTGAGCTCCTCGGTGGGGACGTCACCAATCTTGAGGAACGGGTGGGTGCCGATCGCGACGGGCGCTTTAGTCTCAGACACATTGTGGATGCCGTGAGTGACGCGCACACCGTCTTCGACGAGCTCGTAGCGCACGGTCGTCTCAAGCATGAACGGGTAGCCGTGCTGCGGGTAAACGGTCGCGCCGAGCGTGATGGCCGACTCCGTCTGCTCGACGACGCTGTACGGGCTGAAGCGCAGAAGGCCGTGAATCGCCGTGTTGTATTTCGGCTCGGTGATGTCGAGTTGCTGGGTGACACCGTCGAGGGTCCAGCGACCGTCTTCGATGCGGTTGGGCCACGGCACAAGCACGATGCCCGCAGCGAAAGGCGGAGTGCTCGACTCGGGGTACGACTGAACGAGGTCGACACCGCCGATGCTGAGCTCTCGCAAGGCTGCAGCAACCTGCGTGATGGTGGCGCGAACGTCGCCGAGCGAAAGGGTGAACTGGGTTCCTGTTGGTGCGGTCACCGCTACACCCTATCGGCGCGGTGGATGCTTATGCCTACCTCGGCGAGCGCGCCGAGCACTCCGTCTGGCGCCTCCCCGGCCGTGATGAGTTCCTGAAACTCGATGACCTCGGAGATGACAGCGAGGTCGGTGCGACCAAGTTTGCTGCCGTCCGCGATGAGCACACGCCGCGCGGACGCCGCCATCACGAGGCGCTTGATCTCGGCATCCGGCAGATTGAGATTGGTCACTCCGTGGTCGGGATGGATGCCATTGCACCCGATGAACGCGACGTCCAGTCGCAGTGAGGCGAGCATGGGCGCGGCGAACGGGTTCACGAGCGAGTGCTGCAGGGAGCGCAGCGTTCCGCCCGTGACGATGACCGTGAAGCGTGGCATCGCGGCTTCAAGCGCGAGGGCGATCGTGAGTCCGGTCGTAACGACGATGACGTCCTGCAGCTCGCGACGCTCGACAAGCGCGTCGACCATGGCCATAGCCGTGCTGCCGGCGTCGACATAGATGGCCGAGCCGCTGACGACGGTGGCTGCGGCGGCACGCCCGATGGCGGTTTTCGCGGCGGCATCCCGGTCGAGGGATGCTTCGAGGCTCTGCTCGCGGAGAGCGTGTGCAGGCATCGCTCCGCCGTGCACGCGAGTGACAAGACCACGCTGCTCGAGAGCGACGAGATCGCCGCGCACGGTGACGGTGCTGACCTCGAGTTCGTCGGCGGCATCCGCGACCCGCACAAAACCGCGCGCCTCGATGAACCGAGCGAGCTGCTGGCGGCGGGCTTCGGACATGGGGTGGGTTCCTTCCGCAGGCGGGTCGAGCTGTTTCGTGGGTCGAGCTGTTTCGTGGGTCGAGCTTGTCGAGACCTATCGAGCTTGTCGAGATCACCCCTGGCTTCGACAAGCTCAGCTGGTCTCGACAAGCTCGACCCACGATGGCTGGTCTCGACCCACGATGGTGTGCTTTCGAAAGCCTTCGCATTCGAAAGCACTACTTTCGATATCGTAATCTCATGCCAGAACGACTGCCACTCGGCGCGGGAATCACGAAGACCGACACGACTCTCGCCGACGGACGCGACCTCGTCTATTACTTCGACAAGAACACCCAACTCACGGGCGAACCAGCAGTGGATGCGCGCACCCTCGACCCGCGCCCCGCAACCGCGACGATGCGCCAGGACCCCCTCACGGGCGAGTGGATCTCCATCGCCGCCGCCCGTCAGAACCGGGTCTTCCTGCCGCCAGCCAATCTCGACCCGCTCGCGCCGGCATCCCCCACCAACCCCTCCGAAGTGCCGAGCAACTACGACGTTGCCGTCTTCGAGAACCGCTCCCCTTCGTTCGGTCCCGAACTCGGCGCCCTCGACCTCGGCGGAGTTGCTCTGGGACGCACCGCCCCATCGCACGGCCGCTGCGAGGTCGTGTGCTTCAGCCCGGAACACGAGGGCTCGTTCGGGTCACTCAGCGAAACCCGCGCGCGCACCGTGATCGAGGCCTGGGCCGACCGCACCGCGTTCCTTTCGAGCCTCGACGGCGTCGCTCAGGTCTTCCCGTTCGAGAACCGCGGCGAGGCGATCGGTGTAACGCTGCATCATCCCCACGGGCAGATCTACTCCTACCCCTACGTCACCCCCCGCACGCAGCGACTCATCGAGTCGATCGAGACGTTCGGGCCGAATCTGTTCGAGAGCATCCTCGAGTTCGAGCGCGCGTCCGACCGCGTCGTGCTCACAGGCGAGCACTGGACCGCCTACGTCCCGTTCGCCGCGCGCTGGCCCATCGAGGTGCACATGCTGCCCCACCGCCACATCCCGGACTTCGCCGCGACATCGGCCGAGGAACGCGACGAACTCGCCGGCCTCTATCTCAAGCTCCTGCGCGGAATCGACGCCCTCTACGACACCCCGACACCGTACATCGCGGCATGGCACCAGGCGCCCGTGACCGTCGCACGCGACGACATCCGCCTCATGCTGCAGGTCACGTCACCGCGACGCGCAGAATCTAAGCTGAAGTATCTCGCTGGCTCGGAAGCCGCGATGGGCGCCTGGATCGGCGACATTCCGCCGGAGCAGTCTGCGGCGTTCATTAGAGAAGGAATTTCTAGAGCATGAGTGACATCAGAGACGACGTAGCGGCGACCTTCGAGGAGCTCTACGGGTACGCGCCGTCGGGCATCTGGTCCGCTCCCGGCCGTGTCAACCTCATCGGCGAGCACACCGACTACAACCTCGGGTTCGTGCTGCCGTTTGCGATCAACCGGCGCACGGTCGTCGCTCTCGGGCTGCGGGATGACAGCACGATTCGTGTGGGATCGGAGTTCGCCGACGAGGTGGCCGAGATCGCGATCGCGGAACTCACCCCCGAGCGTCTTGCGGGATGGTCCGCCTACCCGCTCGGTGTCGCGTGGGCCCTCGGCGAGCACGGCGCAGACCTCGCGGCCGTCCCGGGAGTCGACCTCTACATCGAGTCGACCGTTCCCGTGGGAGCCGGCCTCTCGTCATCCGCCGCGATTGAGAGCGCCGTCGCTGTCGCCCTCAATGAGGTGTGGCAGCTGGGCTTCGACCGCCGCACGCTCGCGAAAGTCGGGCAGCTCGCCGAGAACAAGGCCGTGGGCGCCCCGACCGGAATCATGGACCAGTCCGCCTCGCTGCTCGGCGCCGCCGATCACGCCGTCTTTCTGGACTGCCGCTCGCTCGAGTCTGAGACGATCGCCCTGGGCTTCGAGCAGGCTGAGCTTGAGCTCCTGATCATCGACACGGGCGTCTCCCACGACCACGCGACTGGCGGCTACGCCTCACGTCGCGCATCCTGTGAACTGGGCGCGAAGATCCTCGGCGCCGCCTCTCTGCGCGACGTGAGCGTCGATGACCTGCCGCACGCTCGCGAGGTGCTCGACGACGAGACCTTCCGCCGCGTACGCCACGTCGTCACCGAGAACCAGCGTGTGCTCGACACCGTCGAGGCGTTGCGCACTGCGGGTCCGCTTGCGATCGGCGAGCTTCTGGATGCCTCGCACGTGTCCATGCGCGATGACTTCGAGATCTCGGTTCCCGAACTCGACCTCGCTGTTGAGACCGCTCAAGCCAACGGTGCGATCGGCGCCCGGATGACGGGCGGCGGCTTCGGCGGGTCGGCGATCGCGCTCGTGCCCAAGGCTGGGGTGTCGCGCATCCAGGTCGCGATCGACGGAGCGTTTGCCGAGCACGGCTTCGGCCAGCCGACGATGTTCACGGTCTCCGCTTCAGCCGGGGCATCCCGGGATCGCTAACGCCACACCCGTGGGTCGAGCTTGTCAGCCACACCCGTGGGTCGAGCTCGTCGAGACCAGTCGAGCTCGTCGAGACCAGTCGAGCTCGTCGAGACCACCTGAGCGCTGCTTCGGCAAGCTCAGCAGGTCTCGACAAGCTCGACCCGCTTAAGTTCGCTTAACGAACTACGCAGTAACCCAGATACCGAGGTACTTCAGCACGAAGCCCACGGCGAGCGCGACTGCGCCGAGCGTCGCGATTGACAGGTAGATGCGTCCCCAGGGAAGTGCCATGACTCCAGTTTGTCAGGACTGGAGGCGTTCCGCAGCCTCGACAACATTCTTGAGCAGCATCGCGCGAGTCATCGGCCCGACACCACCGGGAACCGGCGACAGGTAACCCGCGACCTCGGATGCCTCCGGCGCAACATCTCCCACGAGGCGCGCCTTGCCCGTCTCGGGGTTCACGACGCGCGTGATCCCGACATCCAGAACAGCCGCGCCCTCCTTGAGCCACGACGGCTGAATGAGGCCCGCGACACCCACGGCCGCGACAACAATATCGGCGCGCTTGACGTAGCTCTCGAGGTCGCGCGTGCGCGAATGGGTGAGGGTGACGGTGGCATCCAGACCCTTGCGAGTAAGCAGCAGGCCGAGCGGGCGACCGACGGTCAGGCCGCGACCGACAACAACAACGTGCTTGCCGGAGATTTCCACGCCGTAACGCTCGAGCATCTCGACGATCCCGGCGGGAGTGCACGGCAGGGGCGAGTTGATCGGTCCACTCACGCCCAGCACGAGACGCCCGAGGTTCGTGGGGTGGAGGCCGTCGGCATCCTTGTCCGGATCCATGAGTTCGAGCATGGCGTTCTCGTCGAGACCGGCGGGAAGCGGCAACTGGATGATGTAACCCGTGACCGCGGGGTTCGCGTTGAGTCCCTCGATGGCAGCACGCACATCCTCTGCCGACGCGTCGGCGGGAAGGTCGACGCGAATCGACTCGATACCGACCTCTGCGCAGTCACGGTGCTTGCCCGCGACATAGGACTGCGAGCCGGGGTCGTTGCCGACGAGCAGGGTGCCGAGGCCCGGGACGATGCCCTTGGTCTTGAGCTGCTCGATGCGCTCACGAAGCTCGTTCTTCACGGCGGTCGCGGTCGCAACGCCGTCGAGGACTACTGCGGTCATGGTTATTCCTTCGGTCGAGAAGAAAGCGGGTCGAGCCTGTCGAGGCCAGTCGAGCCCGTCGAGACATTCCAGCGTGGCCTCGACGGGCTCGGCTGGTCTCGACGAGCTCGACCCACGGAACGTGGACTCGACCCGCGTTAGGTGACTAGTTCCAGCTACCGGGGCTCGTGAGGCCCGGGTAGAGGGGGAAGCCGTCGGTGAGCTTAAGCACACGCGCGCGCAGAGCCTCGACATCAGGAGTGGGCTTGAGTGCCGTTGCGATGATGTCGGCAACCTCGGTGAACTCCGCGTCGCCGAAGCCACGCGTCGCGAGCGCCGGGGTACCGATGCGCACACCCGACGGGGTCATCGGTGGTCGCGGGTCGAACGGAACGGCGTTGCGGTTCACGGTGATGCCGACGGAGTGCAGGATGTCTTCGGCATCCTGTCCGTGGATCGCCGCGTTGCGCAGGTCAACAAGCACGAGGTGCACGTCGGTTCCGCCGGTGAGCACGTCAATTCCCGCCTCGACGGCGTCGGGTGCGGTGAGGCGCTCGGCGAGAATCTGCGCGCCACGGATGGTGCGCTCCTGGCGGTCCTTGAACTCGGGCTCACCGGCAAGCTTGAACGCGGTCGCCTTCGCGGCGATCACGTGCATGAGGGGTCCGCCCTGCTGGCCCGGGAAGACGTTCGAGTTGAGCTTCTTCTGGGTCTCGAGGTCGTTGGTCAGGATGAATCCCGAGCGCGGTCCACCGATGGTCTTGTGCACGGTTGACGAGGTGACGTGCGCGTGCGGCACGGGCGACGGGTGCAGGCCAGCGGCAACGAGTCCAGCGAAGTGAGCCATGTCGACCCAGAGGGTCGCGCCAACCTCGTCGGCAATCGCAAGGAACGCCGCGAAGTCGAGCTGGCGGGGGTAGGCGCTCCAGCCGGCGATGAGCACCTTGGGGCGAAGCTCGAGGGCCTTCTCGCGCACGACATCCATGTCGACGAGGTAGCTCTGCGGGTCGACGCCATAAGCGTGAGCCTCGTAAAGCTTGCCGGAGAAGTTGAGCTTCATGCCGTGGGTGAGGTGTCCACCGTGAGCAAGCTCGAGGCCGAGGATGCGGTCGCCGGGGCTCGCAATAGCGGCGAGCACTGCGGCATTGGCGGATGCGCCCGAGTGAGGCTGCACGTTGGCGTAAGCAGAGCCGAAGAGGTCCTTGGCGCGCTGGATGGCGAGCGACTCCGCGACATCCACGAACTCGCAGCCACCGTAGTAGCGGCGTCCCGGGTAGCCCTCGGCGTACTTGTTGGTGAGCACGGAGCCCTGGGACTCGAGCACGGCGCGAGGAACGAAGTTCTCGCTCGCGATCATTTCGAGAGTGCCGCGCTGGCGACCGAGCTCCTGCTCGAGAACGGCGGCGATCTCGGGATCGACCTCAGAAAGCGGGGAATTGAACGATGACACTGGCAGGCTCCTGACTCTGACGGACAACACTAAAGATATCCGGTGGGCCCAGGCGTACGGCCCAATCGTGAGGAGTCGCTCCCCGATGGTCACCCATCTGAACGCCAGTTGCGACGAATGCAGTCTATCCCGATCGGACGCCGTCTGACACAATAGAGATAGTTAGTTAAGACTCCTCACAAACTGCGAAGTGGATGCCATGAACAGCGTTGTCCCGGCCCCTGTGTCTCTCGAGCCCCAGGCCGGCTCGTTCGACCTGAGTTCCGCGAGCGTGAGCGGAGTCGGTGCTGCCTACGCCGCACAGGTGCTCGGCATCCCCGAGACTGAAGGTGGCAGCATCCAACTCACACTCGGGGAATCGCCTGCTCCCGGTGGCTACACGCTCATCGCAACCGAAGCGGGCATCCGCATCGAGTCGGCCGACGAAGCCGGGCTCTTCGCGGGAGTGCAGACCCTGCGCCAGCTCGCACACGGCGGATGGGTCGACTCTGTCACGATCACCGACTACCCACGTTTCGCCTACCGCGGGGCGATGCTCGATGTCGCACGCCACTTCTTCGGTGTCGACGACGTCAAGCGCTACATCGACGACATCGCCCTACTCAAGATCAACCATCTTCACCTGCACCTCACCGACGATCAGGGATGGCGCATCCAGATCCACTCCTGGCCGAAGCTCACCGAAATCGGCGCGTCCACTCAGGTCGGCGGCGGCGGGGGCGGTTTCTACACTCAGGATGACTACCGCGAGATCGTGGAGTACGCAGCATCACGGTTCGTGACGATCGTGCCCGAGATCGACATGCCGGGCCACACCAACGCCGCCATCAGCGCCTACCCCGAGCTCGGGGCCGCTCCCGTCGAGCCCTACGAGGGCATCGAAGTCGGCTTCAGCTCCTTCCTCATCGGCAGCGACACGGTCTACGGCTTCATCGACGACGTCGTGCGCGAGATCGCCGCGCTGACCCCGGGGCCCTACCTGCACCTCGGCGGCGACGAGTCTCTCGCGACGACCGACGAGGACTTCCTGGCGTTTATCGCCCGGGCGACGCAGATCGCGGCGAAGCACGGCAAGACCCTCATCGGCTGGCACGAGATGGGGCGATCACGAGACCTTCCGACGGGAACCATCGGACAGTACTGGAGCTTCACGACCCCGCAGGAGGGTGCGGCAAAGCACACACTCTCGTTCGTCGAGCAGGGCGGACGCGTCATCCTCTCCCCCGCCGACGTCGCCTACCTCGATATCAAGTACCCACCGACCGAATCGGGCGATGCCGCGGAGCAACTCGGACTCGAGTGGGCAGACGGCCCCACGAGCGTTCCGTCCTCGTTCCTGTGGGAGCCGACCGAGATCATCCCGGGCCTCGATGAGGGCGCGATCCTCGGCATCGAGGCACCCCTCTGGACCGAGACCAACACGACTTTCGAGCACCTGGAGCTCATGGCGTTCCCCCGCCTAGCCGCAATCGCCGAGATCGCGTGGTCGCCGCGCGCGCCACGGGGCTGGGACGAGTTCGCCTCGCGCCTCGCGCAGTTCGGAACGGTGCTGGATGCTGCCGGCATCCGTTACTACCGTGCCCCCGAGGTCGACTGGAAGTAGCCCTTTTCAGGAATAGCTGACCACCCGATTGCGTATTACGTAGGGCGGATCGGTTTCTCCTGAAAACGGAGAGTGGCTCACGATGTCGCAACACTTGGTCACATAAACACAATGGAAACATGGTCGTGATCGACTCTGCTTCTCCAGTTAATTGGCCACGCAGGAAAGGCACGCCCGGTGACGCTTCGGTCTCCCGCCATTTCGCGCATCACTCGTGTGCGCGTGATGGACGACAACGGTGCCTTCTCCGAGCCTCGGGACGTCGCGATCGCGAACGACCGGTTCGCTGAAACCGCGCAGGACACGAGCGATTCCGTGCTCGATGGCGATGGCCTGTGGCTCATCCCCGGCGTCTACGACGCCCACACACACATCACGTGGAACGACTTTCATCAGCACGACCGCGAGGCACGCACCGAGTCCGAGCGCGCGAGTCAGACCGCCCACGCACTCGCCGCCACACTGAGGGCGGGCGTCACGTCCGCTCGGGATGGCGGAGGAGCCACAGCGCGACTTCGAGAGAGCATCGCGGCGAGGGACGTTGCCGGCCCGCGCCTGCAAGTGAGCGTCGACATGATCACGGCGGACAAGTCCGGCGCCCCGTTCCAGTCAGCCGTTCTCGGTGCTCTGGATGCCGGCGCGCAGTGGGTCAAGCTCGTCGCCACCGTGGGCATCGGCGCCCCCGAGGGCAGCGAGATCGCCTCCAACTTCACCGAGGCCGAGTTCCGGTTCGCGGCGGATGCCGCCGGCCGGTACGGAGCGGGCGTCATGGTTCACGCGTGGGGAGGCGCCGCGATCGACTATTCGATCGAGTACGGAGCGACATCCCTCGAACACGGCATCTACCTGACACGCGAACAAGCAACGAAGGCCGCCGGCACGGGGATCACGTTTGTTCCGACCCTGACGATCTACCAACTTCTTCTCGACCTCGTTGATCGCGGCGAACTCGACGGCATCTCGCGCGAACGAGTCGCGGGAGTCGTGGCCGACCATGGCCGCGCGGTGCGCGGTGCGTTCGAGGCCGGCGTGACACTCGCGCTCGGCAGCGACTACGGCACCGTCGAGCAGCACGGAACTAACCTGCGCGAGATCGAGTCCCTCATGCTCGCGGGCATCCCGGCGCCCGATGCCTTGATCGCCGCAACCCGCAACGGAGCCCTGCTCCTCGGAGACGCCGACGGCGGTCGCATCGCGACAGGCTTGCGCGCCGACGCGGTGCTTCTCGATCGCGACCCCACAGACCCAGCGACGTTTCACACAGCACACAGCGTGATCGCCGTTGTTCAGAATGGCGAACTCGTGCACCACCGACCCACCGCATCCCCTCACAACACACCAGGAGCATCCCATGCCTCGTAGTTCCCGCCTTCGATCGCGCGTCATCCGCGGCGCGGTCCCGATAGCGCTCGTCGCCGCCCTCGCGCTCAGCGCGTGCGCAGCGCCAGCGACTCCGACCGATCCCGCCACGAGCGAGCCACAGTCCGGCGGAACCATCACGCTCGGACGCGTTGCCTCGGTGACCTCGCTCGACCTCAACAACGAGATCACCGCCAACAACGCGTTCGCGATCGACAAGATCTTCGAACCCCTCATCTCCTTCGACAGCGACGGCGTGCTCACGCCCGGTCTCGCCGACTCCTGGGAGGTGAGCGAGGACGGCCTCGTCTACACATTCGCCCTCCACCCCGGGGTGCTGTTCTCCGACGCGACCCCGCTCACCGCGAAGGACGTCGTGTTCTCGCTCGAGCGCCACATCGCCGTCGAGGGCCCCGTGCCCCTGCACGCGTCGATCAGCTCCATCGAAGCGACGGATGACGAGACAGTAACGATCACACTCGCGGAGGCGTACACGCCGTTCCTCAGCGAGATCGCCCAGTTCTCCAACGGCATCTTCCCCGCCGACTTCGGTGGAAAGACCGAAGAGGAGTTCTTCAAGAACCCCATCGGAACCGGCCCGTTCGTCGTCGACAAGTGGGACCCGGCTGGCGACATCTCCTTCGTCAAGAACGAGAACTACTGGCAAGAAGGCAAGCCCTACATCGACGCCCTCGTCTACAAGCTGATTCCGGATGGCACGCAGCTTCTGCAGCAGCTGCAGGCCGGCCAGATCAACGCGATCGACGAGGTTGCCGAGGCAAACGTCGAAGAACTCAGCAACAACGCGGACGTCACCGTTACCAAGACGGGAAGCTGGGTCGTTGAGCAGCTGTTCCTCAACACGCAGAACGAGTACTTCAGCGACGTGAACGTGCGTCAGGCGATCGCCCACGCGCTCGACCGCGAGGGCATCACCGCCGCGACCACCTTCGGCACCGCCGAGGTCGCGAACTCCCTCATCCCGCCGACCATTCAGTACTCGGCAAACGACAGCGGCTTCGCGCTCGACTACGACCTGGATGCTGCCAAGGCAGCGCTCGCCAAGTCGGCTTATCCCAATGGGTTCAGCGTGAGCCTCATGATCGCGAGCGGCAACAGCCTTCGCGCGCAGGAAGCCCAGATCGTGCAGGAAGCCCTCGCCGAGATCGGCATCACGGTGAACATCGAGTCGATCGACCTCGCGACGTTCCGCACTCGCTTCTTCGCGTACGATTTCGACTTCATGATCAACAGCGGCCAGAGCGACTCTCCCGACCCGAACGGTCTCATCTCGTTCCAGGCGGACCCCGAGGGCTTCAGCCAGTCGTACTGGACGCACTACACAAACGACAAGGTCACCGAGCTCATGAAGCAGGGGCGCGTGACTCTCGACGGTCCCGATCGCGAGAAGATCTACCTAGACATTCAGGAGATTCTTGCCAATGACGTTCCGTACATCCCGATCTTCTACCCCTCGGCCATTAAGGCAACGAGCTCGAAGGTCCACGGCCTCGTCGTGCTGCCCAACGAGAGCATCCGTTTCCAGGATGCCTGGATCGAACAGTAGAAAACAGTAGATGAGACCACCACTCCGATGGCTGCGACGAACCCTGTTCGCCGTGGTTCCCGTAGTCATCGGGGTGGTAGTCGCTGTCTTTTTCCTGCTCAGGCTCGTGCCCGGGGATCCCGCGCGCATGATCCTCGGCGAGCGCGCCACCCCGGAGTCGGTCGCAGCCCTGCGCGAGCAACTCGGGCTCAATAAGCCTCTTCTTCAGCAGCTTGTGGATTTCGCCGGCACGGTCTTTCTGCACGGTGACACCGGCAACTCCCTCATCTACAACGTCTCCACGCGCGAGCTCATCGTGCAGCGCGCACCCATTAGCCTCGCGCTCGTGGGGCTCGCAGTGCTGTTCAGTCTGCTGATCGCGGTAACTCTCGCGGTGCTCGCCGCTCGCCACAAGGACGGGATCATCGACCACGTCGTGCGCGTCATCCCGACCATTGGTCAGGGCATGCCCACGTTCTGGATCGGCCTTCTGCTCATCATCCTGTTCGCCGTCACGCTCAAGTGGTTCCCGGTTGGAGGAATCGGCACCGGCCCGCTGGAGCCGCTGCGCAGCCTCGTTCTTCCCGCTCTCGCGGTATCGCTCGGGCTCATTCCGCCGCTCGTCAGATCACTCAGATCCGAGCTGCTCGAGGTCTTCTCGTCCGACTTCGTCACGACATTGCGAGCCGCCGGCATCCCGGAGCGTCGCGTCGTGTTTGGCCACATCCTGCGCAATGCCTCCCTGCCGACACTCACCCTGCTGAGCGTGAGTGTGAGCTACCTCATCGGCGGAACACTCGTTGTCGAGCAAGTGTTCGGCATCAACGGGCTGGGCAGCTTGCTGTTCGGCGCCATCAGCAACCGAGACTTCCCCGTCGTGCAGGGCGTCGCGCTGTACTGCGCGCTCATGGTCGTGCTCGTCTCGCTTGTGCTTGACGGTCTCGTCTGGCTGCTCGACCCTCGCACAAGGAGCGCATCGTGAGCGGGCTCCCGATCGCCACCGACGGCTCCGCCCGCATCGCGCGGCAGACCTTCTTCACGAGAGCGCGCCGCTCCCCGACCCTCATCCTCGGCATCATCATGCTGGGTCTGCTCGTGGTCGCCTCCGCGCTCGCACCGATCATCGCCACTCACGACCCCGCGGCGCAGAGCCTCACCGGTGGGCTGCTTCCACCCTCGTTCGAGCACCTGCTCGGCACTGATCAGCTCGGCCGCGACATCTTCTCTCGCATGCTGTTCGCCGGTCAGACCGACCTGCGCATCGCCTTCCTGGCCGCCCTGACCCCGTTCGTGACGGGCATCGTGCTCGGCCTCGTTTCCGGTTATTTCGGTGGATGGCTCGACTACGTGATCGGACGAATCGTCGACACAGTCATCGCCTTCCCGTTCTACGTGATCGTCATCTCGATCGTGTTTGCCGTCGGCGCGGGAGAGACCGGCATCTTCGTTGCCTTCGCCCTCGTCGGCTGGGTGGGATACGCGCGAGTCGTTCGCGTGACGACGACAGCGATGAAATCGAGCGCCTGGGTGGCGGCGGCGCGCGGTGGTGGACTCTCGCACGCGCGCGTCATCCTGCGCCACCTGCTTCCCAACGTGCTGCCCCAAGCCGTCGTGCTACTCATGTCCGAGATCATCGCGATTATGGTCGCGGTCGTCACCCTCGGTTACCTCGGCCTCGGCATCCAACCACCAACCCCCGACTGGGGAACCATGATCAGCGACGGCCAGACCTTCGTGACCACCAAGTGGTGGATCTCCACGATCCCCGGGCTCGCCGTGATCTATACGGGCATCTCGCTCTCGCTCGTGGGCGACGGACTCGGCGATGCCTGGAGGGTCAAATGAGCGAGGCGGGTCAAGCCATCGGCGCGGTTGAGGTCAACGGCCTCGTGCTCGAGGCACGTGGACCTCTCGTGAAAGACGTATCGTTCGACCTCGCTCGAGGTGAGTCGCTCGGCATCGTGGGCGAGTCCGGGTCCGGCAAAAGCCTGACTCTGCGGGCCATCCTGGGGCTACTGCCCGCGGGCGTGACCCAGACGAGCGGATCGATCACCGCGGCCGGACGCGTGAGCATGGTTTTTCAGGATCCGCTCACGGCGCTCGATCCGCTGACGCCCGTGGGCAAGCAGGTCGCCGAGGCGAGCCGCTTCGCCCGGCACACTGGGCGTGGCCCCGCGATGGCTCACGCGCTCGAGCTCTTTCGTCAGGTTCGATTGCCCGACCCGGAGACCAAGCTTCGCCAGTATCCGCACCAGCTTTCGGGCGGCCAGCGACAGCGCGTCGTGATCGCCATGGCCCTCGCGACCGACCCAGACATCCTGTTGTGTGACGAACCCACGACGGCCCTCGACGTGACGGTGCAGCAGCAGATCCTCACTCTTCTTGAGAGTCTTCGACGCGACCTCGGTCTCTCGATGATCTTCGTGAGCCACGATCTCGCCGTCGTGAAACAGGTCTGTTCGCGGCTGCTCGTCATGCGCTCGGGTGAGATCGTGGAGCGCGGCGACATCGCGGCGGTCATCTCGAACCCGCAGCACGAGTACACGCGAACGCTTCTGGATGCCGTGCTCCCGCTGCCGCGACTAGGCAGCGCGGGAGGTGCACTGTGAGCAGCATCGAGGTGCGAGACGCGCACGTGACGTTCGGCGCGACCACGGCCGTCGCCGGAGTAAGCCTCATGGTCCCGTCGGGTGGATCTGTGGGCATCGTCGGGGAATCGGGATCGGGCAAGACGACCCTCGCTAAGGCAATCGTCGGGCAGCAAGCACTGACCTCGGGAGCGATCCTGCTGGACGGTGTTGAGCTCGCGTCCCGCCGCACCACCGAGCAGCGTCGCGCCATTCAGATGGTCTATCAGGACCCATACTCGTCGCTGAACCCGCGCATGACGGTGCGGCAGACCCTGAGCGAGTTGCTCCTCGCCCACAAGATCGTTCCGCGCGGCGGCGTCGCCCAGCGATCCGCAGAACTGCTCGAGATGGTGCGCCTCGACGCGGACGCTCTGGATGCCTTCCCCCACCAGTTCTCGGGCGGCCAGCGGCAGCGGATCGCGATCGCGCGCGCCCTCTCGGTCGAGCCGCTCGTGCTTGTGGCCGACGAACCCACCAGCGCACTCGACGTGTCCGTCCAGGCGACAGTGATCGAGTTGCTCGCACGCCTGAAACGAGAGCTCGGGCTCACGCTCGTCTTCATCTCGCACGACCTCGCCGTGGTCAACGCGGTGTGTGACACCGTCGCCGTGATGAACCGCGGCGAACTCGTCGAGGTCGCGCCGACATCCACCTTCTTCACCTCCCCGAAAGACCCATACAGCTGCGCGCTGCTTGAAGCAGTGCCGCGCCTCGATTCTGAAAGCCCCACACCATGACTGACTACAGCGCGCTCCTCGACCAGCGCCCATTGGCGCCGAGCGAACTCGTGCACCTCGAAGAGCTTTCCGCTGCCGTGCTCGCCACCTCGAACGACGTGATCATCATGCAGGGCGAAGCGATCCTCGCGCTCGAGGCGGTCGCCAAGAGCGTCGGTGCGCCTGGGGTCATCGCGCTCAATATCGTGACGGGGCCCTACGGCGCAATCTTCGGAGACTGGATGGCGGATGCTGGCGCAACCGTCGTGACGCTCGCAAGCGAGTTCGATTCGGTCATCTCGGTCGAGGCCGTTGCCGCGGCGATCGCGGAACACTCGCCGCGCGTGCTCGCGATCGTTCACGCCGAGGCCGCAACGGGAGGTACCAACCCGCTCGTCGAGATCCTCGCCCTCGCTCGGGCTGCAGACATCCTCACGATCGTCGACTCCGTTGCCTCGATCGGGGCCGAGCCCGTGCTCGTCGACGAGTGGGGAATCGACATCGCGGTCATCGGCGGACAGAAGTCGCTCGCGGGGCCAGCAGGCGTCAGTGCCGTCTCGGTCTCGCCCGCGGCATGGGCCGTCATCGACAACAACCCTGGGGCGCCTCGCGGATCATCGTTGTCGCTCACCGACTGGCGCGACAACTGGACTCGAACCGACCGCAGCGCGATCCCGGGCATGCCGTCCTGGCTCGAGTCACGCGGACTCATCGCGGCCCTTGAGCGCGTGCTTACGGAAGGACTCGACGCGGTGAACGAACTCCATCGTCGTGCGCGAGCGGCGACGCTCGCGGGTGCCGCTGAGCTCGGCATCGGTCCGTGGCAAATCGACGGCGGGTATGCCCCCGTCGTCACGGCCCTTCGCTTGCCCTCACCCGGAGCGCTCAGCGACGGCGATCTCGGTGGCATCCTGAGCGTCGGGAACGGCGCGCTCCGCGGCTACCTCGTGCGCGTCAACCACACGGGTCGCGCGGCCGCCCTCGAGCCGGTGCAGGATGCGATGGCGCGCCTCGCAACAGCGCTGGGAGTCGACCCGGCCGCATCCCTCGCTGCGGCCGAGGCAGGCTGGAACGCTTAGCGCGCGGTCGGAATCCCGAGGCGTGCGTTGCGGCGACGCAGCCAGGCCTCGCCTACAAGCACGAAGACGAATCCGAGCATGACGATGCCCACATCCACGAACGGCAGCGCCGTGATCGTGAGCCAGTCGAGCAGAATCGCGCCGATAAGCGCACCCGTGCCGATCGCGATGTTGAACGAGGTCGTGAGGTACGCGGCAGCGACATCCCGCAACCGCACCGAAGCCGTGTGCAGCAAACGCGTCTGCAGGATCGCGGGAATGCCGCCGAACGCAATGCCCCAGATGAAGATCGCGCCGATGAGCAGCCAAGTCACGTGCGGGAACAGCCCGACGACCATGACGGATGCCGCGACCACGGCGATGCCGACCGCCAAGCCCGCGCGAGGGAAGCGGTCCGTCACGGCGCCCGCGATCACGAGGCCGATCGCTCCACCGACGCCATAGAGGAAGAGGATTCCTGCGACGGCACCCTCATCGATGTTGCCCGGACCCAATAGGAACGGCGCGATGTAGGTGTAGAAGATGTTGTGCCCGGTGAGAATGAGCACAACCGTGAGGCAGATGATTACGACACCCGGGATGGTGCGGTCCTTGCGCAACGGCAGCGCGATCTCGCCGGTTTTGAGTTCCTCGATGTGCTTCACGGGCGGCAAGAACCTGATCGCCATGACGATGAGCACGAGGATCATCGCCGCGATTCCGGCGAACGCGAGGCGCCAGCCGAGCACGTGGCCGAGGGCGGTGCCGAGCGGAACGCCGAGCACAAACGCCGCCGTGCCACCACCACTCGTGATTGCGACGGCGCGACCGATCATCTTCTTCGGCACGAGGTGTGCGGAGTACGCGCCAACCACCGCCCAGAACAGGCCGTGGGCGAGACCGGACAGGATGCGGGCTCCCGCGAGCGCCTCGTAGGTCGGCGCCACGGCGGCAAGCAGGTTCGACACCACAAATACGAGCAGCACAACGATGACGAGTCGCTTACGAGAGAAGCGGCGTGTGAGAGCGGCGAGCGGCGCGGCACTGACGACCACGGTCCCCGCGAAGAGGCTGATGAGCAGGCCCACCTGGCCCTCGGTGACCTTGAGCTCAGCGGCGATCTCGGGCAGCAGGCCCGTCGGCAAAAACTCGCTTGTCACCGAGGTGAAGATAAGAGCGGAGAGGATGAAGAGTCCGAACCAGGGAAAAGGCCTGGTTTCCTTTGAATGTGTTTCGGGCGCGCCCATAAGAATGTTTCTCTGTCTGTTGCTGGCGCGTGCGCCGCGCCGCGGGATGCCGCAGCCCGGCGACATCGCCATCCAGTCTACCGGCCCTGCCCAAATGAAGGAGATGCTGGCCACTAACCACACGTTTATCGGCATCCCGGGGCATCGCGCCGCAAAAGTCCTTCATTTGGGTAGCTTCTTCATCGGGGCACCGAACAGACGACGCTGGATGCCGCCGGTACTCTTGACGGGTGACTGCTGCCGCCTCCCACTGGATCCTCACCCTCGTCTGCGATGACCGCCCGGGAATCGTGCACGCCATCAGCGGCGCGATCGTTCAGGCGAACGGCAACATCACCGAGTCTCAGCAGTTCTCGAGCGGCGACACCGGTCGTTTCTTTATGCGGCTGCAGGTCGAATCCGCGGCCGCCCGCGATGAGTTCGAGCAGGCACTCGCCCCCGTCACCGCGCGCTACGACATGACCTGGCAGCTGGATGTCGTGGCTCGCCCGCTGCGCACCCTCGTGCTCGTGTCGAAGGCGGGCCACTGCCTCAACGACCTGCTCTACCGCCAGCGCGCAACTCAGCTCGGCGTCGACATCCCGCTTGTGCTCAGCAATCACCCCGACCTCGCGGGCCTCGCCCAGTTCTACGATGTGCCGTTCGAGTCGCACCCCGTCACGAGCCCCGGCCAGAAGCTCGCATTCGAAGACCGCGTGCTCGAGGTTGTCGAGCAGCACGACATTGAGCTCGTCGTGCTTGCCCGGTACATGCAGATCCTCTCTCCCGAACTGTGCGAGGCGCTGAACGGCAAGGCCATCAACATCCACCACTCCTTCCTTCCCGGCTTCAAGGGCGCGAACCCGTACCGCCAGGCTCACGCTCGCGGCGTGAAGCTCATCGGTGCCACGGCACACTTCGTGACGAGCGACCTCGACGAGGGACCGATCATCGAGCAGAACGTCGTGCGCGTCGACCACTCCCGCACGGCAAGCGAGCTCGTGGCGATCGGCCAGGACGAGGAGTCCCGCACACTCACGCAAGCGGTCAAGTGGTTTGCCGAGCACCGCGTGCTGCTCGATGGCGCTCGCACGATCATCTTCAAGTAACTCCTGCTCGCGACGCGCCACTTATTGCTGCTCGCAGGCTCCGCGGGGCACCATAAGTGGCGCGTCGCGGGTGGCTAGGCTGAGCGCATGACCACGGTGTTTCATGGAGCACGCAAGCTCGACGCCCACGGGCAGGTCGACGACTTCTGGATGCTCATCGAGGGCGACACGATCGTCTCCACGGGCAACGGCAGACATCCGGATGCCGACATCGCCATCGATGTCGACGGCGCGTGGCTCACCCCCGGGTTCATCGACCTGCACGGGCACGGTGGAGGCGGGCACTCGTTCGACAACGGCTCAGCCGAGATTCTCGAAGCCCTTGCCACCCACCGCGCTCACGGCACAACGCGGTCGGTCATCAGCCTCGTCGCCAACCCGCTCTCGAGCCTGCGCTCGAGCCTCTCGGCCGTCGCAGACCTGGCCGAGGTCGACCCGCTCATCCTGGGCTCACACCTCGAGGGCCCGTTCCTCGCTATGGAGCGACGCGGCGCTCACAACCCCGATTTCGTGCGGGATCCCCAGCCTTACGAGGTAGCGGAGCTTCTGGATGCCGCGCGCGGCACCCTGCGCCAGCTCACTCTCGCGCCCGAACTGCCCAACGCGCTCGAGCTCGTCGACGTGCTCGTCGAGGCCGGAGTTGTTGTCGCCGTGGGCCACACCGAGGCGACGTTCGAGCAGACTCGCGAGGCGTTTGACCGGGGCGCCCGACTGCTCACTCACGCGTTCAACGCGATGCCCGGCATCCATCACCGCGCGCCGGGACCCGTTGTCGCGGCGTTCGAAGACGAGCGGGTGACCATCGAGATCGTGCTCGACGGCGAGCACGTGCACCCCGAGGTCGCAGCGCTCGCCTTCGCCTCCGCGCCCGGCCGGGTCGCGCTCGTGACGGATGCCATGGCCGCGGCCGGATCCGTCGACGGCGACTACCGCTTGGGCAGCCTCAACGTGACCGTGCGCGATGGACTCGCGGTGCTGAGTGGAACCCAGACGATCGCGGGCTCGACCCTGACGCAGGATGCTGCGCTGCGCTGCGCAATGGCCCGAGCGCATGTCGACCCGGCCGATGCCGTCGCGGCGCTCACGCTGACGCCGGCGCGCGTGCTCGGTCTCGAGCAGCGCCACGGCCTGCTGGCCCCGGGCTTCGCCGCCGACGCGGTGCTCCTCGACCACGACTGGAACGTCACCCAGGTATGGGCTGCGGGTCGCCCCCTCTAGTTTGGGCGGGTTGAGCTTGCCGACCCACCGCTGTAAGGATTTCTACTTTTCCCAGTCCAGGCGGTTCGCCCAGGCGTAGCGGTAGTAGTCGGCGTGCTCGAGACGGGATGCCGCGGCCTCATCCACGATGACCGTCACGTGTGGGTGCAACTGGATGAGCGACCCCGGCAACGACGATGTCAGCGGCCCCTCGACAGCCCCGGCGAGCACCTCGGCCTTGGCCTCACCAAACGCGAGCAGCACGAGCTGACGCGCGCGCATGATCGTGCCGAGCCCCTGTGTCACGCAGTGGATGGGCACCTCGTCGAGCGAATCGAAGAACCGCGCGTTGTCGAGGCGAGTCTGCTGAGTGAGAGTCTTCACACGAGTCAGCGAAGCGAATGATGAACCCGGCTCGTTGAAACCGATGTGGCCCGTGCGACCGATCCCGAGCACCTGCAGATCGACACCGCCCGCCTCCACGATCTCCCGTTCGTAGTTCTCGCCGGCGGCATCGAGCGGCCCCCGATCGGCGGGCACTCGCACGAGCGCAGGGTCAAGCCCGAGCGGCTCGACGACCTCCCGGGCGATAACCGAGGCGTAACTCTCGGGATGACCCGCGGGCAACCCCACATACTCGTCGAGCGCGAAGCCCCGCACGCGCGACAGGTCGTGACGGCGCGCGGCGAGCGCCTTCCAGGTGCTGAGCGGAGTCGACCCTGTGGCCAACCCGAGCACCGCATCGGGCTTAGCGATAACCAGCTTCTGGATGAGGTCTGCCGCGACCTCGCCCGCGGCATCCGCCGAATCGACGATGACGACTTCTGCCATGGCTAACGCTCCGTTCCGACGAGGGCGGCGCCCACCGCAGCTGCGGGGAAGCCGGATGGCACCAGCTGCACGCGCGCGCTCAGTTCTATTGTGGCGAGAAAAGGGGATGCCGCCTCCCACTCCCGCAGCACGCCGACGACTCGATCGAGCAAGTCGTCACCCAGTGACGACAGCCCGCCGCCGATCACGACGCTGTCGACATCGACGGTGAGCACAAGCATCCTGATTGCGGATGCGACCGCAGAGATGAACCGATCGCGCACCTCGATCGCGGCGGGGTCGCCTGCCACCGCGGCGGCGAAGAGCGCGCTCGCGGGCCGGGAGTCATCCGTCGGCCACTGCCGCGCGATTGCCGACCCGGAGCCAATGGTTTCGAGACACCCACGCTGGCCGCACGGGCACTGGAGTCCCAAGGGGTCGACGGGGATGTGCCCGACCTCACCCGCTCCTCCGCGGGATCCGCGCCAGAGCGAACCGCCCAGAACAAGCCCAGCGGCAAGTCCTGTGCCGAGGTTGAGGTACGCCATCGAGTGGCTCGAGCCGTGCTCGAGCAGCCGGAACGCACCGAGCGCCGCGGCGTTCACATCATTCTCGACACGAACGGAACGCCCCAGCAGATCGCCAAGAGATCGACCCAGTTCGAAGTCGGCGAGGCCGAGGTTCACCGAGTGCGCAATGCGTCCCGTGCCTTCCTCGACCGCACCCGGGATGCCAATCCCGATCGACGCGAAGTCGGTGACCGCCGTGCCCGTGAGCACCGACAGCTGCTCGACGGCAGCGCGCGCCGTCTCGAGCACAGCATCGTGGCCGAAGCCCGTGGGCATCCTGAGCCGCTGAATGATGCGACCGTCTGCCTCGATCGCGACGGCATCCACTTTGGTGCCGCCAATATCGAGTCCGACCATGACCTGCGAGCTCATCCCTTCACCGCCCCCGCCACGAGACCCGAGGTGAGTCGGCCCTGCACGATGAGGAAGAAGATGATGACGGGCACCGCCACAAGAGTGGATGCGGCCATGACCTGACCCCAGTCGGTCTCCCGCGTTGCGCTGGCCTGCACGAATCCACGCAGCCATAGTGGCAGGGTGTGCGCCGATTCGGCTGGCAGAAGCACAAGCGCCACGGTGAACTCGTTCCACGCTTGCAGGAATGCATAGACACCGGATGCCACGAGCCCGGGCGCGAGCAGCGGGAACGTGATCCGCATGAAGGCCTGGAATCGAGACAGCCCGTCGACCATCGCCGCCTCCTCGAGGTCAGCAGGGATGCCTGCGACGAAACCCTTGAGCATCCAGATCGTGAACGGCACGACGGCCGCGATGTAGATGATGCTCACGCCGATTACCGAGTTGAGCAGGCCAACACTCGACACCATCTTGTACTGGGCAATGAAGAGCCCCTCGGCGGGAAGCATCTGCACGATGAGCACTGCGATGACGAAGCTCTTGCGCCCGCGGAACCGGAAGCGGCTGATCGCGACCGCAGCAAGGAACGCGAAGATGATGCAGAAGAAGACGGCGGTGAGAGTGATGCCCACGCTCATCCCGAGCGCGCTGAGGAACGTTCCATCCGCGAGGGCACCCGTGAAGTTCGAGAGCGTGCCCCGCACGGGGAAGAACGTCGGGATGAACGACTGCAGGATCGCGGTCGGCAAGAACGCCGAGTTGACCATCCAGTAGACGGGGAACACCCACAGCAGGGCGATGACGATGGCGAGGGCGCTGAACAAGCCCACGCGTACACGGCGGCGGCTCATGCCTCGTCCTCCTTGAGCAGGCTCCGGATGTAGAACCAGCTGATAGCAATGGTGAGCGCGAGCACAAAAATCGAGACGGCCGAGGCCATGCCGAAGTCTTGAGCGCTCGTGCCGAGCTTAAAAATGTAGGTGCCGAGCACATCGAAATCGCCCGACTTCGAGCCGGCATCCTGCAGCATCGTGATCTGCGTGAAGACGCGCAGGTCCCAGATGAGTTGGAGCAACAGCACGATCGCGATAACGGGGCGGATGAGCGGGAGGATGATGAACCGCAGCCTCTGGATGCCGGTAGCGCCGTCGAGTTGGGCGGCTTCCATGACCTCCTCGGAGACCTGGGTGAGGCCCGCGTACACCGAGAACGCGACAAACGGCACGCTCATCCAGATCACGATGATGCTCGCCACGATGAAGAACGTGAGCGGTGTCGAGAGCCAGTCAAATCGGTTCATCTCGACACCCGGAATCATGTCGAGTAAGTAGTTGACAACACCGCGACGGCGGTCGAACAGCCAGATCCAGACGGTCATAGCCGCAACGACGGGCATCGACCACGCGAGCAGGAGCGACACCTGCAGGATGAGGCGGGCCGTCTTGGTGACGGCCGTCATGAGCAGGGCGAGGGCGGTACCGATGCCGAGCGTGAGGAACGCCGTGATGACGCAGAACGCCAGCGAGCGTGCGACGACGGCCCAGAGCTGGGGATCGGTCGCGAGGGTGACGAAGTTGTCGAACCAGACGAACGGGGCTGGCTGCCCGAACTGCTGAGGCAGGCCGTACTCCTGCATCGACGTGATGATCTGCCAGACAAGGGGGTATCCCATGCCGAGCACAAGGATGAGGATGGCCGGGATGAGCAGCAGCTGTGGTGTGCGGCTGCGTGTGGGTCGGGTCTTCGGAGACCGGCTCTTCGGAGCTCTCGCAGTAGTGCTTACTGCGACGGTGCTTTCTGCAGACATCTGGTGCTGGCCTCCTTTCGAGAGATATTTGCGAAATGCAGGATGGATTGAGGTCATCCCGCGTAAAAGCAGGAGTGGGAATGTGGTGGGAGCGCTCCTCCCCTGCATTTCGCAAATACGGGAGGGGATGCCGGGGATCCTGGCGTTTTCAGCACGAGGTCCCCGGCATCAGCGGTGTGCTATCCGTTCAGCAGAGCTGTGATCTTCTCGTCGTACTCCGCGGCCAGATCAGCGACGTTGCCGCCACCGTTGACCTTGCCGAAGAACTCCTCGAGCAGGCCAGAGCCCTCGACCGCTGCCCAGCCGGGAGCGGCTGGCGTCAGCTTCGAGTCGGCAGCCGAGTCGATGAGTGCCTTCGCGAACTGATCGTCGCCGAGCGAGGATGCGTACTCGAGGTTGGCCGGTCCCAGACCGTTCTCGCCCAGCATCTGCTGGTACTCCGGGGAGAAGATGATCTTCAGGAGCTCTTTCGACGCATCCTGATTCTTGCTCGCCGCGGAGATCGCGATGTTGGAGCCACCCGCGAAGACGGGTGCTGCACCCCCATCAACACCGGGCAGAACGAAGACACCAAACACGTCGTCGTTCCAGGTCGCCACGGTCTTCGTGTCGTCCTTCGGATCGGGAGCGAGGTCACCGATCGACCAGTGCGCCCATCCTGGAGCGATGATCGTTGCGGCTTCCGGAGCACCGGTGGCCGCGTTGTTGTTGATGTTGACCCAGGGTGTGCTGTCCGCTTCCGTTACGGGAGCAAGCGAGGCACCGGAGAAGAGCGCCTGCAGCTGCTCGAGCCCTTCGACCGACTTCGGGTCGGAGAGCGTGGACTTCCACTCGTCGCCGTCCTTCATCGCGAGTTCCCCGCCGTTGGCGAAGATCCACGAGATTCCGTTGCGCCAGTCTTCACCACCGATGTAGAAGCCCGACTGCCCGCCGGTCTTAAGCTTCGCGGCCGACTCGTTGAACTCGGCAAGCGTCGTGGGAGTTGCCAGTCCCGCGGCCGCCCACAGGTCTTTGCGATAGAACACGTAGCGCGAGCCGAAGTAGTAGGGAAGCGCGTAGTTGGCGCCATCCACTTCTCCTACCTCAACGAACGACGGAAGCAGGTTGTCTCCGCCCAGTTCCTCGTAGAGATCGGACACGTCGCTGAACGCGCCAACGTTCGTGAACGTGGGTGACCAGGTGTTGCCGATCTCCACGACATCCGGGGTATTCTCGGCATCAGGCAGTGCTGTGGTCAGCTTCGAAAGAGCGTCGGCCCAGTCTTGCTGCTCAATGGTAAGAGTGCCCCCGGTTGCGTCTGCGTACTCGGTCTTAAGGTAGTCGCGCAGCGCATCCGGGGTGTCACCTCCCATAACCCACAGGGTGATGTCCTCGCCACCGGCTTCCGCGGGCGGTGCCGCCGACGAGCACGCGGCAAGAACGAGAAGCGCGGCGGTTGCAGCGGCAACCGCACCGATCTTTCTCTTCATGGTGTGTCTTCTTTCTTCTGGGACGAACGGGGCGCCGGGCTGGTCGCTCCGCTGGTGGGGCAAGGGCTACGAAACCCCCAGTTGCGCGGAGAGAACCATGACGGCAGCGCCGCGCATGACTATGTCGTCTCCGAGCGCCGTCATCCTCAACACCAGATCGCCATGGAACTCGGCCATCGTGCGGTTGCGGAGCGTCTCGATGGTCGCCTCTAGCAGCGGCCCGTCAAGTAGGTGAGTCGGTCCGCTCAACACGACCTCGGAGAGGTTGAGCGCACCAACGATGGGAGCGAGGGCAATACCGAGGCGCTGCCCCGCTTCCCGCAGAATGTTGTTTCGGTCGGCATCGGTAGAGGCAGAGGCGAGCGCCCGGTCGAGGGCGGGTGTGGAGAGCCAGGTTTCGAGGCATCCCGCCTTGCCGCACACGCACGCGAGGCCGCCGTCGGTTCCCACAACGACGTGCCCGATCTCACCGGCCGCAAAGCGGCTACCGAAGAGCGGAACCCCGTCGAGCAAGAGCCCGGCGCCGACACCATGCCCAACTTTGACGAGCATCATGTCGCTCTCGGCGTCCCCGAAGCTGTGCTCGGCGAGCGCCGCGGCGTTTGCGTCATTGGCGACGACCACGGGCACGGAGAACTTCGCAGCGACGGATGCCTGCAGCGCCTCGTTGTGCCAACCCAGGTTAGGCGCGCTCAGCACGACGCCAGCAAGATCGACGACACCGGGCGAGCCGATGCCGAGACCAAGAATCGGGAGAGTGGATGCCTCAACCAGGGTCGAGGCGAGGTCGAAGACGAGCGCAGTCGCGTCGACCCCGGTCGCTCCCCCCAGGGGGAGTTCGGCCCGGTGCAGAATGTGCCCGTCGAGGTCGAGCACCGCGCCGCGGAACGCCGCGGCATCCGAGAGATCGATGCCGATGATCTGGAAGGCGTTGCGATTGAGGTCGAGCAACGTCGCGGGCTTGCCGGGACGGGCGTCCTCGCGCTGGCCCGTTTCGACGATGAGCGATTCGCCCATGAGCTCGGCGACGAGGTCGGAGACGGTCACTCGGGTCAGACCGGTCTCGCGAGCGATGTCGGCTCGCGACTGCTGGCCGGCGCGGTAAAGCGTCTGGAGCACGAGCGAGCGGTTATGCCCGCGAGCGTGTTCCGGCAGTACTTTGGTGGTCGGTCGCAATACCCGACCCGTGCTGAACCCCGTCGTCATGTTTGTTAGTAAACCTTACGAACTAAATAGTCGCAAGATGTTTGGCGCGGTTTTACCTGCTCGTTACATTGTCTCTCCCCAAAAAGAGGGAGAGCTAGTCGCTCGCGGCCTCGAGCGCGTCGTATCGCGCCCGTCGCTCCGACTGCTCGTCGGGGTTCGGCACGGGCGACGCGAGCAGAAGGCGCTGAGTGTATGGATGCGATGGGGTCGAGGTGACCGTTGCGCCGTCGCCCACCTCGACGATCTCGCCCTTCAGCAGCACGGCGACGCGATGACTGATGTGCCTGACGACCGAGAGGTCGTGCGAGATGAAGAGATACGCAACGCCGGTCTGCTCTTGAATGTCGATGAACAGATCGAGAATGCGCGCCTGCGTCGACAGGTCGAGAGAGCTCACCGGTTCGTCACACACGATGAGCTTCGGCTCGAGAGCGAGCGCTCGAGCGATGGCAATGCGCTGGCGCTGCCCGCCCGAGAACTCGCGAGGATATCGATTTCCGGCGTCCGAGGGCAGCTGCACCTGGTCGAGAAGCTGTCGAACTCGCCTGACGGCATCCGCTTTACTGGCCCCGTGAACCGTGAGCGATTCCGTGAGGATCGCCTCGACCGTCATCGCGGGATTGAGCGAGGAGTACGGATCCTGGAACACGACCTGGATGCTGCTGCTCAGCTCGCGCCTAGCCCGAGCGCTCAGGCTCGAGATCTCCCGGCCTTCGAAGTGGATGCTGCCGCTCGTCACCGGCGCTAGCCCCAGCACGGCGCGGCCCAGAGTTGTCTTTCCCGATCCGGACTCCCCCACGAGCCCGAGAGTTTCACCCGGGCTGATCGAGAGCGACACGTCCCGGAGGGCAGAGAACGGTGGCTTGCGCCAGCCCCGCGTCGGATACTCGACACCAACCTGCCGCAGTTCGAGCAGCGGCGACACCGACTCGCTCACGAGCCCTCCCCCGCAACGAGCGGCCCTCGAGGAGCCGCCCCCTCGAGCGTCGAGGCCAACAGCATCTTCGTGTAGTCGTGCTGGGGAGAGGCGAATAGATCTCGCACGGGCTGTTGCTCAACGACGTGTCCCGCCTGCATCACCGCGACGCGGTCACAGATGTCGGCGACAACCCCGAAGTTGTGAGTGACGAGAATCATGGCCATGTTTCGCTCGCGCTGCAGTTCACGCAGAAGGTTGAGCACCTCGGCCTGCACGGTCACGTCGAGCGCCGTCGTGGGCTCGTCGGCGATGAGCAGGTCGGGGTCACACGACACCGCACCCGCGATGAGCACACGCTGCGCCATCCCGCCACTGAGCTGGTGCGGATACGACGCCATCGTGCGCTTGGTGTCCGGGATGCCCACTCGCGCGAGCAGCGCTCGTGCACGTTCGGTGGCCTCCGCACGCGAGATGCCGAGGGCGTACCTCATGGGTGTTACGAGCTGGCTTGCCACGGTGAAGGACGGGTCAAGGTTCGATAGCGGCTCTTGCGGAACATACGCCATGCGCACGCCGCGCAGCTTCTGCAACTGCGCCTCGGTGCTCCCGAGCAGTGAGTCTCCTGCAAGAGAGACGGCGGATGCCGAGACCATCGCCTCTGGAGGCAGCAGCCCCAGAATGGCGAAGGACGTCTGAGACTTGCCCGATCCTGATTCTCCGACGAGCCCGAGAATCTCTCCTCGGTTCACGTGCAGCGAGACACCGTCGACCACGGCGCGGTCAGCTACGACGCCCTTGTCCGAGGAAACGGGATAACTCACCCGCAGGTTCTCGACCCGCAGCAACGCATCATCCGCGCCGGAGTCGGAGGTCTCGGCGACCGTCGATTCGTCCGACTCTGCGCGCTCGATAACGGTCGCGCTTCCCGACACCGTCGCGCGGGTGCCGCGAGTCGCCACGGCATTGTCGGATCCGATGGCGTCAGCAATCGCCGCACCGAAAATCACGAGGGACATCACCGTGAGTCCGATCGCGGCGCCCGGCGCGAACACGAGTTCCGGCGCACGAAAGAACGTCGCGAAAGCCTCGCTCAGCATCCCGCCCCAGCTCGGACGCTCCGGATTGCCGAAGCCCAAGAATTCGAGCCCCGACTGAGCGATTATCGCCAGACCAAAAACGAACGACGCCCGCACGAGCAACGGTCCCGCAACAACCGACAGCACGTGCCGGAAGATGATGCGCGCGTTGCCCAGCCCGGAGACTCGCGCCGCATCGATGTACAGTTCCTCGCGCACCCCGATCACGACGCTGCGAGTAAGTCGGAACAGGTCGGGGCTCGCGAGGATGCCGATCGTGATCATGGTGGGAGCAAGCCCGCTGCCGAGAGTGGTGATCACGACGATCACGATGAGAATCTCGGGCAACGACATGAGCAGGTTGGATACCCAGCTCGCGACGCCGTCGAACCACTTCGCGAAGAAACCCGCGACGAGTCCGGTAGGCACGCCCACGACCACCGCAGTCGCGATCATGATCACGCCGGCCTGCAGGCTGACTTGCCCACCCCAGAGGATGCGACTGAGCACGTCCCGCCCGCTCGCATCCGTTCCCAGCCAGTGCTCGGGGCTCGGCGGCTGCAGCGCCTGGGTGAGAACGATCAGGTTGGGATCATAGGGCGCAAGAAATGGGGCGAAGACCGCAGCAATCACAATCGTCAGCAGCACGACGGCCGCGCCGATGCCGAGGGGGTTCCTCAGAAAACGACGAAGACCTCGAGCGGGACGGTTGACGCGCACGGTCGCGGTGGCGAACTCGGTCATGAGACACGCACCTTGGGGTTGAGGGCGGCGTAGGCGATATCCACGATGAGGTTGACGAGCACAACGAGCAGCACGGTGAACAGCAGCACACCCATGATGACTTGGATGTCGCTGTTGCCGCTCGCGGTGATCGCGACCGATCCGATGCCCTGCAGGGCGAAAACCCGCTCGATGATGGCGGCACCGCTCATCGCGGCGATGAACTGCAGCGACAGCATGGTGAGCGCGGGCGGGGCGGCATTGCGCAGCACGTTAGTGAACAAAATCTTGCGCGCGGGAAGACCGCGGCTCCGCAACGTGCGCACGTAGTCCTGGCGGTACACCGTAATCACGGAGTTGCGCAGCTGTTGGGCAATCGCGGCAATCGACCCGATCGAGAGCGCGATGATCGGCAGGGTGATGGTCTGCAACCAGCCGAGCGGCGAATCGAAGAACTGGATGTATCCCGTGGCCGGCAACCAGCGCAGCTTCACGGCGAAGACGAGGGCGAGAATTATCGCGACCCAGAAGTTGGGAAGGGCGAATCCCAACACCATGACCACTTGAAGCCCACGATCAAAGCGTCCGGGATTGGTGGCAGCCAGAATGCCGAACAGCGAGCCGAGGATCGCGGCCACAAGAACGGCACCGACAGCCAGCGATACCGTGACAGGCAAGCGCGTCACCAGCAGCTCGATAACCGGGGTGTTCTGGGCGGATGACATACCGAGGTCGCCGCGCAGAGCGTGAGACAGCCAGTCCCAGTACTGCTCGAGGATGGGCCGATTGAGCCCGAGTTGCTCCCGCCTCGTGGCGACCTGGTCCTCGCTCGCGTACAGGCCGAGCGCACCCCGGGCGGGATCGGAGCCGGTCAGTTTGAGAAAGAAGAACATGCCGGTGACCACGACGTAGGCAAGAACGATGCCCGCGCCGAGGCGGCGCGCAATGAATGCGACCATCCCTGTCCTTTCAGCGGGTCATCCCAGCACCACTACTGGTTCGGCGGCGTGGAGACCGAGTCCTCGCGGTCTCCACGCCGAGTCTCTTTGCCGGTTTCTAGGAAGCCGGGGCGAAGAAGCGCAAGCTCGGCACGAGCTGGGCTTGCTGCATCGTCACGGCGATGTCGGGGCTCGACAGGTACACGTTCTCCTGAAGAACAATGGGGGCGAACCACGCCTCTTCCACGAGGTGCGTGTTGAGCTCCTGGTAAAGCTTCTTCTGCTCGTCCCCTGAGGTCAGCGGAATCTCGGTCAGCAACGACGAGACGGTGTCATCCGTATAGCCGAAGTGATTCCACAGCGAGGTGGTTGTGAGCTTGTTTCCCACATCCGTCCACGCGGGGATGTTGGTGGAGAACGACAGCATGAACGAGGGCTGGCTCGTCAGCGTCTCGAGACCACCGTTGGCGAAGCCGTTGATGGGCACCGGAACGAGGGTGATTCCGACCTCGGACAGGTACTGACCGACGATCGGCACGAGCGGCGACATGAACCCCTCGGAGTATCCGGTCGGCAACTCGAAACCGTTCTCGAATCCCGCCTCGGCGAGAAGTTCTTTCGCCTTGTCGGGGTCGTACGGGTAGACGTCGTTGAGGTCGTCGAGCCACGCCTCGCTGCCGGGGTTGAAGGTCTGCGTCGAGATCTGTCCGAGTCCGTTGTAGTACGTCTTGAGAATCGTCTCGCGGTCAATCGCGTAGTTGATTGCCTGGCGCACCCGAACGTCACCGAGCGCCGGAAGCACGGAGCCCGCGCGGTCCTGCATGATGACGCCCTGCCACTCCCCGGGAACGGTCTGCACCGTGAGGCCCGCGGCCTCGGCAGTCTCGACCATGTCGGCGGTTCCGTACATGAACTGGATCTGGCCGGTCGCGAGGGCGTTGTAGCGCGCCGTGAAATCGGTGTACGGCTTGATCACGAGCGTCTCGAAGGGGAAGGCATCCGGATTCCAGTAACCGTCCCGCGCGTCGAACGTGTAGGTCACAGCCGATTCCGACTCAGCCTTGTTGAGAACATACGGACCTGATCCCACGGGTTCGGTGCCAAGGGTTCCCGCGGCGATTGCCGCGGGACTCGCCATGAATCCGAGGTAAGTCGCCAGCGCCGCGAGCAGTGCCGGGTTGGGTGCAGCAAGGTTGAGTTCGACCGTCGAGGGATCGACAACAACGACCTCGCTGATCGACTTCGCCGCCTCCGAAGCGCTTCCCGCGCCGAGCTTGCGTGCCTCGATGTTGGCTTTCACTGCCTCGGCGTCGAAGACGCTGCCGTCGCTGAAGGTAACGCCATCGCGCAACACGAGCGTGAGCTTCGTCAGGGAGTCGTCATAAGTGAAGTCGGTCGCGAGGTTGCCCTCGATCTGTGCGTCAGCCGTCTTGCGGAGCAGCGGGTCGTAGATCGCCTCCGCGTATTGGATGATCGCGCCCTCTTTCATCTCGGCGGGATCCCAGGTGATCGCATCCCCGTTATTGCCGATCACGAGTTGCTGGGCGGCAGAGTCGCCACCGGTGGGGGGTTCGGATGCCGAGCATCCCGTGAGGAGCAGTGCCCCTGCCGCGAGCAGGGCTAACGCCCGGTGGGTCTTCTTCATGATGCTCTTCTCTGTCGCGCTGCGGTCACGAACTGGGGATCATGGCATCAACCATCACAGCCCCGGTTCTGGCAAGTACAACCGAGCAACCGGATTGTCGCAACATTGCCGCCCGCTATTGACAAGTGCACACTTGGCAATACGAGTTCTGCGCTCACACCAGATACCCAGCATTCTCAGAGACAACGCCTGATCAGTACCGACATGCTTGAACCCGACCGACGACGTTCGCAATCATCGCCAGTTCACAACTCTTGGAGACACCATGCCTAAACTCGCCGCCAACAAGACCGCCGTCGCCGTAATCGCCGGACTTTCGCTCGCGGGAGCACTCGCCGGTTGCGCTCCCACCGCCGAGGCGCCCGCCGACACGTCGCAGCCCAGCTCCGAGCCCAGCACCGCACCGTCGACTGCCCCCGAAACCGGCACCGACACCAGCACCTCCACCTACAAGGACGGCGAGTACACGGAGTCCGGCTCGTACCAGTCCCCTAACGGCACCGAGTCTGTTGACGTCACCGTGACCCTCGCGGATGACGTCGTCACTGCCGTCGAGGTCGTCGGCCACGGAGACAACCCCGACTCGAAGCACTACCAGAGTGAGTTCATCGGCGGAATCGACGCGGCAGTCGTGGGCAAGAAGATCGACGACATCGCCGTCACCAAGGTTGCGGGTTCGTCACTCACGAGCGGTGGATTCACCGAGGCACTCGACGCGATCAAGGCAGACGCTGCCAGCTAGCCTGCGGTTCGACGCGATCGGGTGCCCCTGGCAGATCGATACGCTCGAGCCGCTCGATGACGCCACCGTCGACGAGCTCAACGCTCGCATCGAAGCCTTCGACGTCACCTACTCGCGGTTTCGGGATGATTCCCTGATCTCGCGGATAGAGAGGGAGCCCGGCGTCCACGCTTTTCCGAACGACGCGGCTGCCCTCTTTGAGACCTATCGCAAGCTCTACTCGGCGACGAATGGTGCGATGTCGCCACTCGTCGGCGCGGTGCTCTCGGACTTGGGTTACGACCGGGCCTACAGCCTGCGCGACTCGGGCAAGGGAACGCGTGCTCCCGCCTGGGACGACGCGTTCGCGTGGGACGGTCGCGCCCTCACGACGGTTCGCCCCGTGAGTGTCGACGTCGGAGCGGCAGGCAAGGGCTATCTCGTCGACCTGCTCGGCGAGATCCTGGTGCGTCGTGGCATCACCGAATTCACCATCGATGGAAGCGGCGACATCCTTCAGCACGGCCCGAACGAGCTGCGCGTGGGGCTTGAGCATCCGCTCGACACCACCAGGGCTATTGGGATCTCGGTGATCGCCAATCAGGCGATCTGTGCCTCCGCATCCAATCGACGCGCCTGGGGTTCTGGGCTGCACCACATTGTGGATGCGACCACGGGCGTGCCAACAACCCGCATCATCGCGACGTGGGCCATCGCGGAGTCAGCACTCGCCGCCGACGCTTTATCAACCGCGCTGTTCTTCACCGAACCGGCAGATCTTGAGACCGAGTTCGACTTCGAGTGGGTGCGGATGTACGCCACCGGACGAGTAGAGTTCTCGCCACAATTGAATGGAGAGTTGTTCACGTGAAGCGCACACTTGACCGCCTGACCGGCATGATTCCCATGTACAAACTTGTGGTCGTGAGCCTCGTTGCCCTCACCGCAGTCGCCCTCGTGCTCTCCCTGGCAGGACAGCTCTCGTATGCGCCACTCGCGCTGCTGGCATCCCTCGCCGTCGCCGTCTCGAGCGCGTGGCTCACCGGATGGCTCGCCGCCCTCATCGTGCGCACGAAGTTCCACCCGGAGTCGTCGATCATCACGGGGTTACTGCTCTTCACGATCATGCAGCCGACCCTCGATCCCTTGGCGCTCGCCGGAATCGCGCTCGCGAGCACCATCGCAAGCGCATCTAAGTACGTGATTGCCGTGCGCGGGCGCCACATCTTCAACCCCGCGGCCGTCGGCGCGCTCGTCGTCGGAATCATCGGGCTGAGCTACCCGGCCTGGTGGATCGGTACACCGTTCCTGCTCGCGATCGTCGTCATCGGTGCCTTCCTCGTGCTGTACCGCACGCAGAAGCTCGCAATGGCCGGGGTGTTCCTGGGGCTGAGCTTTGCGGTCTTCGCGATCGTGATTGTGCTTCGCGGCGGCACCTTCGCCGATTGGATGAGCCTCGCCGTTCTCTCGTCGCCTCTCGTGTTCCTCGCGGGTTTCATGCTCAGCGAACCGCTCACTCTTCCCCCGCGCCGGTGGCAGCAGTTCTTGATTGCCGCGATCGTGGCTCTCATCGCCACCGTGCCGTTCTCGTTCCCCGCGAACAAGTACCTCTTTGCGTTGCTCGTCGGAAACCTTGTCGCGTTCGCCTTCGGGCAGCGCCGCGCCATCCGTCTCTCGTTCGTCGGCAAAAAACTCATAGGTCCCGCGACCTACGAACTCACGTTCCAGCCCGACCGTCCCGTGAGGTTCGTGCCCGGTCAGTACATGGAACTCACGATCCCACACCGCAAGGCCGACTTCCGCGGCAGCCGTCGGTACTTCAGCGTTGCATCCGCTCCCACAGCGGATGGCCCGATCACCTTTGCCATCACAGTGCCGAGCAAGTCATCGAGTTTCAAGGCGGCGCTCCTCGCTCTCGAGCCGGGCGCTCGCGTGCACGGCACGGGTGTGGGCGGCGACTTCGCGCTGCCGTCAAACGATCGGCAGCCACTGCTGCTCATCGCTGGTGGCATCGGGATCACCCCGTTCGCGAGCCAGCTCGCGCACAACACCGCCGCTCAGCGTGACATTACGGTGCTGTACGCGACGAGCAGCGCAGGCGATCTGCCCTACGGCGAGCTCCTCGAGCGCTCCGGCGCACGCGTCGTGCTCTTCGCTCCAGAGGCGCCCGCGTCACTTCCCTCCGGGTGGACGTACGCCGGACCCGGCAGGATTACTGGCGATCGAGTGTCTGAACACGTTCAGGATGCGGCATCCCGCCACGCGTTTGTGTCCGGTCCTCCGGCGTTCGTGAGTGGTCTGCGCGGCGCGCTGAAGTCGCTCGGCGTCAAGCGCGTGCACACGGACGCCTTCTCCGGCTACTAGACCCGGCGCGGCGGCCGGTCACCGCTGAGGTTTGTGGTCACCGCGCGGGATTAATCTCCCTCGGTGACCACAAACCTCAGCGGTGTATGACGATCCGGACCGCGTCGCCGGCGGGCGTCTCTGGGAAGATGGACTCATGAGTGATCCCCAGAATCCCGACGACCTGCCCACGCCTCCGCCCTGGGCGGGCGACGCCACTCCCCCGGCGCCCGGACCAGTTCAGCCGGGCTACCCTGCTCAGCCCGGTTACCCCGCTCAGCCCGGATATCCCGCTCAACCGGGGTACCCGAACCAGCCCGGTTATCCTGCCCAGGGCGTCTACGGCCAGCCCGGATATCCACAGGGGGCCATGCCGCCGTCGGAAGGCAAGGGCCTGGGAATCGCGTCGATGGCCACGGGTATCGGCTCGATCCTCTTCTCGTTCGCCGTCGGCGGCCTCGCGGGCATCGCCGCGATCATCATGGGGATCATCGGCCTCCGCAAGCCCGCTGCTCGCACGTTCAGCATCGTGGGAATCATTACGGGGGCCGTCGGGATCATTGCCGGGATCCTGTTCTTGGTGGTTGCCCTTCTTCCGCTGTTCTTTGTCGGGGCGGCCTTGCAGAATCCCGATCTGACTTCCCCACCGAGCGTCACTGAACCCACGACAGAACCCGAGGCTCCCGCGGGGCTCGACTTCGTCACGATCGATACCCCGTGCTACACGTTCGACGGACCCGCGCATTTCGTCAACAACATCGCTGCAGACGCCGTGCAGAACTGCGGGACCAACCTCGAGCTGTGGGGCGAGAAGCAGGCCGATGGCACGATCACTCCCACGGGCGTCGGCGCGATCTTCGGAACGGTCTCGGTCGAGCCCATTCGCGCGAGCTTCCTCACGGAGAACACCGCGACGGGAACGCTCGACGAGGTGCAGACGTTCCTCGAGCAGGGCTACCTGCTCGAGTCGGGCAAGTCGATCATCCAGACGACCGACGTTCCTGTCGGCGGGATGCCCGCCAAATTGACGTTCCTCGAGCCCAACTCCGAGTTCACCCAGCTGCGCGCGGTCGTCGCGGTTCTGCCTCCCGCGCTCTACACCGGCATGTCCGAACAGCTCGGGCTCTTCCTCATCACGGTGTCGACGGAGGAAGACAACGGCGATGCGATTCTCGAGTCGCTACTCAACACCTGGACCTGGAAGTAACGAAGAGCCATGGCTTCCTTCGCTGACAAACCACTCCTGACTGTCGATTCGGTCGAGGAATGGGAGCGGTGGATCACGGATGTCGGGCACCCGGACGGGGTGAGACTGCGACTTCGCCGCAAGGCCTCGACGCTGCCCGGCATCCTGTACGACGAAGCTCTTGAGGTCGCGCTGTGCCACGGCTGGATCGACGGTCAGAAGGCGAGTCTCGATGAGGACTACCACCTGCAGGCCTTCACCCCTCGGCGTGCCGCAAGCCCGTGGTCGCAGCGCAATCGGGACATCGTTGAGCGGTTGATTGCCGACGGCAGGATGCATCCCGCGGGCCAGGCCGAGATCGATCGCGCTAAACAGAACGGGCGGTGGGATGCTGCCTACCGCGTGAAGGATGCCCCGGTTCCACTCGACTTCCAGGCCGCTCTCGACGCCAATCCTGATGCGGCCAAGTTCTTCGCGACGCTCACGGGCCAGGCGCGGTTCGCGTTCCTGTTCCGCATCGGAACAGTGAAGCGCGCCGACACCCGGGCTCGCAAG
>Ga0247807_10000114_pt1 | contig 64729 bp, 58 predicted proteins | sample UWRJL074202C1_FD_179931 | JGI IMG/M metagenome (GOLD analysis project Ga0247807, IMG submission 179931) | Plant litter microbial communities from Arlington Agricultural Research Station in Wisconsin, United States - UWRJ-L074-202C-1 | ecosystem: Environmental > Terrestrial > Plant litter >...
CTGCACGACACCCTGTTAGCTAGCCCCGATATAAGCGAGCACGACCGCAGGGAGTATAGCGATTAGCGGGACTGACTTTTATAATTGTACTGTCATTGCGCTTCAAAACACTATCAAATCTTTATTTTTCCTTATCGATTGGTTGCTCACCTGTCGAAATATCAATTTCATCTATTTGGGATTATACAAATAAGGAAAGCAATTGCAGTTCTCCGTAGATTAGTTCAGTCCTGCTCTTCGCTTTAATAGGGGCAACCGAAAAGGTAGCCCTATTGTTCGCTAAGATCAGGTTTAGCTCATAGCTGCATTGCAATGATGAGGAGTTTTACTGCACGACACCCTGTTAGCTAGCCCCGATATAAGCGAGCACGACCGCAGGGAGTATAGCGATTAGCGGGACTGACTTTTATAATTGTACTGTCATTGCGCTTCAAAACACTATCAAATCTTTATTTGCTTTAAATAAATTCAGTCTTTCAGTAACAGCAGGTATTGGAAATTGAGGGGTTTTTACTTGGCAGATCTCTCCTATCGTAGAGATGACGCTACTCATTTGGTCTTTAGTCTTCAGTTTTCATCTTTAGTCTTTGGCCTTTCTACCAGATCTCTCGTCGCTGCGCTTCCCTAGAGATGACGGCATGTTAAAGAGATGACACCAATAAAAAACCGCACTAATTTCTAGATGCGGTTTTGTTTTATAGGTAATCGAGTACTAATTTGTTGCTTATTTAATTATTGTATGCGGAAAAAGTTCTTTTAGGGTTAGCCTGATTTCATCAAGCGAAGCATTTTTAAAAATGAACTCATCAACACCCGCCCTCTTAAACTCTCAATCCTTGGACTTATCAGTTCATAGCCAGAGAAGATGATCTCTTTTGTTTCGGCCAACATAAACCGGATCAGGTTTTCCAAGCCGTCGCTACCAGGCATGTGGATATCCAAGATCACCAAATCGAAAGTTAGTGCGGTAAGTTACGACCCTACCCCATCCAAGCTTTCCGCCTCGCTGATACTTACATCTGGCCATCATCCCTTCAACACCAACTTTAAGCCAAAACGAATCGATTGTTCATCATCTGCAATTAATATCCCCATAACAAAAATCCTAGAGAATAATTATTATCTAAAATTATATTTCAAGGCAATTTCAAACTCTCCATTGGCATAACCTCTCAGATCGGTGGTATTGGTGGTGTATTGGGCTAGGATGCCCAACTTGTTCCTGTAGGTGGTGCCCGCACCAAAGGTAATGCTCCCAGAACTGTGGTACACACCGCTCAACAGCAGCTTGTCCCCGTTGAACTGGAAATTCGCCCCCACATCCAAAATGCTCTTATAGTTCTCGATGGTGCGGTAGGCGACCTTCGGCTCGATACTGGTCAGCTTACCCTCCTTGTTCAGGAATTTGTAGGACATCGATGCGATGAACAGCGACCTGTCCACCACATTGCGCTGTACATCGCGTTTCAGGAAACGTTTGAGGTTGGGTACCGCACCCTGCAGCGTAAAGCCGCCGGCACGCAGTGCCGCTCCGAAATCCGCATCCAAATAAAGTTTACGTTCATCAAAGTTGGCGATCGAACCATCCCCGGGATCTCCAACAACACGGCCGTTGTCCACAGATTCGTCCATGAACCCTACCGAAAGACCAAAGTCGATGAACGTCTTTTCATTGTTCAGTGGCATGTGGAAGGCGTAGCTTGCCTTTAGGCTGGTACGCTTTACCACTCCCGCCACGTCGTTGTACAACAGTACACCGAAACCAACCTTCTTGTTCTGTGAGCCATAGGCAGCACTGATGGCCTGCATCTTTGGTGCCCCATCTATCGAAACCCATTGCGCCTTGTAGGCCGCATTCAGCTCCCAGCCCTGCTCCGTGCCGGCCATGGCCGGGTTGGCCAGGTACTGGTTCTGGTAATAGATGCTGCCCATCGGGTTGAGCTGGCTATATCCCTTCTGTACCATGATGAACAGTAGGGAGATGATCAATATTCTTTTCATTTTGATATGTTTTTTAATTGCCCACAAATAGTGTGGCCTTATTCGATATATAGTTCTATTGGAAATGGGGGGTGGATACAGAACTGAACATGTATCCACTGGCAATTAAACATCCCTATTAGTAGAGCCAGCCCCATTCCTTTATCTTTGGTCCCTGATGATATTGATTGTTCCCCTTATCAGTCCTATCCCCTTGCCCGAATCGATCACATAGATGTACGCATCCTCAGCCAAAGGCTGACCGTTGTAGCTGCCGTCCCAATCGTTCTTGTAGCCCCTAACACTGTAGATCTTCCTGCCCGCCCTATCGTAGATCGTAACCGTATTATTCGGATAATAATCCAGGTTCTTCACAACCCAAGTATCGTTCTTGCCATCACCGTTCGGTGTGATCACGTTGTTCGGGATGATCTTCCTGTCGGCAACAAGGTTGATGGTGATCTGCATGGTCTCGCTACAGCCGTTCGCATTGGTAGCGGTTACCGTATAGGTGGTGCCCTGTCTCGGACGCACCTTTATAACGCTTGTCCCCTGACCGCTCTGGATATCGTCACCTGTCCAGCTGTAGGTTACCCCGCCCGTTGCCGTCAGGGTTACCACATCGCCCAATGAGACCGTATTGCCAGATGGGATATCGCTGGTGAGCGTTAACACAGGCAGCGCATTTACCGTGATGCTTGTTGTTGCACTGGCCTTGATCGTTCCGTCCTGGTAGGTATAGGTTACCGTATAGCTTCCCGCTCTGCTGCTGCCAAGGTTGACCTCGCCGGTAGCCGCATTGATACTCAATCCCGATGGGCTTGCACTGTAGGTGCCCCCTGTAGGACCGGTACGGTTGATCGTGGCCGTACCCTTTGCACAGTAGGCAGGACTTCCATAGCCTACCGTTGCAGGTCTGCCATTGATCCTTACCGTTGTGGTGGTGCTGCTGCTGCAGGTGCCATTGCTGAAGGTATAGGTTACCGTGTAGCTCTGGTTCGGCGTACTGTTTGCCAGGTCTATATGCCCGGTAGTTGGGTTGATGCTTAAACCTGATGGGCTTGCCGTATACGTTCCGCCCGTCTGCCCGCTCTGTAGTACCGTTGCCGTGCCCACCGCCTGGTATTCGCCTGGGCTGTAAGCTATGCTGGCCGTTGGCAGTGCAGGCTGAGGGTTGATGGTAATGGTAGTTGCGGTACTGGTACAGCCAGATGCCCCCCTTGCTGTAATGGTATGTACACCTGGTGCAAGGTTGTAGCTTATGCTGCTGCTGTATGCCCCGCCATCTACGCTATAGCTTACTCCTGCCACTGGCGTAATGTTGATCGTTCCGGTTGCAACCGTACAGCTTGGCTGTGCCGTTACCGCTACTATTGGTGCGGCAACGTTGGTTACCGTTACCCTCTGCTGGGCAGTCTCGGTATTCCCGTTCCCATCGCTGAAGGTCCATGTTACCATGGTTACCCCTATCGTAGTGATCGGGAATACGGTATTAGTGGTACCGGTAATCGATCCTGCACAGTTGTCGGTGGTAACTGGTGGTGTAAGCGTAACGCTGCACTCGCCCGCAACATCTGCAAGTACCGGTCTAACTGGCTTGGTGGTATCTTTAATGGTTACTTTCTGTACCGCCTCCACAGAGTTGCCCGCTGCATCCGTAAAGGTCCACACGATCTGGTACAGGCCCTGTTGACTGTAGCTTAATGGATTTGTGGTGGTACCCGTTACCACTCCAGAACAGTTGTCGGTTGTGGTTGGTGCGGTAACCGTGGTGCTGCACTCTGCCGTTACATCGCTGAGCGTTGGCTGGATTGGTGGCGTAAGATCGCCAACGGTAATTGTAATGGCATTTGATACCAGACTGGTACAGTTGGCATCGGTGACAGCCACTGTATACGAGCCGCTCTGGTCCGCTTGGTAGGTGCGGCCGTTCGCATTGGCGATGGCCTGCCCATCTCTGTACCACTGGTAGCCTACCGCTGTTGTAGAGGTCAGGGTAACAGAGGTTCCAGGGCATATCGTATTGCTATTGCCAGAGCTGGTAACTACAGGGGTTGCCGGTAAAGGATTAACTGTTATCGTATAGCTTACCGTAGTTTCGCACTGGTTGGCATTGGTTACCGTATAGCTGATCACCGAGTTGCCCGCACTTACGCCAGTTACCTCTCCAGTTGTCGCATTTATCGTGGCAATGGCTGGGCTGGCACTTGTCCAAACCCCACCTGTGGTGGCATTGGTCAATGTCCTTGTCTTGCCAACACATACATCGCCCGTATTTGCAATTGCCGCAACAACCGTTAACGGGTTCACCGTAATGGTGTACGTTACTGCTGTTGTACAGCTGTTGTTATTGGTTACCGTATAGGTGATCACCGAGGTGCCTGCACTTACGCCTGTTACCATTCCAGTTGCCGAATTGATGGTGGCAATGGTTGGCGTGGCGCTTGTCCATACCCCACCTGTAGTGGCGTTGCTCAATGTTCTGGTCTTGCCCACGCATACATCACCCGTATTGCCGATAGCGGCTACAACTGGTAATGGGTTGATCGTAATGGTATAGCTTACCGTGGTTTCGCATTGGTTAGCATTGGTTACCGTATAACTGATCACCGAAGTGCCCGCACTTACACCTGTTACCATTCCTGCAGCATCTATAGTGGCAATGGTTGGTGTAGCACTGCTCCATACTCCACCTGCGGTGGGATTGCTTAATGTTCTTGTTTTGCCCACACATACATCGCCTGTGTTTCCGATAGCGGCCACAACTGGTAATGGGTTAACCGTAATGGTACAGGTAACTGCTGTTTCGCAGCCGTTTCCATTGGTAACTGTGTAGGTAATCACCGAAGTTCCAGCACTTACACCTGTTACCGTTCCGCTTGCCGCATCTATGGTAGCAATGGTTGGTGTGGCGCTTGTCCATACACCACCCGTGGTGGCATTCGTTAAAGTTCTTGTTTTGCCCAAACATACATCGCCTGTATTGCCAATAGCAGCAACAACCGGCAATGGGTTAACCGTAATGGTATAGGTAACTGCTGTTACGCAGCTGTTTCCATTGGTAACCGTATAGGTAATTAATGATGTACCTGCACTTATGCCTGTTACCATTCCTGTTGCTGCATCTATGGTAGCAACAGCTGGTGTAGCGCTTGTCCATACCCCACCTGTGGTAGTATTTGTTAATGTTCTTGTTTTACCGATACATACATCGCCTGTATTGCCAATAGCAGCAACAACAGGTAATGGGTTAACAGTTACAACAACTGGTTTGATGTCGCTACAGACACCATTGGTCCCTTTAATATAATAGGTGTTACTTACTGCTACTGCATTTGGATTTGCCAACACTATAGTTCCTGCCGGATTAGTAAAGTAAGTATAAGTTAAACCTGGGGTACTGCCTGCGGTTACACTTGGCGCAGTAAGATCTATCGTTGTTGGTGCACAAACGGCTGTAGGATTAGTAATCATCACATTAGGCGTTCCTGCTACAGGTAAAATCTCCACATCAGCAGATGCAGTTGCCGATGTACAACCATCCGAATTAGTTACTGTAAAATTGTGAATACCTGGGGTTAGGTTGGTTATGGTGGTACTCGTTCCAGAAAGGTTTGGATAAGTGGCTCCACCATTGGTATCAGTTATAGTAAAATCACCTATTGCTGGCAAATTGCTTAATACTACGCTACCTGTAGGTGTAGTACAAGTAGGTTGGGTAATTGCCCCTACACCTATTGTTGGAGTACTAGGCGTAGTTGGCGAATTAATGGTAACAGTAGCAGAAGGGCCTGATGTACAACCTCCATCAACAGTTACAGTAAAAGTATGTGCACCTGCTGCGATATTAGTTAAGGTAAGCGTGCTTCCGGTGCCTGTGGTAGTACCTCCGCCATTGCTATCTGTAATGGTCCAATTACCACCAGGTAAATTGGTTAATTGCACACTGTTATTTGCTGAAGCACAAGTTGGCTGTACTACTGTACCAATTGTGGGTGCATTTACAAAATCGTCTACTACAAAATTTTGGTTAAATGTTCTACCGCAAGCATCTATTACACGCATTCTATAATCTACACCTGCTGTTAAGCCAGAGAATGTACCCGAAGTTTGTGTCGGTTGCAATACTGTTGTCCCATTCGAATTTAACAAGCTATACCTTAGCGGTGCAACTCCTCCAGCCCCAACACCCGTGGCTGTGCCATTACAGGTTGTAATTGTAGCAAATGATAAAGCTACTAAAGGCGCTATTACCACTTGTTCTTCATAAAAATGACCACTTGGCAACCTTGGCATATTAGGCATACTTTGTGAATCTTCATCTGTATTTGCACTACCTTTCCCCCCAAAACGTACGGTATAGGTACCTGGAGCTAATCCAGTAAATGTTGCTGGCTGAAATGAAAACTGTCCTTTCGATTGTATAAGCGTTCCTCCAGAATTGTAAAGAGAAATCCATTGTGCCCGCCGACCTAAAGGCCCAGTAACACTATAGCTTAAATCAACCGTACTTGTACTGTTACAATAATCTAATGATTTAACAGTATTATATGGAACAGCGCAACTTGCACCCATGGTATAATTAATGGTATTGGTGTTGCCACAGTTATCACTATAAGTGATATTATAGTTCCCTGGAGGAAAATGGTTACCAATAACAAATTGTCCATTTGCTGGGCGTGTGGGGAATGTATATACAATTGGATATGTGATGGTAGTTGAAACTGGATTAAGCCCCAAAGTACTCGTCCAAGTGGTTGGTCCGCTATTAACAGTAAAAGTATAGGGTGCAACCTGTACTGCCGATGGATTTGGCAAACTCATAATAATTACACCTGTATTGTCTATAAACATACTTGCAGTATTACCAAAAGCATTTGGGCCAACACAAGTTGCAGTAGCCACACCAACAACAGGCGCAGCTAAATTGACAATTTCTGTACTAGTCAACCCACAGCCATCTGTATAATTTATGGTATAAGAGGTGCCATATTTTAATTTGCCAAACAGTTTTGTTCCTAAATCAACAAAAGACCCACCATTATCTGTATGTACGAAACCATAATCCACATTTCCATTAAAATTTGGGATGGCAACATTATCTATATCTAAAGCCGCACCCCCTCCTGTTATTTCAATGGTTGCAGTTATGGGGTTTGTACCCAAACGCCGGGATCTTGTCACATCATAACCTGATAAACATGGATTTATGGTAGATTGAACAGCCTTGTTAGCGCCTACCACAGTAGTTGCCATTTGCAAGGGCCCGTTGCCTGGATATGGAACAGATAATGATTGGGTATTACCACAAACATCACTAGAAGTTGTTAAGGTTAAAGGCAGACCATTAAAAAATGCAATTGGTAAATCAACATCAATTGTACGGGTCTGTCCAGCCGCATAAGATTGTGTCCTTACTGTGGTAACCGAACCAGTTATAGTAGCCCCTAAATTATTGGTAAAAGTTGCCGTTATCGTTTGCCCAGTAAGTTCTACTGGATTTAAGGCAACCCTAAAGACATAGGTATCACCACAAGTTAATACTGTTTTTCTCTCAAGAAAGCCAGCATATGGGTGACCAATAGGCAATAACGTATACGATGGTGCAATTGTTGCTGCAATGGTAACCGGTTTATCCGAACTGGTACCACTACACTGATCTGCAATATCTACTACATAATTACCAGCAGTCAATCCAGTAATATCAAAAGTAGTACTTCCTGCTGGTATAGGATATGTTGATATCGGAGTACCACCTATAGCTGTTAATATACGAGCTATATATGGCCCATTTGTATAGGCTCCAACAGTGCTTCCAATACCAGTTATGCGAATAAATCCATTGTTACCTCCATTACATTGCGGAGCCCAACCAGTAACCGTAAAGGTATCATTCGGTCTACTTGTAGGGTCTGTACATTGTGCAAAACTGCTCTGGCTTGCAGCCACAATAAATAACAAAGGAAAAACCAACAATTTAACTAAACATAATTGCAGTTTTAATCTTGAACTAACTAGGGATGAAGTTGCTTTTTGTATAAATTTAAAGTCCATATCTCAAAAGCATTAGCTTTTAATAGCTCAATGCGAAAGATTATAGTCAAAAACCGAACTTTTATAGAAGAAATAGTTCAGTAGTTTGCCAAATGGAATTATGAGTTTGCGAAATTGGATTTACAGTTCAAAAAGTTTTAAGTATGCGATAAATACCTACTAAATTAAGAATGGCAGATGCGAGCATAATACCCATAATTACTCAACTTGCCATAGATTTCCATTTACGAAAGATAAAATTCTTATTATTTAAGCATAAAAAACATACAATGTATGGTATTTGCTTAGACTTCCGTATATCAACCTAGATTGGTTTAGTAATTGTAATAATGCAACAAATCAATTTTATAATGTAATCTCAGATTTAAAGAGCAGCGCTTACCTAAACATTAATGATGAAAACCTTATGCAAATTCATGCTGATGTTATTAACTTGTTTGCTTTCTCAGCAACTTATTGCTCAAAATATACCCTTAGCCTACAATTTTAACATTTACAATTCTGGCATTCCATCTAATACAATTTATAATATTTTGTGTGATAAGGATGGCAACCTTTGGCTGGCCACCAATAAGGGTCTAGCTAAATATGATGGCAATAGTTTTAAAATTTTCAACCTTCAGAATGGTTTTGCAGACAATGAAATTGTAAACTTATTCTATCAGCCTAAACTCAATATGCTATGGGCATTGACCTATAATTCGCAATTGGTTAGAATTAACACGCTTAACAATAAGTTCATTAACACAAAACCAAATTTGGAAGTTTTAGGTGCTTTTATGTATGCATTCCAACAAAAAAAAGCCATCAATTTCTTAACGCCAAAACAAATTTTCACTTACAAAGACCAAACTTTCTTTAGGGAAGATATCAATGACAAAACCTTTAAAAATTATCTTTTAGCTAACCAGACAACGATACCAGAATTCAATTCAAAATTACATGAAGAAGTAGTTTGGGATAAAGTATATAAGGCAAATGGTGTACTTAAATTAAGCTGGATAAGTACCAATACCCGTTTTGGGAATTATCATTCTATTTTGTTGGGTACAAAAGCATATATTCAAAAAGGTGGTAAAATTTATTGCATTATAAATTTAAAAAACACTTTCAAAGATAAAGATGCTTTTATTGTCGATCTGGTGATTAAAAACAAAGATTTATATGTTGCCGTTAATGGAAAAGATGGAGGGATTTATTATGCAAAAGATTATTTCTCGAACCCAAGTCAATCAATATTTGAACGCATTAGCAATACCAGTAAAACAGCTAGTATTTGTTTAGATAAACTGGGTAATATTTGGTATGCTTTAAATAGCGGGCTGTATGTGATAAATCAGCCACAATTGGGTTTAAAAAACAATCCTTTTAAAAATAGCGATACATTAATAAATGCTGATCAAAAAAAATATGCGCTTATATTTTTGTATGCTGGCATCACTAATGATATTGTTCTAAGAAATAATAACGACAATAAAAATTATTCTTATTATAAATCAAATGTAAAAGAAGGTAGTAAAAGTTACCTTAAAAAGAACCAAATCACATCAATGGTTAAGGACATTTCACATGATGGAAAACTGCTGTTCTATAGTGAGGGAATTATTTCTCAGTCTGAAAAAGGATTAGAATATACCGTATTAAAAACTAATAATTTTAAACGCTATGTAACGATAAGAAAGGGCGACTATCATCAAAATAAAATCTTAGTGTCGACCTCAAACGACAGTTTATATGTATTAGACAAGACTTCCAAAAAGATTTTAAATAAATATTCCATCAACCAAATGGGAACAATTTATAACATCTACTACTTGAATGATAAATGTATATTGCTTTGCACACAAAAAGGTGTTTATACCACAAATATAAAACTAACAGCACTTCAATTATTAAGCAAAAACATCTATAAAAAAGTTTTGATAGACAATGATATATTCTATTTTATTAGTGATAGCGAGCTTTCTTATTACGACAGAAAAAATTCAAAGCACATTACTTCACTTTTCAATAATAAATATTTCCTTTCAGGATTTACTATTGAAAACATATCGATCAGCAAAGATAAAATTGAACTACTTACAGACATTGGATATGTAACAGCAGATAAGAACATTATCTACAAAAAACCTTCACCTATCCAATTCAACCTCAATTCTTTAGATTTAAAAGATACGATTTTGTATAATATCACATCAAAAATTGATCTGACACCCTTAAAATCTAAGCAGATAAAATTTAATGTCCATTTTTTAAATCCTGAAAATAACTACTATCAAAAAAGCTATTCTTTTACCAAAAAAAACGAAGCTGAAAATTGGGTCACGTTTATTGGCAATACCTTTTCGCAAAACAATCTGCTACCAGGCAATTATGTTTTAACTATCAAAGGAAGATTTGCTGAGGCTAATACAGAAAAAACAATTGTTTATGAAATAAATATCCAACCCAAATTTTGGCAAACAGGCTGGTTTTTGTCATTTTGTATTTTTATAGCCATTGGCTTAGTTATGGGTGCAACCTGGTATGTTTTTAATATACAGCAAAAGAAAAAAACTATTAAGATAGAATTAGAACGGAGAATGGCTGAAATTGAGAACAAAGCATTTCTAAATCAACTCAATCCGCATTTTTTGTACAACACTCTAAATACTTTGCAAGATTATATTATACAAAAAGACACGCATAACGGAATTATTTATCTACAACGAGTGGCTTCGCTACATCGCAACATATTAGAATTTAACCAAAAAGACTTAATTACTGTTGAAGATGAAAAAGCCTTTTTAGAAAAATACCTATTTATACAGCAGAAAAGATACAGCGATAAGTTCTCTTTTGAGATAAGCTTTGAAGAGGAAATAGGCGGTTTAAAATTACCACCAATGCTATTGCAACCGCTTGTAGAAAACGCTATAGAACACGGGTTTGCAAATAGTGATGAAGGTAATCATGTTCGAGTAAACTTTGTGAAAGATAAATTTCTAAAAATTACCATTACCGATAATGGTAATGGCGATTTACAGACCCTTAAACAACTAAAAGATGGGCATGCGCTTTACATGATAAAAGAGCGTTTAGATTTTATCAACCAGAAGAAAAACACCAATCAAAACACTATAAATTTTAATGCTAACCTACCTAAAGGTATAATTATTACCATTTTGATAGATATATGATTATAAAAAACAAACTTAAATGTTTCATCATTGACGATGAAAAGAGAGCAATAAATTCTTTAGAATTTTTATTAGATTATTATTGTAATGAAATAGCCGAAGTTATTGGTTCTGCCTCAAACTATGAAGAAGCTATTGCCTTTTTAAACGAGAGTACAATAAATGTTATTTTTTTAGATATTAAGCTTGGTGATAGAAATGGCTTTGAAATTTTGGAACATATAGGAGCTCACGAAAATATAGAAGTAATAATGGTTACTGCCTATAGCGAGTATGCTTTAGAGGCTTTCAAATATAATGCAATAAATTATTTACTTAAACCAGTAGACCCAGAGCAATTACAAAGAACCATTTCGAAAATTAATGAGCGCATTAATATCGGACCCTCGTTAGCGGTTGCCAACTTTTTAAAAACACAACAAGAGCGAATATTTTTTCCGACTAGAGATGGATATGATAGCTTGCGCTATAAAGAGATTATTTATATTAAGGGAGATGGCAGTTATGCCATTGTTCATACCACTAATAACAAGCAAATTACGGTAAGCAAAAACTTATCTTTCTTCGAAAATCTGTTAGAAAAGCAACCTGATTTTGTTAGGATACATAAATCTTATATCATTAATAAAACCCACATACAAAAAATTGATAAACACGGTGGCTTAAAATTAGTACTCACTAATGATACAGATATCCCAGTTTCACCCACTATGAAAAATATGGTAATGGACTTTATTGGTTTTTAATTTACATAGTTTGAAGAGCAATAAATTACTCGATTCTGTATGATTATCCTAAAAATCTCTTTTAAACAAAAAACAACAGGATTTAAAACTTTAAGCTATACGAACTGTACAACAACAACTTGCATAAAATTTTACATGCAACAAACAATACGGCATAAAACTTGTTGTAAAGTCTACATCATTTAACAAATAAATTAAAATTATGAAAAAATTACTATTTACTATTATCGCTAGTGCTGCACTTTTCACCATGTCAATCTCAGACGTAAAAGCACAAGAGTACAAAAACGCAATTGGTGGACGTTTCGGTTCTGCTAATGGTGTAAGTTTTAAAACTGGCTTAAACAAAAATGCCATGTTAGAATTAATTGGAAATTTCAGAAGCAGCAGTGGTGTTTCTTATTTCCAAGTTACAGGTTTATATGAAGTTTATAACCCAATTAAAGGTGCTGAAGGTTTACACTGGTTTTATGGTGGTGGTGCTACCGTAGGTTCTATGAAAGTTAAAGGTTTTGATGGCGATGTTTTTGTAGCTGCAAATGGTGTTTTAGGTTTAGATTATAAATTTAAAGGAGCTCCAATTAATTTATCATTAGACTGGATCCCAACTTTAACATTAACCCCTGATACTGATTTTTACAGTGGTGATATCGGCTTAGGTGTACGTTTCACTTTCTAAGCAAAATAAATATTAAACATAAAAAAACCTGCTAACGATGTTAGCAGGTTTTTTTATGTTATACAAATAGGTTATTTAATGATGAGCATCACAACAATAAACCATTAACTTAAGCTATTCACTATTGTCCTAACCATTTTTTACGAACCACCATTTGCTGAGCTGTGGCATCGTCTTTTATAGTAGATTTAAATCTAACTGTTGGGTTTTTGGTTAAAGTAACATCCAAATCTTTTTTAAGACCATCTCTCACAATGCTTACTTTAACTACATCGCCTACTTTTTTGCTGGTAATTTGGCTCATTCTTTCGATAGCCATTTCAGCTGGTGCTCCATCGATAGTAACGATTTCGTCGTTCACATTAATACCACCATTCCATGCTCCAGAACCGCGGCTTACGCTACCGATAATCACTTTACCCGCCCCTGCAGCACTTCTTCCTGCTGATGCACCAAAATAAGGCAGATTTTTATCTTCATTTTCATTTACCACATCGATACCCGCATAAGCAAAGTATTTTGCATATTCAATATCAACAGTACCTGTTACATATTTGTCCCAAAAACTGGTAAAGCTAATACCACTTACCTTCTCTACCATCGCTTTAAATTCTGCATCAGTATAGCCGCGTTTCAATGTTTTGCATTGTAAATACATGGCTTTCATCACATCATCTAAGCTCTTTGCCCCCTTTGTAGCGTTGATAATCTCTAAATCCATTAGGTTACCTATTACCTGTCCTTTAGTATAATAAGAGATAAAAGTATTGTTTGCATTTTCTGAAGGGCGATATGCTGGATTGATCCATGCATTGAAACTAGATTCTGCAGCAGAGTTAATTTTTGAGCCTGGTGTATTCATCACTGTTCCAATTGCGCCTAAATTGCTATTCAAAAAAGCTTCAGGGCTTGTAAAACCTGCTCTTAACATTACTTTGGTTGGGTAATAAGAAGTAAAACCTTCTGCAATCCATAAGTTTGTGGTATAATTCTCATTATCATAATCAAATGGACCTAAAGCAATTGGACGTAATCTTTTCACATTCCACAAGTGGAAATACTCGTGTGCAACCAAACTTAAAAAGCTCTGATAACCTCTTTCGCTCGCATAGCCATTTCTACTTGCACCTAAAACCGTAGAGTTTAAATGCTCTAAACCGCCTCCACCTTGTGCATAATTGTGTACAATAAAGGTATAGTGTTTATTAGGATTTTCGCCAAAAATAGTACTCTCTTGCTCCACAATTTTTGCCATATCTACTTTTAGACGTTCCTTATCATAGTTACCTCCACCATACATAGCCACTTCGTGTCTTACACCCGCAGCATTAAATTCAAATATATCCTGGGTTCCAACTTCTATCGGACTATCGAATAAAATATCGAAATCTGAAGCTGTATAAGTAAATTTCTGACCAGCTACTGGCTCTAAACCTGTGCTTACTTGGTTCCAATTTCCAAAAGGGATAATTTTTACAGTACTTGGTGTTTTTAACATCCCGGCTGGATACATGAAAATACTTGCAGAAGATAAAAATGCATGAGAGGCATCTATAAATGCCGTACGTACAGAAATCTCGAATGCATATACACGATAGTTTACCTTAATTGCATTTCCTTTTGCATTGTAAACTCTCCAAGTATTTTTAGATACTTTTTCTGCTTTAATCGTCTTGCCATTTGAACTTGCAGTAAAACCTTCTACACTTTTAGCAAATTCACGTACTAAGTAAGATCCTGGTGTCCAAACCGGCATTTTTAAGTCTACATAGTTTTTGGCGGCAATACCAGACATGTTCATTTCTACTTCTGCATAATGTGCCTGTGGTTCTTTAAAACTAACCTCGAACCCTATTTTTACTTGAGATTTTGCTGCCATAGTAATTGATAGTAGTAATACTAATCCTAAAATTGTTTTTTTCATTGTAGCATATTTATTAATCGTTGTTTTGTTGTTGATATGAGTTGCTTGGCGATATAGAATATTTTACAACTTAATAAAATCGCCTGCTTTTGTTAATATTAGATAGTCTTGTATGGCAAAAATATAACTTCTACTTTTTTTTTGCGCTTAATTTATTAATTATGCTGTAACATACTTAGTACATCAAACTATAACACAAACAAATAAATAATTTTGTACGTTACCATAGCTTAAGCACACACATGAAAATCAGATATATTATCTATACGCTACTCGCTCTAGGGATTGCTTATTTAGTTTATTACAGAATTTCCGAGAATAAGAAAATTGCCGCAGAAAGTGGTGGTGGACCTGGTAAAGGCGCTGCTGGCGCTAAAGGAGGCAAAGGTGGTGGTGGCGCACCAGGCATGGCTGTTGAAGGCATCGTGGTTAAAACTGCTGCATTTGATAGTAACCTGGAGATTTCGGGTGCTATAGAAGCTAACGAATCTGTGGTATTGCGCAGTGAAGTTGCAGGTTTGGTAACTGGTATTTTTTTTAAGGAAGGTACAAATGTGAGCAAAGGTGCATTATTGGTTAAGGTAAATGATAGAGACATACAGGCACAATTGCGTGAAGCAGCAACCAAACAAAGTTTATCTTCAACCAACGAAAATAGAGCGAAACAATTGCTAGCCAAAGGGGCGATAAGCCAAGAAGAATATGATACTTCTTTAGCCGATTTAAAATCACTACAAGCGCAAGCCGCATTAATTAAAGCTCAGCTGGCAAAAACTTCAGTAATTGCTCCTTTTAGCGGCAAAATTGGCTTAAGGTCTATTTCTGTAGGCGAATATATTACGCCAGCCACCGTGATTGCCAATTTATTGAGCACCAATCCTGTAAAAATCAGTTTTTCTGTACCAGAGAAATATGTAGGTCAGATTAAAATCAACTCAGAGATTTCATTCACTACTGATGCTTCTGGTAAAGTTTATAAAGGCAAAGTTTTCGCTGTAGAACCTGGCATTAACCAACAAACCAGAACTTTACAAATTAAAGCATTAGCTCAAAATCCTAATGGCGAATTGTTACCAGGTTCTTTTGCTAAAATCAAATTAGCATTAAGTACTTTAGACAATGCCATATTGGTTCCCACACAAGCCATCATTCCGGTACTAAAAGGAAAAGTGGTTTATATCAGTAAAAATGGAAAAGCTACCCAAGTACCGGTGGAGGCAGGCACAAGAACAGCCGAAAGCATTGTAATTACCTCTGGCTTAAAGGTTGGCGATACTGTATTAACAACAGGCGCTATGTCGTTAAAGCCAGATGCTCCTGTAAAAGTTAAATTGGTTAAAAATTAACAGATGAGCATTTCAACCACCAGTATCAAACGACCGGTTCTTGCCATTGTAATGAACCTTGTAATTATCCTTTTCGGGATAATTGGCTATAATTTTCTAGGAATTAGGGAATATCCTTCCATCGACCCTACTGTTGTTTCTGTTCGTACCTCCTATCCAGGTGCAAACTCTGATATTATCGAATCACAAATCACCGAACCTTTAGAAAAATCCATTAACTCTATTGATGGAATTCGCAATATCTCATCTTCCAGTAATCAAGGCTCAAGCAATATTACCATCGAGTTTAATTTGGGAAAAGATATTGACGAGGCGGCAAACGATGTACGCGATAAGGTTTCGCAAGCTGCTAGAAACTTGCCTAAGGATATTGATGGTTTGCCTACGGTAACCAAAGCCGATGCCAATTCGGATAACATTATTTCGATGACGGTGCAGAGCGATAAAAGGAGTGTAACAGATTTAAGCGATTTTGCTGAAAATGTGATTGCAGATCGTATTCAGACTATCCCTGGAGTAAGTAGTGTACAAATACAAGGTCAACGTAAATATGCCATGCGTATCCGTATCGACCCAAGTAAGCTATCTTCTTATGGTTTAACATCGCAAGATATTGTTACCGCACTTAGCACCGAAAACGTAGAACTTCCTTCTGGTAAATTAACTGGAGAAACTACTGAATTAACAGTAAAAACGCTAGGTAAACTTACTACCACCGAAGAATTTAACAACCTAATTGTTAAAAGCGACAGCAATAATGTGGTTAAACTACAAGACATTGCGCAAATTGATCTAGGCTCAGAAAATGAAGAAACTGTATTAAGGGAATCTGGAAAACCAATGGTTGCAGTAGCTATTGTACCACAACCTGGGGCCAACTATCTAGAAATTAGTAAAGAATTTTATAACAGATATGATAAATTGGTGGCTGATATGCCAGCAGATATTAAGCTCAACGTATCATTAGATAGTACACTATTTATTAAAAGGTCGGTAACCGAAGTTGCTGAAACCATTTTAATCGCTTTAGTGCTCGTAATTTTGATCATCTATCTTTTCTTTAGAGATTGGGCAATTGCGTTTAGACCATTAATTGACATTCCTGTTTCCTTAATTGCTACATTTTTCATTATGTACATTTTTGGCTATTCCATTAATGTACTCTCCTTATTAGCAATTGTTTTGGCTACAGGTTTAGTAGTGGATGATGGTATTGTAGTTACCGAAAACATCTTTAAAAAGGTTGAAGAAGGCTACTCTCCTATTGAAGCTGCAATTAAAGGTGCCAACGAAATATTTTTTGCTGTAATCTCGATCTCCATTACCTTGGCGGCGGTATTTTTACCCGTAGTATTTATGCAGGGCTTTGTTGGTCGGCTCTTTCGAGAGTTTGGGGTGGTAATTGGGGCTGCAGTATTAATTTCGGCATTTGTATCTTTAACATTAACCCCAATGTTAAATGCTTACTTGATGAAAAAAGGTGGGCACACGCCATCTAAATTCTATAATTTAACGGAGCCCTACTTCGTAAAACTGAATGAATCTTATAAAGAGAACCTGAATAAGTTTCTAAATAAAAGGTGGTTAGCTATTCCAATTATTTTGGTTTGTATGGGTCTAATTGCAATGTTCTGGACTATATTACCTAAGGAAACAGCTCCTTACGATGATAGAAGTGCCATTAACATGAACTTAAGCACGCCTGAGGGCTCATCATTTGCTTATACCGATAAGTTTATGAATGAAGTTGCACAAATGGTTACCGATTCTGTACCTGAAAAAAATGTGCTCATTACCATCACTTCTCCAGGCTTTGGCGGGGCGGGTGCCACCAACTCGGGCTTTTTACGTATGGGTTTAACACAGCCTGGCGAAAGAGAGCGTAACCAGAAAGAAATTGCAGACAAGCTTACCAAGATTACCAGAAAGTATACAGAAGGTAAAATTACCGTAACTCAACAGCCTACAATTTCGGTAGGCCGCCGTGGTGGCTTGCCTGTTAGCTATATTATCCAAGCACAAAATTTCGAGAAACTGAGAGAGAAAGTGCCAATTTTTATGGAAGAGGTTTCCAAAGATCCTACTTTTACTACTTCTGATGTAAACTTGAAGTTTAACAAACCAGAAATTAACCTAACTATTGATAGAGAAAAAGCTAAAAACTTGGGTGTTTCTATTGTGGATATTGCGCAAACCCTACAGCTGGGCCTAAGTGGGCAACGTTTCTCTTACTTCTTTATGAATGGTAAACAGTATCAAGTAATTGGGCAATTTGATGTGAGCGACCGTAAAGATCCCTTAGATTTAAGTTCGGTATACGTTAGAAATAACCGAAACCAACTGATTCAATTAGATAACCTAGTAACCGCAAAAGAAGAAAGTAGTCCGCCTCAATTATATAGAAATAACCGGTTTATTTCTGCAACAGTTTCTGCCGGTTTAGCACCGGGCAAAAGTATTGGCGATGGTATTGAAGCCATGGATGCGATAGCTGCAAAGGTTTTAGACGAAACTTTCTCTACAGATTTAAGTGGAGAATCTAGAGATTTTCAAGAAAGTTCTTCAAACACTTTATTTGCATTTGGTCTCGCTATCCTATTGGTTTATTTAATTCTTGCCGCACAGTTCGAGAGTTTCAAAGATCCGGTTATTATCATCTTAACTGTACCTATGGCAGTTGCTGGTGCATTTTTATCCTTATGGCTTTGTGGCCAAAGTTGGAATATCTTTAGCCAAATTGGAACCATTATGCTAATTGGTTTGGTAACCAAAAATGGAATTTTGATTGTAGAGTTTGCCAACCAATTAAAAGAGCAAGGAAAATCAGTACAGGAAGCTATAAGAGAAGCTTCCATCTCTAGATTACGCCCAATTTTAATGACAAGTATGGCCATCGCAATTGGCGCTCTACCTATTGCAATGGCTCTAGGTGCTGCGGCAAAAAGCCGTATGAGTATGGGAACGGTAATTATTGGAGGAACCATGTTCTCCTTAGTATTAACTTTGTTTGTAATTCCTGCTATTTATTCTTATTGGTCTAAGGAACATAAAGAAAACACAGATTTAAAGGAATCTATTGCAGCTGCAGAGGCTGATGAAAAGCAATTAAAAAGATCAAATGACTAAGATGAAGATAAAGCATATTCTGTTTTTTATTGCCTTATGGTTGGCTAGTGCTAATCAATTTGCTTTTGCACAAGAAAGATTAACGCTCCAAGAAGCCATGAGCATTGCTTTAAAAAACAACTACGATATCAAATTAATTAATAACGAAGTAGCCATAGCAAGCAACAATGTAAATTTGGGTAATGCAGGTATATTACCAGTTGCAGCAGGTAATTTCAGCACTGGTGGAAGTAGGCAGAACACAGTACAAACGCAGGCTTCTGGAACCGAAAGGGTTACAGATGGCGCCAGAAGTACAAACATGAGCTATGGTGTTGGCTTAGATTGGACTGTATTTGATGGTTTTAGAATGTTTGCCAATTACGATAGGCTAAAAGCATTAGAGCAACAAGGAAAAATTGTTGCCAAAGCACAAATTTTAACCACCATATCTGATGTAATTACTGCTTATTACAATATCGCCAAACAGCAACAATTAGTAGTTGCGGCTGATAGCGCCATAGATGTATCTAAGTTAAGGTTAAGGATTGCCTCTAATAAACTAGAGATAGGCAGAGGCTCTAAGCTAGATGTATTGGCGGCAAATGTTGATTACAATACGGATACCTCAAACTATTTGCAACAAATTAACTTATTAGATAATTATCAAGTTACCTTAAACCAACTGATAGGTAGAGCAGTAACCACTAAATTTACGGTTGATAATGAAATTGTTATCGATCAAAACTTAAATTATACTGCTTTGGTAGAACAAACCGCTATTCTAAATCCTGAATTGCAAAATGCCTTTATCAGTAAAAAAATTGCCGAACTAAATTTAAAACAGGTAAAAGCAGGTAGATACCCACAAATCAGTTTAAATAGTGGTTATGAATTCAATAGAAGTACGAGTCCAACAGGATTTAACACCCAATTTAGAGCGAATGGACTAACTTATGGATTAACTGCAAGCATTAATATTTTTAATGGCTTTTTACAGCGTCAAAATGAGCGCAATGCCAAAATCTCAATCAATTCTTCAGAGCTTACTTACGATAAAGCGAAACAAGATATCAATGCGCAATTAACAACCGCCTACCAAAACTATAGTACATTTTTACAGTTGGTAAAACTAGAACGTGGAAATGTTGACATTGCTAAACAGAATTTAGACATCACTTTAGAAAAATATAGATTAGGTAGCATAGCTCCCTTAGAATTAAGAGAGGCACAAAGAAATGCAATAGATGCCAATAACAGATATTTAGAGATACAATATCAATCTAAACTAGCAGAAATTACATTAAAAGAACTTAGTGGCACTTTAAATATTCAGTAATTTCCTATTTTAGTATATGATTTTAGTTGCAGACAGCGGTTCGTCTAAAACAGACTGGATGGCATACAGCCCCGGACATACACTTAGTTTTAGCACACAGGGCATCAATCCATATTTTGTAAATGCACATGATGTAGTTAGGATATTAACAAAAAACAGGGATTTGGCAGCTTATGCCAGCTCCATCAAAGAAGTCTATTTTTTTGGTTCTGGCTGTTCGTCTCCTGATAAACACGAAATTATATCCAACGGGCTTTCTGCATTTTTTACGAATGCTTTTATCAGTGTAGACCATGATTTAATTGGCTCTGCTTATGCAACCTGTGGCGATAGAAAAGGGCTTACTTGTATTTTGGGCACAGGTTCTAACATCTCTTATTATGATGGAGAAAATGTGCATGGCGGTAATCATGGTTTAGGTTATGTTTTAGGCGATGAGGGATCTGGCACTTACTTTGGCCGAAAGGTTTTAGTTTCTTATTTGTACCACACCATGCCTACAGAATTGAGTGAACTTTTTGCCAAAACATTTGATGTAGATAAAGACATCGTGATCAATAACATTTACCAGAAACCGTTTCCTAACTCTTATTTGGCCAGTTTTAGCCGATTTATGATTGCCAACAAAAAACATCCATTTATCCAACAAATGTTAAAAGAAGGCTTTCAGGAATTTATAGACACCAACGTTAAAGATTATAAAGGTTACAAAACCTTAGAATGCAATTTTGTAGGTTCTATCGCCTATTATTATCAAGATGAATTGAAAGCAGTTTTTGCAGAAAACCACATCAAGGTTGGCAAAATTTTACAGAAACCTATTGAGGGAATATATGATTATATCCTTAAAAGAGAAGGCATATCTGTGTAGTACAATTGCTAGTAAAATGCTTTGTAATTGATATTGATGTTTACCGTAGTTACATTGTTGGTTTTAACTTCAAAAGGCATTATTGATCCATCGCCTTCAAAAAGATTGGCAAATAATTTACCTTCTTCCTCTACAGTAAAAATAGAATATTTACCAGGTTTTAATTTGCATTGAAAATAACCACTGGTATCGGTTTTTACTTTTGCTATCAATTGTGTTTTCAGTTTGGTAAATAAAGGTGATTCTCCTTCGGCCTCGCTAAAATTAGTGAGTTTGTAAATGTGCACTTCTCTAACTACAGCTTTGCTACCATTTGCCTTTGGTGCATCTGGAGATGGCATAAAATTTCCCTGAGACCATGTTACCTTCCCAAAAACACCTTGTTTGATGCTTGGTTTTCCATCTTTAATACTTGCACAAGAAATCATCCCAAAAGTTAATATTGCAAACAAAAATAATTTCATAAATTTCCTATACCTTTAAAGATTGATCAATGTAAAAAGTCTATGGTAAAAAACGGCTACCAAAAACTATACTTTTGCTTATTTTTTACCCTATTCTTATTAGGTTACTACAACTCTTATGCCCAAATTGTAAATAAAGCAACCAATGTAAGTTTTTTAAATCAAAATGCTTTAACGCTCCAAAACAAACTAGACAACAATAGAGCCCAGGCTTTTGCATTAGCCAAAGATAAGGGCTGGGAAACTTTAAGGGTAACTAAAAGAGGCGATGTTATTGCCCTGCAAGGAGTTGATGAGTTAGGACTACCAATATATTACATTACGCATAATAACAGCGTAGCAGCAGCTACAACAAACACCAACAAACTCTATAATGGTGGCTCGTTAGGGTTAATTTTAAGCGGTAGCACGATAGCGAACGGTAAAGTTGCCATTTGGGATGCTGGTGCCATTCTGAATACCCACGTAGAACTGATCAATAGAATTTTAAAAAAGGATAACGCCACCACTTTATCTACACATGCTACACATGTTGCAGGAACAATGATGGCTACTGGTGTATATCAAGCGGCCAAAGGAATGGCTTTTGGACTTCCACAATTGCTATCTTTCGATTTTGGAAGTGATGTTGCAGAAATGTCTGCCAATGCAGCCACATTGTTAATCTCCAACCATTCTTACGGGGCCATTTCTGGCTGGAACTACAATGATGATGTTACGCCTGCCAGATGGGAATTTTGGGGATCTGCTGGAGCCAATGAAGATTATAGATTTGGTTATTACAATAGCGCCGCTAAAGACTGGGATCTAATTTGTTATAATGCTCCTTATTATTTACCCGTAAAATCTGCGGGGAACAATAGAAACCAGACTGGGCCTGCTGTAGGGGCTCCTTATTTTCGTTACAACAGTTCTGGTGTTATGGCCAGCGCTGGCAACAGACCAGAAGGTATTAGTTCTAATAATGGTTACGATATCATAGCCACTTATGGCACTGCTAAAAATATATTAACTGTTGGAGCGATTAATCCTTTACCTTATGGACCAACCAGCACATCGAGCATACAAATTTCTTCTTTTAGCAGTTGGGGGCCAACAGATGATGGACGTATTAAACCGGACATAGTTGGCGATGGTGTTAGCGTAACTTCTACCAGTGATGCCAGTACTACCGCTTACAGTACTTTATCTGGAACTTCTATGGCGGCTCCAAATGTGAGTGGATCATTGGTATTATTGCAAGAATTATATAGCCAAAAAAACAGTGGGGCTTTAATGAGATCCGCTACTTTAAAAGGATTGGCAATTGGTACTGCAACAGAAGCAGGAAGTAATCTGGGGCCAGACTATGTTTACGGCTGGGGTCTATTGAACATGGAAAATGCCGCAAAAGCAATCCTGAACAAAGGAACCAAAAGTATCATTGCCGAGAACACCTTAGCGCAAGGGGCTTCGCAAACTATAAATGTGATTGCTTCTGGAAATGGCCCATTAATAGCAACTATATGCTGGACTGATCCCGAAGCTACACCAATTGCTACTGCAAGTGCATTAAACAATAATACTTTACGTTTAGTTAACGATTTAGATATTAGGGCTAATGAAGGAACAACAACTTATAGTCCTTGGGTATTAAACCCAGCTTTGCCAGCTGCTGCAGCAACTACTGGAGATAATTTTAGAGATAATGTTGAACAGATCTATATCGCCAATGCAACACCAGGTAAAAGCTATACTTTTACTATTACACACAAAGGAACTTTGCAGCGTGGCCCACAAGTCTACTCTGTAATTATTACAGGAACTGGTGGTACTGCTTATTGTGCTTCTGCCTCAAATAGCAATGCTGATTCAAAAATCAATAACTTTAAATTGTCGAATATAGATTATACCTCTCCTACTGGAAACTGCACAACCTATACCGATTTAACTGCACAAACCATCGAATTGGAGAAAGGCAAATCTTACCCTCTAAATTTAACCTTAGGTACCTGCGGTAGCAATTTTGATAAAATAGCTAAAGTATTTGTTGATTGGAACGGTGATGGAGACTTTAATGATACAGGAGAATTGGTTACAACTAGCCCGGTAATTAATGGAACGAGCGTATTTACGAGTAGTATAACGGTACCCAACAATGTAGTTGTAAATGATTTTTCTATTTTGAGGTTGGTATTAACTGAAACCAATTCTGCGAGTAATGTACTAGCTTGTGGTAGTTATGCAAAAGGCGAAACACAAGATTATCGCATTAAATTTTTAAATCCATCTATTGATATTGCAGTTCAGGGTATCGTAAATCCTACTGGGATTACCTGTGCTAACCCTAATCAAAACATAAGTGTATTGATCAAGAATTTAGGCAATCAGACAATAAGCAATATACCTATTACACTTACCATAACCGAGGGCACTACTGTTGTAGCTACACTAAATACTATTTATACGGGCACATTACCTACGCAAAACGAAGCAGAGATTACATTTAGTGAAACCTTTAATGCTCAAGCGGGTAAATCTTATATTATATCTGCAAAGGCAAACTTGGCCGGAGATTTAATTAGTACCAATGATTTAGCTTCTAATACTATCCAAATCAGTATTCCTCCAGTTGCAAATTCGGCCTCAGCCTATCTTTGTAGTACTACTAATGCCTATGTTTTAAATGCAGCAGTTAATAATGGTACAGCATTTTGGTATAAAAATACTATCGACCTTATACCTATTGCTTTTGGAGACTTAGCTGTTACCACTACCAAGCCAGATCAAAATTTATTTTATGTAGGTGTAAATGATTTTAAATCAAGCATTGGTGTAAAAAATAAAAGTGACATTGGCGATGGAGGATACAATCAGTTTACACCAGGCATATCCATTACCACACTAGCTCCAATGACTATTGAAAGTGCAAAACTCTATATTGGTAATGCTGGACAGATCAGGTTTACTGTTGTAAATACCTCAGGTATTGCCGTTTCATCAGTGTTATTGAATGTAACAGCAACCAAAAGCAATCCTGGTGCAGGTGTTACGGAAAACGATCCCCTAGATCAAGGTCGCATTTATACCTTAAACTTAGTTTTCCCTACTGCGGGCAATTACACCATCAATATCGAATACTTAAACGGCGCTACTATATTTAGGAATAATGTGAGCAATACCAATTATCCTTACAGTACTGCTTTAGATTTATTTAGCATTACTGGCAATACGGCAACACAAGACAATAATGCCGCTTATTTTAAAACTTTCTATTATTATTTATATGATATTAAAGTTAAAGCTGCTGGTTGTTTAGGTACACAACGTTTACAAGTTCCAATAAGCACCGTAACAATTACACAAAGCGGAACTACCCTATCTTCGAATTTGATGAATAACAACCAGTGGTATTTAAACGGGCAGCCCATAAACGGGGCAACTAGCCAACAGTACACTGCATTACAAAACGGAATTTACCATGTTGAAGCGAGTTTGAACGGTAGTTGCAGTTTAAAATCTGCTGAGCTTAATGTTACTTCAATTAGCAAACCATCTTCTACTAACGAAATCAATTTAAAAACCTATCCGGTTCCAACTAATGACGAATTAAATATCTATTTTGAAGTTAAAGAAACTGATAAAGTCTCTATTGTATTAAGCAGTGTTTTAGGTAAGATTGTATTTACTGAAGAGAAAACAAACTATAGTGGAATATATACCAAAAAATTAAACCTGAATGCATTTGATGCAGGTGTTTATATCTTAAAAGTTAAGATTGGAAGCAAAGCTTACAATAGTAAAATTTTATTGATCAAATAAATTAACCCCTTAGAAAATGGCAATTCTTGGGGAGATAGCCCTTACATAGTTTGTTATTTAATCGAATTTTATAACCTTTCATCCACTTCAAAACCTACTAAAATCCAAATCCCTTTTGAATCCTTTTGGTAATTGGCTTTATAATTTGAAGAAGGTGGAATGGTGAAGTGAAAACTAAAGCTGTTCTCCTCCTTGTTTTTAGGGATGAAATGCTCCATAATTGCCCCTGCAGTTGCTTCTACTAATTCTTTTGGATGTTTTTTCATTCTGTGCTTCCGATTTGATATTCATAAAACTCACTTTCATTACCTGTTCTATCAATTGCAGTAACCCCAAAAGCAGTTAACAAAAGTTTCTCTTTTGATGTAGCTGATTTATTGATGGCTCCCATAATGTCTAGGCTGGCATCGTTTCTATTCATAATTTTATAATTCCATTTATCGCCATATTTAAAATACACTACCCACTTAAATACATTGGTTTTGTCTGGATGGTTCCATCGAATTTGAAGCATTTGATTATTGGGCGAAACGGTTACAATTGGTTTATCGGGTGCTTTTCTAGCCAGCCATTCGCTTTCTGGAACCAGGGCTTGTTTTTGATAAGGGCCATCTATCAAACCTTGTCTTAACTTTTCATGTTTTACCAAACCGGCGATACTCCAGTGCAAAGCTCCATTACTATTTGGTAGTATGCCTCGGGTAATCATTATCTGATTAACAATTTCATCCGTATTTTTATCATCACCACCTAAACCGATATTCATACCCGGCCATAGGTGCCTGCCTTTAGTGTTTTCTGATTGCCACCAACCTAATAAAACTGGGAAACTCTGCTTTTGCCCATTAATTGTCCAATACAACTGTGGACTAAAATAATCAATCCAGCCTTTATTTAACCATAATTTGGCATCAGCATAAAGTTTATCGTATTGATCCATTCCTTCAATAGATTCTGGATAACCTGGGCGCCAGATGCCAAAAGGGCTGATCCCAAATTTCACATATTTTTTCTCTTCTTTAATCTCTTTGTAAACCCTTTCGATAAAGGTATTTACGCTTTCTCGTCTCCAATCTCCTCTTAATAATTTGCCTCCACTTTTTTGGTAAGCATTCCAACTATCCGTATCTGGGAAATCGGCACCGCCATTGTAAGATTCATAAGGATAGAAATAATCATCAAAATGAACCCCATCTATATCATAACGTTTTACTATATCTCTAACTACTGCTGCAGAATGGTCTTGCACTTCTTTTTTAGAAGGATCCATCCAATACTGGCCATCTTTTAGTTTAACCACCAAGTTAGGTTTAGCTTTAACTACAGATGTTGCGCTTTCTTCGCCACCAGAAGTATGGTGCGCACGGTAAGGATTTAACCAAACATGAAGTTCGATACCACGATTGTGCGCCTCTTCAATCCAGAACTCTAATGGATCATAATAAGGATCTGGTGCTTTGCCCTGTGTGCCAGTTAAAAAATAAGACCATGGCTCTAAATCACTTTTATACAAGGCATCTGTTTGCGGTCTAATTTGTAAAATAGCCGCGTTAAAGTTTAAGCGCTGTAAGAGATTGAGCAAATTTATGGCTTCTTGTTGCTGTTCTAAAGTACTTAAACCGGGTTTACTTGGCCAATTGATATTGGAAACCGAAGCTATCCAAGCTGCCCTAAACTCTCGCATCGCCTTTGGCGGTTTATTTTTTAAATCTTCTGGGTTTTGTGCGTTACTATTTTGCAATAACCCAAGTAAAACCATTGCAACAATTAGTATTGATTTTTTTAACATATGGCTGTATTGGTAAAAAAATTTTAACAATAAAAAACGTCATTTCGAACGAGGAACGAGGAGAAATCTCTACGCTTCATTTCGAAATGACGCTCCTAAAATTTAAAGATAGCTATTTTTAGTTTACGCCACCTTTACGTGTAGGTTTAGTTTGAGCTGGCCAAGTACCTGGTTCACCATTTCTAGGGTTTGGAGGTAAAACACTTCTAACTCTAGATGTTGTGGTTGGATCTTCACTTGCCATATAAGCTAATATTGCAGTTAGTATTGCGTTACTTCTAATATCATCGAATACTATTTTATCGTAAGTATCTCTATTGGTATGCCAAGTATAGTTGCCATAAGACCAACTAGTTGAACTTAGTGAAAATGCTGGTGCACCGGCTGCTACAAATGAAGCATTATCTGAACCACCACCACTTGGAGAACCTGGGAAAGTAGTTTTGATTTCATTTTTAATAGAGAAAGGAACTGGAGCTAACCAACGAGTTAAATAATCGTAAGCATTTAAAAATCCTTGTCCAGATAAGTTTACGACCCTACCTGTTCCGTTATCTTGGTTAAATAAAGCTTGGATTTTGCTTACAATTTCTGGATGATCTTCTACAAAAGCTCTTGACCCATTTAAACCCTGTTCTTCGCTACCCCAATGCCCCACTAAGATGGTTCTTTTTGGGTTAGGATAGATTTTTTTTAGGATACGCATAGCTTCCATCATGGTGATAGAGCCAGTACCGTTATCTGTAGCTCCGGTACCGCCATCCCAAGAATCGAAGTGGGCAGATAAGATTACATATTCATCTGGTTTTTCAGAGCCTTTAATTTCTGCGATGGTATTAAAGGTTGGAACTACGCCCAGTTCTTTAGAATCTGTACGAACACTAATTTTAGGTTTTGATCCAGATTCTGTTAAACGATAAAGTAGACCATAATCTTCTAGAGAGATATCGATTGATGGTATTTTAGTTGTATTGGCACCAAATATTTTATTTACACCAAAACCAGACGACCAGTTACTGGTAACTACACCCAATGCACCATTTTGCTCAAAGGCAAGTGATAACGCTTTAAGGTTAAGACCTGTTCTGCTGATACGAGAACGCCATGCATTTGTTTGTGCCGTTCTGTCTTTTTTCATTTTTTCGAACGATTCTTTGGTAGCGAATTCTTCCCAATTATAATCTGGGCGACCAGTGGGCTGGTTCATAGAGAACATTACAAATTTGCCTTTAACATTTTTGATCCAGCTTGTAAAAGCAACAGAATCTGGAAGATCAGGATAGATAATCATTTCTCCTGTTAAGGTTTTTCCATTGGTACTTGGACTCCATCCTAATTGCATTCCTTCTAAAGATTTCACTCTTGGGTAAACCATATCAATATGAGAAACACCACGTTCCCAACCACGCCATTCGCCCCACTGCTCATTTTTCGCAGGAATTCCCCACTCCGTATATTTAGCAACGGCCCAATCATTGGCCTGCTTCATTTGAGGTGTACCTACTAAACGTGGTCCGATCTTATCTAAAAGTTCGTGTGCTAATTTCTCCAATTGAGAGTTCTCTGTAGCTTCCTTTACAATTTTGTCTACAATTGGATTGTTGCGTTGAGATTGTGCATAACTAAAGCTACTCGTTAACATAGCAGCTACAACAAACAATCTTGCGGCACGCCCAGTTACTGACCTGCCTATAAATTTTGTAGTGGTTTTCATCAAATTAGTTTTATTAATAGTTAGGCTGAAAGATAGCACTTTGTGCTTATTTTAACAACATAACCAAGCTGCTTAAAGCCGCTAAGGAGGCTTTATTGCATAAATTATCAAATAAGTTACAAGATTTGAGTTTGCTAACTGCTATAATCTATTTTAATAGCTAAACCAAAATTATTAAAAGCTTAGCATGTTAACTAAGAGATAGGTGTTCAAACTCAATTAACTATGGTGATAAAAACCACAACTGAAACTGAAAAATTAATGTGCTATTTAAATAATATTTTCAAAATAAATAATTTATAGCTTTTAAATTAATTTAATTTCCCAAATAGAATTATTATTATCTACTTTTGTAACTAAAATACGATATTAGCTAAGGCTATGATTATTTGCAAGTTAAACACTTGCTTTATTTAAAATAAAATAATAATATTTGTTACAACTTTTATTTACCTCGTAATGGTTAGGGTAATTAATTAGGTATTCCATTTTAATGTTTAAAAAAATCAACTCTCAATCTAAAAACTATGACAATTAGTGCAAATCGGTTAATTAAAATTGGTTTTATTTTTGCACTAACTGCAATTCTGTTTCATCCAAACCACGCCCTTTCACAAAATAATTTTGAAAAAGGCTTGTCAAAAAAAATGGACTCCCTGATCGCTGAAAAAGGTCATGTTATTATTAGTCAAACCATGTTACCCAATAATAGTGTGTCTAGTATTATGACACCCTCTGGATGGGGAAGTTATGGCACATACGCTTTTGGTGTTGTTGGGGGAGTTTATCCTACAGCATACACCAACGAACCCGATTTAATCTCAGCTTTTGGGTTAACTTTTGGAAACCCATCAAGATGGGTAAATGTTTCTGCAAGTGTTAATATAACTAGGGTTAGTGAGCTTAAAGATTTATCTGCAAATCTAGTGGTAAGTAGGGCAATTTTCGAAAGTAGCAGCATTTCTGTAGGTGGTTTGCAACTATTTGCTAATCCGGATGTTTCAGATGCTCCAGAAGGAACCTATTATATTGCTTTTAGTCACGCTGTTCAATCTGTAGAATCTAAGCGACCTGGTTTTGCTGCCTTAGGCTATACCATAGGTTTTGGAACCGGAAGATTTTTGAGGAAAAGTCCTTTCGATGTTGCAGCTGGTAAAGGAAAATATGGAACTGGCTTTTTCGGCAGCATTTCTTATGAAGTATTTAAACAAGTTAACATCAATGCAGAGTGGACTGGCCTTAACTTAGGGTTTTCTACCGGATTTAGGCCAATTAAAAATTCGAACTTAACCATTGGTTTAGGTGTTACAAATTTATTAACAAATTATTCGGGTGATAGAGTTGGGGTTATTGGCACACTGGGATTACCTATATCTTTAGATAAAAAACAATTTTACAGATGAGAAAGATCTTATTTATTACTTTGCTAGCAATTACAGCTCTTGGTCTAAAAAACGCCAATGCACAAACTGGATTAAATAACAACTCAGACTGGAAAGTTCCTGTTCCGAGTGTAAATACTACAGCGCCTTTTATTAGGGTAATTGTTCCGCCTACGCCTACAATGCCACCAATGCCGGGTGTACCTGCAGTATCTCCTATACCATCTTTGCCAACGGGCGGTTTAATGCCAGGTGTACCAGGGCCACCTTCAATTCCACCCGGACCCGGTGCTAACACATCGGCAGGTCAAGCTAGCCAAAATAACAGTACAGGAGCTAGAGCTAATTCCGCAGCCGGAGGTCAACAATCGGCTACTGCAGCTAGCTTCCCTGATACACCTATATTGCCGCCAGTACCACCAATAACGCCATTACCAGAATTAAGATTTCCAACTTCTTAATTAACAAATCTCAACCTTTAAGGTTAGATGATTACTATGCTAATCTAACCTTAAACTATAACGAAACAATGCATGAATAACGAAACAAAGTTTAACCTAAAACCTACCTTATTACTTCTACTTCTTATCATTACTTTTACGGTAAATGCACAAGACAAACGTCGTGTATTTGCATTAAAACAGGGAGATGAATTTCAAAGAGAAATTCTAACCAACTCTAGATCTGCTATCCAGAGAGGTTCGCAAACCCTAAATGTAAATGCAGTATCTGCCGTAACCAAATCTTATGTGGTTACTGCTGCTACAACTAGCGGAAATAAAATGGACGTTAGAATTAAAAAAATGGACAATGTGATTGATGCACTTGGCCAGCAATTACATTATAATTCTGAAGATAAAAGAGATTCTACTTCCCTAATTAAAAGAGGTTTAGAATTTATGGTCAACAAACCATCAGAAGTTACCGTTGATAAATATGGGGTTATTTTATCTTCTAAAACCTATAAAGCAGAATTTGCTACGGATACATTAGTTGCCTTTGCAGGTATTGAACCAGAAATTTTTGAGCAAGGCACACTATTAGGACTTTTTGCCGATCTTACCTACAGCCCTAGTATGAAAAAGGGTTTTACTTGGACAGATTCTGTTACCATCAACTCCCAAACATTAAATACCAAGTTTTGGATTGAAGATGTAAATGAAAAAAGTACTGTAGTTAAGTTCTCTACTAAAATTGAAACTAAAATGATCAATACCAATTCTAATGGTACTTATGTAGTAGACAATACTACAGGTTTAATTGTAGAGAAATTAGTGTATACCATTTCTACTGGTTATCAAATCTCAGCAGGCAAGGTAATTTATGCCGTTTCAAGATCAACCAGTTTATCTGAGAGAATTCGGAAAGTATCCAAGTAGACCATATGAAATTTCGAAAGCTTCAACTTTAAGTTGAGGCTTTTTTATTTTCGCCCCAGTTGGTCTTCATCTTTTTGTAAGCTTTTTTACCAATTTTACTTTTCTTCTTAGAGCGAGAAATTCCTTTTTTCTTTCTTGCATTGATATTATTAACCAAAGAGTTTTTTACACCTAATTTATTCTTTTTGGTAATGCGCTTCTTGGATTTTTTCTTCATTTTTTTCCTGTAAATTACATCTTTTAATAACAAGTTTTTAGCTTAAAGGTTTAGGTAAAATAATTACAACTATTTTCTTAGTTTATTTACAAACATTTTTTTTATCTTGAGGGTAAATTTAGTGTTATGAAGTATTTGAATCTCCTTTTGCTGTTATTTCTATTTACGAATGTTTGTTATGGTCAGGAGCCACCACCCCCCGGAATTAAAAATGCAGTCTTTAGACCTGCTCCACCAATAACACTGCCCAATTTTTCATTGGGATTAAAATGGCACGATTCGTTATTTAAACATCTTCCTAAAAATATGGACACCAATGTTATTGTCAAAGACTTAAATGGAAAAACATTAAAATTTGCGCAATATGTAAAACCTGTTTTTAACAGCGAAGCCATCCTTTATCAGGATAAAGGCGAATGGAAATTACATCGTTTAACTAAATCAGCCTACGATTCGCTTGGGAGAGAAGATTTTGCAATAGCAAGAGTAGAAAGGGCCTCAGCCTACAGAAACCATATCCCTACAACAAATTGGAAATATAAATTGGATGAAATTGCACAAACATTAGCCAAAGCAGATCATGTACTAGTAAACAAAAGCAAAAGAGAAATGCTGATTAAACGCCAGGGAGCTACAATTAAAACCTTAAAAATTAATATGGGTTTTGCTCCAGTTGGCCAGAAATTAGCAGATGGAGATGGTAGAACCCCAGAGGGAATTTATCATCTTGATTTAAAAACCAATCGTAAAGACGGTTTCTATAAAAGCATGTGGATATCCTATCCAAATGAACAAGACAAGCAACGCTCCAAAGAAAAAGGTCTAAAACCTGGCGTTGGCATTATGATACACGGAACGACTAAAAGTGCAATCAACGCCAAAGATTGGACCGCTGGTTGCATTGCCCTGCAAAATAAAGACATGGATGTATTGTTTGCCATTGTTGAAAGTGGTACACCTATAGAAATTAGAAAATGATGAGGTATTTAGCTTTAATAGGTTTGGTATTATCAGTAATAGGTTTTTGTGTTTGGCAACAAATTACCCAACCTCCATTACCTAGTAAAGATGAGCTTAAAGCACTTAAAAATACTGGAATTAAGTGGCACGATTCGCTTTTTAAACAGCTACCATCTGGTATAGATACATCCATTATTGTCCAAGATAGTAGAGGAACGCCTTTAAAATTTTACCAATATGTTAAACCTGTATTTAACCACGAAGCCATCATCTATCAAGATAGAGGCATTTGGAAGTTACATAGGTTAACAGAAGAGGCTGCAGATTCATTAAGAAGAGACGATTATGCCGTGGCAAGTAGAGATAAATGGGATGCTTACCGAAATAGCGACCAAATTACAAATTGGCGCACAAAACTAGATGCCATTGCCCATACGCTAGCGCAATCTGATTATGTATTGGTTATTAAGCATAAAAGAAAGATGTATGTGAGTAGAAAAGGCAAACCAGTTTTAAGCTTTGATATTGACATGGGTTGGGCGCCAACCGGGCATAAAGAAAGAGATGGAGACGGAAAAACACCCGAAGGAATTTACCATTTAGATGATAAATTTGAGCGTAGTGATAAATTTCATAAAAGCATGCATATTTCTTATCCCAACCTAAAAGATAAAGAAAATGCCAAAAGAAAAGGATTTAAACCTGGCTTTGGAATTGAGATACATGGAACTTACGATGCTAAAATTAATGCCAAAGATTGGACTGCTGGCTGTATCGCCTTACAGAACCACGAAATGGATACCTTTTTTGAACATGTAGCCAATGGAACTCTAATCGAAATAAGAAAATGATTATTGGTCTTCTTTTGATTTTACCCAGATATCTTCAAAATCTTGTGGATGCCTTTTAAACTGGGCATGTACATAAGGGCAAAGCGGAACAACCTTTAATTGGTGCTCGCGAGCATAAGTCACCATGGTATTGAACAAGATTTTAGCTAAACCCTTGCCTTCTGCTTTTGGAGAAACCTCTGTGTGGTAAACAATCATTTGGCTAGCTGATATAGCCAATGCCATTTCACCTAATTGCTCTTCTCCATCCATAATTAAAAAGGCTCCCCTACCTTTTTCGTCCAATACCAGATTTGCTTCTTCCATAAATTAAATTTTTAAAAAGTTACAAAAATCGCGATAGCATTTAATAATAGATCATTTATAATTACAAAAATTATATATACCTTTTATTGCGCATAATTTCACCAATAAATATTGCTTAGGGCTATCCATGAAATACTTTAAAGTTGATCAACAGACTTACACAGATTTAAATATTTTTACAGAATCTGATGACTCAGAATCAATATTTGGTTTGTTTAAAAAAACCCGCACTTCGGGTGGCAGAGATAGGCTCCGTGAAATAATGACTAAACCTTTAACAAGCAGCAAACTCATTATAGATCGAAAAAATGCCATTCAATATTTTCAACAAAAGAAACTGACATTTGAGGTTAGCAATTCAGAGGTTGATATAATTGAATATTATTTAAGATTTGATAAACGAAAATCAAAAACCAACCTTATCGATTCTGCTGTTAATTATTTGAGCAGAAGTACGAGTAACGATTTTTACATCATCACCATCGGTATAAAATACATCATTAAACTCACAGCATACCTGTTAAATTTTATTGAAGCACATATCGATGAAAAAGCACCAAACTATTTAATTGAACAGGCCAATAAGTTTAAAGCCCTAGTTAAAAAAGGGCTATTAGCCGAAACTTCTAAACTAGCGGGCAAAAAGCTTCGCTTTAATCAGATTACCAAATTCGATTTCGCTTTTAGAGGAAAAGAAAAGGACGATATCTATCAAATTTTACAGTTAGTTTATGAATTAGATGTATTTGAGAATGTAGCATTTATTGCAGCCAACAGAAAATGGTGTTTCGCAAATTATAAACCATCACACAAAATCGAAGTAAAACTAACCGATTTCTTCCATCCTGGCCTAAAAAATCCGATTACCAACAGTATCAGCATTAAAGAAGAAAACAATATGATCTTCTTAACCGGCCCAAATATGGCAGGAAAGTCTTCCCTGCTCAAAGCCATTGGCTTAAACATTTATCTAGCTCATCTGGGTTTTCCAGTTCCTGCACGCCAAATGGAGACCACATTTTTTGATGGTTTAATTACAACCATTAATTTACCAGATAACATAAATCAAGGACTTAGCCATTATTACAGCGAAGTTAAAAGAGTTAAGGAGGTGGCTTCTTCCCTACTTAACCAACAAAAAATGTTTGTAATTTTAGATGAACTTTTTAGAGGAACAAATGTAAAGGATGCTTTTGATGCATCTTTATTGATTATTACAGAATTGGCCAAAGTTAAAAATGCTGTATTTTTTATTTCTACGCACATTGTTGAGCTAGCCGAACAATTAAAAGAAATACCAAATATCTCTTTCCAATACCTAGAAACATTTTTCGAAAACCAGAAACCTGTATTTACTTATCAGCTACAACATGGCATCTCCGAAGAACGCCTAGGCATGTACATTGTACAAAATGAAGGCATTATCGATATCATTAAGAAAGCTCATGAGACCAAAGCCTAACTTATGCTTTATTTAGGAAGATGAAATAATTAGTGGTTGCCATGTTATTTATTAATAAATTGAATTGCTCTTTCTAACTGGGCATCTTTGGTGGATAGTGCTTCGGATAAAGTTGGTTGATAGCTTACATCAGGAACAATGCCTATTCTTTGGGTTTCTTTCCCGTTTAGGTGAAATATGCCAATACCAGTAAACAAAAACTGATATCCTCCTGGCAAGTTAAGCCTTTTCAAATCTCCATCGGCTCCTGCTGTTTCGCTACCCAATATTGTAGTGTTTGCATTGATTTGACTTAGCATCATCGTATACCATTCTCCCATACTTTGGGTATGCTCATTGGTTAAAATTACAATCTTACCCTTATATAATGGAACCTTCGGTTTAATATCCTTTGATAAAAAAGTTTCAAGCGCTGGCCTATTTTTAAAAACCCCTGGATTATTAAAATCTGCCGCTAAGTATTGTGCAAATTGGAATGCAGGTCTACCCAAAGCCATTGGCAAATAATAATAGAACAAGCCTGGCGCTGCAGGATACTTACGCATATCCAATATAATTGCTTTTTTAGCCTGTAATTTATCACTAAAGGCAGCTAACCCTTTTTCACCAGGCAAATCCTTATCAAAGAAATAGCCTGCCCTTATTACTGCAACATCTGCTTCCCTATCCTCATAAGCCTTAATCAGTTGCTCCTCTGCATATTTTTGGTTGTAATACCTATTGATAATGTTTACCGCACTAGGATCTTGTCTATCTAGCAAATCCAACTTTAATTGGATATACTTTTTACCTCTACGCACACAAACATCTAACACAAGTTCATTAACCTGCCCAAATGCATAGGCATAAAATCTATTGTCTTTTGTTAACAATCTGTATTTTGCACTTTGGTTAGACGCGGGCAATAATACGGATCTGCGCTTTAACCATTCTTTTACTTTTTGCCCGTTAATGGCTACAATTAGATCACCCTCTTTTAGTTTGCTGTTATGAGCAAGCGAATCATTAAAGAAGTTCTTTACTAAAATTTGGTCTCGATAAATCTGATAATCAAATGGAGGATAATATTTCAAATCAAAAATCTGAGCAGAGCTTTTAAGTTGGTCTAAAAATCCTGCGGCATGCGTATCGTTCAATGCAGTTTCTAATTTCAACACACATTTTTCGTAGGATGTTCTAGAATTGATAGTTCTAAATAATGGCACCATTTCAGCCAAAACTTTATCCCAGTTTTCATCCATTTGATATTTGTATGGAAAAAGAAAAGCAACTGCATTCCAAGCTTTAGCTAAGGCCAATAAATTCATTGCTTCATTATCAAATTTATAATCTGCATAAGCTTCTTCATTTGGAATTTTACCTTCATAATCTAATTTTGGCATATAGTAATGAACATTTTCAGTAAAACGGTGCTGTGCTAACGAAAGCAATTGCGCTCGTATTTCAGGATTAAATTTTTTATCCTTAATCCACCTATAGTCTAGGTTTTTGGTTAAGTCGCCTTTGGTATTTTTAACTGTACTGATTGAAGTAGGGTTTGCTGCCAACAATTGTTTAAGTAATTGGTTAAATTTATTTTTATCTGCAACCCTAACCTCATCTATTAAAGAGAGAAAGGTTTCATCTGCCTTAAAACTCCCATTTGCACCATTTGGTGATTTATATTTAATTAAACCCCATACCTGGATAAAACTTTTAATTTGTTGATTACTGAGCTCATCTACTTGAGCTTTTGCTGTTATGGATGTAAGTACGAATAGGAAAAATAATTGGCTGTAAATGATTGCTTTTTTCATGATATTTTAATTGAATACCCAAAGCTGCACATCTTAAATCTGTATAAAGTAAGCGATTGATGAATGCTCAATTTATCTTGACCAACACCCATTTAGGCTCTTAACCGACAAATGGATGTTGTTTGCCTGTTCGTCAATAAAATATGCCTTTTGGTGTATCTTTTTCGTCTACAAGCTCTATTTTAATTTAATTTAGGGTATGAATAAGCAAAACATCCTTTTTTTACATATTGGTTATTGGCTATTGGTTCTTGCGCAAGCATTAATAGTTGCCTTAGGAACTGGTGTTTTAGGAAGCCAAATTGATTGGAGACTATTTACAACCATTGTTTTACCTGTAAAAACCATCCAAATTGCTTGTTCGGCTGCTTTTTTTTACCTTAATTATCTATACCTAGTCCCTCAATTTTTAAAGAGGCGGAACATCTTCCTGTACCTAATTGCATTAATTCTAGCGCTCATTGTATGTACACCAGCCTACTACTTTTTAGAACAAATATTTTATCCCATGTTGGGTTGGAAAACTTATGATCTAGATCTCAATTTTTGGTTTGCATTGATGATTACTTTGAGTGCTAATTTCTTGCACATCTTTTTAGGGATATTGCTTAGCTATTTGATGGATTGGAGAAGTATGCGCATGAAAAAAGAGATAGCAGAAAAAGACCAGTTGAAAACAGAATTGGCCTTCCTTAAATCGCAGGTTAACCCACACTTTTTGTTCAATACCATTAATGATATCTATGCGCTTACCCAACAACAATCTGAAAAAGCACCCGATGCCCTACTTAAACTTTCAGAATTATTGCGCTATATGTTAAGGGAAAGTGACGATCCATTGGTTCCTTTAAGTAACGAAATTGAATATTTGGAAAATGTAATCCAGTTACAAAAGATTGGGCAAAAAGGTCGATCGTATGTGGATTTAAAAGTTATAGGAAATATAGAACAGCAAAAGATTGCGCCACTCATTCTCATCAATTTTATTGAAAATGCCTTTAAACATGGCAACTTCAACAATCAAGCAACACCAATAACTATTCTCATTAAATTAGCTACCACTACCGTTCAATTCCGAATTCAAAATCAAGTTAATACTTTTAAAAAAGATAAAACTGGAGGAATTGGTTTGGTAAATGTAAAAAGGAGATTGGCCTTAATCTATCCAGATAAACACGAACTTTTAATTACGCAAGATCCTGCTAACTTTACAGTCGACTTAAAAATTGATTTATCATGATTAAATGTATTGTTGTAGACGATAAACCTCTAGCGATAGATGTGCTGGAACATTACATCGCTAAAGTGCCATTTTTAGAAGTATCAGCTACTTACACTAACCCTCTCGACGCTTTAAACAAAGTAATTGAAGGCCATATAGATCTCGTATTTTTAGACATCCAAATGCCCGAACTGAATGGATTACAGTTTATGAAAATTGCAAAAGGAAAATGCCAAGTTATTTTAACTACAGCCTATGCAGAATATGCCCTAGAAGGATTTGATAATGACGCAGTAGATTATTTATTGAAACCAGTTTCTTTTGAACGCTTTTACAAAGCTGTAGAAAAAGCACAGTTTTTTCTAAAAAATTCAACTAATGATGAACAAAAACAGTTTACTCCGCTGCAAGATTTGAACCATATCTTTGTAAAAACTGAGTACAAGTTGGTAAGAATTGATAAAGCTGATATTCTCTATGTAGAAGGAATGCAGAATTATGTAAATATTTATACCACTACAGGTAAGATTACTAGCTTGCAGACGATGAAAAAAACAGAAGAACAATTAGCAAGTCCGCAGTTTTTAAGGGTGCATAAATCTTTTATTGTAGCTACTCAAAAAATTGATAGCGTAGAACGTAATCGCATATGTATTGGCGAGAAAACAATTGCACTTGGGGACAATTATAGAGCGTCATTTTATGAGGTAGTTGGCCGGTAAGCGCAAGAAAATCAGCACTAAAACTGTAGCTAATAGTTCATTATCAATGCTTGATAACCAAGATATCATCCGATCTATCAGATGTAAAATTCATCAACTACACACCAAACCAATGCGTCATCTCGAACGCCATTTAGCGGAGAGATCTATTTTAGGAAAGGTTTGTTATAGATTCCTCCGTGCAAAAGCACATTCGGAAAGACGTTTTCTGGAGGAATTTATTCAGACTCGATATTGGTCGGTGAGGCAATAACAAATGGTATAACTACACCGACCAATCAAAATTTAAACTTTTTTTGGAGGAAGGTCGAAGGCAATGGCTTCATGTTCAAAATGCCCATTGTGTGCACCATCACAAAAAGGTTTATTTTTAGAAAGACCACAACGGCAGATAGACAGTACTGTTCTACCTTGTAAGCCATATTCATTACCATTTCTGTCTACGATTTCAAAATCGCCTTCGATCTTAACCGATCCATTATTGTTAATTGTAAGTTTTGTTTTAGACATTATTTGTTTTGTTTGCTACAAACATAAAACAAAAGTTAAAGGCTCTAGAAACTCATTACAATTTAGAAACATTCTGTATCCTTATCAAACACTATGTCATGGTATGTTTACTATGCTCGTCCTCATCTGCAGCTAAATCTTCTGCCTCATCATCATGTTGTACGGTAGCAAAATCACCCAAAAAGCCTCTACCATCATTAATATCATCAGGGTTTGGATTTTGTGCTTCTTCATCTGGACCATTCCCATTAGCAACTCCAGCCAAATCATTATTGGCATCATCAATCTGTTCTTTGTTTAACTGATCATCATTTTGGCTATCAATAGCACTTTCATTTCTTTTTTGATTTTCATTCCAGCCAGTTGGCTCAATGTTTTCTTGATTTTCCATAGCGATGTGATTATAAACTGATATGTATTCATCAGTAAAAGAAAAACAAGCAGCTTAAAAGAAAGTTTTTAAAACCTAAGGCAGATAGAAGATCGCTTGATGAAGTTTAAGCTACAGCTTCTTAATTACATAAGCAGTCATCTCAGTTCTAATTACAAAACCTAATTTTTGATAGAGCTTAACTGCAGCAGCATTTTCACTTTTTACGTGGAGAAAAGGAATTTCGTTTCTTAATAGAATCCTTCTAATCTGCTCTTGCAAAATGGAAAAGGCGTAACCCTGGCCCAAATGATCGGGATGAGTACAAACTGCGCTAATCTCTCTGTATGGAGCAGGATTAAATCGATGCCCAGCCATTGCCACCAATTGATCATCATTAAAAATACCAGTGTAATTGCCAAACTCAATTGTTCTGTCTAAAAATGGACCAGGTTTAGTCAAGTCTATTAATGCTTTCATTTCTGGCACATGCTTTTCAGAAAGATCTATGCAATTTTGCTGATCTATTATGGGTATTTCTTTGCTATCATAAACCAATTGGTACATCTCAATATGCATCAACAATTGCCATTGTTTAGGAATTTGAAATTGGTTTTTGGAGAAAATCACAAATACACTATCCGCTGGACTGATCTGGTATAACATCTTAAGATTTTCTGTAGAATTCTCTTTCAAGCCAGCAAATGCTGCCATACTTTCTACATAATACTTCACCTCTACTGTGCCTTTGCTTATAGATTGATGTCCTGAAGTTAATGCATGGTAAATAGGGTTATCTAGTAGGTGTTCCATTGGTTTGATTGTGGTACGCAAAGGTATCAAAAAGCAACAGGTACTAGTATATTAAATCTGTTTACGCTGAATGCGAACTGCATTTAATATCGCTAGCAAAGCGACGCCCACATCTGCAATAACAGCTTCCCAAAGATTAGCTACACCAAAAGCACCAAATGTTAGCACCGCTACTTTAACTGTCATGGCCAAAATAATATTCTGCCAAACTATGTTTCTTGTAATTTTTCCAATTTTAATAGCGGCCACCACTTTTAAAATCTGATCGTTTTGGATTACAATATCCGCAGTTTCAATAGCAGCATCACTCCCTAAACCACCCATAGCCATACCTGCATCGGCTAAAGCAATTACGGGCGCATCATTTACACCATCGCCTACAAAAGCAATATGTTTACCTTCTTTTATTAAGGCTTCTACATTTTCTACTTTGCCTTCGGGCAATAGATCACCGTAGGCGATATCAATTCCTAGATGCTTTGCTACCTGATCTACTACCGCTTGTTTATCACCAGATAGCATCACTGTCCTCAAATTAAGCTCATGCATTTGTCTAATGGCTTCTTTGGCATCTTCCTTAATTTCATCGGCTATGGTAATATATCCCACATACTTTTGATCAACAGCGATCACTACAATCGTATCTACAATTCCTTCTATTTCTTTTGGGTAGGCAATGTCATATTTCATTAGCATTTTTAAGTTTCCTGCAAGTACAATTTTACCACCTATCTTGCCTACCAAACCATGCCCTGCAATTTCTTCTACTGCTATGGCTTGCTGCCCTTCAATAGTACCCACATAAGCTACAATGGCTTTACCCACCGGATGGGTAGAATTACTTTCTAAACTAGCTGCTAATTTTAGTAACTCTTTTTCATCTATGCCAACTGCTGCTACCTTTTGAACCTTAAATACACCTTTGGTTAGCGTACCCGTTTTGTCCATTACAATGGTATTAATTTTGGTCATCACATCTAAAAAGTTTCCACCTTTAAATAAAATTCCATTTTTAGATGCTAATCCAATCCCACCAAAATAGCCCAAAGGGATAGACACAACCAATGCACAGGGGCAACTAATTACCAGAAAAACTAAAGCTCTATATAGCCAATCGTTAAACACATAATGATCGACAATAAAATAGGGTACAAGTGCCAAAGCCAAGGCTAAAAAGAATACGATAGGCGTGTAAACTTTAGCAAATTTAGAGATGAACAGTTGCGTTTGAGATTTACGAGAAGAGGCATCTTGTACCATTTCTAAAATTTTACTCAACTTGCTGTCCTGAAACAAAGCAGTGACTTTAATTTCTGAAACAGTATTAAGGTTGATCATTCCTGCAAACACTTCTTCACCTTTATACTTAGTGTCAGGCCTACTCTCTCCAGTTAAAGCAGCGGTATTAAATGAGCCTTGAGTGGAAATCAATTCACCGTCCAAACCAACCTTCTCTCCCGACTTAACCTGTATAATTTCACCAAGTTGCACTTGTTTAGCTTTTAGCAATGCTGGCTTGCCATCCTTAATTACTGTTACCTCATCTGGCCTAATATCCAACAAGGCTTTGATACTAGCTTTCGCACGATCAACCGCTGCATCTTGAAACCATTCTCCGATGGAATAAAATACCATTACAGCAACTCCTTCTGCATATTCGCCGATGTAAAAAGCGCCAAGCGTGGCTACACTCATGAGTACAAACTCATTAAAAATGTCGCCTCTTATCGCTTTTCGAAAAGCTAGCTTGAGTACATCCCAACCTGCCAAGAGGTACGCAAAAGCGTTGATCCCAAATGACCACCATTTATGAAACCTGATGTTGAAACCATAATCTAATACCAAAACAGTAATTAAAATGGCCAAACCAACAAGTAATCCTAAATGTTGTTTCCATTGCGGCTGATCGGAATCAGCATGTCCATGGTCGTGGTCATGATCGTCGTGATCATGATCATGTAATGTGGAATTTGGTGTATGTTGTTTTTCTATTTTTGGGTGTTCGTTACTGCAGCAATCTTTCATGATGTAAATTTACCCACAATAGTGTTGCAATCGTATTGCAAACATTAGCCAATGCAGTTGGCACAAATTCCTTTAACCACCAATTGTGTTGCTAAAACTTTGTAGGTTGTTGGCAATTTCACTTCTGGGATATGCGTTTTAGGCAGACAATGGGTTTCCTTACATTCAATACAATAAAAATGAACATGTAGATCGTGATGACCTTCTACATCGCAACCGGGAGCACACAAAGCAAATTTGGTTACACCGCTTCCATCCTCAATGCGATGCACCAATCCATTTTCTTCGAAAGTACGGATAGTTCTATAGAGTGTTACCCGATCTGTTCTTCCCATTTTTAACTCGATATCAGTAAGACTTTGCGCAGCAGATTGCGCCAACAAAAAATCCAATACCACCAAACGCATAGCGGTGGGCTTAATTTGATGTGATGATAGTCTTTCTTCTAAATTGCTCATAGATGGTGATACACAAATCTAAGCTTTTTAAATTATAGCTGCTTCAAACAAAAGTCAATTACTTCTTTTGAGTTTAATAAACTGGTGTGATCTTAAATGTAAACTGATAATCTGCAAAAGGAAGCTGATATTTGCTTAAAGGTCTAGATCTCCAACTGTCTATCCCACCAACACCCATTTGTTTCAAATCGATATTTAACTGTGTTTGCGGTCTAGGGATTAAATCTGCCGCATGACGCTGATGTCGTTTATCACCATCGTCCAGATCAGAATCAAAATAGTGTAGCGCACTCATACTTAAAGGAACTGCAGCACTTACCATTAAACCTTTGCCCGATTTATTTAAAATTTTAAACCATCTAATTCCTGTTTTATTTCCTGTTTCTTGCGGTGTTACATAAGGAAAATATTGCTCCTTAACAGATTGAAGGTATACCCCGATATGGGCAGAAAAATCACGATCTTGATAGTTCTCCTGTGGCCCTTTTCCGTAATATTCAATTTGTTCGAAACCTGCAGGCACTATCCATTGCATCCCAAATCGGGGCAGAATTTCTGTTTTTTGTGTACTATCTATTTGAATTGCTTCCGTTACCAGCAGTTCACCTTCAGCATTTACACGGTAAGTGAGTTTTAATTTTGCTTTCACCTCTTCCAAATCAAAAAGGGTATTTACGATCGCAATATTGTTATCGACAGTAGCATTAAATGACAACAGTTTGGCATTTGCTGGTGCATTTTTCCATGGCTTAAGTTTCAGCTGCAAATTCGCTCCAAAATCATTATCGTTCGGCGCTCTCCAAAAGTTGGGCTTTATCGGAAAATTACCATCTAATAATTCAACTCCATTGATGATATATGCCTTTATCTGTCCACTTTTTTTATCAAAAACTACTTCAGCTTTGCTAGATTTTAAGGTTAAATTTTGAGCTGTTTCCAATTGTTCAATCTTCCCTGTTGCTGTAATACCTACTTCGTAAGGATAACTCTCCTTACCTATTTGGAGTTGTGCTGTAGCTACAGTATAAGTAGCTGGAATTAATGGTTCAGCTGTTTTAAGATGATAACTGAGGTTTAAAAAGACTTCTTTGCCCTTAGGTATTTGATAAGGTATGACAAAACTTTTGGTTTCTTGTGGACCAACATTAATGTCTTTTAAGGTACCTTGCTGTACTTTAATCCCATTTGCAATTACTTCCCACTTCAATTGAATGTTATTTAAGCCAGTAAAAAAACGCTCATTGTAAATCTCAATCTTGCCATCTGGTTTAAGGCTAGTATGGATATCCTGATATACCTTTTTCATTTCCCAAGCATGGGGATATGGAGTTCTATTGGCATAGAATACCCCTTTGGCCGCGTAGTTCCAATCTGTAATGGCTTCTTTGGGCTCATAATCGCCGCCGTAAGTATAAACCGTATCGCCCTTGGCATTTACTCGCTGAAAAGATTGATCTACAAAATCCCAAATAAAACCACCCTGAAATATTTTCTTATTGGCCCTGATCACCTCCCAATAATCTGTAAAATTACCTAAGGAATTACCCATGGCATGCGCATATTCACAAATGATAAAAGGACGAGTGGGCTTAGGATTTGCCTTTGCATAAGCCAGCATTCCATCTGGTGTTGGATACATTGGGCAAATGATGTCCGAATCCCACTCATAGGTAAACGTTTTATAATCTGATACCGCACGTTCATACTGGATAGGTCTGCTTTGGTCTCGTTTTTTCATCCATAAAAAGCAAGAGTAGAAATTGTAACCGTTTCCGGCTTCGTTACCCATGCTCCAAGTTACAATCGAAGCATGGTTTTTATCTCTTTCTACCATTCTCTGCACCCGCATTAAATGCGCATTTACCCAAGTTGGTCGGTTAGCCATCGTTTTGTTGATATCATAACCCATACCATGGGATTCGATATTTGCCTCTCCAACTACATACAAACCGTACTCGTCACAGAGATCTAACCAATACTCGCTATTTGGATAGTGACTGGTACGAACGGCGTTAATGTTAAATTTTTTCATGATTTGGATATCACGCAACATGGCTTCTTTTGAAATCACCTGCCCAGAGATGGGATCAGTTTCATGGCGATTTACCCCTTTAATAATAACTGGCTTTCCGTTAACCAGAAATAAACCGTCTTTAATTTCTATTTTTCTGAAACCAATGCGTTGTGGGATTACTTCTGTAATTTCATTTGCAGTATTTCTCAATACTACTAAAAGCTGATAGAGTTCTGGCGTTTCAGCAGTCCACAATTTTGGAGCTGTTACGTCCATTTTTGAATTGATGGTTTGCTCCCCATTAAATTTCAAAATTTCTTGTGATACAATTGTATTTCCACGTTTAAGCAATAACGTTGCACTTCCTGTTGCTTGAGGTTTATTAAGTGTAAGCCTTATGTTTAGCGAAGCATTTTTATACTGCTGATCTAGATCTGGAATAGCCTCTACATCTACAATATGAGTAGGATTTCTAGCTACCAAATAACAATCTCTTGTAATGCCACTTAAACGCCACATGTCCTGATCTTCTAGGTAATTCCCATCGCACCATCGCATAATTTGGAGCGTGATCATATTTTTGCCTTCATGCAAATAAGAACTGATATCAAATTCGGATGGGAGTTTGCTATCTTCTCCATAACCAACCGATTTGCCATTAACCCAAACGGTGAGATTAGATTTAGCCGCACCAATATGTAAGATAATCTGTTTCCCTTTCCAATTTGCAGGCAAGGTAACTGCTCTCCTGTAAACCGCCGTAGGGTTAAAATCCATAGGTACTAAAGGTGGATCTACCTTTTTATTCATTAAATAGGCAAATTCAAAGCCATCTGTGGTATAAATGGGAAAACCATAACCATTCATTTCCCAATTTGCGGGAACCGGAAAATCTTTCCATTTGCTATCGTCAAATTGCTCACGCTCTACACCAGTAGGAAGATCTGTTGGTCGCTCTGCCCATTTAAACTTCCATAGCCCGTTTAAGCTTTGGTAATTTGTAGAGGTTTTCCAATCATTTCTTAAAGCAGCTTGCTCATTCTCGAAAACAAAATAAGATGCATGCATCGGCATCCGATTAACTTCATTAACAGTCTCGTCTAACCAATATGGCTTTTGCGCTTTCGCGGCAATATTTACCAATAAGAAAACAAAAAACACTATGAAGTTGATGGAATTTTTATAATTATAGGGCATTTTTGATAGATTAAATCGAATTCTCTTACAAAACCAATATAGGAATTAGGTAATTATAAGTTTATGCCTTAAAGATTAATAAATAATCCATACTTCCATAAATTAGGAGAAAATCGATGTATAATTGATTAATATAGTTCAAATATTGATCTAAAAGATTAACAATACAATTAAAGGCAAGCGTATTTCCGCCAAACATTCTTAAATTATCAGGTATGTATGGCTTGATCATTTTTCTATGTGAACTATGCTTCTATGTGTTTAATGTTTATTTATGAGATTGTCATCAGGTAACTATCGGATCCGAACCTATTCTTTATGAAGGGGAATCTACAGAGAAGAAACCTATCCAAATAAACCTCTCCTATCGTCGAAAGGACGCTCTAGGATGAAAATCTTCAGCGAATTCAATAATGAAATATAATGCTATAAATAAATTTCTATACTACTCATTTTCAGCAGCGTCAAATTATACTAAACTCTAAAAGCCCTCGGTGTTTGGCTAGTCTGCTTCTTAAAGAAATTGTTAAAATGTGCTGGATCTTCAAAACCCAGCGTATAGCTGATTTCAGACACATTCCAATTGGTATGTTTCAATAAAGCGATGGCTTCTGTTACCAAACGTTCGGCGATATGCGAGGTAGTTGTTTTACCAGTAGCCGTTTTAATCGCTCTATTTAAATGATTGGGATGCACGTTTAATTTTTCTGCAAAGTCTTTAGCAGAACGCAACTTAAATTGTTGCGAACGCGTTTCTATAGGAAATTGCCGTTCTAACAGTTCGGTAAAAACCGCCGCGATACGAGCATTGGCATCAGCATGTTTATACAATGTTTCGGATGGCTGTAATTTCATCGCCCCATGAATCATTTCTAAGATATAATTGCGAATCAAATCGAACTTAAAAGCATAATCCGATTTAAGCTCATCAATCATCTTTAGAAAAATCTGTGCAAAAGCCTCATCTTGGGTAGCAGTGAGTAAATAAGCTGGCTTCCCGTTAGGCGAATACATGGGTAGTTCTTTTAAACTGCCACGAATATATGCTGCAAAAAAAGCATCCTTAAAAATACAGAAATACCCAGTCGCATCTTCGGTTAATGGTTCGAAAGTGTAGGGAACCTCTGGATTAAAAAACAATAAAGTACTGCCAGCAACTTCCAAGGTTTTATCGCCATAATGGTACAAATGCCTACTTCGCATCAATGCAATTTTATAGAAATCTCTACGGCTATATTGTACGGGTGGTCGTCCGGGTGCATTACAATCTTCTAACCTAAAAACATTAAAGTGACCCAAATCTGCATTGATCCCATCAAACTTCAGATCGAATTTGCGTTCGTAAAAATCTGCAAGGGTTTCTAAAGGCTCCATATTGTAAATTTAAAACATTTTATGAATAGATGGAAACTCAATCAATCATTATAAGATTGAGCTTAACCATCTATAATCTTCCAAATTAATTATCGAACCCAGTACTGGTGCCCAAAGACCTAAAAACTTCCATGTCTTTTTGCACTAGGGCAATTTTATCTTGCGCTGCAGCATAAGCATCGGCACCTAAGAATAAATGCAGGGCCGGATCAGCTTGATTTGCTACTTCAATCATTACGTCAGCAGCTTTTTCTGGATCACCAGGTTGATTGGCATTAATTTCTTTCAAGTGCGCATCTTGTACCGCCCTTACATTTTGATAAGCTTCAATTTCGTTTTTAGGTTTTGCGACCGAACTTCCCTCTAAAAAGTTGGTACGGAAGTATCCTGGCATTACCAAACTTACATTAATCCCAAAAGGTTTTACTTCGTGAAATAAAGACTCAGTAAATCCATGAACTGCGAACTTGCTGGCACAATACACACCAAAAGCAGGAAATCCACCTGTAAAACCTCCAATAGAAGAAATATTAAAAATATAACCATTGTGTTGCGCCCTTAAATAAGGCAAAACCTTACGAATCACATTCAACGAACCAAATACATTCACGTCGAAGTTGGCTCTCGCTTCTTCGTCCGTTAGCTCCTCTAAACCACCAATTTGACCAAAACCCGCATTGTTTACTACAACATCAATACCGCCGAAATGAGCGATGGCTGTAGTAATTCCTTTAGCTACATCTGCTTCATCAACAATATCCATTGCCAATGGCAAAAAGTTAGGTGTATCCAGTCCAATTGCATTTTTTAAGACATCAACTGTACGAGAAGTAGCTACGACATTGTATCCTTGTGCCAATAATTTTTTTGCTAAACTTAGCCCTAATCCCTTAGAAGCTCCAGTTATTAACCATGTTTTTCTTGTGTTCATAATTTCTTTTTTGCTAACACAAAGTTGATGGTATTTTAGCCTGTACTGTTAGCCCAGTTCAAACAGATTATTGCGAAATTCAAACAATTAATCGAAAAATTATTTATCGCTATATTCTAACAAGTCGGCAGGTTGGCAATCTAAAGCTTTACAAATCGATTCTAAAGTAGTAAACCGTATTGCTTTTGCTTTGCCAGTTTTAAGATTCGATAAATTGGCCAAGGTAATATCTACCCTTTCCGAAAGTTGGTTTAATGACATTTTACGTTTGGCCATCATCACATCTAAATTTACAATAATTGCCATGTTTATACCGTTAATTCGTGCTCGTCCTGAATTTCTATTCCTCTTTTAAAAATTTGTGCAATTACCAAAAGTGTTACACCCATAAATAACCATACATCTGCTCCATCTAAGTTTAAGCTATCAATGGTTGGCATTTCAATTCCTTTGGTAGCGAGCCATTCGCTATACTTTACACCCATGTTCGAGAATATACCGATGCCAATAGTTAAGTAGGCTACATTAGAGATTAACCGCACCAATTTTTTGTTAAATGGCTGCATGAGGTCTATGTTTTTTTCTTGTGATACCCTCACGATCAAATAAAACATTAGTGCCTTCATTACTGAAGTAATTGCCATGTATAGCGTAACCACTAAAAAATGACCCATATCGTAATTGTAAAGGTTAGATAAATCTATACCCCAAAAGTTTTTGGCATTATCAGGATTAATAAATAAGGCAAAAATGGTATTGAAGATTACTCCACCGGCTTCTACACATAAACCTATAAAGATAATCCATGCCACCATGGTTAGTACTTTTAATAATTGCTGAGTTGTGATTTTAAGTTCCATATTTTTTTAATTTGAATACAACGACGCAATTATAATAAATATTTATTGATAAACAATAAAATAATTTCAAATAACAATAAATTTTTATTTTTAATACATATTATATATTATTAAAATATTGTTGTTTTTAGAAAATTAGCATCTCAGCTAATGGCGGCCTTTGGCCCCGTTGTTCGCTAAATCTTTTAACCCCAAATCCCCTAAAGGGGAAGGGGTTAAAAGGATATCGCTGCCACCGGGTTTATATGGAACAGCTTGTTGGGAAAACATCAATAGCTGCACTGATTTAGTTTTTAGCCCTGGGTGCAGCGGTACCCTGCAAATTTTGGCGCAGCCTAAATTGAAGCGTACAAGCGAAACACGGGAGCAAATTTTAATTATTGCACCAGTATTGCGCTCCTAAAAACAAGTTTAATACCCACAAAAAAGCATCAACCAGTATCAGATTGATGCTTTGATCATTTCATATATATGAATTACATATTAAAAACATTAAACCTGTGCCCATCTGGATCTGCGAAAACAAAACCATAATAACCTTCTCCAAATTCTTCGGCATTAGAAACTAACTCACCTCCCGCTGCTTTCACCTTTTTCTCCCACTCATCTACCTCTTTCCTATTGGCTGCGCCCAAAGTAAAAATAATTTCGTTGCCTTTATTTAAATTTGCTAGGTTACCCTTAAGTGCCGTTTGTAATTGTTGCTCTACAAAAAAATGGATCACAAAATTGTTGTCTCCAAAAAAGAAGCTGGTTAGCATATCGGAATTATGCTCGCCGTTAGACTTAAAGCCTAGATCCTTGTAAAATTGAGTAGTTCGTTTTAAATCTTTAACTGCCAAATTTGCCCAAATATCTTTCGTCATGATCTTCGAATTTTATTAATTTGATGTTGATAATGAACTAGATAAACAATTCGACAAATGAAATGTTTATTAATTATCATTCATTTAAATTTTAAAGATCATGCTACAACAATTGATACAAGAATTTGAACATGAGGTAAACAATACCCGCAAATTACTACAGGCCGTTCCGGCAAAAGACCTGACTTACAAGCCCTCATCAATTTCGTGGAACATGGGCGAACTTGCCCAACACATTGCCACTATTTATTACTGGTATGTTGGCACCTTTACCAACGACGAATATGATATGGCAGCCGACCACTTGGAACGTGGCGAAACCAATGACATTGAAGCTACTTTGGCCTTGTTTGAAAGTAATGTATTAAAAGCAAGGGAGGCATTTAAGGCCCTAACCGAAGAAAACCTAAAAGATGATTGGACGATGAAAGTGGGTGAAAAGACAGTACTTGGACCACTACCAAGAGCAACCGTTTTACGTGGCTTCCTGTTTAACCATATTTACCATCATAGGGGAGAAATGATTGTGTATTTACGAGCTACAGGCAATAAAGTACCAAGCATCTACGGACCAACTTTTGAGGAAGAACAGCAAGGTTAATTTTGATTTGACCACATAGAAACATAGGTTTGAGCATTTTTTGCTTTTTGAGCTATTTTCATATGTATTTAATCTGTAATAATTGTAAGGTAAGGTATGCTGGAAATTGTTTGATACCAAATTTATTTATCTAGTTTTGGTAGATGCAAATCATCCAAAAATTCTACATAGCTATTGTTATACTTTTCAGCTATTCCCTTCAGGCATATGCCGAACAAGCAAGCAACATAAAGGTTAGCTTTGATATTGCAAGTGCGCAAGCAGTTTGTAAGGTATTAACATTGAGAAAAGCAGATACTTTACAACTGCAGCAAATCAGCAAGTTGTATGGCAATACGTTGCTCATTCGGAAAGTGAAAGGCTATAGTGGTGCAGGAGAAGATGTATTCAAAAAGACATTAAAAGAGATCATTGAAACAGGTACAGTAAAGGACCAAGATCCCTATAACTGGAAACTGGTGAAAGCTAATCTTCCAGCAATTCAAAAATTATTGACTTACCTGAGCAGCAACCAAGAACAATTTATCACTGAGGTGCAAACCATGATTAGTAGTTATACACCACTAACCTTAACTGCAACTACCAAAGCCTGTTTCTTAGTAGGTGGCGGTTCATTGGGCTTTACAATTGGAGACGACCCTACTTTTAATGTGGCATTACAAAAAATAGGTGATGATGTAGAAGGCCTGAAATACTTAGTGGCACACGAACTTTACCATAACATACAGGATGCAGGTCAACAGACTAGAAAAAAAGCGACGACCGAAAAACCACCCTATTTTATTAAAGCGAGTTATGCTTTGTTATATAACCTATGGGCCGAAGGTACGGCGAATTTTGTGGGCGATTTCGAGAAAATTAAGAACCCAAAATCGTTTTCGAGTGAACAGCAACTTGCATTCAAAAAAAATGCTGATCGCCAGTATGCTAATTTCTACCTTTTCGAAACACTTATTTATCGCCAATATACGGATAGCACAGCAAGATACCAGCCTCTTTATGACATCGCTTACTCTACCGCTTTTGATGAAAGCAGTTATTATGTTGGTTATGAAATGGCCAAAAAGATAAATCAGTATAATGGCAACTCGGCAATAGCTGCCTTAGCAACACAAGATCCAATGGTTTTTGTTCAAACTTATATTGCTTTATACAAATCACATCCTGAAGATAAAAGCTTTAAACCGTTTAGCTCATCAGTAGAGCAGCTCATAGAAAAGCTATTGATTTGGAAAGATAGGATTTAAAATATAAAGCATCAATTTGATAAAGATTAGTACTTTATATTTGGCTTATAGCCAATTTGTTCTTAAATCTAAGGCCTACCAGATCTCACCTCCATTTTAAGCTCTTGAATTTGTTGTTGCGCTTGTCTGTTTTCTAGGTAGAAATAGATGGCGAAACCCAAGAAGATTTTGCCTAGTACAAAAACTGCGGCAAATACCCAACGCCATGCCTTATGGATGCGCATATGGTTGGATTGGGATTCTACCTCAATGTAAGGGCTTTTTTGTTCATTTGAAGCTTGGGTAAAGTTTTGGAAATCTATGGGTGTGCTAATCTCCTGTTTACGCAATCGAATTTCATTAATGCGGTCTTCAATTTTTGCAAAGGTTCCCACCGGAGGTTCAATTCCATTTTTTATGGCAAAACGCTCCATATCTAGCTCTATTTGTTGTAAGGCGGTATCAACTTCTTTGTATTGTCTTTTGTACCAAAGTACTTGCTCCATTTCTTCTTCTGTAGCAATCCCCATTACATACGTTTCCAAAATACCGCTATTGATAATTTCTTTAATTTCCACGTGCACTCCTTATTTTATCAAATGACAACTTAAACTCACTGCGAATGATACTTTCGCTTTCGCTCAAACTTTTGGCCAAATCACTAATAGATTTACCATGGTAATAAATGGAACAAAAAATTTCCTTTTCTCGGCTGTTCAATAATGCCAAACCCTCATCAGTACAATTAGGTTCCGCTTGCTTAACGATATGATGATTTCTATTGGGATGTTTAGCGTTTTGCAAAGCTGATAACATTTTACGACTATACTGCAACAACTGGAGCCAATTTACTGCCCCATTACGGATACGCTCAGGAAAATCAATGGAAAATCGTCCTAAAATAGCTACCAAATACTCTTCAGATTCTTGGCGATCAGGAACAACACCAGAGATATAGCCTAATAACAATGCACCATATTTCTGGTACAATAACCGAATATGATCTTGATGCTGTGGTAAATGTTTTTTATCAGTATTAAGCATAAATAGGTAAAACCATTTTTATTCTAAGCAGTATAACTGCATTTAACAAAATTTGTTCAAAAAAGATATTAAAATTTAGTTATCGTCTAAGTTAATTTTTAGCTTTTTCATATTTATAGGCTAGTATCCGATCACTAGCTCTAAAAATACTGTCCTGTTGCTTGTTTTTTTGAGCTTCTGTTAAAAGCACAAAATCTGTACTTACATAGATAGCATTGTCTAATCGAGGGTCAGCAGAGGCCAACGCCGAAGGGCCTTCCTGCGTAAGTAATGCCCGATATAAATCCCGTTTCCACTTATAAGTTATCGCATCGTCGTGATTTTCTTTTTTACAAGCTAAGGCCAAAATTAATATGGATGCTAACCAAATACCTTTTTTCATCATGGCATTTATAAAATTTAAAAAAAATATCGCTCCCAAGATCAATTACAATTTAACTATAGGTTATGCTAAAATATTGTTTTTTTACTTGATTACAAAGACTGACATTTAACATTTAGTTAATAATGCCCCTAAAGGTTACTGATGCGAGCTTCAATCATTTCTGAAGTAGTTACAATGAGATAATACTTGATATTGAAATATTGCATCTACCATTATATCAGCTAACTATCTAAGTTATATTAAAATGGTAACATGTGCTGACTTAAAAAGAATATTAAATGGATTTAACCCGAATTTAACAGGGGTATTAAAGGGATAATATCCATGTTTTGTCCCTGTAAAGTCCCTGTTAAGCCCCTGTATTATCCCTGTTAATTATAATCAGTTTATAATGGAGATACGAGGCTGTTATGAGGAATAACTTAGCAAATACTTTTCCGTCTAAGCTTCTAAATCAAGTTAAGGTATTTGCAAAATATAGGTTTGACTTCCTAAAGCATTATAAAATCATTTGGCAAATACGCTTTTAAAACAAAAAAACCGCTCTAGTTTATCACTAAAGCGGTTTAATGTAGCCCGCAGGGGGCTAGCACCTTCATTTAAATAAAAACAAGAATAATATTAGAAATAGTTATAATTGGGCTAATTGAGGCATTTTTAACTAATTAGATTATTAGAGATTTAAGTAGCATAAAACAAATATTGTATGTAATTTTGTATGTAGAAATTAATTCACATACTAATGACCATTAAATATAGTGCTACTCCAAAGCTTGAAAAACGTAAAGATGCATTAGGAAACACTATTGTCACCAATGTTCCCTTATTGATTGATGTTACCTTTAATGGTGGAAGATTTTTCATTAATGTTGGTTTTAGAATTGATGCAGATAAATGGGATACTATAGTTCAAAGAGTAAAATCAAATACCGTTCATTATAAGGGAAAAAAAGCTAAAGAGATAAATGATAGCGTTTCCAATTTGCTAGAGCGAATTCGAAAAACATTTACAAAGTTTGAACTCGAAGAAAATATGCCAACTATTACCGAATTCAAGAAAGAATTAAATCCAAAGACAGTTGATGAAGAAATTAATCAAAATGGTCAGAGAATTGAAAAAGATTTTTTCAAAAGTTTTGATATGTATGTGGAACAGGGCAAACATAAATGGCAACCTAATACTGTAAAGAAACACAATACAACTAAGGCACACTTACTGGCATTTGATAAAAGATTAACATTTGAATTATTAAATGATACTGAAAAGCTAGATAGCTTCGTAAACTACTTAAATAGAATAGGCTTACGCAATGCTTCTGCAGAAAAGTATCTAAAAGTTTTAAAATGGTTTCTAAAATGGGCAGTACTGAAAAAGCATACCTCTTACTCCGATTTTTTAACCTACAAGCCCACACTAGAACATATTGATAAAGAAATTATATTTTTGAGTCAATCGGAATTTATCCATCTATATAATTTGGAAATTAAACAGCCTTATCTAGAAAGAGTTAGAGATGTATTTTGCTTTGCTTGTGTAACGGGACTACGATACTCAGATATATATAATTTAAAACGCTCTCAAATAAAATCAGATATTATAAATGTTGTTACCGTCAAAACCAATGATCTCCTAAAAATCAACTTGAATAAATATAGCACTGCTATTTTAAAAAAATATGAGGAAATCGAATTTCAGGGGGGAAAAGCATTACCAGTTATCAGCAATCAAAAAAGTAATGAATATTTAAAAGAAGTTTGTGAATTAGCGGGTTTAAAAGAAATCATTGAAATTAACTACAAAGTTGGCAATGAACGTAAAACTGAAACTTATCCTAAATATGAATTAATGAGTTTCCATGCAGGCAGGCGTACTTTTGTTTGTCTAGGATTGTTCTTAGGGCTTACATCTAAGGTAATAATGTCTTTCACGGGACATAAAAGTATAGAGGCAATGAAACCTTATGAAAAAATAGTTGATGAACTAAAATCTAAAGAAATGGCTAAATTTGATTTTTAAATTACGTTATGGAGAAAAGTATTGAAGAAATTGTTCAAGATATGCAACCATTGACTGATTATATCTCATTTTTTAGATTTTTTGATAGTGAAGGGAAATCTCAGTTTGCCGAAGATATAATTGGATTTGGAGAAATTTTCATACGAGAATTTGAGCAATCAGGTGTCCATGACAAACTGTTCTTTGCAAACCTATTAAAGACAAAATTTGAGAAGCTGATAGAACGAGTAACAGCTGAGTATTCTCAAAGTAATCCTCGAGATATTGAAATTGGAAATAACTTTTTAAACTGGCTAAAGGAATTAAATTATGAAAATGTTCCAACATCGAAGAAACATATTCAATTTCCACAGCACATTATAGATAAAGCTTACGCATATAATAATATCATTTTTCAAAATTTATCAAGAGAGCAGTTAGAACTTGCTTTAAATTCTCCAGAAGCATACCCGAACACCTTAAAGCCTAAGGCACAAAATAAGTATAAATTATATTCACTTATATTTCATCTTCGGCAATCGCAAAATGATGAATGGCTTACAAAAATGTTCAATTATAACAATGATTTAGATCAGTCTATTTACATTAAAAAAGGCCAACAAGCTCTTATGAGCATGATAAATTTTTAATCCACATTCGCATTTTTATAGCACTAAATAATTTTCGCTAACTACTTAATATCTAAGGGGATTAATTTCCCTTTTTTTGTACGCATTTTTTCGCACCTAAATCACACTTTGCTATTTGCTCTCTCACAATTATTAAAAGAATTATGAAAGATCTAAGTACGCCATTGTGGCAATTATCCGTTGGAGAGTTCAAAGAACTTTTGCAGTCCGCACCGACAATTGAATTGAAAGAAAATTCAGAAACAAAAAAGTATGTATATGGAATTGCAGGGTTGGCAAGTATAGCCAACTGCAGTAATCCTACAGCACAGAAGATTAAAAACAGTGGAAAAGTTCCATATAGTCAAGCGGGGCGAAAATTGATTTTCGAAGTGCAGGCTGTGTTAGAAGCATTAGCTGCCCCATCAAAGCGTCGGGAGGGCAAGAAATGCAAATAGACGTTAAATCAGAAAAGATTAATAACAAAGAATACTACTTTGAGTTGATCTATAATGGAAAAGTATTATGGGGTGACATTTTAGGAAAAGAGATATTTTTAGATGAGTTTCGATTTAGAGAATATTTAGATGATTTGCTAAAAAGAAAGGGGCAATTCAATGGTAGATAGTTTAATTGATAAACTTCGCGCCGAGGCTCAAGCTGAGATTGAAAACATTGAACAGGTTACGTTTTTAGCTTCACAGCTTTATGACATGGATGTTGATACCATTAACTGTTTGATAGATCCAATAATCCCTTCAACTGGCCTATTTAGCATTGTAGGGGCAAGTGATACGGGCAAATCTATGCTATTTAGGCAACTTGCATTAGCTGTAGCAACTAATTCTATTTTCTTAAACTATAAAATCAATGCTAAGCATAAAAAGGTAATTTTCATTGCTACGGAAGATGATACTACAGCAACATCCTTTCTATTGCGAAAACAGGCAAATAATAATAATGGGCTAGAAAACATACGTTTCTGCTTTGAAATAGAAAATGTGATTGAATATCTAGATGAACAATTACAGCTTGAACCCGCTGACCTTGTGATTATTGACGCATGGGGTGATATTTTCGCTGGATTTAACCAAAACGATAGTGGTCAAATCAGAACTTATTTAAATAAACTGCGAAGTATAGCTAATAAATATAAATGTGCAATTGGGCTCCTACACCATACTGGTAAACGAACTGAAAAACTAATGCCTAGTAAAAACAACATACTTTCTGGTCAGGGATTTGAGGCTAAGATGAGACTTATAATTGAATTACGTTCAGATATTCAAGATGCAGACATTAAACATCTCTGTATTGTTAAAGGAAATTATTTAAGTAAGGAATTTAAGCAGAATAGTAACAAGCTCGAATTTAATCCAACTAGCTTTCTGTTTAGAGCTACTGGCGAAAGTGTTCCATTTGAAGAATTAGCCACTCTTAGCGAAGATGGCAAAACTCCAAAAAAAGACACATTAAAGAAAGCGCATGAAGTTGACGATATAACTCATAGAAATATTCTGACCCAAATTTTTGAAGGTAATCTCAAACTTAAACGCAGGGAATTAGAAACTAGATTGTCTAATAAATATGAATTAGCATTCGCAACTAAATTTGGTGCACGCAGGGTTGAACAGTATCTCGATTATTTACTAAATGATCTACAACTAATTGCAAAAAATGGAAGATAGAAGTCTTCAAGCATATTATTATCAAAAGTTCTAGCTACTAACAACAAAACTCACTACGTAATAAAATGTAGTATGCAGTACTACTAACTACCTACCAATATACCTTTAGGTATTGGGGTTGTGAGTAGTGAGCTAAATTTTTATGGAAATGAATAATTACAGATATCAATTACAAAAATATGCAGGTATGGGAAGTAAGCATACATGCCCCTCATGTAATAAGAAAAAACATTTTGTACTATATATTGACACGTATACAAATGAAGTAGTAAATGATAACGTAGGACGATGTGACGGACAAATTAAATGTGGTTACAACTATACCCCAATGGAATATTTTAAAGAGAATGGAAGACAGATCATGAATCAATTTTACCCGCCAAATATGACGACTAGCCACATAAGTTTAATTGATAATGAAATCTTAAAAAAGAGTTTATCAGAATATCAAAAAAACAGTTTTGTTAAGTTTTTAGGCACTGTTTTTAATAACCAGATAGTTGATGAGTTAACCAAAAAATATTTCGTTGGAACCTCTCATAAGTACTATGGTGCAAATGTTTTTTGGCAGGTGGACATTAAAGGAAATATCAGAACAGGCAAGATAATGCTCTATAATGAAGTAACAGGAAAAAGAGTTAAAGAACTGTCACCGCCCATAACTTGGGCACACAAAGCTCTAAAGTTAGCCAACTTTAATCTTAAACAATGCCTATATGGAGAACATCTATTAAAAGGAAATAACAAACCTGTTGCAATAGTTGAAAGTGAAAAAACTGCGATAATATGTAGTGTTAAGTTGCCGGAGTTCATATGGCTTGCATGTGGAGGTTTAGAAAACCTATCATCCAGCAAATGTGCTATCTTAAAAGGAAGAGATGTCACTTTATTCCCAGACTTAAATGGTTACGAAAAGTGGAGTGAAAAAGCTAAAAATATGAGGTTTAAAATTTCAGCCACCCTTGAGAAACATGCAAATGAGGAAGAAAAAAAAATGGGATTAGACCTAGCAGATTTTCTTATAAAAATATGACTATTGCCTAAATCAATTAAGCTGTCATAATCACCTCCTTTTTTCGAATATTTTTGAAAGTAGTTTACAGTTAAACAATTTATTAAACACTTATAATAAGACAGTTAAAACTAAAAATATTTAGCTTTAGGTATATTTGAATATTCAAAATATCATATGGAGCACATTAAATTAAGAGAGCAGCAGCGAGAATATATTGACACAGTACTCGATCATTATACAATCGAACAAAAAAATGAAGTAAATGGTAGAGTAACTGTCATGAGACTAAATCACAAAGAGCTAGTTGAATTCGTCGCCGATAAGAAACGCCAGTTTGACAATGCTTCTTCTGATATTGAGATTGATGAAGTTATGAAATATTTATAATACCAATATGATTGACACAACAATATATAACTATTTCAAAAATAGATATCCAAAGATTTATGAGGAGGCTATTAATATAATTAATCAACCTTGTCTAAAGGATATAACTCTAATTCCAAAAATCTATAAAACCCTATGGGATGAGAGTAAAGTCCCAAAAGAAGAAAGACATTACTTTTTTGCCGTGTTAATAAATCTTTACCACCCACAATGGTTTACTACAGGCTGTAAACTTAAGATTGGCTTGAGAGATGTCTTCGCTGAAGCGGCGGGATATGCTAATCCTGAAATGGTAAATGATCACACAAGAAGACTAGATGCCTACATGAAAGGAAAAATTTTTCCTAAAAGGGTTAGAGAAGAAACTGATAGATTTTTAAGAACTTATTGTACTAATAATAAGTAAATTAACCCATATAATACTAATATAATGCCAAGACCAAAAGGAGCGAAGAATAGAATTGGTTTGACCCTTAAAACAAGATTGAATTTGTTTTTAGAACGTAATTTTGACACGATACAGGATGAATACGACAGATTAGAAGCAAAAGACAAGCTTGCATTCTTTAAAGACATTTTACCTTATATAATGCCTAAAATGCAAGCTATAACTAACGAAATAGAATTAAAGCAGAAACTACATGGATTATCTGAAAAACAATTAGATGAATTAATTTTAGAGATATCAAAAGCGACCAATGAATAAAGAAGAAAAATTAAATAAAATTATAGATTTACTTACTGGTAAAATTTCGGTTGAAGACATTACCGAGAAGACATTCACAACAAAAATTGGTTTTGCTCAAGACAATATTTACTTAATCAACAATATAAGAGTGCAAAAAGAGGAATTTGACAGAAAAACAAATAGCCAAATATTTACTAGATATTCTATAGTTTTTGACGATTAATTATTATTGGAACCTTAGATTTCTATAAGCTTTTATATCAAAATGGTTAATTCCCAACGAATTTGCTCTGTCTGACAACATCGAATCGGAAGTTATTAGTAGGTCGTACCTATCTTTCATGTATAGAATTATTGAATCTGTTAATCCTAAGTCAGAAAAGTAATAACTGCTAACACCATGGACAGACCTAACATACTCCTCTGTTGATTTGCTAATAAATTCCATCATTGCCATAACATATTTATATCTTCGTTCGCCTTTGAAATTATTTAATAAATTATCAACTTCTGTAAGGATATTTGGCACAACTATTAAGTTATTTAAATCGCCTACTAATTCTATTAAATTCACAAAGTCTTCTTCTTCATAAACACTTGTTTTTTCATGTGAATTTACAAGACGTCTATCCATAAGCCCTAGTATTAACAATAATAACGTGTTACTGTCAACCATTACCATTACTTTTCTTTGTATATAAGAAATTTCGACAATGAGCCATCTTCTTTTAATATAAGTCGTTTGTATAACCTCTCAAACGGAGAATTGAAATTACCAAACAAATTGACCTTCGGTAGATTGCTTTGATTAACATTATTTACAAGGAATGATACAACTACGTCCCATTCTTTTTGATTATGACGTTCAGCCTGTTCGAGACGAAAATCATTAACTTCTCCATCTTCTAAATCAGCAATTTGCATATATGCAAAATCCCGAAGTTCTTTTAACGTAAGTTGCTTCATTTTATAATTTTAAATAAAGCTAGAGAAAATAACTCTAATACTTATATCCTTATTGCTTAAATCACCTAAAACTCATTCTCTGGCTTTGTATTAAGATACTTGGCAATATTTTTTATTAAATCTAAAGCCAATTCGCTTGCTGCTTTATCGGAGTTTGAGAAAATTCCATTAGCATATGGGTCAATAGGCAGAAGTGTATCTGACGCAATCATTTCAGAGAAAGGTTTTTGTAATGAATTTAAAACGATTTTAAACTTTTGATCTTTTAAATAAATTTTACATTTAAAGTGTAATCTAACAGTTTCCCAGCGATTGGCAATTTTACCTTTTTTAGAAGTATCAGAAACCTGAATATTCTTGAATGTATTGCCTTTAAAGCTTATCTCTCCTAGTTCCAAATCCTTAGACTCTATAACACTTCTTGAATCTTTAAAGTTATTTGTGAGAAAAGACAAGGCATTGCTAAACAACTGAGACTTTGTTAGAGTTGAAACACCAACAGTATCTAACATATAACCTTTATCATTAACAGCTTGCTTAACATAATTAGGGTCGTCTTTAAAGTTTTGTGCAAATGTGATGAGTGGCAATAATGTGATTAATGTCAAGAGAGTTTTTTTCATTGTCAATAAGTAATTAATAATGGTAAGATATTGGAGTTTTTTTTACAAATATATATTTTATTGGATATATCCCATAATATCAATCTTATTTTAAATGCAGTTTGCGCACGTGAATAATACCCGCAATCAAGATTATATTAAGGCATTTGGCAACAACCTTAGAGCTATAAGAAAAAGCAAAGGGATATCAATGGAGAAATTAGCTCTCGAAGCAGGCATTGATTATTCTCAAATTTTTGATATTGAGCATGGTAAAATAAACACAACCATATCTACAATCCATTTAATTGCAAAAGCTTTAAATATTCCTGAAATAAAGTTGTTTGATTTTAGTTATAATTTATGAAAATAGTTTTAATAAGACAAATCTTGTTGCAGATAGAAGAAAAATCTATACCTGATGATTAGTTTTTCCCGAAAATCGAAGGATTTGATAAGCTAACAACAAACTTTCATATTAAGATGATATCTGATTGAGGATTAATAACAGTAAGTGACTTATAATCTAAAGATGAAATGGCACACGATGTCATGGGTATAACAACGGATACTAAATATGATTAAGTGATTACTTTTTAGCATGTTTCCTAAATGCCTGTATCATTTGATAAACAGTATAAGCGATAACAATTCTACTTGCTGTTTCTATAAACCTCGAGGTTTTGTTAGGTTTCAAATCTAAATATTCAGCAATAGCATCTGTTTTATGAATTGGATTAACAAACTCAAGAAAATAACTAGCATTGCCAATAGCAGACACCCAATGTGAGGATGAACAAAAGTTATAAGTCCATCCTCCAAAACTAACTAAATAGAACATGTAAAAAATCATCCCAATTAATAAACTACTACCCAATCCAAGAGCCCAGTTCTGACCATGATTATTAGAATATTTATTTAAAAAAAGATTAAATTTTTCCCAAAAAGTTTTTTCGTTCCATGTGATAGTGTTATAATAAGCATTCATTTCTAATGCATAAAATCGATTTGCTTCAAGATAATCGCCTTTAGACTCATTAATCTTTTTTAGTTGAGCATAAGTCAGTCTCTGCTGATGATCATTTTGTGAAACCTTGTCAGGAAAAGAAGTGTCACTAAAAAAAACGTCTGTAATTTTACTATTTTCAAGAGCTAAACTGATATTTTTTATATTAGAATTTATAAATGAAGCCTTTCCTAAATCACTATCAATAACACTTAGTTGATTTTTAAGAGTAAGAACTGAAAATGCTAATTGTCCTAAATTTACAAATCCATTGAAATTGACATTGGATGCTCGAATATTTTGAAATCTCAAACTAGTACTTGATTTAAGATATGATGGTTGAAATTCAATAGTCTCTATTGGAATTCCTACAAACAATCCATCAAAAACGCCCATCTGTTTTAGGGTTAGTTTTTTAATGAACAACCCCGTCCCTATTCCCGATATATGATTTTCAATCTTTTCTACATTTGGGGCATGAAACAGGAGGCTATTAATAACTCCATTATTAAAGTTAACAACAGAAATCTTAGAAAGCCCATAGATTGCAATTGATCTATATAAGCCATCGGAAAAACTGAGTGATGAGGTATTTAACCCAGAAATCTGCACAACATCAAATACCCCACTCATAAAACCCACACTGGAAATATCACAAGTGCCTATATGGACTCTTTGGAATGAACCATTAGAAAATAATATTCTATGGTTATAATTTCCACCTGAGACACTTACATCTGCAAATCGCCCACCATGAAAGCTAATTGAACCTTCAAAAACATTGTCCGAGTGAAACATTATCTTGGCAAATGTGCCATTCATAATTACAAAAGATTGTTGCTTGTGAAGGGAACAACCCATTAGCTCTATGTTTTTAAAAACTCCTGCTGTGATTCGGAAATTACCTTGAAATTCACAATTATCAAACCTCAAATTGTATGCGCAGCTAAATTCATCTGAAAGCACAACATCACTAATTAAATGTCCATTGATTAATATGGTAGGCCCATTACTAGAATTTGTATAAAATGATGCATAAGCTGGGTCAGCAACTAGCACACCCATTATTAGCCTTTTAAAATTTACGCTTGAGATTGTCATTTATAAAACTAAAGAAAAATCAAGAGTTTATTTAAAAAATTATTTAAAAGAACATTAACAGTCGGATAACTAATCATATTACTAGTCATTTCTTTTCCTAGTGGCTCTGTAAATACTACAGGCGAAGAAAAAATTCTTCATCCCAAGAAACTGTCATCTTCTTAGGATTAAAAATCTTCAAGATTGTTTTCTTATTGTTCTTCAAATCAAATTTGAATATTCGAAAAGCCCCTCTGTGATTATTTGAAATAAATTCCTCCATATAAGTTAACCTTCTTGTCTTAATGAAGATATAATACTTGATTGGTTTATCGTTGGAGCTGCTTATAACTTCATTGATGTTGATTTCCGAATTCGCATGGGAAATTAAGAACTTGAAACATTACTTTAGATAATTATACAGATATTACTAACCACATCGAGAAAATTGTATGTAGTTTTGTATGTATAAACAAAAAAACCGCTCTAGTTTATCACTAAAGCGGTTTAATGTAGCCCGCAGGGGAATCGAACCCCTATTTCCAGAATGAAAATCTGGCGTCCTAACCGGTAGACGAGCGGGCCTTTCAAGCTTAAAGCTAATAGGAAAAAGAACAAAGCTTTACGCTTTCTGCTTTAACCTCTTGGCTTGAAGAGGTAGCGGGGACCAGACTCGAACTGATGACCTTCGGGTTATGAGCCCGACGAGC